>Ga0210015_1003583_pt1 | contig 13629 bp, 11 predicted proteins | sample CryGeymeta201522_FD_185471 | JGI IMG/M metagenome (GOLD analysis project Ga0210015, IMG submission 185471) | Groundwater microbial communities from Crystal Geyser aquifers in Utah, USA - Crystal Geyser metaG 2015-22 (SPAdes) (version 2) | ecosystem: Environmental > Aquatic > Deep subsurface >... | reverse complement strand
CTGGGGGCTGCGGCGGGGAATGGCGAAAGCCTGGACATCCTGCGACAGATCGACGAGCGGGCGCGCCTGGCCGATGATGACGGACGCACCGCGCGGGCCGAGGCCGAAGCGGCGGCCGCCGATCTGTCGATGCAGGCATGGCTGGGCCAGAATCTGCCCGCGCGCTTTGGCGGTCAGTGACCACCGTTCGGGGGGCCGTTCGTGCGGCGAAGCCGTGGCATGTGGCCCCCTTTTGGCAGAAAAATGACATTGGCACAGATCGTTAGCGCCAACAAAGTTGCGCCCCGGCCCGGCGCAACCTAAGCCACCGGCACAGTGTTTGTCCCTTTTCCGCACAGGAGCCTTCCGATGAAAGCCAGCCGTATCGTCAAGACCATCCTCAGCCACTACGAAGGCGAAACGCCGGGCGTGAAGGGCAAGCTGTGCCAGATGCTGATGCACGGCAAACTTAAAGGAACGGGCAAGATGATCATCCTGCCGGTGGATCAGGGGTTTGAACACGGGCCGGCGCGCAGCTTTGCCCCCAACGCGCCGGCCTATGATCCGCATTACCATTATCAGCTGGCGATCGATGCCGGTCTGAACGCCTATGCCGCGCCGCTCGGCCCGCTTGAGGCGGGGGCTGACACGTTTGCCGGACAGATCCCGACGATCCTGAAGGCAAACAGCGCCAATTCACTGATGAGCGGCACCGCAGGCAAGAACCAGGCGGTGACGGCCAGCGTGGCCGACGCCCTGCGCCTCGGCTGTGCCGCCATCGGGTTCACCATCTATCCCGGCTCGGACATGGCCGTGGACATGATGGAGGAAATCGTCGAAATGCGCCGCGAAGCGGCGTCCAAGGGCGTGGCGACCGTGATCTGGTCCTATCCGCGCGGGGAAGGCGTGACCAAGGAGGGCGAAACCGCCATCGACGTCGCCGCCTATGCCGCCCACATGGCGGCGCTGTTGGGCGCGCATATCATCAAGATCAAGCTGGGCAGCGATCATCTGATGCTGCCCGAGGCCAAGAAGGTGTACGAAGAACAGCAGATCGACGTTTCGACCCAGGCCGCGCGGGTAAAACATTGTGTGCAGTCGGCGTTTGACGGGCGGCGGATCATCGTGTTTTCGGGTGGTGCCAAGAAGGGCGCGGATTCGGTCTTTGACGATGCCCGGGCGATCCGCGACGGCGGTGGCAACGGCAGCATCATCGGGCGCAACAGCTTTCAGCGCGACCGCGACGACGCCTTGGCGATGCTGGACAAACTGGTCAACATCTACAAAGGCGCTGAATAAGGCGCACCGTCCCGGGCCTTTGGACCTTTTGCGCTGTGGGATTGAGTATTTTCGGCAAGAAGAACTATGGGGCGGTCTTTCGGGCCGCCCCATGGCGTTTTCAGGACAGGGATTCCCAAACGGGCGAAGCTGTGCGATAATGCCTGCACGCATCCAACAGAGGTGCGAAATGAGGCAGAGCATGGCACAATCCCGCAAATATCCCGCATTTCACGGCTTGATCTATTTTTCGCTGACCTTCGTTCTGGGGGTCTATTTCACATTTGCCAGTGTGCAAGGCAATTACGGCCTGTTTCAAAGGGTGCAGATCATGGCCGAAGCGCGGGTCTTGCGCGAAGAATTGGCGGTGCTGGACCGCGCGCTTGCCGCGCTGGAAAACCGCACGCGGCGCATGTCCGACGCCTATCTCGACCTTGATCTGCTGGACGAACAGGCGCGTGACGTTCTGGGCCTGGTGCGCAGCGACGAGGTGGTCCTGCGCTGAGCGGCACTGAAATCGGGGCTTTTGTTTCGGGGCAGGCCGTGGAATAGTTTTTGACAGTGAATTGCCCAAGCCCCCGTCGAGGAGACGCGCCGATGGCCGCCCGAAAATCCGACACCCCCGCTGTGAGCGGCGCCAATGTCAGCAAGGAGGAACTGCTGACGTTCTACCGTGAAATGTTGTTGATCCGCCGTTTCGAGGAAAAAGCGGGCCAGTTGTACGGAATGGGGCTGATCGGTGGATTTTGTCATCTGTACATCGGCCAAGAGGCGGTTGTCGTCGGTCTTGAGGCCGCATCAGAGGACGGCGACAAGCGCGTGACCAGTTATCGGGATCACGGGCACATGCTGGCCTGCGGAATGGACCCCAAGGGCGTGATGGCCGAACTGACCGGCCGCGCGGGCGGTTATTCTGGCGGCAAGGGCGGCAGTATGCACATGTTCAGCCGGGAAAAACATTTTTACGGTGGCCATGGCATTGTTGGCGCGCAGGTGCCGATCGGTGCCGGTCTGGCCTTTGCGGACAAATACCTGGGCAATGATCGGGTGACATTCACCTATTTCGGCGATGGTGCAGCCAATCAGGGGCAGGTCTATGAAACCTACAACATGGCCGAGTTGTGGGATCTGCCGGTGATTTTCGTGATCGAAAACAATCAATACGCCATGGGCACCTCAACCGTGCGCTCCACAAAATCGCCCAGCTATTGGGAGCGGGGCGCCGCCTATGGCATCCCGGGCGAAGCGGTGGACGGGATGGATGTGCTGGCCGTGAAAGCGGCGGGGGTAAAGGCGGTGGCTCACTGCCGTGCGGGCAAGGGGCCGTATATTCTTGAGGTGAAAACCTATCGCTATCGCGGCCACTCGATGAGCGATCCGGCCAAGTATCGCACCCGCGACGAAGTTCAGAAAATGCGCGAAGAACGCGATGCGATCGAACATGTGCGCCAGCTTTTGTTGACCGGAAAGCACTCAACCGAGGATGAGCTCAAGGCGATCGACAAGGAAATCAAGGAAATCATCAACGAGTCAGCCGAGTTCGCCAAGGCCAGCCCCGAACCTGCAAATGATGCGCTGTACACTGACATTCTGGCAGAGGTCTGAAATCATGGTCGAAATCCTGATGCCCGCCCTGTCGCCCACCATGGAAGAAGGCACCCTGGCCAAATGGCTGGTCAAAGAGGGTGATACCGTTTCATCCGGCGACATCATCGCCGAAATCGAAACCGACAAGGCAACGATGGAATTCGAGGCGGTGGATGACGGCGTGATCGGCAAGCTGCTGGTCTCCGAGGGCACCGAAGGTGTCGCGGTCAACACCGCCATCGCCACATTGCTGGTCGAGGGCGAGGCCGAGCCGCCGGCCAAGAAACCGGCGAGGCAACCGGCCCCCGAAGGCACGCCTCCCAGTTCCGAGTACATCAAGGCCGACACGCGGCAGCACCCAGCCCTGGCCACGCCTCCAGTCGAGGCGGCCTTGCCCGCCGGTACGAAGATGAAGAAAACCACTGTGCGCGAAGCACTGCGCGACGCCATGGCCGAAGAAATGCGCCGTGACCCCTTGGTGTTCCTGATGGGTGAAGAGGTGGCCGAATATCAGGGTGCCTACAAGATTTCCCAAGGATTGCTGGACGAATTCGGCGCCAAGCGGGTGATCGACACGCCGATCACCGAACATGGTTTTGCCGGCATCGGCGTGGGTGCGGCCTTTGGCGGTTTGCGCCCGATTGTCGAATTCATGACCTTCAATTTTGCAATGCAGGCGATGGACCAGATCGTCAACTCTGCCGCCAAGACTCTGTATATGTCGGGCGGGCAGATGGGCTGTCCGATCGTGTTTCGCGGGCCGAATGGTGCAGCGGCCCGTGTGGGCGCGCAGCACAGCCAGGATTATGCTGCCTGGTATTCACAAATTCCGGGGTTGAAGGTGGCAATACCCTATGCAGCGGATGACGCCAAAGGGCTGTTGAAATCTGCGATCCGCGATCCGAACCCGGTGATTTTCCTTGAGAACGAAATTCTGTATGGCCGCAGTTTTGACGTGCCCGACGTTGAGGATCATATCGTGCCCTTCGGCAAGGCGCGAATCTGGCGCGAAGGGTCTGACGTGACCATTGTCAGCTTTGGCATCGGTATGACCTATGCGCTGGAGGCTGCCGACATCCTGGCGCAGGACGGTATCGCGGCCGAGGTGATCGACCTGCGCACCCTGCGCCCGATGGATACCGCTGCGATCATTCAGTCGGTGAAGAAAACCAACCGCTGTGTGACTGTCGAGGAAGGGTTCCCACAAGGGGCTGTCGGCAACTATATCTCGTCGGTTCTGATGCAGCAGGCCTTCGATCATCTGGACGCGCCGGTGATCAACTGCACCGGCAAGGATGTGCCGATGCCCTATGCCGCAAACCTTGAAAAGCTTGCGCTGGTGACCACCGCCGAGGTGGTCGCGGCCGTGCATACCGTGTGCTATCGCTGACATGCAGGGGGCTGGCCAAATTGGGCCGCGGTGACGGCCCTGCCCCATGGCCGCAGCGACAACCGATCAAGCGGGCTGTGCCCGCCCGAGGGAGACTGAAATGCCCACCGAAATCCTGATGCCCGCCCTGTCACCGACCATGGAGGAAGGCACCCTTGCCAAGTGGTTGGTAAAAGAGGGTGATACAGTCACTTCGGGCGATTTGTTGGCCGAAATCGAAACCGACAAGGCAACGATGGAATTCGAGGCGGTGGACGACGGGGTGATCGGCAAAATTCTTGTCTCCGAAGGAACCGAGGGCGTGAAGGTGAACAGCCCCATTGCCGTTCTGCTGGCTGAGGGCGAGGTCATGGGCGATGCGCCTGACTCCGTCAAAAAAGCAGTACCGGTGCAGGAGGCCACCGTTGAACCGCCTGCACCCGCGCCGCAGCACCCAGCCGCCCCCGAGGTTGCGCCGCCGGGCGGGCGCGTCTTTGCCTCGCCCCTCGCGCGGCGACTGGCCGCCAATCGCGGTCTGGATCTGTCCACGATTTCCGGGTCGGGCCCTAAAGGCCGGATCGTGAAGGCCGATGTCGACGGCGCCGAACGCCCCGCATCCGCACCCGTGGCCAAGGCAACCACAGTCACTGCGGCCAAGCCCCCGGTCGCCGTCGATTTTGGCAAGATAGCGGCAATCTATGCAGACCGGCCGCATACTGAAATCATCTTGAACGGTATGCGCAAAACGATTGCTGCCCGCCTGACCGAGGCGAAACAGACGATCCCGCATTTCTATCTGCGCCGCGACATCCTGCTTGATCCGTTGCTGACGTTCCGCAGCGAGTTGAACGCGCAACTGGCGGCACGCAATGTGAAACTTTCGGTCAACGATTTCATCATCAAGGCCTGCGCTCTTGCTTTGCAACAGGTGCCCGCAGCCAATGCCGTTTGGGCAGGCGACCGGATTTTGCAACTGAAACCGTCCGATGTCGCCGTTGCCGTCGCCGTTGAGGATGGGCTGTTCACCCCTGTGCTGCGCGACGCCGACAGCAAAAGCCTCAGTGCCCTGTCATCCGAGATGAAAGACCTGGCCGCCCGCGCCCGTGATCGCAAACTTGCTCCGCAGGAATATCAGGGTGGCAGCTTTGCCATTTCCAACCTCGGCATGTTCGGCATCGACAATTTTGACGCTGTCATAAATCCGCCGCATGGCGCCATTCTTGCTGTGGGCGCCGGTGTCAAAAAACCGGTGGTCAACGCGGATGGACAGATTGTGGTGGCAACGGTGATGTCGGTGACCCTTTCAGTGGATCACCGGGTGATCGACGGCGCCTTGGGCGCCAATCTGCTGGCCGCAATCAAGGATGGCCTCGAACATCCGATGACCATGCTTGCTTAGAAGCAATGCAATCAGCCGGCTTCACGTCCTTCATCGCAACATATCTTATAATCGCCATGTGATTCTCTGGGATGCATCGGTCAGGCCTGCCCAAGTTCACCTTAAGCAGACTTAACTTGTTCAATTTACCCAAAGTCCAATTTCTTTGACATCGATGTCGTTGTTCAACTTCAGTTTCCAAAATATCCTCGGAGACTCTGGGGGCGAGCCCCCCGAACTAGCCGCTTATCATGCACATCAACTTTGGCTAAATCCCAGCAACTGGTTCATGTTCACCGACGGTTGCGCACAGCCGGCCTCACCGACGATACGGGCCGGGACACCCGCCACGGTTTTCTTTGGCGGAACGTCCTCAAGAACGACAGACCCCGCAGCAATGCGTGAACAATGGCCAATCGTGATGTTGCCCAGAACTTTTGCCCCCGCGCCGATCAACACACCATCGCCAATTTTCGGGTGGCGGTCCTCTTCTTCCTTGCCGGTGCCCCCCAAGGTTACGGAATGCAGCATCGACACATTGTCGCCGACCACTGCCGTTTCGCCAATTACGATGGAATGGGCGTGGTCGATCATGATTCCCCGCCCGATCCGGGCGCCTGGATGAATGTCGACGCAGAACACCTCACTTATCCGCGCCTGAATGAAATAAGCGAGATCGTGGCGCCCTTGCAACCAAAGCCAGTGGCCGAGCCGATAAGCCTGCACCGCCTGGTATCCCTTGAAGAACAACAGCGGCTGGATCAATCGATGACACGCAGGATCACGGTCGAGCACTGCCACGAGATCAGCGCGCGCCGCCTCGCCCAAACCCGGCTCAGCGTAATACCCATCATCAGCGATTTCGCGCAATATCTGTTCGGACATCTCACCAGATGACAGTTTCAATGAAATGCGATAGGCCAAGGCACGCTCAAGACTGCCATGATGCAAAACGCTGGAATGGATAAGCCCCCCCAAAAGCGGTTCGTCGCGCAAGGCGGCGCGCGCTTCGGCCGTGATCCGATCCCAAACCGGATCGAGGTGGCGTAACTGCTCTCGGCGTTCTGGCATGGTGTTTCCTTTCGTTCGTCGGCTACCAAGACAATATGGTTTTCTTGCCGCAAGTGGAAACCCCCCGCCTAAACATTGGCCGGGCAAAGCCGTACCAAAACCATGACCAGACAGGTGCAAAAAGCGGCGTCCCTCAGTGATGGCTCTGACGGGGGGGCGCGCCTCAGGGCCACCGCCATGAGGTTGCCATTGCCCCAGTGCGGGTGGGCCCTGCCACACCGCAACACATGGGCGCGGGCGCGGTGCGCTTCGGCCAGCATCCGTTCCAATCGCCAGGCCCTGCTGGCAACGGGGGCCGCCCACAACACGCGCGCAACGGCTGTTGCATCGCCCAACCACACCTGACCCACCCGGTCACGCCCCCCAGACTGCGCGTCGGTACAACCCGGGACCAAATCTGTCAGATACCTGCGCCACCTCGATGGCAAAGGGTGCGATCGCCCCGTCCGCCGCCTGCTGCGCCGCGCCATAACTCCAGGTTGGCGCGCTGACCACGACACTGCGCAGCACCGCACCGTTTTGAACGACGCGCACGGCATAGCTTTCGCTTGCCTCGTTCAACGGCACCTCGGCTTCGCCCCAGGCATCTCCGTCATATCGTGTGCGCCTTATCCAACTGGCCCTGATCGCTCCGCTTGCAGGCACAAGCCGCAAGTGCACCGGCGCATAGGGGCGCAGGCCGATGCCGTCAAAGGCACGGCGCTGCTCGCTATAGACGGGATCGTCGACAGGCCGACCGGCGGGGCCGACGCGATAATACCGCGCCAAACCCCGGTTCGCCGAGTCCAGTGAAATCTGCTGAACCGCAGCGTTCAGCAGCACGACACGGCTGCCGGGGGCCCACTCTTGCGGCATCAGTGCATCGGTGCCCAACTGCCCTCGCAAACGCTGCGTCAGATCATACTGGTTCGGACCGACCAGATTTGCCTGGCCGAACTGGAACACCTCCCACTCATCGTCCTGACCGTTGCCGATGGCCATGGCGTTGGCCCCCGACAACAGGCGTGCCATGGTCACGGATGGCAGCGATCCGCCCAGCAGCCGCACCCGCAGGGCCGGGCCATTGTCAATCAAACCCGCCGGCGCGGCAAACAGCGGGCTTTCGGTAAGGCCCACCGTCGCCTGACTGTTGATCAGACGGTTCAGCTCATACCCATCGTCCAGCGCCGAATCGTACAGGGCAACGGACCCCGGCCACGGGCGTGCCGCCACGGCCAGATGCGGGGCATGAGGAACCGAATTTTCCGTCAGCATCGGCAGGTCCAGAAACACCGGCAATACCGGCACCGGCGCGACGAATGGCGCCAGACGCACCGTGGCATCCACCGCATCGCTGGGTTGGTAGAGTTCCGGCTCGATCCGCACAGCCTCGATCAGCTGTTGCCCAGCCTGCTCGACGTGATCCACCCGATACAGCCCGCCGCGCACACCCAGAACATCGCCAGCGCCGAGATCCAACCGCGACAGCGGCAATGAGAATTTCAACCTGTCGCGCGCCACCCGCGCTTCGGCCAGCCAACGCTCGACGATCCCGGTTGCCTCGGATCGGGTCAGGACAAGTGGAAATTCTGATTGTGACACCGCAAAGCTGCGCTCGTCCGGGAAAACTGCCTCGGCCGACTGTACCTCGAAATCGCCATCTGCCGCGATGAAGTTCAACCGCAGCCGTCCGACGCTTTCGGCTTCGGGGCTGCGGATCGCTTCGATATCGGCCTGCAATTCGTCACTGACCACCAGGCGCTCGGGGTCGACACGGCCAATTTCACGCCCATCCCGGGTTTGAAACAACAGCCTGCCCTCACGCTCGACCGCATCAAACCCATAGGCCAACATCAGAGGCTGCAACCGCGCCCGCGCGCCCGACAGATCGCCCAGGACATAGCCACGCACCACATCATGCAATCGGCTGACATCGATATCGCGCACGCCTGACTGTGCACAAATCTCGCGCACCACCGATGACAGCGCCCGCGACGTGGCCCGCCCGGTGATCCAGTGCCCCCGCGCATAGTTGCCCCCGTCCTCCCACAGACCGCTGTTGCCCGGAAAAAACGGATAGGGCCGCGCATCCCAGGCCCAGACATGCCCACGGCCCATGTCAACCATCCGCACGCCGAATTCATCGGACACCGGGTTATGCGCCGGATCGGCCCAGTAATCGGCCATCGCCCGCAAATACTGCATCTGCATCAGATCATCGCGCCGCCCGGTGGAATACCTCGGCAGACTGCTTTCACTGGATTTCGGGTCAAGAAACCGGTTCGGCTCGTTCGCCCCCTTGTCGATAGCGGCACAGCCATATTCGGTGAACCAGATCGGCTTGCTGCCCGGCACCCATGCGGTGGGCGTGTCGGCGCGCACACCGCCCGGTCGGTCGTGGTGCAAGTTGCTCCACCAGCCGCGCAAATCCTTGAAGCGGTAGACCCACGGCTCGCCATAGGCAACATCGGTGATCGGCGTGCGCAACTGAATCTCCGCAGCTTCGGGGGCATGGTAATACCAATCAAACCCTTCCCCCCCGGCAATGTTCGCCTTGAGGTAATCCAACCGATAGACCGAGGCCCAATCTGCGTCGGCATGATCAAAACCGTCGCGCCAGTCGGCCAATGGCATGTAATTGTCGATGCCGATAAAGTCGATCGCCGGGTCGGCCCACAGCGGATCAAGATGAAAGAACACATCCTTCGAACCGTCCTGAGGCTGGTATCCGAAATACTCTGTCCAGTCGGCGGCATAGCCGATCTTGCAGTCTGGCCCAAGAATCGCGCGCACTTCCATTGCCAACTGCCGCATGGCAACGACGGCAGGAAAACTGTTGCCGGCGCCGCGCACCCGGGTCAGCCCGCGCATCTCTGATCCGATACAGAAGGCGTCGATACCACCCGGAACCGATGCGCACAAATGGGCATAGTGCAGGATGAACCGCCGATAAGAAAATTCGGCGGGGCCGGTATAATCCACCCCGGCAGCCGTCACGGTGAAATCCGCGGGCGCCGCCTTGCCAAAAAATGCCGCCACCTCGGCCTCGGCTTGCGCGGTTTGATCGGGCGTACCGTCACGCCCCGGTGCCACGGAAAGGGTAATCCGCCCGCGCCATGGCAAAACCGGCTGATTCTCGGCGACGGAATAGGGGTCAGGCCGACCGTTATCTGCCAACTGTTCCATCAAAATGAACGGATAGAACATCACCGCCTGACCGGCTGCACGCAGCGCGACGATGGCCTCTTTCACCGACTGGTCCGTCGGTGTGCCACCATAGATCACCTTACCGTCCACCTCGGCCAGCGTTGCCGCCGTGGTTCGGTTCAGCCCCGAAACAGTCCAGGGCATCTCGACGCCCTCAAACCCGGCCTGCTCGACCTTCGGGGCGATCTGACATTCGCCACAACGCAGATCGCTCCCAAACCATGAGACAATCAACGATGTTGACCCGCAATTCGGCAATTCCCCAGTCAGCGCCTCAAGGGCAGCGGCGAAATCTGTCTTGCCCAAAGGGGAGTTTACATTGATGAACTTTGAAACGCCCGGTTCCTGCTCGAACCTCACTGGCGTCGTGGCAAGGGCATATTCACCTGTGCCCGGCATCATTGCCACGGCCTGAATACCCCGCGCCAGATCCGCCGCTCCATCGCCAAAAGCCCGATCGGCAGGTTCGGTGCGGATCACTTCGAAATTGAACTGCGGCACGCGATTGCCATAAGGCGAAAGATCCAGATCTTCGATCACAACATAGGCGATGCCGCGATAGGCCGGCACCTTGCCCGCCCCTTCCACCGCCTCGATCTTGGGATCGGGCAGTTGCTCTTCCGATCCGGTGTACACCCGCAGGTTCAGATCCTGAACACTGGCCTCGGCGCCGTCGATCCAGACCCGCCCAATGCGCGAAATCTCGCCCTCGCACAGCGCAATCGCCATGGACAGACAATAGCTGTAGGATGTCGTTCTTGGCCCGCTGGACACTCCCTTGCCCGAACCGCCGCTGGTGCTGGTCTTTTCCTGAAACCGCGATGCCCAGATCACCTGCCCCGACAGCCGGCAGCGGCCGAACACCTGATTGACCGGCGTGCCTTCGCTGGCGCCAGTCAGCCGAAACCGCTCGACCTTGCCGGTTTCAACTGCCTGCGATCCGGCGCCAAGGATCGACTGGTCGATCACCCGGCCAAGGGTCGCCCCGACGGCCCGTCCGATGACAACCGACGACAGGCCCAGAACACCGCCCCCCAGGCTTGCCCCCGCAGCCGCCCCAAGGGCGGAAAGTACGATCGTTGCCATTACGGCCTCCTGTCCGGAAATTCGAAGCGCGCCACGATGCGGCGCCGCCAGGGCAGGCTCAGCGGGCTTTCCACCACACCATGCCCTGTATAGGCGTGAATGAATGTCGCATCGGGCGCCACGCGCCCGACAATGCCCAGATGCTTGGCCACGCTGCCGTCCCGCATCCGGAACAACACCACATCGCCCGGCGCCAGATCGCCCAACGGCGCCGTGTTCAGATGTGCGGCGGCCGCCCGCCAAAGCCGCTCATCGCGCTGCGGCTCGGACCAGTCCGGCGTATAGGCGGGCACATCGGCGGGTTCGCATCCGTTCAAGCCGCGCCAGACACCCCGGATCAACCCCAGACAATCCGCGCCGGCCCCCAGACATGACGCCTGATGCAGATACGGCGTGCCGATCCAGCGGCGTGCAATCACAACCGCCGCCGCACCGGTCGCGCTCATGCCCCACCCGGCAGGACAGAACCCGGGGTCCGCGATCCGCCTGAATTGTCATCGCCCACCTTCGGATAAGACATCAACCAGTCTTCACCCGGAACATCAGGAAAGCCTCGAAAGTTTATGATGTTGTTGAACTTCAGCCGACAGGTATCAACCCGCTTGTCACACCCCGCCTCCAGCCGGACAATGTCGCCCGGTACGATATCCAGACGCAACGCTTCCCACAACTCAAGGGTGCGGCCCTTCGCCGTCAACCGATCGTTCTTGATAACCGCCACGATGCCCTTGGCCTTGCCCGTCTCGACAATCAGGCGCCCCCGCTCGAACCAGCGGTCATCAAACCCGTCCATCAGCGCAAAGCGGAAAAATTTGCGCTTTTCCACCGCCTCGACCGGCCGCCTTTCAACATAACCCGCCGCGCCCAGATCAAACCGGCACAGAGCATCGCCCAGAATTGCCGCACAAGGCGCCTGATACACCCGCCCCTGCGGTTGGTTCAGCGCTTCGGTCAGCCCGCGCAATTCGGCCCGGAAAGCTGCGCCTGACCGATGAATCTCTCCCATTGTTCCGCGGAACTGCAACACCCGCTGTTCCGGATCGGCCCAGTTCACCAACCATGCCAGAACAGCGGCGCCATCAAACAGGCCGGCCAGAATATCATCTTCCCGCACCGAAACATCGCTCAGCAGACCCAGCGCCTCGGAATTGTCCACTGCAAGGCCCGTCGTCTGGTCCAGCGCCCGCGCCGACATGCCCTCGGACGCCAGAAACACCTGTCCGTCAAAGGCCACCGTGTCATCGTGATCGGTAAACCCGAAGGTCACACCGTCGCGCCGCACCACCTGCCAGCAGCGACACACCGAGGTGGTGCCACTTTCCAGATGGGCCATGAACTCGCTTGAAATCGCCATCAGATCCGTACCTCGACAATCGGCACATTCGGCACGGTGCCCGCCTTGAAACTTGCCACCGACACCTGAATCAGATCCGTGTCGAACCGCACCGGCACGTCGAATTCAAACCCTGCGGTGATCGAGGCCCCCTGGGGCGGCACCTCGTACAGCGTCACCGTGCCGGTGGACATATCCAGATCGAAATGCACGCCCTCGCGCAAAAGATCCCCCTCAAGGCCCAGCGTCACGGTGCCCGCCACAGGCTTGGTCACCGGGCGCAGATAGGGATTCACTCCCGCCTGATAGGTTTTGTACAACTGGAACTGCGCCGAAATCCCATCGCCATGGCCGATCACCTGATCGTTGAATTCGGGACTGCGCGAGGCGGCACTGGATTTGAAATCGGCCCAGTCCTTCCAGCGAAACCCGTGCAACTGCCCGCGCCGCGCCTCGAAAAACGCCAACAGCAGCTCCACATCATCAAGCGAGCGCAGCCCTAGCCCCGCATCGTAGCGGCGCCTTGAATGGGACCAGGGCGTGTTGCGTTCTTCGAACCCGTTGGCCAGCGTCACCACCTCGGTGCGCCGCTCGGGGCCGCCGATACTGCCGAATGACAAGTTGGCCGGAAACCGTATTTCGTGAAAAGACATGTCGCCCTCCTCAGCGGTTGCGCTGGCCCTGGCCCAGCGCACGGCCCATGCGGGCGGCGATCTGGCTCTGGCTGCGCTGGAACCCCTGCACATCGGGGCTGGAAATGTTCATGATCACCGTCACCGGGCCCCCACCGCCCGCACTGCGCACACCCAGCCGGCCATCAGCACCCCGCGCCAGCGGCATGATCGCCTCGGGCCCCGCCTCGCCCATCAAACCGGTGCCGCCACGCATGGGAAATGTCGTCGGCGCAGACACGATTCCCCCCTGCGCAAAGGGCATCACTCGCCCCTGCGTGAAACCTCCGCCCCTGGCAAACGGCAACAGACCGTTCACCATTCCCTCGATCCCGCTCGCCAACAGCCCGCCGAAATGCGCGCTGACCGGCTTGATCGCGGCGCCATAGGCCGCATCGACCATCGACTGCGCCACCGATTTCAACGCTTCCGACAATTTCATCCCATCAAAGATCAGCCCGTCAAAAGACCGGCGCAGCCCCCGCGAAATGCCACTCGACAGCACGCCCACCTCGCGCCCGGTGTCGGCGATGGTCGATTGCATCTGCCTCAGTTCGACATCGAACGCCGCCGCCATGCTGCCCGCGCCGCCCAGGGATTGCTCAAGGGCAGCAATCTGATTTTCCAGATCATCCATCGCAATCGCATCCATCACCCATTCCTTTGTCGTTGTCCGGGTACAACGCGGCAA
>Ga0210015_1003580_pt1 | contig 13632 bp, 17 predicted proteins | sample CryGeymeta201522_FD_185471 | JGI IMG/M metagenome (GOLD analysis project Ga0210015, IMG submission 185471) | Groundwater microbial communities from Crystal Geyser aquifers in Utah, USA - Crystal Geyser metaG 2015-22 (SPAdes) (version 2) | ecosystem: Environmental > Aquatic > Deep subsurface >... | reverse complement strand
CGGTTAGAGAAGCCAAAGAGTATGGGAAAGCAGCGATTTCTGCCGCAGGAGCAATGATTTCAGAGTTTGCTAAGGCTTTGCTTGGACTTAATAAATAGGATTTTATAACTCTGATTCCTATTTTTTTACTTCTCCTCAATTCTTCTAAGTTCTGGATGGCGTCCTAAAACTTTAGCTTCAGCCTTAAGTTTCCTTTCTGCCTCTCTGTAGGCGGTTATCCCTCTCCTTTCCTCATATGCTCTCTTGCCAGCACCCATTACTCCTACGGCTGCTCCAAGTGGAGCGCCGATGCCTTCGGCTAATCCTGGGGCGCCGATGGCTTTTTTAACCATATCAACAATTGATGGAGCTAAAAGAACGATTCCAAATCCAATAAGCGGGGAAAGACTTTCTGTTCCCCAACCTGCTCCTAAAAATGGGGCAACCCAACCTGTTTGCCCAGGTTGAGCAAAACCATGAGTCAATATCGCCCCTAACATAAATATCGCCGCCGTTAAAGGAAAGACAATAATATTGGATAACATCATTTTCAACCAACTACTTAATCCTTTCTGTCCAGGTAAGGCTTCCAACATTAACATTAAAGGAGCAAAAATTACTCCGACAATAATACTGATATAAGAAATTAAAAGGGAGAAAAATAATTTAAACATGGCAAAAGCCATGGCAACGGCGAAGACAAAGGTTAAAATTATTCCCATTCCCAAGCCAGCAAGACCGCCGATAACTGGAAAACTTCCCAACAATTGTTCCATAATCTTCTTTATCTCTTCCGCTGGGGCAAGAACGAATCCAAATCCTCCTAACATTTTCCAGGAGGCGGTAAAAACGTTTTCTCCTAATAAACTCTGGAGACTAGTAATTCCGCTTTGGGCAGTGGTTAATTGAGTTCCCAAAATAGCAAATAATAAAGAGATAAAAACATAGATTAAATCAATCATTAATCCGGCAATGGCATAGGAAAAGGTAACCAGAATTAAGGCGACAATAACTTTAGGTAAAGCATTTTGGATAGAGATTACTGTTTGGGGATCAATTTTTAAGCGAAACATAATGGCAAAGCCGATAAAGACAAAGACAATGACAAAAAATAAATAGGCAATATTGCGAAAAACTTTCCAAATTGGCAAGACTGGTCTTAAACCTTCAAATCCAATTCCCTGGGCATAAGCAGGTTGGGCAATTCCTAAATTTCTTCCCAAATCAGCAAAATATTCAACCGAAGAAACCGGGGGATTGGCATACATGCCGGCAATCAAATTGCCTACACCTTGGATTGCGCTTTGACCTTGAGCTTCAGGAGGACAATTAACACAACCAAGAATTTTATCGTTAAAAGAAGCAATCGTCGCTCTAATTGTTTCGTTGGCAAAACTTTGTTGGTTCATTTCTTGGGTTTGGTAAACAGCTGGTTCCCAAATATTAAATTGGTAATTTACTGGTGCCCCGGCCCCCCCACCTCCACCATCAACAATCATCGCTTTAACTTTTGGGACAAAAAAGAATAACAAAGAGGCAAAGATAAGAAGAAAAACTATCCCTTTCTTTTTAAAAATGTTAGGCAGGGTCATTACTTTTAAGTTATCACTAATTTTCATAAATTTCAAGACCTTATTAGTAGACAGGCGTCAGGTTTCAGGCTCCAGGCGAGATTAGTAGACAGGCGTCAGGTTTCAGCAGTCAGGCGAGATTAGTAGACAGGTGTCAGTGGTCAGTAGTCAGGGAAGCTCATCCTGTCTACTGTCTACTGTCTACTGCTTTACTTGCGACCGAATCAACCCTTGTAACAACCTGATTACTTCTTTACGGCTCTGCTCTAATTCTTCAAAAGTTCCCCTAGTGATATATTTTAAGTCTTTCGCTAAAAACAAATAAGTTTCTAGTTCTCCTAATGACCCTCGGGCGACAGTAAGAAATTGGATGTATTCTTTATTATATTGTCTTTCGTATCCTTCGGCGATGTTGGCGGGCACAGAAATTGCTGCTCGGCGCATTTGGGAAACTAGCCCGTAGATTTCCGATTTAGGAAACTTCTCTGTAACTTTATAAATCTTGATTGTTAGCGCGTAGCTTTTTTGCCAGACAAGTAATGATTTAAAACCTTGTTTTTCCATTTGGTTAGTAGTCAGACACCAGGCGTCAGTAGTTAGGGAAAAGCATCCTGTCTAACCGTCTACTGTCTACTGATTTCCTGATGTCCTGTCTACTGCCTACCGTCTACTGACTACTCTTTCCTGTCTACCGTCTACTGCTTATTGTTTTCTGTCTACTGTCTACTGTCTACTGATTTACTGCGTTAATCGGTCATACCAATTCTTCAAATTTCCCGGAAAATGCGGATTAATTTTAAAAACACAGGGGGCATGTTCGCCTTCAGAATACATGCACATAAATTCCTCAAAACTTTCATTGGCATAAGGACGGCTAAATAAACAATCAAGTTGGGCGGAAAGATTATTGGGAGGAGCTCCTAAACAGCCTAAATCATAAGCATTAGCCACCCCTGAAGCCCCTGATTCCTCAATCCATAAGGCAATAACAAATGCCGGATTCCAGCCATGAGAAACTGCCTCGTTATAAACATAATCCCAATGGCTCTCAATTTTTGAATTTGGCCAAGAGGCAAGAACAGTATTGATAATAAAATTTTTTGTTGCTTCGGAAATAGTTATACTTGGATTTCTGAAATCAATAGTATAGTCAAGTTTTTGAGGAGGAACTCTAACCGGCCAAGGAACACCTCCAGGTAAAGGATTGAGAGCAGTCATCACCCATTCTTTGGCTAATTGAATTCCTCCTAAATAGGGAAAATAAAAATCTCCTCCAGGAGGCGAAGCGCTACCCGGAGTGTAACTGTAAAAAAGACTGCTAGAGGCGTCTAGATCAATAAATTGAGGAACGGTTTCTGGGCGGAAAATATTAAAGAAACCATTAAAAACATCAGTCGTATAATCCCAAATTTCAGAAAGATAAGGATGAACAAGTGAAATGCCTACTTTTCGGTTGACGGCGTGAGTTCTTTTCTGTTGACAGGCATCTTTACAAATTCCGGTCTCGGGGTCGCAGACTGTTTCCACCCCACAAGGAATATAATCAGTGTTTTCAAATTGGTCAGTGGCATTCAAAGCAATATTTATTGGATTTATTGGCGAGCAACAAAGGTCGTCGTTGGGATTTGAGTCGGTAATTGCTGGTTTAACACAAGGATTAACTGGGACTGGTGGCTGCAAGCCACAGGAGGGGGGTTCGGGCAAAGGACCCATTCCACAGGTTGGTATTCCTTTTTCGTCAATTTTACAGCATGAGGTTTGGGTAAAGCTTGGTCGAGGGTCGGGATCACAACAAGAACCCTGACAAACACCCTTTGTAATATTTAAAGTAGCACAGATAGTATCGCCTGGATTGGCGGTGATTGGGATAGAATGGGCGGTACCCATATTACAAGTTATAGTCGGATTTCGGCTAAACAAATGCCTTTCAAGCTGGGGCTCGCAAAAACCATAAGGTTGAATACAATATCCCCAATCGGCAAATTCACATCCCCCTGAAGCATGGCCCGAAATTGACCAGCAAAGATCGTATTGATTGCCACCTTTAGAAGAAAGAAAAACACTAAAGTCTACCGATAAAGAACCACCCGCCTGGGCTAAATAGGTTTTTTCTCCTAAAACATTTTCCTCAGCTTTGGTAAAGATATTTTTTACTTTCCCTTGTGCTTGGCTACCAGTTTGAATTAGAGGTAAAATAATTCGATTTATTGCCTGACTAACCTCATAAAGCCTAGCGACGTGGGGAACTTTTTCAATCTGAGCTTCAGGATTTAAGATTTCAAATGTATCCTTGGGACGAGAGCCTAGATAAGGATCGATTTGTCCGGGAGTATCTTCTCGGGAAAACATCGGGACTGTCGCCCAAAGTCTACCCCACATTGTTTCCTTTTCCCATTTTCCTCTTTCCTGGGGGTCCTTCGGAGGATAGTTGTCAGCAAATTCCGAAAGTAAAGCCGACTCGCCACCGTATTCGACTAAATAATCATGAATTGCTCCTTCGAGAATTTTTCCTGCCTTGCTTTGGATTGCTCGGTAGACCATTTGTTTTTTCAAATTATCTTGAACCTGAAGAGGGGCAATTTTGCGAAAGACACCTTCGTGATTTATCGCTTCAGTTGTATCCGAATAATTAGCATAATATTTATCAGTTCCTTCAAAATAGTCAGCTAAGTATTTTTGTTCATCTTCCCCTCCTTTTTTACCAACAAAAGGAATGGTTGTGTTTGAAGGATCGATAGTTACTAATCCGCCCCATCCTCTCTCAAGCCAAGGCTTGGGGTTATCCTCAGGACACCAAAAATCAGCCTCGCCCCGCCGATAAGTAACTTCATCATTAACAGTAAAAGTGGTGGCGCAAGAGGAAGTAAAAAGGTCAGTTCGATTACAAGCATCGCAAGGAACTGGTCGAGAATCAGGACTGCCGGAATTAGAGGGATTACAGGCAAGCGGCGGTCCCGTTAGACAAATATTTATCAATTTAAGAATAAGCTCAAGGGCCGTGGCTGGGCACTGTCGCCACCACTCCAGCCAGCGGGGGTCCATAAACGTGCCTGTGTCTCGGATAGCAACACAGATTTCTCCGCTGGTAACACCAATCTTTTCTCCTCCTGAGAGACAAGGCATCTCGGCTCTTCCTGACCCATGCCGTTCGTTGTAGTAAGCAAGAAGATTGGAATCAACTTGAAAATTGTTAAGATAGACAGTATAGCCAGGGCCCTCGATATCGTCATCGGGGGTGTAGTTCAAAACAATACTATCGGAGGTAGCATAAAGAACAACCGCCTCGCATCCTCCACCCATATCGTAGCCGGAGTTCGGCACCAAAACCGGCTTTCCAGCCAGGGTGGAAAGACAGACCAAGTTGGCGTAGTCACCGGGAACATTGGGCGGCACTCCAGTGTTAGAAACCATATTAACGCTACTTACCGGTAGAGTACAATTTCCCTCGATAAGAGTGCTCAATTGAGGGGCCTTGGGATCGGTTGGATGGTCAAAGTCGAAGAGGCCTGGATATCCATCGATTTCCTCCCAACCCAAAATATCTAAGTTAATGTCAGGGTCGAGTCCAGGATTATAGCCAGGCGACCTACAAACAGCGAAAGAAGGAGGGGAAAAGAAGAAAAAGAAAAAAGAAAAAATGACGAAGATGGAGATAACAATGGGCAGTTTTTTCATTTCAGGGAGCAGGGGTGGGAATAGCAAATTCGGTGATTTTAACCCCGGTAAACTCCTCAATAAATCTTAAAATAAACCAGGAAATTAAAATTAAAGCCAAACCCAAAATCGCATAAGTTATGGTTTTTCTAGCTGATTCAGCTGCTTTTGGGTCTCCGCCTGAAGTTAAATATTTAAAACCACCAATAAGAAGCATAATAAAAACGGCAATTCCCGCTAGACGAACAGCCAGGTTAAGAATTTGGATAATAATGCACTCAAATCCCTTGATGGTAGCAACTTCAATCGGCTCGCCTCCGCCAGGTGGGGTAACCATCGTAGAACACTCTTCAGTGAGCCAACTCATAACTCCACTTTACAATATAAAAGCACCCGACGTCAACCCCGCAGGTGCTTTACCACTTTAAATAATTAAACTATCAATTACTGACCAATAGTGGGAACAGTTAAGGTCAGAATTGGGATGCCAAAGAAAGTTTCGATTAATCTGATAATTGCCCAAGCGGCGAAAACAATCAATAGACCAATCAAAGCCGCCATAATTGTGCTTCTTGCTTGAGCTGTTCCCTCTTTATCTCCACCAGAAACAATCCATTTAACCCCGCCGATTATTAAAAACACAAAAGAAATTAAAGCAGCAATAACCAAAATCAGCCGAATACCAGCAGAGACAATTTTCGGGATAGTAATATCTCCCAATGGCTGAAATTGTCCGCCCGGAAGAATATTTATTTCTTCTGCTGCCCAAACTGGAAATTTCATTTTTCACCCCCTTTCTTGAGTTCGCGAATAAATACGAATAACTTAATTATAAGAGCACTAAAGCTCAACTGTCAAATTAGTGGCAATCTTCGGAACACCAATCAGGACCCTCACAAATCTCACAAACTCCATTTCCACAAAATTTACAGGGAGTACAGTTGGGATTAACGCTTGGGTTGTATTTACAAACCCCATCTTGGATTGTTCCTTGACACTGGTGAGTTTTCTGCGATGAGCTTTCGCAGTGTTCACAATAGGCGCAACTCCCGCCTGGACCTCCTGGAATTTGGAATACCGAAGGAAAGCGGAAAACCCCGCCTAGCAATCCATAGATTGCCCAGGACAAAAGGACAATTGCTAATCCAATTATAGCCGCCATAACCCGACCCCGGGCCGAAGTAATTCTTTCCTTGTCCCCGCCAGAAGTAATCCATTGAATTCCACCGATGATAAAGAGAAATAAAGACAGAATAACAGCGATAGTCAGGATCAAAATAACCAAAACATTTATGAGTGGTTGTAATTCAAAAATCTTAAAAGCAGTTAGATATTGACCAATATCTGAAATAATTGGGGTTTGATTCATAAGACCTAGGGCCCAGGCCAGGTTATTCTTAACGGTGGTTGTAGGAATTCAATATTTAAGATATTGCCGATGAAGTTGATAATAGCAAAAGCAGAGGCGAGAATAATAAAGCCGATAATAGCCGAAGTTAACCTTCCTTGCGCCGAAGAAACAGCCTGTTTATCTCCGCCAGCCAACATCCACTGAATTCCCGAGACAATAATCATCACCAGAAGAACTAAACCACCGATCATAAAGGCAAGATTCAAAATTCTACCGATCAATTCGGCGATAATTTGAGCTCCTTCACCGGTGCCAAATAGACCGATGACAGGATTGTAAATTCCTGTTGGTATGGGTTCCATTACCCTCCTGGTTTTAATAATGGAATTAATTTTTGTGGCTGCAAAATATCCTCAAATCCTAAAAGCCCACCAATTAAAGAAATTAAAGCATAGGCGGCGACAACAACAATTAAGCCAATTATGGCCGAGGTGATTTTTGAAGCCGCTTCACCCATTTTTTTGGAATCTCCGCCAGCAGTTAAAAATCCATAAGCGCCAATGATAAAGCTAAATATAAACCAAAGCCCGGCAACAATGGTCATTACTCCAATGACCCGAGAGATAATATTAGTAAAAATTCCCGCGGCAACCGAGATTTTAGCTTCGGTGCCAAGTCCGCCCCAAGGGCCAAAACCTTCCTCACCACCGATTGGCCCTAAAGGATGAGGAGTTTGGGCTAAAAAAATTTTATGGTCCATAAATTTTAGGATTCAGAATTGCTGTTGGGTCTCCAAACAACAAATAACCAAAAATCGCCGCTAAAACAAATGAACCCAAAATAAAAAGCAGTCCCATCATCGATCGCCAAATTTTCTGCCAGGCAGCCGCCATTTTTTTCGGGTCATCCCCCGCTGATAAAAATCCATATCCAGCTAAAACTAAATTTAAAAAAGCAAAAAGCCCGCCAACCACAATTAAAAGACGAATAATATTATTAAAAAATCCCATTAATCCATGTTCGAAGCCTCCATATTGACTTGGAGTGAAGGGTGCCGGGGGGGTGATTCCACCAATAATATCCATCATAATCCGCTTTCAAAAATTTTAATTCCAGTTACTATTTCTATTATTTGCATTATCCAATAACTGGCAAAAATAATCAAGAAACCAACCAAGGCGGCGGTAATTGCTTTTTGGCCTGTTTGAACCCCTTCTTGCTCTCCTTTACCAGAGTTAATTATAACCATCAATCCGCCGACAATCAGTAAAATGAAAAGAATAATTCCGGCGAAAATATAAATGTTAGGAAGAATGGCGGAGATTAATTCTCCAATTGAGCCATATCCAGCAGCCTGGCGAATTCCCGTTTCTCCACCCAATTTGAATTCGTTACCAATATCAAAAGCCAATTTCTCCATCAAATTCAGTCTATCAATATCAATCTTGGCTGTCAAATTTTGCAAAAATTGCGATTCCGTGCTATAATTTTGTTCAATGTATAAATGGGACTTTTCCCTGCCTTCCGGAACAAAGCTTCCTACTCATCTTGCCATTATTCCTGATGGTAATCGTCGTTGGGCTAGAGCCCGAGGGCTTCCAACGTTTGAAGGACACAAAAGGGGTTTTGAGATTGCCCCGGAGATAGTAAGGGCCTGTTATCTTTTTGGGATTCACACGATTTCGCTCTGGTTTTTTTCGACAGAAAACTGGAATCGCTCAAAAGAAGAGGTAGCGTACCTAATGAGGCTTTATAAGAAGTTAATTGAGAATCTTTTGGTAGACGCCAAGAAATATGGAGCTCGTATGATTCATTTAGGGCGGAAAGAAAAAATTCCTAAATGGCTTGATAAGACTGCTCGAAAGGCAGAAAAGGAGACTGAAAACGCTAGAAAGCATATTCTGAATTTCTGTCTTGATTATGGCGGTCATGACGAAATTTTAAGAGCAACTAAAAAGATGCTTGAAGAAAAGGTGGATCCTCACAAGTTGACCAAAGAAATTTTTGAATCTTATTTGGATACCAAAGGTCAATCCTATCCATATCCAGAGCTTATTATTCGTACCTCCGGAGAGCAGCGGCTTTCCGGCTTTATGTCCTGGCAAAACGCTTACAGTGAATTCTATTTTGAGCACGATCACTTTCCTGATCTTACTCCGGCCAAAATTAAAGAGGCGATTCTTGACTACAGTCGTCGCCAACGGCGGTTTGGAGGAAATTAAAAGTGGTAGAAGCTCAAAGACCAGAAGTACAAATTTCTAAAGAGATTGAAGAAAGGAAAATAATGGGAGTGGCTGCCATTATCCTAAGTGAAGATGGGAAAGTTTTGGTGATTGAGGAAACAGAAAACAAACCCCAAGTAGATAAGATGGCCGGTGATATTAGCATTCCAGCAGAAACTATAAAAGAGGGAGAAACAGAATTTGAGGCTTTAATAAGATTATTGGAGGAAGAAGTTGGTGTCAAAGAGGGGATGGTTTGTAACCCAGAAGTTGACTGGATTGGAGATTATCAGCTAGGGAAGAGGACAGGTATTTGGGGAAGGGTTTATCTTATCCATTTCCAGGGAAGGTCTGATTCTCCAAAAGGATTTAGTTCAAAAGACAGAGAAGTCATTAATCATCGTTGGATCAATCCAGTTGATATAATACACATGCCAAGGAGGGCAGGAGCCCTAGAGATACTTGAGGATTTTAGGGCTGGACGAAGGAGAGTAATCAGAGAAGAATGTAGCCCAGGCTTTAGACCTTCTTAATATAAAAAATGGCGAAGCTCGAGACAGAACAAAACTCCGTTAATAAAGAATTACTTTCTCCTCAAGAGATCGAGCCAAGTATTATTCTTCCCAAGCACCTTGTTATCATTCCCGATGGTAACCGTCGTTGGGCAAGGAAACGAGGGCTACCAGATGTAGAAGGGCATAGGAAGGGAGCGAGAGCGGCTAAAGACTTAATAAGAGCATGCCGTGATTGGGAAATTCATACCTTAACTATCTGGGGATTATCTACTGATAACTTAGAAAAGAGATCTCCAGGAGAAATAAGCGCTTTGACAGCAATTTTCGAAAAGTTGTTCACCGACGAAGAGATAATCACCGAAGCGATGAATGTGGGCGTGAGAGTTAGACACATTGGCAGGAAAGATAGGATTGCTAAGGTGCGACCGAGTTTGCTTGAGGCAATCAAAAGCATAGAAGAGAGAACAAAAGAAAATGAGAAATATAATCTAGTTTTTGCTTTAGATTATGGTGGTAGAGATGAGTTGGTTCGGGCTTTCAGAGAGATTGCTCAAGGGATTAAAGATGGCATTCTAGAACCGGATGAAATTGATGAAAACCTAATTTCTTTACATCTTGATACCGCTGGTTTGCCCGATCCTGATTTGATTATTCGCACCTCTGGTGAACAACGAACAAGCGGGATGTTTATCTTTCAAGGAGCTTTAGCCGAACTTTACTTTTATGATTCTACAGTTAATTTTCCTGATTTAACCCCAGAAGTTCTTCGCGAGGCACTTCTTGATTTTGGCCGAAGAGAGAGAAGATTTGGCGGTGACCTAAAAAAGAAGTAAAAAGTAAATATGGAAACGACCGATAATCAAGATGAACTTTTTGTGGTCGTCGATAAAAACGATAAAGTTGTCGGTTATCGGACAAGGAAAGAATGTCATCAAAATAAAACTTTGATTCACAGATCAGTAGGAATGGTGATTTCAAATGCAAAAGGGGAAATTTTATTGCAAAAAAGAAGTCTCACTAAAGATCTCTATCCTGGTTTTTACAGTAGTTCCTGCTCCGGACATTTAAAAAAGGGAGAAGATTACCAAAAAGCGGCCGAAAGAGAGATAAAAGAGGAACTAGGTGTTGCTCGAAAATTAAATATTAAAATTTTTAAAAAGATTATCATTGCCACCAGGTGGGAAACAGAACTGTACACCATTCTTTTAGCAAAAGATAATGGTCCCTTTAATCTAAACCTTGAAGAAATAGAGTTTGTAAAGTTTTTTCCCAAACATAAGGTCAAAAGATTATTCAAAGAAAGAAAACTTTTCTTTGAGCCCTATGCCGAAAGGGCCTTAAGAGAATTAAAAATTATATGAGGGAGCAAGTTGAAGTTTCCGCCCCTGGCAAAATTATTCTTTCTGGGGAGCATGCGGTGGTTTATGGGAAACCAGCAATTTTGGCGGCGATTAATCGCCGTCTCTTTGTTTCATTTAGACAATCTTCTAAAAATGAAATTATTACCTCCGAATCTCCAAAATTAGCAGAATTCGCTAGAGATTTTGTTCTTAAAACTTTCGGCAAAGCAAAAGAAAAATTAAAAATCGAAATTTCTTCAGAAATTCCTATTGGTTGCGGAATGGGTTCTTCGGCAGCATTAGCGGTAGCGACAACCGCTGGTTTGGTTAAATATTTAAATAAACCATTTAATAAAGAAAAAATTAATGAAATTGCTTATGAGATTGAGAAAAAACAACATGGCAATCCTAGTGGAGGCGACAATACAATTTCAACCTACGGTGGCTTTCTTTGGTATCGCAAAGAAACAGAATTTTTAAAACTTTTTGAAAAATTGAAGTTTGTCAGATTACCGGAGTTTGTTTTGATAAATACCGGCAGGCCGATGGAGACCACTGGTGAAATGGTTTTGGGAGTTAGAAATTATATGAACAAAATAAGATAAAAACAGAAAAAATTTTAAATGAGATAGAAAAGACAACAAAACAACTTCTGGTTGCCTTCAATCAGATGGATGAAAAGTTAGTTAAAATAACAATAAGGGAAAACGAACGATTGCTTGAAGATTTGGGAGTAGTAAGTAATTTTGCTAAAAAGATAGTTCGAGAGATTGAAAAGCAAGGCGGAGCGGCTAAAATTTGTGGGGCTGGGGGAAAGAAAAAAGGGGCGGGAATAATTTTAGCCTTTCATTCTAAAAAAGAAGCTCTTTTTAAAATCGCCAAAAAGAAAAATTTGCCTGCTTTTGAAGTAAAATTAGGGGAAGAGGGGGTAAGAATTGAAAAAAATTAAAGTCTCTGCTCCAGGAAAGTTAATGTTATTTGGAGAACACGCAGTGGTTTATAATCGCCCATGTATTGTAACTACAGTAGATCAAAGAATAAGGGTTTTGATTGAGCCTGTTTTTGGAGATGAAATAAAAATCGATGCCCCAGAAGTGGGAGTGGCTGGTTATACTAAAAAGCTAGGCCTTTTAGGTCAACACAAAAATTTACCTAAGGGGGTTCAATTTTTGGAGACGTCAATTAAAAATTTTTTTGAAAAATATAAAGTAAAATCAGGGTTAAGGATAGAGACGAAAAGCGAATTTTCCTCTGAATTTGGCTTTGGCAGCTCTTCAGCCGTAACAGTAGCGGCTTTTAAAGGATTATCAGAGTTATTTAAAATAAAAATGGATAATAAAAAACTATTTGATTTAGCCCATAAAACAGTTCTTGACGTGCAGGGGGTGGGCTCAGGTTTTGATTTGGCTGCTGCTATTTGGGGTGGGACGGTTTTTTTCGTGACAGGAGGGAAAAAAGTTATTCCCTTAAAAGTAAAAAAGCTACCTCTCGTGGTTGGTTACACTGGAATTAAAGCTGATACGCCAACCATGGTGAAGAAAGTGGCGATTTTAAGGGAAAATAATAAAAAATTAGTCGACTCTATTTTTGATCAAATCAGCCTTTTGACTAACAAAGCGAAAACACTTCTTCTGAGGGGAAATTTTAAAAAGACAGGAGAATTGATGAATTTAAATCAAGAATTGCTTGATGCTTTAGGTGTGAATACCAAAGAACTCTCCAACTTAATTATTGCTGCTCGGGAGACAGGGGCATGGGGGGCAAAACTTTCCGGGGCTGGTGGGGGCGATTGTATGATTGCCTTTATTAAGGAAGAAAAAAGAAAAGCGGTAGAATCGGCAATTCAAAAGGCTGGCGGAAGGGTTATAAAGGTCAGGCCAAACGCCGAAGGAGTAAAAATAGAATGAGAAAAGTTACCGCGATTGCGCCAGCCAATATCGCCTTCATCAAATACTGGGGAAGGAAAGATGAAAAGCTTCGGCTGCCGGCAAATAATTCTTTAGCGATGAATTTAAGCAATGTTTTTACTATAACTACGGTTGAGTTTTTAGAAAATTTAAAACAAGACCAGATAAAAATGGCAGGAGAGAAATTAGATGATAAAAGCAAAAAACGGATAGTTGACCATCTTGAGCGGATAAGGAATTTAGCAAATATTAAAGTTCATGCCCGGGTAGTGACTAAAAATAATTTTCCCAAAGGGACAGGAATTGCTTCCTCTGCTTCAGGTTTTGCCGCCTTAACTTTAGCCGCCACTACCGCTGCTGATTTAAAACTTAGCCAAAAACAACTTTCAATTCTTGCCCGTCAAGGTTCGGGCTCTGCCTGTCGTTCAATTCCTGACGGATTTACTGAATGGAGGGCTGGAAATTCGAGTGAAGCCTCATATGCTTACTCTTTATACCCACCAAATTGGTGGGACATTACCGATATTATTGCTATAATTGGTGAAACACCCAAAAAAGTGAGTTCTTCGGAGGGACATGTTTTAAGCGAAAGCAGCCTATTTTATAAACCAAGAATTGAAGGAATGAGGGCGAAGATAAGAATAATTAAAGAAGCCCTAAAACAGCGAAATTTTAAAAAATTTGGAGAAATCATTGAAGAAGAGGCAGTAAATATGCATGCGGTAATGATGACCTCCAAGCCAGCACTTTTTTATTGGTTGCCAAAAACAATGGAGATAATTTTGGCGGTTCAAGATTGGCGGGATATAGATTTACCGGTTTATTTTACTATCGATGCTGGACCCAATGTTCATTTAATTTGTCAGGGTAAGGATGAAAATAGGGTAAGCCAAAAACTAAAAAGCTTGGGGATTAAAAAAATAATTATTAACAAACCCACCAATGGAGCAAGAATTATCTCAAAACATTTATATGACGGAACAAGAGCTTTTGTTGGTTGATAAAAATGACAATTTTTTGGGCAAATATGCTCCGAAGAGTCGGTGTCATATTGGGACGGGCTTGCATCATCGTGCCTTTACTATCATGATTC
>Ga0210015_1003573_pt1 | contig 13645 bp, 13 predicted proteins | sample CryGeymeta201522_FD_185471 | JGI IMG/M metagenome (GOLD analysis project Ga0210015, IMG submission 185471) | Groundwater microbial communities from Crystal Geyser aquifers in Utah, USA - Crystal Geyser metaG 2015-22 (SPAdes) (version 2) | ecosystem: Environmental > Aquatic > Deep subsurface >... | reverse complement strand
AGATTGGAATTAAGAATGGGCAGGTTAGTACTATTACACTTTCTGAGCGAAAGTTATATGCAGGTTGTGGAGGAGTTTACGTGTTGGATATACCCACTTCTATTTCAGATGATGCTTCATTTCTACCTAGCAATATCAAGCTCTATGAAAATTTTCCAAATCCATTTAATTCTGGGACACATCTTACATATGAAATTGCCACGAATAGCAAGGTTTTGTTGGAAATTTTTGATATTCATGGAAGAAAAATAAAAACATTGGTTCGCAAAGACCAATCGCCGGGGAAACATACAATATACTGGAACGGTCAAGATGAAAAAGGGAATCTTGTGAGTTCAGGTGTTTACATTAACGTCTTACGTATCGAAAGACAGATCGTAGTAAAAAAAATGATTCACCTAAAGTAGAGAAATAGAGAATGGGAAAGAATCATTCACCGCCGTCAGGTTTCACATAAAACAAGAATAGCCCTAAGCTTTTTTTAATCGTATAAACTCAGAAAAGAGGTTAAATAGACTATATAGTGTCTCGCGGTTATTTTATTATTACAAATTGAATAAACTGATTCCTAACAAAAAATTTTAACGAGGTACAATTATGTTACTCTATAAAAAATATTTGAAGATTTTCCTTGCCATTTTAGTATTTATGATAGCGTTTACTTCTGAAGATTTGATTGCCCAACAAATAATAGGTGGAAAAGTTGTTAAAAGGGGCATATGGAATAACAAAGAAGTTGAATATGCTGATGGACAAATCGCACTCAAACTTAAATCTGGTGTCCAAATGCAAAGTGTAATACCTTTAATTAACAAACTAAATGCAACGATAGTAGAAAATTTTGACAAGTTACGGTGGGCTCTTTTGGAACTGCCAACTGGGACTGATATTTTTTCTGTGATTACAGCATTGATGAATAATCCTATGATAGAAGCAGTTGAGCCTAACATGATGGCTCAAACAACTTTTAATCCTAACGATCCTTCTTTTCAGGACGGACATCAATGGGCATTAAGAAACATCGGACAGAATCCCCCAGGTGGAACAAATGATGCAGATATTGATGCACCAGAGGCGTGGAATATTACACAAGGGAACTCCAATATTATTATCGGAATTCTTGACAGTGGAATTCCTATGCTTAGTGGTTCGCTCTCTCATCCTGATTTAGATGATCTAAATAAAATTATCTTGGGGAATGATTACACCAACGATGGAGAAGGAGTTAGAGATTTGCTTGGACATGGAACACATGTGGCTGGAATTGTTTCTGCAGAAACAAACAATTCCACTGGAATTGCCGGAGTAGCAGGTGATTGCAAAATATTGGTGGTGCAGGTATTTAATGCTTCGGGTTATCTATGGTGGTCATGGTTTAAGAACGGAGTGATCTATGCAGTTGATAATGGAGCAAAAATCATCAATTTCAGCGGTGCAGGTGGTGCTAGTCAAGAGGCATATGATGCTGTTGCTTACGCAGATTCTCACAATGTTTTACTGGTTGCCTCAGCAGGCAATAACTGTGGGGCGCGCGTGTTTTATCCTGCAGCTTATTCAAGTTCGTTTCCAAATGTAATTGCAGTGTCAGCTACGGATCATAATGATGTAATATCAGAATATTCTAGTGTTGGGCCACAAGTAAATGTGGCTGCACCAGGTGGATATGGTACGGCAAACTTCTGCGAAACAGAGGACATTTACTACGATGCCGATGACATATATTCCACAACTCCAAATTATTCTTTTAATTTACAAAACCTTCATCCAGAGGTAACTCAGAATTACGGATATCTAGCGGGATCATCGATGGCAGCTCCTCACGTTTCGGGCGTAGCTGGGTTAGTACTTTCTTTAAACCCAAATCTAATTCCCTCGCAAGTTCGCAATATTTTGCAACAAACAGCAGATAAAGTTGCAGGTATGGGTGGTCAAAACTTTACAAATGATTATGGATACGGGCGTATTAACGCTTATAAAGCCATCCAACCACCAACTGCACCACAAAATCTCACCTACACCATAGTTAGTAATCATCCGCTCCTTTCATGGAATGCAAATACGGAGTTTGATGTTGTCCGATATGACATATACAGGGACTTAGGTGATGGTAGTACAAAAATTGGCTCTTCCACAACAACCAGTTATAATGATTATGATCTCTACATAAGTAGCAGCAATCCATATTTTGCATTTTACTACGTTACTGCTGTGGATTTAACAAACTTAGAGTCATCAGGATCAAACATCTTGAGGGTGTGGTATAATGGCTTACAAAAAGAGAGATCTGAAATCGCTCAGTTACCGAAAGACCCGACTCTTTATCAAAACTATCCAAATCCATTCAACCCGATAACTATAGTTAAATATTCTTTACCTGTAGAACAATTTGTATCCATAAAGTTATATAACAGTTTAGGTCAGGAAATCTCAACAATTGTAGAAGGGGTAAAACAAGAAGGATTTTATCAAGAGAGTTTTAATGCTTCGAAATTGCCTAGTGGAATCTATTTCTACAAAATGATTACTGGCACTACAATACAAACTCAAAAGATGATTCTTCAGAAATAAATAAAATTAGGAGCTCCCATCCTTTGTTTGAAATAGATGGACGGAGGATGGAATCTTTCTTGTGGCAAATGGGCGTTGCCGATTAACCCGGCTTCCATTTGATCGTGCAGCCTATCGCATAAGTTTCGGGGACAGAAATTTCTTCACCCCGCAGATATTCTTCAATTGCATTTTGTAAATATTTTGTCTGCACTTTTTCCGGTTCACGCCAGTTATCGTCAATCTTCCCGGTATAAATTAATTTTCGCTCGGCGTTGAAAAGGAATAACTCAGGCGTAAACGCCGCGCCAAATGCTTTTGCGGTTTGCTGCGATTCATCTCTTAAATAGAGGAAATTAAATTGTTTCTCTACTGCCCTCTTTTTCATTTCATCAAAAGAATCTTCCTCGTATAAATCAGCGTCGTTTGCGTTGATCGCTATGATCTGAAGTCCTTTTCCGCGAAAATCATTTTGAAGTTTTTTTATCCTTTCTTCATACGCTTGAACGTAAGGACAATGGTTGCACGAAAAAATAATGAGCAGCAAAGGACTGGCGGCAAAATCAGAAATGGTGTAATTTTTTCCGCTTATATCCGGCAGCCTAAAATCCGGCGCAGTTTGACCAAGTTCTATTCTTTTATTCATTTTCTTATTCCTACGGTTTTTTTCTTAATTTCCATATACAATAATCGCTAATTTTGAAATGAAGTTTTTCTATTTTTTATTAATAACCTTATTCCCGGTGATTGGCATGAGTCAAGAAATCTCTTTTGCACAAAACCTTTATAATACATACGAAAGTTACCGCGAACCGTCGTTGAACTCCCGCAGGATAACGCACGCGAATATTCTGCCGCTCATCGAAAAGTTGCATCATAACTCGAAATTTGTGGTGCATAAATTAGGAGAATCTGTAGAAAAAAGGGAATTATTTTTAATAAAAATCGGAACAGGGAAAACAAAAATTTTTCTCTGGTCCCAGATGCACGGAGATGAATCAACCGCAACCATGGCGCTGTTTGATATCTTCAACTTTTTTTCGGCTAATGACTATTTAAATGAGTCGAGAGAACGAATCCTCCGGGAAACCACTCTCTACTTTTTGCCGATGGTTAATCCCGATGGAGCAGAAGTTTTTCAAAGAAGAAATATTTTGGAAATTGATTTGAATAGAGACGCAAGCCGGTTGGTTACTCCCGAAGCTATTCTTTTAATGAACACTTTTGACAGCCTGGATGCTGATTTCGGTTTTAATCTTCACGATCAAAGTACAAGGTATTCGGTTGGAAAAAATTATAAGCAAGCTACCATTTCTTTCTTAGCCCCGGCATTTAATGATAAAAAAGAAATGAATGAGAAAAGAGAACGAGCGGTAAAACTTATTGGGAGGATGACCGAAGTTTTACAGCAATTTATTCCGGGACATATTGCAAAATATTCCGATGACTATGAGCCGCGAGCCTTCGGAGATACATTTCAAAAAAAAGGAACGAGTACAATTTTGATAGAGTCCGGCGGATGGAAAGATGACGTTGAAAAACAATTTATCCGCAAAATAAATTTCATCGGGATGTTGTCAGCGTTCAACTCTATTGCAGAGAAATCTTATGAGAAAATTACACGGGATAAGTATGAAGCAATTCCCATGAATGATAATCAACTATTTGATCTTCTTTTAAGAAATGTTAGCGTAGAAAAAAATGGTCGGAGTTTTTCTCTTGATATCGCTATTAATATAACTGAGCAGAAATCGGGTAGAGAATCACAAGGTTTAATTGAAGATCTCGGTGACCTTTCGATTTTTCATGGAATTGAAGAGATGGATTGCACCGGATTTAGTCTGGTGGATGGGAAAGTCCATACTCAAACAATTAAAACAGAGGAAGAGCTGAACGAAATTGATTTTCAAAAACTTATAGAGAATGGAATTTTATTCTTGCCTGTAGAAAAAGAATTATTGAGTTACTCTCTTCAGGGAATTTCCCGGAGTAGATTTCAGCTTCAGTTTGTAGAACCCGGAGATTTTCATTTCCAGTTAAAGGTTGGCGGGCAGTCTGCATTCTATCTTTATAAAAATGACATCCCCAAATATGTTGTTTTGGGCGGATCTCTTCTTCGTCTAAAAAATTGAGTGCCGGATTAAACTGAATAGATTTTTTCAAAATTTTTGCTATCCGAAATTATTTTCATTTATTTTAGACTTAACATTAATATTTATAAACAAGCCATCGCAGCGATTAAAGAATGATTAAATCCTCCAGGTTTTATGACGAATTTAATAAAGAAGCTATCCCTCACAGAGCGGCGTTATTAAATTTTGCAATTCGCATGACGGGAAATGAGGATGATGCCAACGACCTTGTTCAAGAAACTTATCTTAGAGCCTTTCGCTTTTTTGATAAATTTGAAGGGGGAACAAATTGTAAAGCATGGTTGTTTAGAATTCTTAAAAATACCTTTATCAACGCATACCGGAAAGAGAAAAAAGAACCAAACAAAGTTGATTACGAAGATATAGAAAATTTTTACGAAAACACCAAACCTTCAAATACTGACGATTCTCACCTAGAAAGAGAAATTTTTGACAACCTGTTAGATGATGAAGTATCCGAAGCAATTCAAACTCTTCCGGAAGATTTTCGAACGGTTGTTATCCTTAGCGATATTGAGGGATTTACTTATGACGAAATTGCAGATTTCATTAATTGCCCGGTGGGTACAGTTCGTTCCCGTCTGCACCGTGCAAGAAAAATGCTCTATTCAAAACTGTATACCTATGCCGATGACAAAGGGTATATATAGCGTGAGAAAGTTCTTTAGAATTCGGAGAAAAAATTAGCTCTTATTTTCCATCTTTCTCACCGTTAAAAATTTGAAAACCAGGAGTAAATTCTGTTCACAAAACAAGACAATTGCCAAGAATTAACGTGTTTAAGGGGATAAATCTTTTACTGCTCGTCGAAAACAATAATAATTTTGCAAATCCTTCGAAAAATCAATATATTTACTCACTAAAAAAGTTAGATTTTATGGCAAAAGTTAAAAACATTCAAGCATTGTGCAAATTTTGTAATTCTGTTACAAAAATGGAACTTACAGGCGAAGTTTTTTCTTCCGTTGAACACGAAGGAAAAGAATGGGCGAAGTGCAAAAAGTGCAAACAAATTCTCCTGATCGAAACTGATTCGATTGTTAGAGATTCCAAACATAAGATCGATCAAATTATACTTGAGAATTCAATTGATTATTCTCCCGAAAAAACTTTTAGCGTTGGAGATACCATTTACCACAAAACCTGGGATGATTTCGGAATTGTAATTTCCAAACTCTCACTTTCGAATGGAAAAGGCTCAATAACGGTTGAATTCCAAAAATTAGGATTTAAAAAATTACTTGAAACTCATTAAAACTACCCCGGAATTGAGGTGAATTAATTGGTAGGAATTACTATTTCGGAAAACGAATCAATTGATAAAGCTCTTAAAAGATTTAAAAAGAAATATGAACGCTCAGGCATTCTTAAAGAATTTAAGAAGCGGACTTTTTTTGTAAAACCTTCGGTGAAAAAACGATTGGAAAGAATTAAAGCTACCCGCAGAGCTCAACGAAACGATACTATGGATTAAAAAAAGCCGCCCCGATTCTTTCGGGGCGGCTTTTTTGCTATAAGACATCTGATCAACTCTTTTTCTTCAAATAATATTTTTCAAAATGCTTCTTTACACAATCCAAAGCCTCTTGCGGAGTATTACAAAAAGAAAACAATTTTAGATCCTCTTTACTTATCATTCCGCTTTCAGCAAGTGCATCAAAATTAATTAGATTTTTCCAATATTTTTCATCATATACAATGATCAGTAGGTTCTTCTTGATTTTCCCTGTTTGTATAAGAGTAATCATCTCAAAAAATTCATCCATCGTCCCGAACCCACCTGGATAAACGATTAGAGCTTTACTAAAATAAGCGAACCAAAACTTCCGCATGAAGAAGTAGTGAAATTCAAAACTTAATTGCGGGGTAACGTATTTGTTCACGAACTGCTCAAAGGGGATAGAAATATTGAGCCCAATAGAGTAGCCGCCGGCTAGTTTTGCCCCTTTGTTCGCTGCTTCCATAATCCCGGGACCCCCGCCGGTACTGATGATAAAACGGTTGCTGTCTAATCCTAAGTTCATAGACCACGTTGTTATTTTTTGAGAAAGCTCTACCGCGTCCTCATAATATTTTGACATATCAACGTGCTGCTGCGCTGTACGAAGTTTTTGAACAAAATCAGGAGTTGTTTTGGGATCTGAAGTCTTAATTTTATTGTATTCCTTCAGGGCATTTTTTTTTGAGCGAAGACGTGCCGAGCCAAAAAAGACGATCGTATCTAAAATATTATATTTTTTAAAGCGGGCGGCGGGTTCTAAATATTCAGAGAGAATTCTTATAACCCTTGCATCTGCTGAGTGAATAAAATCCAATTTTTCGTAGGCTTTATATTTTTGCATAAAGATTTTAGTTAATTAATAAAAATATGTTTATAATTTGGGGGTTGTAATATACTCTATTTCTCTTTTATTCTAATCATGGAATTATGAAAAAACTTATTTTATTTCTGCTCATACTCGGTCTTGTTGTCCCTTGCTATTCACAAAACATAAAAGCAGAAATTGAAAAAATACTTCAAAAAGTCCCCGCTCAATCACGGTATGGTATCGTGGTCTTAAATCCTATGAAAGAGGACACGCTCTTCGTTTACAATGCGAGCGTCCCCCTCGTTCCTGCTTCAAACACCAAATTGTTTACAACTGCTGTCGCTGTTTACTTATTGGAACCCGGCTATTCGATCTCAACCAAATTTTTCACCGACGCCAAGAAGATTGATCAGGGTAGGTTGGATGGAAATCTCTATCTGAAGGGCTATGGGAATGGATTATTTAGAAGCGATGACCTTGACCAAATGATAGAAAATTTAAAACGTAAAGGAATTACTGAAATAAATGGTGATGTTGTAGGAGACGATACTTTCTTTGATGATGTCTATTCTAGAAAAGATTGGATAGAGGATGAAACGCAAACTGTTTCTCTACCTCCGGTAAGCGCACTGGTACTCGACAGAAATAAATATGAAGTGAGAAAAAAGATACGGAGAAAAAGGTATAGGGTTGTTACGGAATTCTTTTCAGATCCACCGCTGAAAATTGCGGAAATTGTATTTAACAAATTAAAAGCAGCTTCGATTATCGTTAGCGGGAACTTTAAAAAAGGAGAAACTCCGAAGTCTGCAACCGAACTAACTGCTCATGCAATTAAATTGAAAGATTATCTGAGTGTTGTAAATAAAACAAGTGATAACTATTTAGCCGAATGTCTTTTTAAGATAGTGGGCGCAGTCTCTTCAGCAAAAGAAGGTTCTGCATTCTATGCCGCACAGACAATAAATAAATTTCTTTACGACAACGATATTCCATCCGAAGGAACAAAAGTAGTTGACGGTTCCGGTCTCTCAAGGAACAACAAGATCTCGGTGGGTGCAATTACCGGATTATTGGAGAAAATTTATTTTGATATCAGGTATTTCGATACTTTCTATAATTCGCTTAGTACTGCTGGCACAGACGGAACACTTAGAAATCGGATGAATAATTCAGGTTCGGATATTAATTTTAGAGGGAAAACGGGAACGTTGAACGGAGCTTCTTCAGTTTCCGGTTATTTAAAATTAGCTAACGGAGACGATCTCATTATCAGTATGATCTTTGAATTCTCAAAAAAAAATCAAAATTATTATAGAGATGTTGAAGACAAAATAATTGAAAAGTTAGCCGGATTCAATTACGAATCCGGCAGATAATCTTATCGCGGTAAAGCAGGATTCGTTGGAACGTTTTGTCTTCCACCTTGTTGAATAACACTGTTTGTGTTATCATTTTTAGCTGACGGCAGAAAGAAAAGATTTACAACTATTGCTAACACCACAAGCACACCCGCAAGCCACCAGGTTGATTGGCTTAAAAAGTCAGCCGTTCTTCTTGTTCCAAAAACAGATCCTACATTTGATCCGCCAAAAGTTCCGGCTAAGCCTGACCCTTTGCTTGCTTGCATCAGAATAATAATAATCAATAAAATTGATATAATAACTGAGATTCCTATTAAAACACTATACATAAACACCTTTCTTTGTATAAATGGTAGCGGGGGAGGGATTCGAACCCCCGACACATGGATTATGATTCCATTGCTCTAACCTACTGAGCTACCCCGCCATACTTGTTAAAATGGCTTCCAAATATACTAAACATTACAATTTTAGCAAAAATTAAAGTATCATTCTTAAAATCTTTAAACTATTTTTTACGGGTAAAACTATTTAGCTTCTCTCTCGACCTCCTGCCGGATGATTATAAGTAAACTTTCTCTTTTACCCCTTTTTATACGCTTCCATTAACTGCTTTAAGTCGCTTAAATAGAAGGAATGAAGAAAATCAACATCTTCAATTGAAAGAGGGGCAAATTCTTTTACATTCGCGGCAGCTTGCTGTTCGGTTCTGATGCCGGGAATTACTGTTGAAATTCCCTTCTGGCTTAAAATAAAACTCATCGCAAAATCAATAGGTTCAATCCCTCTTGCATCCGCTAACTCAAAAACCTTTTCAAGTCTATCAAGTGATAAATTCAGCAACTCCGGGTTTAATCTTTTACTTCTGTGGTCGTTTAAGGCGAAGACTTTTTCTCTGGAAAACTTTCCGGTTAATAATCCAAAATGGAGTGGAACGCGGGCAATGATGCCATACTCATTTTCAACCGCCAAAGGAATAACTTCTTCTAAAGCAATCTGATTAATGATGCTGAAAGCAATTTGAAACGTATATCCGATTTTATGTTCAATAAAAAAAATTGCCTCCTTCTGCGGTTCAAACGTATTAAGCGAAATACCCCAATACCGTATTTTGCCTTCTTTTTGCAGTTGTTCCATGGCTTCAATACATTCACCTTGTTCCAAATGCTGAATGCGCGCGCTATGTAACTGATAGACATCAATCACATCTTTTTTTAACCGTTTTAAACTTTTTTCGCAAGCAGTTAAAATATATTGTTTGGAATAATTTGAACTTGCTGATCCAGTATCCGATAAAGTGTTTCCGACTTTAGTGGCAAGAAGCAGTTCATTCCATTTTCCGCCAAAAACATTTCCAAACAATTCTTCACTATGACCGAACCCGTAAAAATCCGCAGTGTCGAAAAAATTCACCCCAAGTTCTGCTGCTTTTAAAATTGCCTTTTTAGAAATTTCATCATCAACCTGACCCCAGCCAATAGGAACGTCTCCCGCCATCACCGGTCCTCCTATTGCCCATGAACCAAAACCAATTTCAGAAACTAATAAATTTGTTTTCCCGAGTTTTCTATATTTCATGCCTACTTAGAGAGTTTGTTTTTAATATTTGCAGCATATTCATTTTTAAAAAGATTTGCGTCGTTCGATTTCCAATCTTTGATCACAATTCCTGCACCTTGTAATCGCTGGTTGGTTTTCGCTATTCGATTAACAGGGTCGGGATGTGTAGAGAGAAATGTTGCTACTTTATTGCTCTTTGAACTGACTGTTCCGTCATCCCGCATTTCTTCAAAAAAGAATTTTACGGCGCCCGGATAAAAGCGGGTATCTTTAAGATACTCAAAAGAATAGTTGTCGGCATCATCTTCATCCGATCTGCTGTTTGCCAAAAATGCGAGTCCAACAAAAAGATTGGAAGCAACTTCAGCAATTTGATTTGGCTGGCTTCCGAGCAGCATTCCAAGCAAAAATTGAGCTCCATAATATTTTGTCATTCGTTGAGTTGCATGTCTTTTTTCAGCATGTGCAATTTCGTGTCCTAATACTCCGGCAAGAGCGGCTTCGGAATCAAGATATTTAAGCAAGCCCGTGTAGATATAAACGTTCCCACCCGGTAAAGCAAAAGCATTTAAAGTGTTATCGTCGGCAATTAATTCAATCTTATAATCATATACACTTCTTTTTGCGATCTTGGGGGAAGTTAATATTTGTTGAAAAATGCGTTGGTCTATATATGTTCTAATTGAGGGATCGCCTCTAAAGACCGGGAATTCAGCTTGATTGGTTAACATTTCAGCAGAAACATCGTGGCCAAGTTTTACATCTTCTGAATCAGAAAACATATTGAATCCACCGCTTCCGCTGCACGAGCTGAGAATAACAACTGAAAATAACGATAAAAAAAGATTGATAATATTCGTTTTCATTCTTGCACCTCTTTCTGTATTAAAGTTAATTCTTTCCAAAGGTAGTCCAGAAGTTCTTGAATTCCGTTCCGTGTTGCTGAAGAAAAAACTATGGTCGGAGAATCTGCTCCACGGAATTTTTTCTTTTTCAATTTTACAATCTCCGTTTCTGTTAACAGATCAGATTTGGAGATACTAATAAGCTTTTTCTTTTGAGCAAGAATTTTGCTGTGTGTCTTTAATTCCTTAAGGAGAATCGAAAAATCTTTTTGATAATCTTCCGACTGACTATCAATTAAAAATAGAAGGATTTCTGTTCTTTCAATGTGCCGCAAAAACAAAAGTCCGAGTCCTTTTCCCTCAGAAGCTCCCTCAATAATGCCCGGGATATCCGCAACGGTAAAACTTTGATACTCTTTATACCGCACAATCCCCAGATTTGGTTCAAGGGTAGTGAAGGGATAATTGGCTATTTTGGGTTTAGCTTCTGAAATTGTAGAAATTAAAGTTGACTTTCCCGCATTAGGAAAACCGACTAACCCAATATCGGCTATCAGTTTTAATTCCAAAATAATTTTTATTTCTTCGCCGGGTTTACCGTCTTCAGCAAATCGGGGCGTCTGGTTAGTCGCCGTCGCGAAATTGGAATTCCCTTTTCCACCTTTTCCTCCTTTCGCAACAACGACCTTCATCCCGTTTGTATTGAGGTCGTACAGAAGTTTTTCTGTCACCGCATCCTTTACCATCGTGCCTACGGGAACTTGAACAAGAATATCTTTTCCGTTTCTTCCGTCTTTTAAAGAATTTGCTCCTGCTGCACCATCTTCAGCGGCATAATTTTTTTTATAACGGTAATCTAAAAGTGTGGAGAGATTACTGTTTGCGACAAGAATAACATCACCTCCCTTACCGCCGTTGCCGCCGGAAGGACCTCCTTTGGGAACATATTTTTCGCGGCGAAATGTAATTGCGCCGTCTCCCCCTTTCCCTGCTGAAATATTAATTTGTGCGTAATCAATAAACATTAAAACTCCTTATCACGAAAAAATTGTTCTATCTTTTCCTTTAGCAAGACTGCCTCTTTTCCCACAGAATTTACGCGATAAGAAAGAAAAACATCTTTAATAATTTGGTCTGCTTCATCCTCATTGGAACATTCGGCTATACTCTCGAGCGTATTCACAAAATCTAAACTGTCCTGATTAAAAATCACGTTAATGATTTTCATTGTCTCTTTTGTAGTGAAATAACCGAAGATATCATTTTCAGGTTTGTCGGTCGAATCAAATTTTTCTTTAACGGGTTCTTCTTCGACCGAATCGAGTTTTTCCTGATCCTCGCTTTCACTTCCATCTTCTTTAAAAGAATCATTTTCAACTTGAGCTACGGTCTCTTCCTCCTGAGGTGGTGCGCTTTCTTCAAGCGATAGATCTTCTAAGTTTGCACTTTCATCAGCTAAATCTTCATCTTCAATTACACTTTCAGCAGCTAAATCTTCATCTTCAATTACACTTTCAGCAGCTAAATCTACTTCTTCTTCACTTCTGCTTTCTTTTTGATGCAGAGCCTCTTCTTCAAGAAAATGATCTTCACTATTTCCTTCATCAATTGAATCAACTTCGTGAGAGAAGACTTCCCCGTTAATCGAGCTATCCGATGCTGATACAGGATCACCACTCTCGTTCTCTTCCGGCTTTAGAATTTCAGGTTTTAAAACTTTTGGCGCCTCAACTTCCGGGGTTGTTGTACCCTGCAGCAAATCGTCCAATTGTTTTTCATCATCATTCAACAAGTCCTCTGCTGATTTGAAGATATCAAGTTGAGCTTCATTTTGTTCAACTTCCCTCTGTTTTTCCTCCGCAAGTTCTTCTTCAACTTCAAATGAGAGGGAGCTAAAAAGAGCCGATTGAATTTCTGAAAGTTCAAACTTTTGTTTTGGATCAACTGAAAGAAGTTTCCTTATTCTAAAAATGTGATTGTGAAGCCCTTTATCTTTTAAGAATATTTCAAGAGTTTCAATTGAAAGGCGTGTTTTTATAACCTCGCCTGTATTCAGAAATTCCGCAATATCTATCAACGCATTTTCAAGAACATTTTTCATCTGCTGTTCAAGCAGTTGCTTCTGTATTTTTTCAAGAAAAGACTCAAACTCAAAAATAGTGATAGTGAGCAGCTGTTTCTTTTCTAAGATCGTTAAAAAAATCTTTTTGTAGTAATCATAAAAGTAAAGGTAATTAAAAAACATCTTCACTTCTTCTTGAGAACGTACTTCACTTGTGTCAAAAACAAATTTTTTCAACGTCCAAACCGGGCGAAGCAGATAGGTTAATTGAAACGTTACCGCCTGCTGAATTATTTTTTTTACTTCTTCATAAGGAAGGAGTTTATTCTTTTTAATTTCCTGACTTATCGCTAAAAAATGCTGGGCGAGTTCAGTGCCGCTGTAATCAAAAACCGATTTCTGCAACAGATTTTGCCGGTCGAGAAAAATAAGATAATCTATCTCGGCGGAAATATACCGCACAATTGCCGGGTGGACTTTTGCTTTGGTCAGATCATCCAAAGTAAAAAAAGAACCGAGCCTTTTAATCTTATTCAGATTAAAATCGGTGATAAATTGAATTTCCTTTTCAAACATTGCTTAACTTAAGTTATTCTTACCCATAAAATAAAAAAAATCCCGGTTAAAAGTTAATCGGGATAAAAATATGCCCTCACCTAACGTCTCCCAAAGAGAGAGGAGAAGGGATTTTTTCGACCAAGATTCCACTCGTTTGGAGTTTGGTGATCGTAAATATATTGATGTATTCAGTTCTACATGTTTCAATCCACGCGCCTGCATGAGGCGCGACTTTAATTTCTTCTAT
>Ga0210015_1003572_pt1 | contig 13646 bp, 16 predicted proteins | sample CryGeymeta201522_FD_185471 | JGI IMG/M metagenome (GOLD analysis project Ga0210015, IMG submission 185471) | Groundwater microbial communities from Crystal Geyser aquifers in Utah, USA - Crystal Geyser metaG 2015-22 (SPAdes) (version 2) | ecosystem: Environmental > Aquatic > Deep subsurface >... | reverse complement strand
AGGTCTCCCTCCCAGTGGCCGGGAACCAGCCGCGCTTCGATGTCTTCGGGACGATGGATAATCCCCATCGTTTCCGGGACCATAGCAGACCCAGCCAGGGCGATGCGCCGTGACCGGGGCTTTGGTTTGGCCTGCCGCAGCACCTCGATCATCAGCGTATTCAAGCTTTCCCGTGGCTGCGCGTGGATCGCGGTATGGATCGTCTCGTGGCAGACACGCTGACCGGGATCATCGGGATGCATGCGCCGCGATCTGCTCTGGCGACCAGCCCAATGGAGCAAACGGTTGCGCAGCATCACGCGCCCGCCTCGCGACATCTGGATCATACCCACGCGGCGTGCCCCCCCGCATAAGTTCAGGCCCGATGGTGGCATGATGCCTCTCAAGACGCCGTCCAATCCGACGCAGGCTCGATCCCCGCTGATGTTCCGCAAGGATCACGCCATGTTCCTCGGCTTTCAGGTGCTTGCAGTGTCTTTCCATGGCAACATCCGATGCCCTTCGGGCTGTCGGTGTCGCAGTGCAATATTGCGGCCTGGTATCCGATCCTTAAACAGTTTTCTGAAAATTCGGATGACGCGATCGTCTTTTAATCATGATTGTAGTTCTGATCTTCGGTGTGATGACCGCTCTGCCGGTCTTTGCTGCCATGGGGCTGTTATGCCTTGCGCATCATATCGAAACGGGGAGCGAATTGACGCAACTGATCCTGAATGAGCCGATGTTCCACGGGCTGAGATCCTTTGCCTTTCTCGCCGTGCCGGTGTTCGTTCTGTCGGGTAAGATTATGGCCTGCGGCAAATTGATCGACAAGCTGCTGGATGTGGCCTGCGTGTTCGTGGGGCACTTTCGCTGTGGCCTTGCGCAGGTCAATATGCTGTCCGGCGTGTTTTCTGCGGGCATTTGCGGTTTCAATCATGCCGAAATCGCCGCCATGAGTCGCCATGGTCGGTGCGGCGGTATGTCTGCGGCAGGGGTTCCACCTTCAGGTCAACCTGTTGCAGGATGCCTTGGCCCCGAGGGCGCAATACGTTCTGATCTTTGTTCAGAATGTGATCGTTGCATTGTTCGGGCTGTTTGTTGTGCGCTATGTCTTTGTCATGTTCGGTTGGGGCCAGACCAGCCCATCAAGCTGTTTCTTGGTGGCCTATGCCCGGATGGTGATGCCGATCGGTGGTGCGTTGATCATCCTTCAGGTTGTGGCCTTGGGCGGGCGCTGTGCGATCTGGCCGAATACCGCCGCAACCCGCCCCACGCGCCGCTTGGTGGTCAGCGGTCGGATGGCTGAGGGAGCCCCCCTCAGACGGCACCATCGACCAGTTTGCGATAGATCACATGGTGGTGCTGCCCCTCGTAAAACGGGCGCACCTGCTCCATCGCCCGCATCGCCGCCTGGGCAAGGTCGGCGCCTCGGCTATCTCTGCAAGGTTGGAACAGTCGATTTCCTGCACCACAAAGACATCCAACAGCCCGGCTCGGCCTCGACCGTGCGAAAAACCCGAATCGCCGTGGCGTGCAGCATCTGCGGTCACGCGGGGATCAGTGCGTCGTCAACCGCGCGATAGAATGTTTTTCCTGTCCTGGCTTGATCCAACCCTTGAAAATGGCGCTGCGGGTGAACACCGGTTTCAACTTTTCAATCATGGGCGCGTGCCGGGACAAGGCGCGGAGGTTGCATGGATGTTATCGTTATCATAAAAGGAACAGGAATGAAACGAATACAAGACCCGAGGAGCCAAGCATGAAAGCGACAGCCGCAAAGACAATTGAACCTTACGCAGTTCATGCAATCCGGCACGCGCCCGGCGACAAGGGGCAAGCCATCGTGTTGCTCAATTCCATGGACGCCAGCACCGACGCATGGGGGCCCGTTTTGGCCCTGAGGTTGCGCAAACCGGGCTGTGGCACGCTCAGCTTTGACCATCGCGGACAGGGCAGACGAAATATCGCGGAAGAATAACAAGATGGACAAGCGCCGCCTTCACGGCACCGATCTGGATGTTTCGGCGATTTGCTATGGTCCGATGCGCGCCGCGCAATCCGCCGATGACCCCGATCTGCCGACCCACCGCGCCGCGATGGAAACCGCGATTGAGCGGGGAGTGAATTTCATCCACTCCAGCTATGAATACCGGGTGCGCCCGATGCCACCACGGTGAACAGGGTGCGCGCCCTGTCACCTTCTCTCTGACCTGAAAGGAAACCAAATGTTCATCCGCTGCGCGTTTTTCCGGGGCACCATCAAACCCGGCTGCAAGGACGACTTCGACGCCCACATCCAGAACGAACTTGTCGCGCTCTGGACGCGGTTCCCGCACGCGCAAGAGGTGCGCGTGCTGCGACAGGTGGAAAGCGACACAACCGATCCGCACTTTGAAATGGTGCTTGCCTTGCGGTTCCCGTCGCGCGAAGCCATCGCCGAGGCATTGGACAGTGATGTCCGCTATGCCAGCAGGCAAGCGTCCAAAAGGCTGTTTGAACTGTTCGAGGGTGATGTGTTTCACACTGTCTTCAGCGCCGAGGAATTTCCTCTGCCTGCGGAAGGATGACCGACCACAGGATTGAATGTTTCGACACCGGATCAACAACACATTTTCAGGACACAACAAAATGGAACTTTTCAACCTCGCCGGAAAACGCGCGCTCGTCACAGGGTCATCCCAGGGCATCGGCTATGCTCTGGCGCAGGGCCTGGCGCATGCCGGGGCCGAGATCGTGCTGAACGGGCGCGACACCGCCAAACTCGACGCCGCCGCCGAAACGCTGCGCGGTCTGGGCGCGACCGTGCACACCCTCGCCTTCGATGCCACGGATCACGACAGGGTGCGCAAGGCCGTTGACGATTTCGAAGCCGCGACCGGGCAGCTCGACATCCTTGTCAACAACGCCGGGATGCAGCACCGCACCCCGCTTGAGGATTTTCCCGCCGACGCCTTTGAGAAACTGCTGCAAACCAATATCGCCAGCGTGTTTCATGTAGGCCAGGCCGTGGCGCGGCACATGATCGCGCGCCAGGCGGGCAAGATCATCAATATCGCCAGTGTCCAGACCGCGCTGGCCCGGCCCGGCATCGCGCCCTATACCGCAACCAAGGGGGCTGTCGGCAACCTGACAAAGGGCATGGCAACCGATTGGGCCAAGTACGGGTTGCAATGCAACGCCATCGCGCCGGGGTATTTCGACACCCCGCTGAACGCCGCCTTGGTGGCCGACCCCGAGTTCACCGCCTGGCTGGAAAAACGCACCCCCGCCGGGCGCTGGGGCAATGTCGATGAGCTGGTCGGGGCCTGCGTCTTCCTGTCTTCGGCGGCGTCCAGCTTTGTCAACGGCCATATCCTGTATGTGGATGGCGGCATCACGGCGTCGCTGTGACCCGCGTCGTTGTCATGGGCGTGTCCGGCTGCGGTAAATCCTCGGTTGGTGCTGCACTGGCGCAGGCTCTGGGTGGCACCTATGTCGATGGTGACGATCTGCACCTGCCCGAAAGCGTTGCCAAGATGGCCCGGGGCGAGCCGTTGACCGACGATGACCGCTGGCCCTGGCTTGACCGGGTTGCGGCCTGCCTTTCCGATGCGCCTGACACGATGATCCTGGGATGTTCGGCGCTGAAACGCCGGTATCGCGACCGGATCCGTGACAAGACAGTCCAGCCCGTCCGCTTTGTGCATCTGGTGGGCGACCGCGCTTTGATCGCGGCACGGATGGCCGAACGCACCGGGCATTACATGCCCACATCGCTGCTGGACAGCCAGTTCGCCGCGCTGGAACCGCCCGACCCAGACGAGAAAGCCGTCACAGTGGACATTGACCAACCGGTCGATGCCATCGTGACGGCGGCGATCGCCGGACTTGAAAGGAAAACGACATGAGGTTCAACATCGCCCTGATCGGTGCCGGCGCCATGGGCGGTGCCATTGGGGCCCGGTTCGCCGCCACCGGCAACAGGCTGGCTGTGTTCGATCTTGACCCCGAACGTGTTGCAGCCCTGGTGGCCAAGGGCGCACGCGCCGCCAACAGTGCCGCAGATGCCGCCGCGCAATCGGATCATGTCATCATCAGCCTGAATGCGCCGACCATCGTGGACCGTGCGGTGTTCGGCAAGGGCGGCGTGGCCGAGGGCGCAAAACCCGGCACGCTGATCATCGACATGTCCTCGATTGATCCGCAGGCGACCCGCGATCTGGCAGCCAAGGCGTCCGAGGCCGGTTTGCGTTGGGTTGACAGCCCGCTGTCGGGGGGCGCGCCCAAGGCGGCCACCGGCCAACTGACCCTGATGCAGGGCGGAGCCGCCGTCGATGTGGCCGAGGCACAGCGGGTGCTGGCCGATGTCGCCACCAACATGACGCATATGGGGCCACCCGGCGCCGGACAGACAACCAAGCTGATCAATCAGGTGCTGTGCGGGCTGAATTTTCTGGCGGTGGCCGAGGCGACGCAACTGGCGCTGGACGCCGGTGTGGATGCCGCGCGCATCCCCGAGGCGTTGCAGGGTGGGCGCGCCGACAGCGCGATCCTTCAGGAATACATGCCGCGCTATGTTGCACGGGATTACCGGCGCACCGGTCGGATCGACAACATGGTGAAGGATCTGAACGGCGCGATGGACCTTGCGCGCGCCAGCAACACCGCGATGCCGCTGACTGCCGTCTGCGCCGAGGTGCACCGCATGTTGACCGCCGCAGGTTTGGGTGGCGAGGATCAGGCCGCCTTGATGGAATATTTCAAGGGCCCCGACCATTCCCGGTTCAGCGGCGACCTTGAGCCGTAAAGATAAACGCGCAACCCATGGCTTGGGGGGTTACCCGAGGACGCCCTCGAACCCTTTGTCGGCGGGATAGCACCCGGCCACCCGGGCCCTGAGTTTTACAAGCGCCAGCACGGTATCGAGAACCGGCACCGCCACGCCGGATTGGCGGGCGAAATCCTGTACGATGGCCAGCAGGCTGTCGATCTCCATCGGGCGGCGCAGCTCAAGATCCTGCCGCATCGAGGGTTGTTGCAGCGCGCCCGAACCGGGTTTCACCGCCTGATCCACCTCATCCGCCAGCCCGGCGATGTCGTGCGCCTGTGCCACGGCCGCGCCTTCCAGAAACAGGGCCCGCGCAAGAACCGCAACATCACGATCACCATAGATTTCGCGCACCCGCGCTGCCGTCACAACCGACAATGGCGCAGAGGACAGATTGCGCAGCAGTTTGTGCCACATCTGCCGCCGGATGTCGGGTTCTGCCTGCAACGTCACAAGGCCCCCCGACAACGGCGCAATCAGACGTTCCAGCCGCCCGGTCTGCGCTGGATCGGGCGTTCCAAGAACAAACCGGTTGCCCGTGCTGCGGTTCTGCACAACCCCTGGCGAAATGACCTGATTGGTTGAATAGATCACCGCCCCGATAACATTCTCGGGGTCCACAAGGCGTGAAAGGCGGCCACCGGGGTCAAGCCGCGACGTGTCAGGTTTCTGGCCGCGGGGCGAAAAGCCGTGGCCATACCACCAAAAGACGCCATTCATCGCCGTGATCAGCGGCGTGTCTCTCAGCAAAGCCGCAGGCAGCGAGGCAAGCACATCGGCAAGTGCCGGTGTCTTGAGCGTCGAGATCAGCAGATCCTGATCGCCCAGTTCGGATGGATCATCGGTTGCAGGCAGGTCCAGAACGGTTTGCGCCCCGTCCGGCCGGATGAACCGCAGCCCATCGGCGCGGATCGCCGCCAGATGGTCGCCGCGCGCCAGAATCGAAACCTGGGCTCCTGCCTCGGTCAGGCCGGCGGCAAGGCAACCCCCGATGGCCCCAGCGCCCAAAATCGCGATACGCATGGTTTGCTCCTTTTCGGCAAATGCCCGGATTTTCGAGGGCAAAGGTTGACTCGCGGTCGGTATTGCTAAAATGTTATCGATACCGAAACGATTTTGACAGCACTTTTGAACGCATTGTTCAATTTCTGATCAATCATCGGATCCGGATCTTCATGGGAGGAGAGCGAAATGAACAAATTTACATCAAAGGTGGCCGGGCTGAGCCTGGCCATGCTCATGGGCACCACATCATTGGTCATGGCACAGACCGTGACCATCGCGATGAGCCCACCGTCGGTGGAAACCAACCGCTACTGGAACACGCCGGGCGATTTCAACCTTGCACCGTCGATGCAGGGGCTGGTTGGCCACGATCCCGGCACCGGCGTCTATGACAACAGCGGCCTTGCCGAAAGCTGGGAAAGCAACGACGATTTCACCGAATGGACGTTCCGTCTGCACCCGGATGCCGAATTCCATTTCGGGTTCGGCCCGGTCACGGCCGCCGATGTCGTTCACAGTGTCGCGTTGCACACCGGCGAGGACAGCACTCTGATCGGGGTGGCGCAGTTGAAGGATGCGAAGGTCGAGGCGATTGACGAACACACCGTCAAATTCAGTCTGCCCTCGCCGCAGGTCGATTTCCTGTTCGCCCATGGCGGGCGCGGATCGCTGGTGATCTACAGCAAGGCGCAGTTCGATGCCGAAGGGATCGAAGGATACGACGCCAAGCCCGCAGGAACCGGCGAGTTCCAATTCGCAAGCCGTCAGGTGGGGCAGGGGCTGAGCTTTGATCGGGTCGATAACCACTGGTCGGGTCAGGATGCCAAGGTTGCGCGCCTTGAGCTGCGGTTCATCGCCGAACCGGCCACCGCCCTTGCCACGTTGCTGGCGAAAGAAACCGACATGGCGATCCTGCCGCGCGAATTGCAGCCCGATGCGATCAACGCCGGGTTTGAGGTGTTGTCGTCATCGAACGCCGCCAATCAGACGGCGATGCTGTTCAATGGCACCTTCCTGACCGAAGGCGATGAAAAACTTGACCCGACGCTGCCCTGGCTCGACATCCGCATCCGCGAGGCGATCAACCGCTCGATCGACCGCGAAGCGATGATCGACGTGCTGTATGACGGGCGGGCGCAAATCCTGCCGGTGTTCGCCATGGACCCAAGGCACGAAGGCTATCGCGCGGATCTGGTTGAAAAGTTCGACGAATACTATGGTTATGATCTGGAAAAGGTGGCCGCCCTTTTGGCCGATGCTGGATACCCTGACAGTTTCGAAAATCCGGTGATCCCGATCCTGTCGTCAAATCTGGCCGGCAACCCGGAATTTCCAACCATGGCGGAACTGATGCAGGTGTTCCTGGACGAGGCCGGGTTCCAGACCGAAATCGTCGAATTGGACTGGGCCGGGCTGGGTGCGCTGCGTCGCGCCCGCGAGGCAAAGCTGTTCCACCCCATGCGCAACATGCCGGTGAAACCCAGCGCCGTCGGGATCGGCAACTATTACGCCAGTTCGGGGCGGCCGAATGTGAACTATGAAGATCCGATCATCGAAGCGCTGAACATGGAATATCGCGCCTCGATCAACCCCGAAGAGCGTGACCGCCTTGCCGGCGAGATCTTTGAGCAGGCGTTCGAGCAATATGCCGTCGCCCCTCTGGCGAGCCTTTCGACCGAGGTGATGATGAACCCCGAGACGATTGCGGGTTGGCAATTTCCGGGCGTCACATCGGCGGGCGTCAGCCACTTCAACCTGATCGAAGCCAAGTAACCGATTGATCTGATCGGATGGCGGGCCGGTGCGAACCGACCCGCCATCACCTGTGTCTTTTTCGGGAGGTTCGATGTTCCGCTTTCTTTTGATACGTCTGTCCCATGCCCTGATCGCGCTGTTGGTGATCACAATCCTGGTGTTCAGTCTCAGCCATCTGTCGGGCAATCCGATTGATGCGATGCTGCCCGACGATGCCACCCCGCAACAGATCGAAGAGCTGACCACCCACCTCGGGCTGGATCGACCGATCGTGGTGCAGTATCTGACTTTCCTCAAGAACGCCGCGATGGGTGATTTTGGCGACAGCCTGAAATGGAAAGGCCAGACCGCCGCCGCCGTCGTGCTGGAGCGGTTGCCCGCCACCCTGAAACTGGGTGGCTTTGCCCTGTTTCTGAGTATTGTCATAGCGATTCCGCTGGGCGTTCTGGCGGCGGTGCACAAGAATTCGTTCATCGACAGTTTCGCCACGGCCATCGCATTGCTGGGTCAATCCCTGCCGGCGTTCTGGCTGGGCATCGTTTTGATGTGGGTGTTCTCGGTCACGCTGGGCTGGTTGCCCACCTCGGGTCTTGGCGGGCTGTCGCACATGATATTGCCCGCCATCGCAATGGCCTGGTTTCAGGTGGCGGCGCTGACCCGGCTGACGCGCTCCGCCATGCTCGAGGTGCTGGATGCAGAGTATGTGAAGCTGGCCCGGGTCAAGGGCGTGCCCGAAGCCAAGGTGGTGTGGAAACACGCCTTTCGCAATGCCGCCATCGTTCCGCTGACCTATTTCGGGGTGCTGGCGGGGTCTTTGCTGACCGGGTCGGTGGTGATTGAAACGGTGTTCAACTGGCCCGGCACAGGGTGGCTGGCGATCACCGCAATTCAGGGGCGCGATTTCCCGGTGGTGCAAACCGTCGTTCTGTTCTTTGCGGTGCTGTACCTGTTCGCCAATTTCCTTGTCGATATTCTTTACGCGCTGGTCGATCCGCGCATCCGGGTAAGCTGACCATGAATGCAAAATTTTCCAAAGGCCGCGGAATGCTGTCGCGACTGCCACTTTTTCCGATAGCGATCCTGTTGATCGTGCTGGTCATCCCGGCGCTGTTCGCCGACTGGATCGCACCCCATGATCCTTACAAAAGCAATCTGCGCGCCCGGCTGGAACCGCCGGTGTTTTTCGGTGGAACCTGGGAATATGCCCTGGGCACCGACCGGCTGGGCCGCGACATCCTGAGCCGGATCATGCATGGTGCCCGCTACGCCCTGGGTATCTCGATGATCGGCATCGTTCTGGGCGCCCTTGTGGGCACGGCGCTGGGTCTGATTTCGGGGTATCTGCGCGGTTGGGTCGATATCCTGATCATGCGGGTGGTGGACATCACCTTTGCGCTGCCGTCGATCCTGTTGGCGCTGGCGCTGGCCGCCGTTTCCGGGCCCAGCTTCGGCCTGGTGGTTCTGGTGGTGGTATTTGTGATCTGGGGTTTTTTCGCCCGGCAGGTGCGGGCCGAAACACTGTCGCTGCGCGAACGCGATTTCGTGGCGCGCGCCCGGGTGGCGGGGGCGTCTGGCACGCGGATCGTTCTGAGATACATCCTGCCCAATATCGCCAACACCATCATCGTTCTGGCCACCTTGCAGATCGGTGTGGTGATCCTGCTTGAGGCCACATTGTCGTTTCTCGGCATTGGCATTCCGCGCCCGGCCCCGGCCTGGGGCATTCTGGTGGCAGACGGGCGGCAGTTGATCGTGTCGGCCTGGTGGATTTCGCTGTTTCCGGGGCTGGCCATCCTGTTGACGGTGCTGTCGGTGAACCTGATCGGTGACCGGCTGCGCGACTGGCTCGACCCGAAATTGCGGCAGGTGTGACATGACAGAACAAACTCAAGACGCGATCCTGCGGGTTGAAAACCTGCGCACGCAACTGATGCTGGCCTCGGGGGCCATCGACGTGGTGCGCGGTGTCAGTTTTTCGGTCAACGCGGGGGAAACCCTGGGCATCGTCGGTGAATCGGGTAGTGGCAAATCAATGACAGCGCTGTCGGTGATGCGGGTTTTGCCGCGCCCCATCGGCCGCATCGCGGGGGGTGCGATCTGGCTTGAGGGGCGCAACCTTGTCGAGCTTTCGGATGCGGAAATGACCAAGGTGCGGGGGCGCCAGATCGGGATGATCCTGCAAGATCCCCACACCTCGCTCAACCCGGTGTTCACCGTTGGCGATCAGCTGGTCGAAGCGTTGCAACTGACCACGGGTGGCGCGCGCAGGGGGCTCGTGGCACGCGCGATCGGGCTGATGAAGCAGGTGAATGTCGCGGATGCAGAGCGCCGCTTTCACGCCTACCCCCATCAGATGAGCGGCGGCATGAAACAGCGCGTGGTCGGCGCGATCTCGTTGGCCGGGGCGCCCAAGGTCATCATCGCCGACGAACCCACGACCGCGCTGGACGTGACGATTCAGCTGCAATATCTGCAACTGCTTGAGGACATCCAGCACGACACCGGCACCGCCATCGTGTTCATCACCCACGATCTGGGCATCGTGTCGCGGCTGTGTCATCGTCTGGTGGTCATGTATGCCGGGCGGATCGTCGAAGAGGGCAGGGTGGATACGGTGTTCGAGTCGCCGGCCCACCCCTATACCGTCGCGCTGCTGAATTCCGTGCCGCATGTCGATCGCCGGGTCGAGCGGCTGTATGCCATTCCCGGCCAGCCCCCCGCGCTCAGCGAGATCGGCAGCGGATGCAGCTTTGCGCCGCGCTGTCCGCTGGCCGATGAGCAGTGCCGCAGCCAATCGCCCCCCACGGTCCCCGGACCCGACGGCGCCACCGGGCATCGCGTCGCCTGCTGGAAACCCGGAGAAGCGCAATGACCCAACCAATTCTGGAAATCCGCAACCTGACCCGCCATTTCGAGGTTGCGACGGGCGGCATGTTCTCGTCGAAACGCGGCATCGTGCGCGCGGTCGAGGATGTGAACATGTCCCTCGAACGCGGCCAGACCACGGCGCTGGTTGGTGAATCCGGCTGTGGCAAGACCACCCTGGCGCGGATGCTGCTGCGGCTGATCGAACCCACATCCGGTCAGGTTCTGGTCGAGGGGCAGGATATATCCACCCTGTCGGGCGGCGCGCTGCGCCGGTTTCGCATGGGGGTGCAGGCGGTGTTCCAGGATCCTTGGGCGTCGCTCAGCCCGCGGATGCGGGTGTTCGACATTGTGGCCGAAACCCTTGTGATCAACGAACGCCTGACCAAGGGCGAACTGACCCGGCGGGTGGATGAGGCGTTGATCTCGGTTGGGTTGCGCCCCGACATGGCGCGGTTGTTCCCCCACGAATTTTCGGGCGGACAACGGCAACGCATCGCCATCGCCTCGGCGATCATCGCGCGGCCCAGCCTGATCATCCTTGACGAACCGGTGTCGGCGCTGGATGTGTCGATCCGGTCGCAGATCATGAACCTGTTCAAGGACATTCAGGCCGAGTACAAGTGCAGCTATGTCATCGTCGCCCATGATCTGGGCACGACACGTTTCATGGCCGACCGGATTGCCGTGATGTATCTGGGTCGTCTCGTAGAGGAAGGACAGACCGAAACGATTTTTGAGTCGCCTCGTCACCCCTATACCCGGGCGCTTCTGTCGGCGGCTTTGCCGATCCGGCGCGGAGGTGAAAAGGCCAGAATGACCCTGAAGGGCGAGGTTCCCTCGCCCCTGGACCCGCCCGGCGGCTGCCCGTTCCATCCGCGCTGTCCCCAGTTCATTGGCGATGTCTGTACAACGACACTGCCCCCGATGCTGCGCGATGGCCAAGGGCACGCTGTCGCCTGCCATCTTCACCCGGACACAAACCGGATGGCCGTAGTTCAAACAAACAAGGAAATGACATGACCCAAACCTCCAAGATCGCGATGGTTACCGGCGCAAGCCAGGGAATAGGCAAGGCGACAGCACTTGCCCTGGCCGATGCCGGTTATGATGTCGTGCTTGTCGCGCGCAACGCCGAAAAGTTGGCCGAAGTGGCCGGCGAACGCCCCGGCAACGCCCACGCCATGGCCTGCGACGTGACCGACCCCGAAGCGGTGGACGCCCTGTTCGCCGCCGTCCGCGAAAAATTCGGGCGGCTCGATGTTGTGTTCAACAATGCCGGTGTCGGCCTGCCTGCGACTGAAATCGCAGACATCTCGTGGTCGGACTGGCGCAATGTGGTGTCGGTGAACCTGGATGGCGCGTTCCTGATCGCGCGCGGCGCATTTCGGCTGATGCGCGAACAATCCCCAAGGGGGGGGCGTATCATCAACAACGGATCAATCTCGTCGCATGTGCCGCGCATCGGCTCTGCCGCCTATACCGCGTCAAAGGCGGCGATCACCGGGTTGACACGCACGATATCGCTTGACGGGCGCAAGCACGACATCGCCTGCGGACAGATCGACATCGGCAACGCCGCGTCCGACATGACCGAGGCGATGTTGAAAGGCGTGCCACAGGCCGACGGCACCCTGAAGCCCGAACCGGTCATGGACGTGGCGCATGTGGCCGATGCGGTGGTTCACATGGCCGATCTGCCACTTGAGGCAAATGTACAGTTCATGACCATCATGGCGACAAAGATGCCGTTCATCGGACGCGGCTGATCGTTTACCGCGCCAGCGCACACAGTTCAAAACCGGTTCCCGGTCGGGGGACATCCAGGAACCGGCCCAAGGGGGCGGCGGCGGCCAACGTCGCGCATCCTGTTTCCCGCGCCAGGTCTGTCAATCGTTCGGCCCGCCGACCTGTGACCAGCACACTATAGCCCCCGGCGCACAAGGCGGAGGCACCGATGCCGCTGGTCACGATGATATTGCGCCGGGTCAAGGGGGCCTCCTGTCGATCCGGGTTATGGTGCAACAGTGACGGGGCGGCTGCGGCGTTCGCACCAGGGGCGTCGTGACGCGGCGCGGCAACTTGTTCCGCCCGCGCGAACCGGCTAAGCCGGGGCAAGAGGACAGGTGATCATGGCAGACAAATTCAGCGAACAGGAACGGGCGAAAAGCAGGCAGATCGGCGCATTGGCGTCGCTTTGGCCATTCATGCGGCCCTATCGTGCCCTTATCACTGCGGCGATTCTTTCGCTGGTGCTGACCGCCTGTGTGTCGCTGGTGCTGCCGCTGGCGGTGCGTCGGGTGGTGGACGGATTCGAAACCAGCGTCGAGGCGTTGCTGGACAGTTACTTTCTCGCGGCGCTGCTGATTGCCGGTTTGTTGGCGGTGGGCACCGGCCTGCGCTATTACTTCGTGACCCGGCTGGGCGAACGGGTGGTGGCCGACATCCGCAAGGCGGTGTTCAACCGGGTGATCGGGCTGTCGCCGACCTTTTACGAAAAAATCATGACCGGCGAGGTTCTGAGCCGGATCACCACCGACACGACGCTGATCCTGTCGGTGATTGGCAGTTCGGTGTCGATTGCACTGCGCAACGCGCTGATCCTCGTCGGCGGTCTGGCGCTGTTGTTCTTCACTTCGGCCAAGCTGACACTGATGGTGCTTTTGATCGTGCCGGCGGTGATTGTGCCGATCATCGTGCTGGGGCGACGGTTACGGGTGCTGAGCCGCGAAAATCAGGACTGGATCGCGCAATCCTCGGGCAGCGCCAGTGAAATCCTGTTGTCGGTGCAGACGGTGCAGGCCTTTACCCACGAAGCCAAAAGCCGGGCGGCATTTTCCGATGTGACCGAGAAAAGCTTTGACGCCGCGCGGCGCCGGATCTTTACCCGCGCCATCATGACGGTGATCGTCATTGCGCTGGTGTTTTTCGGCATTGTCGGCGTGCTGTGGATGGGTGCGCGGGATGTGCGGGCCGATCTTATGACGGTGGGCGAACTGGTGCAGTTCGTGATCTATGCCGTGATGGTGGCGGGCGGGGTTGCCGCCCTTTCGGAAATCTGGGGCGAGTTGCAGCGCGCCGCTGGCGCGACCGAGCGTCTGGTCGAATTGTTGAACGCCTTGGACACGGTGAATGATCCCGCAGCACCGTTGGCCCTGCCCCGTCCGGTTAAAGGCGCGATCACCTTTGACGATGTGGTGTTCCACTATCCGGCGCGCCCCGGTGTTGCGGC
>Ga0210015_1003564_pt1 | contig 13674 bp, 13 predicted proteins | sample CryGeymeta201522_FD_185471 | JGI IMG/M metagenome (GOLD analysis project Ga0210015, IMG submission 185471) | Groundwater microbial communities from Crystal Geyser aquifers in Utah, USA - Crystal Geyser metaG 2015-22 (SPAdes) (version 2) | ecosystem: Environmental > Aquatic > Deep subsurface >... | reverse complement strand
CACCAGATCACGTCCCACGAGGCCTGGGGCCTTGCGGGCTTTTTCAATCAGGCTCTCGGGGTCAAGATCCAGCGACGAAACCACACCAACCTGAGCCCCATGGTCGCGGATATGTTTCACCAGGGCGCGGGTGTCAATCCCTTCAATCCCAACAATGCCCTGCGCCTTTAAATAGTGATCGAGGCTCTGTTCGGAGCGCCAGTTACTTGGGAAAGGGCAGGCTTCTTTCACCACGAAAGCCGAAAGAAAGGGTTGCCGCGACTCGACATCTTCGGCGTTGATGCCATAGTTCCCTATTTGCGGATAGGTCATGGTCACGATTTCACCCCGATAGGAAGGATCGGTCAAAATTTCCTGATAACCGGCCATGCTGGTATTGAAGACCACTTCGCCGTTGACTTCCCCCGGCGCGCCGAAAGAACAACCGCTGAAGTAACGCCCATCTGCCAGTGCAAGTATTGCTTTCATCGATTTATACCTTAAAATGTTATCTGAACAATAGGAGCTTAAACACCTGATTCAAAGACGATTATCTTTCAAAAACAAGTTTGCCGGCCAGAATTGTTTTGACGGCAGCACCCTTCATTTTCCAGCCACCGAAGGGGGTATTTTTGCTCTTTGAACGGAGCTTAGTGGGTTCAACCTGCCAGGAGAAGTAGGGGTCAATTAAGGCAATATCGGCCACTGCACCCTGAGTTAAGGTGCCGCGATCGATACCGAGAATAGCGGCGGGTTGGCAACTTAGCAGGGCGATGGCTTGTGACAGTTCGATAATGCCCTGCTCCACCAGCCTCAGGGTCAGAGGCAGCAGGGTTTCCAGACCAACAATGCCGTTGAGGGCGACGGCGAACTCAACATTTTTTTCATCGATATGATGCGGAGCATGGTCAGTCGCAATGGCATCGATAGTGCCATCGGCCAGGCCCGCACGTATCGCATCGACATCCCCTTGCGCGCGCAAGGGCGGATTCATTTTGGCGTTGGTATTGTATCCACGTACCGCCTCGTCGGTGAGGGTGAAGTGATGGGGGGTTGCTTCGCAGGTCACCCGCAAGCCACGCGCCTTGGCCAGACGCACCAGTTCAACGCTGCCGCGCGTCGAAACGTGGGCCAGATGCAGGTGGGCACCGGTAAATTCGGCCAGCATGATGTCGCGCGCACTCATGGCATCTTCGGCAACCCAGGGAATGCCTTTCAAGCCAAGTTCGGTGGCCACTGGGCCATCATTCATCACCCCGCCGCCAACCAGCGACAGGTCTTCGGCATGGGAAATAATCGGCGCTCCAAAGGTGTCGGCATATTCCATGGCGCGGCGCATGAGTTCGCTGCTGACCACCGGCACACCATCGTCAGAAAAGGCAACACAGCCGCCATCTTTCAGTTCTCCCATTTCAGCGAGCATTTCACCTTTAAGGCCTTGCGTAATGCTGCCGATGGGAAAAACGTTGGCGGTGCCCTGCTCTTTCGCCTTGTTGATAATATAGCGACAAACGGCCAGATTATCGATCACGGGGCGGGTATTGGGCATGCAGGCGATAGACGTTACGCCACCTGCCGCAGCGGCCGCAGTGCCGCTGATAATGTCTTCTTTATATTCAAGCCCCGGATCACGCAAATGAACGTGCATATCAACCAGGCCTGGCGTCACTAACAGACCTTCTGCATCTATTATCTGTGCACCGGCGGCGCTGAGATTTTTACCGATCGCGGCAACACGACCGTCGACCACCAGCAGATCAAGCTGAGCATCAATTTTATTGGCCGGATCAAGCACCCGCCCATTTTTAATCAGCAAGCCGTTCATGGATATCTCCTTCGTCAGCATCGTGGTTTTGTTTTTCCCCGCCCGCGGCCAGATAGAGCAGCGCCATGCGCACGGCTACGCCGTTTTCAACCTGGTCGAGAATAACATTCTGCGCACCATCGGCGACGGCAGACGAAATTTCTACCCCGCGATTCATTGGGCCGGGATGCATAATGATCGCATCGGGCTTGGCCAGAGCCAGGTTTTTTTCATTCAGGCCAAAGTAGCGTGAATATTCACGCAATGAAGGAATCAGCGTTTTGCCCTGACGTTCCAGTTGAATGCGCAGCATCATGACCACATCCGCCCCTTCGAGAGCTTCAGCCACCCGAGAAAAAACCTTGCAGCCCAAGCGTTCAAGCCCCGGTGGCAGCATGGTTTTTGGCCCCGCGATACGCACACTCGCGCCAAGTTTATGCAGCAGATCGATATTAGAGCGCACCACCCGACTGTGGGTAATATCGCCGATAATCGCGACATTCAGCCCCGCCAGTTGCCCCTTGTGCTGGATCATAGTCACTGCGTCGAGCAGGGCTTGACTGGGATGCTCATGGGTTCCGTCGCCGGCATTGATGACCGAGCAGTCGAGGCGTTCAGCCAGGTAATGACAGGCCCCACTGGCACTATGGCGCATGACGATAATATCGGGGTGCATCGCCTCGATATTGCGTGCGGTATCTTCAAGAGTTTCACCCTTGACCACGGAGGAAGAGGAGGCACTGATATTCACCGTATCCGCCGAAAGGCGTTTGCCGGCAATTTCAAAAGACGTGCGCGTGCGGGTACTTGCCTCGAAAAAAAGGTTGACGATTGTACGCCCGCGCAGGGTTGGAACTTTTTTGATTTTCCGGGTATTGATTTCTTTAAAACTCTTGGCGGTGTCGAGAATGAAATTCAATTCTTCGGCGTTGAATTGCTTGATTCCAAGAACATGACGGTGGGCGAAGTTCATCTGATCCTCCTGGATTATTTGAACAGATTGACCCCGATGGGGCCACGCTGGGCATTGAACTGAACCTCAATCTGTTCACTGCGTGACGTCGGCAGATTGCGCCCGACATAATCGGGGCGAATGGGTAATTCACGATGACCGCGGTCAATCAAAACCGCTAATTGAATAGTGCGTGGTCGCCCCAGGTCGACCAGCGCATCCATGGCCGCCCGAATCGTGCGCCCGGTAAACAACACATCATCGACCAGCACAACACAGCGGTCGTTGAGGGGAAAGCGAATATCGGTTTGGCCAACCTCCAGATTGCTGCGGTGGCCAAGATCGTCGCGATACATGGTAATGTCAACCGTACCTAAGGGGACCTTAACCCCTTCAATTTCGGCAATTTTTTGTTGCAACTCTGCCGCCAGATAATCGCCACCCGTACGAATGCCAATCAGTACCAGGTTGTCGACCCCTTTGTTTCGCTCCAGAATTTCATGCGCAATGCGGGTCAGCGCACGCTGTATTGCAGTACTGTCGAGTATTTCCGTCATCTCGCCGGCCATGCTTATCTCCCTGGAAACAGGCTAAAAAAAAGTACCTGATGCACTGACAGCGCACAGGTACCTGGTAGATTTTTTTGCTTTCGTTGCATGGGATTTACCCTTGCCAATCTCTCGGATCAGCTTAAAGGGGTGAAGTTGAATGACTGGCAAATTAAGCTAGCCGAAGCGAAATGTCAACCCGATAAATGGCCGACAAAAGATCGAACCACAGATTCACGCAGATCAACACAGATAAAATTCAGAGCCTGAAATCAGGCTCTTTTTTCAGGAAATCTGTGCCCATCTGTGGTTGCTGCCCCGGTCTCTTATGGTGGGTGCATGATCTTGAGCTTGAATTGCTACTCAATTAAACGACCGATTCGCTCCCAGCGGATTTTGGCCAGCAGATCGGCCTGATGATCCCAGGACCAGTATTTGATGAACGCCAAGCCCTTAATTTTACTTTCGTCGACAAAACCCCAGAAGCGGCTGTCGAAAGAATAGTCGCGGTTGTCACCCATAACAAAGTACTGCCCTTGTGGCACCTTGAACGGGCCGGTAAAATCACGCGGGCTGGCGGTGGCGGGAACAATTTGATTATCGCTGTGAATTTCCTGCGGAATTTTGTAAAGCTCCCCATTGACAAAAACCTGCTTGGCACGAACTTCAATGGTGTCACCAGGTTCCCCGATGACCCGCTTGATAAAATCACGGCGATTGAAGTACGACTTATCGGCATCCTGCGGGAATTCAAACACAATCACATCGCCGCGCTGGGGATGGCGTAAGGCCACAAAAGATTCATCCATAAAGGGCACATGGGTGCCGTAAATGAATTTATTGACCAGGAGATGATCGCCGATCAACAGGGTGTCGAGCATGGAACCCGAGGGAATTTTAAAAGCCTGAAACAGAAAGGTGCGGATAATCAAAGCGAGAACAACCGCAACAATCAGGGCTTCAGACCACTCACGGTACCAGGGCTTGCGTTGGGCTGAAACCGGGCGTTTTTTTCTGAAAATAGGCATTTTTCTAATCTTTCACTTTAAGGATTGCCAGAAATGCGTCCTGAGGCAGTTCGATGCTGCCGACCTGCTTCATGCGCTTTTTGCCTTCTTTCTGTTTTTCAAGCAGCTTGCGTTTGCGGGTGATATCACCGCCGTAACATTTGGCGGTTACATCTTTGCGCAGAGCCTTAACCGTTTGGCGTGAAATGACCTTGGTCCCAATCGCCGCCTGGATGGCAACTTCGTATTGCTGACGTGGAATATATTCTTTCATTTTCGACACCAGTTCACGCCCGCGATACTGTGATTTGTCGCGATGAACGATGAGGGAAAGGGCATCGACCACATCGCCGTTGATCAGAACATTCAAGCGCACCAGATCACTGACGCGATAATCGAGGGGCTCATAATCGTAAGACGCATAACCGCGCGTAATCGATTTAAGGCGATCAAAAAAATCCATGACAATTTCATTGAGAGGCAGTTCATAGGTAATCATCACCCGATTGGCGGTTAAATATTTAATTTCACGTTGCACCCCGCGCTTTTCGATACACAGGGTTAAAACCGCACCCACATACTCATTCGGGACGTGAATCGAAGCCAACACAAAGGGCTCGCTGATCGATTCAATCAGCTGGGTCGGGGGCAGCATATTGGCACTTTGCACGGAAATTTCTTCGCCTTTGACCGTACGAACCTGATAAACAACCGTAGGCGCGGTGGTAATCAGGTCGACAGCGAATTCGCGTTCGAGACGTTCCTGAATAATTTCCATGTGCAGCAAGCCTAAAAACCCGCAACGGAAACCAAAGCCCAGGGCCATGGATGTTTCCGGGTCAAAGGTAAAGGACGCATCATTCAGGCGCAGCTTTTCCAGGGCGTCGCGCAGATTATCGTAATCGGCCGAATCAATGGGATAAAGCCCCGAGAAAACCATCGGTTTAACTTCTTTAAAACCTGCCAGTGCTTGGCTGGCGCCCTGATGTAAATGGGTGATGGTATCGCCGATTTTGGCGTCTTCGACTACCTTGATATTGGCAATGACAAACCCGACCTCGCCCGCTGCCAGTTCGGACAATTCAACCGGGTGCGGCGTAAAAGCACCAACTTTTTGCACCTCATAGCTGCCGCCGGTCATCATGAGTTTGATTTTATCGCCCTTGCGCACAATGCCATCAATCACCCGCACCTGCACGATGACACCCTGATAGGAATCGTACCAGGAATCGAAGGTCAAGGCTTTCAGGGCTGCGTTTCGATCGCCTTTGGGGGCCGGCACGCGCTGAACAATGGCTTCCAGCAGATCATCGATGCCGAGACCCGCCTTGGCACTGGTTAAAATGGAATCGGCGGTATCAATACCAATAATATCTTCGATTTCCTGTTTGGCCTTGGCGACATCGGCACTGGGCAGGTCGATTTTATTCAAAACCGGAATAATTTCCAGATCGTGATCAAGGGCCATATACACATTGGCCAGAGTCTGGGCTTCCACACCCTGCGCCGCGTCAACCACCAGCAAAGCGCCCTCACAGGCCGAAAGGGAGCGACTGACCTCGTAAGAAAAATCGACATGTCCAGGGGTATCAATCAAATTGAGCAGATAGGTCTGGCCATCTTTGGCTTTATAGGGAATGCGCACCGCCTGGGATTTGATCGTAATCCCACGTTCTTTTTCAAGATCCATCTTGTCGAGAAATTGATCACTTCTCTCGCGGACACTCAAGGCCCCCGTCACTTCGAGCAGACGATCGGCCAGGGTCGATTTGCCGTGATCAATATGGGCAATAATAGAAAAATTTCGAATAAGATGTTGATTCATGCAGATGGTTTCATTCAGATCTGAAATTGAGTAAAGGAAAAACAACCGCCAATATTAAACGCGAAGGGACGCGATTGTAAAGCATGAAAAATAAGTGTGTAATGGCAGTATGTTAGGTTACAGAAGAACCTGAGAAAAATGCTGAATTGACAGGGCGCGTCGGGCATCGGCTTCGGGAAAATCGTCCCCGGCAGCCAGGCACGACTGTTCCTGCAGCGATGGAATTTTTGTCTGCACTAAATCACGCAGATAGCTGGTCTCCAGATGAGGGGCATTCAGACAGGCGATCAGTTCACCTTGAGGGGCGAGCAGGCTTGGAATTTTGTCGATCAGTTTCGGCCAATGGTTTTCGGCCGTGAAATTTTTCCCCTGACTGTGGGGCGGGTCACAGATAATCAGATCAAAGGGACCTAATTGGCGTAACCGACTGAAACTGCGGAAAATTTCTACATTTAAAAAGGAAACACAACGCAAATCCAGCTGGTTATGTTGATGATTCAAGCGGCCCAGTTCCAGAGCACTACGGTTCATATCAACGTTGACCACCTGGGTGGCTCCTCCGGTGAGAGCCGCAACCGAAAAACTGCACGAGTAAGCAAATAGGTTCAGAACTTTCTTGCCCTGCGCGCTTTGACGCACCAACGCCCGGCCTCTGGCCATATCGATGAAAAACCCGATATTCTGACCATGGGTCAAACGCAATTGATAGCTCAGCCCGGCCTCAAAAGCCAGGGGCGATTGCGGCAAGGTTCCAACCAGAGCCCTGGGGGCCGCGGTCGGCAGATCGCGGCGTTGAACACCAATGCAGCGACATTGAGGGAATTCCTCTACAAGTATCGCCCCCAACTGGTGCAACCAGTCATCATCACGCGCCGCAAACAGGGTAATCCAGATCAATTCACCGTAGCTGTCAATCAGCAAATCCTGATAGCCGGGAAAACAGCGTCCCCGACCGTGGAACAAACGTCGGGCCTGGTTATCAACGGGTAAATGTTGCCGGATTTCCGTGAGAATCTGTTGCATAGAAGGAATCAGGAATGAAGAATTCAGCTCTGACCAAGAGCGCGGTGGTTACCGGCAACACGATTGGCTGCTGAATTTTGACGCGCATTCCTTCTGCGACGGCGCGGGGTCTGGTTCGCTCCAACCTTTTCGCACTTCGGGGATTTGACAGCAGCTTTAGCCGCCGCTGTCTTGCCAGCAGGGATTTTGCCGGTCGGTGTTTCATGAGTGCCCTGCCCTTTCGAGGCATAATTGAAGTCGGGTAGCTGGCAGCGCTCAATCTGCGTCCCCAGAGTCCGTTCAATGGCTTTCACCATCAGTTGATCTTCAGTACCAATCAGGGTAAAGGCCGCTCCGCTGCGCGCGGCACGTCCGGTGCGGCCGATGCGGTGAATATAGGCTTCAGGCGTGTCGGGAATGTCAAAATTAACCACGTGGGAAATCTGGCTGACATCAATGCCACGCGCCGCAATATCCGTCGCCACCAGAATCTGATAGCTCCCGTTGCGAAAACCGTTTAAAGCCTCCTGGCGCCGGGCCTGAGACAGGTTTCCCTGCAAAGAAGCTGCCTGGTAGCCAACCCGCCCCAGTTTTTCACCCAGACGCTTGGCGCGGTGTTTGGTGCGGGTAAAAACCAGAACGGATTCGGTTGTGGTTTGTTTCAACAGGTGCAACAACAAGTCAGTTTTCAGATGCTGGGCCACGGGATAAAGGGCATGACTCACGGTTGCCGAGGGGGCGATGCGGTCAACCTGGATGGTTTGGGGGGTGTGGAGCACTTCAGCGGCGAGTTTGAGAATCTCTTTGGGCATGGTCGCCGAAAAAAGCAGCGTCTGCCGTTGTTGCGGCAGTTTCTGCACAATTTTGCGGATGCCGGGCAAAAAGCCCATATCAAACATCCGGTCAGCTTCGTCAAGGACGAGCATTTCGATTTGACTCAAATCAATGGTTTTCTGGTTTAAATGATCGAGCAGTCGACCGGGACAGGCAACCAGAATATCTACGCCGCGCTTCAATGTACGAATTTGCGGCACGATACTGACGCCACCGTAAATTGTCATACTGCGCAGCTGAGTGTGTCGCGCCAGCAGATTGATGGTTTCATGGATCTGCTCGGCCAGTTCCCGTGTCGGAGCGACAATCAAAGCTCGCACTCGATGGGGTGTGCCATTCATTAAACGTTGCAACAGGGGCAATACAAAGGCAGCCGTTTTTCCGGTGCCGGTTTGGGCCAAGCCCATCAGGTCATGCCCCTGCAAAGCAACGGGAATCGCCCGCGCCTGAATCGGGGTGGGGGTAGTAAATCCAGCGGCTTTGATCCCTGCGTTAATTTCTGGTTTCAAGTTAAAATGTTCGAACTGCATATATTTTTTCTATTCCTTGGTTATTGTCTTCGCACGAAGACCAGACGACAATAAAAAAGCCCGCGGCAGAATACCGGGGCTCAAAATGTGTCATTTTTTTATTTCCGGGTGGTGCAGTGCGGGAAGGTAGCATCATTGAGCTGTCGTTGTCAAACAGCATTCGCCAGCACCAGCTGGGATTAAGGCTTAAATGCTTTTAGTTGAAGCTCTTTTATGACCGTCAACCCAGCCCATCTTGCAAGGCGGTCTGGCATGCGGCATCCCGCTGCTTGCCCCGCGCGGAGAAGCTTTCATGGTGGCGGCACCAGTACAAAGTTGCCAAAATGCGTCTTCTTGAGAAATTCCTGTTGCGCAGTTGCTATGTCTTTCAGCGCAAACGTTTTTGCAACCAGAGGACGTATTTCACCCTTTTCAATGTAGCTGATGAGGTTTGGAAAGATCGGTTCGTCCCAGGCTGTGCAACCAATCAGCGTCAAGTCCTTGAGATAAAAATCGCGCATATCGATGGTGGTGATAGGCCCGGCAATCGCGCCAGACGACGCATACCGGCCACCACGAGCTATCAGCTTCAACAGCTTGCCGACCTGCTTACCGGCGACATTGTCGATAACAACATCCACGGAGGAGTTCTCAATTTCAGTAGACAAATCGTGGCCCCGGGCAATCACCTGGTCGACCCCCAGGCCCCTGACAGAATCCAGCTTAGGTTCGCCAGCTACGGCGATAACATAGGCACCACGGCGCTTGGCCAGTTGGACAACCGCTGATCCGACTCCGCCCGACGCCCCGGTAACCAACACGCGGTCAGCACGGTTAACGCCTGCTCGATGCAACATGTTTTCAGCCGTTCCATAAGCACAGGGGATTGTCGCGAGTTCCACGTCACTCCAGTCGCTTTGGATTTCAAATGCCTCGCTGGCCGGTACGGTCACGTACTGAGCGAATGCTCCGTCAAAATCCGATGCCATCCAGAGATTATCCAGAGAATCAAAACCATTAACGCGCATACAGGCCCTGACAAGAACCCGCTTCCCAATATCCGGCCCTTTCGTACCCTGCCCCCAGGCGACGACTTCACCACAACAGTCTGTCCCCTGAATGAACGGAAACGGTGTTGATTCGTTCCAGCCACCGTCCTCAATCCCTGGCTCATCGTTCGTTTCAGATAATTGCTCAGTGCCACCTTGAACCGATGAGGAATACCAGCCAAGCCGTGTATTGATTTCCGTGTTATTGACCCCGGCTGCTAAGACCCTTAGCAAAACCTCGCCCGGCCCCGGTTCCGGAATTGGGACATCGCAGTAGTTGAGCTTCTCATAACCGCCGTTGCCAGTGGTCACCACCGCTTTCATCGTCGGTTGGTGGCCGCGAACCTTGAAACGCTCGGGATCGAATGGTCGCAGGTAAGTTAAATCGGGCATACGTCCTCCAAAATAATGAGAAAATCTACCTGACCCTAGTACCCTGTAACGCATAGGATTTCGTAAGATTGCGCAGAGATTTTTCGTGTCAGTAAGGCATGATGATCGCTGCCTAGCCATAGCTAATTATAAAGTTTATAGCTTTTATTCCTACTTTCAAATTCATAGTTGCCTCGATGATTACTCGTTGTGCTCCTGTTGTTTTTCTATAACAAAGTAACTGGGCTTTTCGTCGGAGTTTTCACGCAAGCCGAACGGTTCATGATAACCGGCGGCGACTTGAGTTTGCGTGACCCACCGAACTATTCAAAATTATTGCAGAAGTATTTTCCGTCCGCGTTGATTGCATTTGTTAGTGCGCTTCTGCTACCATGTACCGTAATTCAGTACATAATTGGAGGTTTGCATATGAACACAGTCAGCGTTAATAAATTTCGTGACAATTTAAAAAACTTTGTAGAACAGGTTGCCCATGAGCACCTGCCCCTGAAAGTGACCCGCCGAAGTGGCGGAGACTTTATTGTTATCAGCGCTGAGGACTGGGGCCGAGAACAAGAAACTCTTTATGTTCTTCAAAATTCCCGCCTCATGATGCAAATTGCTGATTCTTCAAAAACCCATGTAACACGTTCTGGTTACACACCAACGGATGGAGAAACGAATGAGATCCTTGGTGTTTGAGGGTAACACTTGGGTTGTCTATGAAACCCTGAGAACAAAAGATAAACATTTACATAAAGCGCTGTGCTCAATTTTGAAAGAAATGCTCCGGGGCGACCCTTCTGCCGGCACAGGTAAGCCCGAAGCGCTTCTGCATAACCTGTCGGGATTTTGGTCACGGCGATTGAGCCAAAAAGACAGACTCATTTATAAGTTCGATGACAACTCCATTTATATTTTTGCAATTGGTGGCCACTATGATCAATTTTAAGCCCTAACGGTTCGCGATAAGCGGTGGCGATGCGAAGGGCCTCCCTACTACCGCAATTTGGTTTTTTTTTCGGGGAGCACCCAGCTATTTTCCATCCGCTTGATTTGCTCGTTGTGTGTTTTACTTTACTGTTATTGTCTCATTATCGTTTATTCGCATTACTTTTGTACCTGTAAATATCTTTTTGTATTCATTCCCTTCAAATGTATGGATTGGAACAAGATTCTTCGGATTCAAGACCTCAACCATTCTTTTCAATGCCTCTTGATCAGCATGTCCACTTGTGTGAATCGCTTTTTCAGTCATTCCTTTACCAATAAGAAAATCAATGAATTCTTTAGTCGTTTTTTCTTTTTTATACCCATCCCACATCGAATAGATAAATGTGCCGTCTTCTAGTCCTTTTATATATCCCAGATCTTTCAACATGCTTGGACGTACAATCATTACAGTTTTATCAAACTGGTCCCCAATTTGTTCTTTCGTGATTTTATAGTCCTTGAAACGATACAATAATTTTTCATTCCCTTTGTTGCTAATCATTCGGGAAAGTCGATATGGGAAAAAAACTCTTATTTCTGGGAAGTTATTTGATGGATAAGGGATTGTTGCAAATTCTGATAATTCTTTCAGAATACATGCAATATAAAAATCAACAGCAAGAGTCTTCCCCGTCCTTTTGCAAGCTCTATAAATTGAAACAAGCCGGTCAATGTTTTGACCTGATGTATAAATTAAATTGATTCCTTTGCTCGTTTTAAAAGCATTTACAAATTCCTCTTCTATATCACTTTCGGTCGGGAATGGTTTATTCACCCGACCGATAGTTGTTCCTTCAAGAAACAGATAATCAATATTTTGCTCGGTATTGTAGCTGAACCAACCAAATGCTTTGGTTTTTCTGCCGTGTATTCTGAAATCACCACTGTAAAAAAGAGACTTTCCATCAGCTTTGACAAGAAAGGCATAAGCATCAAATGCAGAGTGGTCCATCAAATATGGCGTAATTTCAATATCACCAATAAAAAATGATTTCCCTGATTCAAAATGTCGTGGGTTTTTGATCGCCAAATCCTGATTTGTAAATATACTGGTAATCTCAATCAGTTTTAAAGTGGCCCTGCCAAGATATATTTGGTGATTCTCGTTTACATAACTTATAAGTCCAAAATGGTCTTGATGCGCATGAGATAAAACTAAAGCAATGCTTCCTGACACATCATAAAGTCCATCGATATCGGGAAGAATCCCCTTTACGATCAATTCGTCTATTGATGAACCCTTAATAGCTTTTGAGTCAAACTGCGTTTGGTCTGGATTCACCAAAGGCATACCAAAATCAATAATTATTCGTGTTGATTCTGTCCAGACTTCTACACATGAACCTCCTATCTCCTTTGTACCCCTATGAATTTTAAATTTCACTACAGCACCTTTGCATTCCATAGGTTTCCAGTCACCACTTTCTTAATATTTCCGATTGAGTAATTCTTTAGACCTTTATATTCGTTGTTTTGAAGAATCAACTTTTTCAATCTTCCGTTTTTCTGGTCATTATCAAAACCGAAAATTAATAAAGTAACGTTGTCATCTAGTTCTTCAGGTTGGGGTAGAGCTATATTGAAAATCCCATTAATAACTTTTATGTAATCGACATATTCTGAAAGAATTTCCTTTTTTCTTTTTGATAGTTGAGATTCATATCTTTTTATTTGGCTTATTGCTTTTGGAGTTGTCCGTGACCAGATTTCATTATTTGAGAAATGCTTTGCTTCAACAAATTGAAGGGTTTTGGATTCTTTATTAAACAATAAAATATCAATTCTATCTTGATTTTTTTCCTGATTTAATGCTTCAAAAGATATTTCAACATCTAGAACTACAACATTGCTGTCCGATAGATATGAGTGTTTGTGATATATCTCTGACACTCCCAAAGCCTCAATTCCTGTATAGTTTGAGCAGTTTTCTTTTATTCGCAGGTAATTCGATTCAAAATCAGAAGCCAATTTGTAATCTGATAGCTCAGCTTCCGTTAGATAATCTTTTCCATTTGAAGAAATTACAGAAGCATATTTCAGGTGGGTTTTAAATCCATTCCTGTCGTAGGTAAAAAGCTTGCCTCCTTTGTGATAGAGATCAATTCGTTTATCTCGGATTGCAAGGAAAACATTTTGTTTTTTGCAGTCCTGTTCAATTTCATTAGACCACAGCCTGCTTGTTATCAATTTGTCTTCAATTATTTTTTCCAACCTTCTTTTCATCAATAAACTCCTGATATTATTTCGACACATAACGCCTAGCTCACGGGCAAAATGCGAGCGCAGCGAGTATTTTGTCCAGTGGAGCTACTTGTTGAACTAAGCCGCTAGCGCGGCGGAAAAAATCAAACCACAATTTCTGTCTGTTGGAACTTCGAGGTATAACTCCTTTGAACAGCCCAATTCCGGGCCTTTTGACCGAAGGAGTTTATCATGGATCCATCTGAAAAATCCCGTTTTAACGATCTCTTCCAACGTCACCTGCGGTTGCTGAAGCTGCAGGGCAAGAGTGACAAAACCATCGATGTTTATGCGCGTGCGGTGCGTCGGGTTGCCAGTCAATTCCAGTCCGACCACAACCGCTCGCTATGCGCACCTGACGGAAGTCACTGAACAGGATTCTCTGACCACCATCAATCGTCTGATCAATTCCCTGCCTTTTGCTCTGGGAGGCGATGATGGATCTGATCTCTATCGTTGAACAATTTTATGATCCCTTTGTCGCGCAATATGCCGACCGGCTACTGCCCAGTCAACGCAACGCACTGCAAGCCATCAGGCGCTGTCGCACGCCCGATTC
>Ga0210015_1003545_pt1 | contig 13712 bp, 10 predicted proteins | sample CryGeymeta201522_FD_185471 | JGI IMG/M metagenome (GOLD analysis project Ga0210015, IMG submission 185471) | Groundwater microbial communities from Crystal Geyser aquifers in Utah, USA - Crystal Geyser metaG 2015-22 (SPAdes) (version 2) | ecosystem: Environmental > Aquatic > Deep subsurface >... | reverse complement strand
CAGAGGATTTATCAAAATTTATTTTTGCCCCATGCAACCGGTTTGCTTTAACAATGATGTAACCTCCATCCAATTCAACTTCGGCGCCGAGTTTTTTTAAGCCTTCGAGGTGAAGATTGATCGGACGCGGACCCCATGCGCAGCCGCCCGGAAGAGAAACTTTTGCATATCCATAACGGGTGAGGAGCGGTCCAAGTACATAAACAGAGGCGCGCATTTTTTTAACATGTTCGTAGGGGGCAGTTTGATTATTCACCGTGGCGGAATTTATTTTCAATACTTGATCTTCAAATTGAATTTCAGCGCCAAGTTGTTTTAGCAATTTGCTCATGGTGTAAACGTCATTCAGTTGAGGAGTGTTATGTAAAACGGATTCACCAGAAGCAAGCAAAGCAGCCGGCATTAAGGCTAACGTCGCATTTTTTGCGCCGCTGATCTTAACGGTTCCTTTAAGCTCAATTCCACCGTGAATGATAAATTTATCCACAAAATATCCTTTTATTTACTTGAAAATATTGAACCGTAAACACCGGCTGCAAATATTTTATTAGAGGGAGTAATGCTTAAGCGATTGAGGGCTGTGAATCCACCTGAAGAAGATACTGCCCAATTGACTCCGCCATCCCGGGTAACTAAAATTTCTCCTTTATTGCATGAGATAAAACCGTTCGTTTTGCCGGTAAAAGCAATTGAGAGCAACCCGGAGGCTAACGTGGAAGAAACTTTTTCCCATACTACTCCGCCATCGGAAGTTTTGAAAACATCACCGCCGCCGGCGATTACAATACCGTTTGATTTATCTACGAAGAAGATGTCCCGTAAATACGTATCAGTAAATTTATTTTGATTCACCCAATTTTCCCCCTGATCGGTAGTCTTCAAGAATGTGCCGTTCCAACCGACCGCAAAACCTGTTGATTGGTCAATGAAGAAAATAGTAAAAAGAAGGTTAGCCGTATTGGAATTAACCCGGCGGAATGTGTATCCGCCGTTATTTGATTTTAAGATTGTTCCTTTTGCACCGCAAATGAAACTTGTTCCCTTGTTTTCATATATCCGGAAAAAATTTTCTCCTTTTAAAGAAAGAATTATTTGCCATGTATTTCCACCGTCTTCGGTTCTAAGAATTCTGCCATCGTCACTTACAACTAATCCTAAATTTGAAGAAAGAAATTTTATATCGGTAAAGGTAATTAAAGAATCAACTTTTGGAAGAAGCTCAATCCAATCAGCGCCATAATTGGTTGATTTTAAAATTGTTCCCTGTTCGCCACATGCAAAACCAAGTTCGTCGGAAGGAAACGAAATTCCGTTAAGATTATTTTTTGTACCGGAGCTCGCCTTCAGCCAATCAACCGTCGTCGTTACCAACGCACGGGTGTTATAAATTGCAGTAGTATCATTTGATTGGATTTGCCTGGAAGTTACCCCGGGCCAATAAGCAACAATAGCATCAAAAATAAAATATGCAAGAAAGATTATGACCGCCAAAAGAGGAAGAGCGAAAAGCGTAGTTTTTAACATTCTAAATTTATTATCACGGTTTTGATCGGCCGGTTTTTGTTTCGTTTTAACTTTTTCGGTTTTTTCGACACTCGATCTTTCTAATTTCTGCAAAATTTGGTTAGTCTCCTCCAAAAAATCTTCGCAGTTTTTATATCGCTTATAAATAGTTTTATCTAATGCTTTCGAAACAATTCTATCAAGTTCGGGGGGTATATTACTTGAACTGATGGAAACACGGGGAGGAGTTTTCTTCAGGTGAGCTTCCATTATTTCATATTCAGTTCCTTTATCGAAAGGAGTTTTACCTGAAAGCATCTCGTACAACGTTATCCCGATTGAGTAAATATCACTTTGTTTTGTCGGGTCTTCCGCGCGGATCTGCTCCGGACTCATATAAAGGAGAGTTCCAATTTTTGTTCCGGTTTTTGTAATTCCTTTATCGAAGAGGGCTTTGGAGATGCCAAAGTCCATTATTTTTACAACCCCTTCTTTATTGATAATGATATTTGAGGGTTTAATATCTCTATGGATAAAGTTTTTGCTGTGAGCATGCCCAACCCCATCCAGCATCTGTTGTAATATCTGCAAAGCTTCTCTTGTATCCAGCTGCTTTTTTCTTGTGATGAGCTTTTCAAGTGTTTCACCTTCAACATACTCCATCACGATGCCGAGAATCCCGTTTTGTTCGGTAAAACCATACACCGAAACAATATTAGGATGATTAAGTTTAGCTTGATTTTTAGCTTCGCGTTTAAATCGTTCAACAAAATTTGAGTTCAGAGAACCGGTTTGGTTCAAAACTTTTAGAGCAACAAAGCGTTCTAATTTAATGTCGAATGCTTTATAAACAATTCCCATTCCCCCTTCACCGAGAACGGAAACCACTTTATAATTTTCTATTAATGATCCAATCATTTTGACTTCAACTTTTTAATTGTTTTTAATTATTATATAAGAAAAATTATCGGGAGAACCGGATTCTTCCACATCATGGAAAAATTTTTCAGATATTTCTTCAAGATTTTCTCCGTTCGATAAAATCTTAACTATTTCATTAAAACTCAATACTCCGCAAAGACCATCAGTGCAGAGGAGGAGTTTAAATTGTTGATCATCTTGAAGATAAAAGTAATCACAATCCGGTTGACAATCTTTTTCCTCACCCAATGCTTTTACAATAATGTTCCTATGCGGGTGTTTTTCAGCTTGTCTTGAGGTAATAAGCCCGTTATCAACCATTTTTTGAACGAGTGAATGGTCTTTAGTTACTTGCTTTAATTTTCCATCTTTTAAAAGATAAATGCGGGAATCACCAATATGACCCCAGTAAACCGTATTTCCGGCTATAAAAACTACAACAGCAGTAGTTGCCATCCCTTTGTATTGCCCTGAGTCACTCCCCATCTGTAAAAGAGTTGTATTAGCATCTGTAAGGGCATTTTTCATTTTAGTCAAGTGATCCAATTGGGGATTTTCAAGGAAATATTTGTGAATTCTCTGAACAGCGGTTTTTGAGGCAACATCGCCGGCACGATTTCCACCTAAACCATCGCAGACAACAGAAAGCAGACCTTCTTCAAGGTTAAAAACATCAACGGAATCTTCGTTAACCGCTCTTCTTTTCCCGAGATGCGAAGCAAAAATATAGTTTACAACCATGTAATATCTAAAATGATGTTAATGAGAAAATACATTACAAATGTAATAAAAATTTATTCAGAGTTTTATTAATTAATTGCGATAATCAGCGTTTAAAAGATAATGCCTTGGCAAGATATTTGCTAAAGTTTTTGTTCCGGTTTATATTTGTTTTAGCAATTAAAAGAATTATCACAGGTTTTCTGCGAAAGTGGCGTAATTGGCAGCCGCGCTAGACTTAGGATCTAGTATCGAAAGATGTGGGGGTTCGAGTCCCCCCTTTCGCACAATTTTTATTTAATTTGAGGTGAGTTTGGAAACGAAAATAAATGTCATAAGTGAATCTGTAAATGAGCTGGAAGTTATTGCGGCGTATGACGACATTAAAAGTTTATTGGATGAGAACGTTCAAAAACAGATGAAATCAATTCAAATTGATGGTTTTAGAAAGGGAAAGGTTCCCCCGGCAGTTATCAAAAGAATATATGGTGATTCTCTGGAATATACCGCCGCTGAAAAAGTTGCAAACAAGTTGTTCTGGCAGATTGAAAAAGAACAAAACTTAAAACCGATCAATGAACCGGCATTAACGGATATTGATTTTAAGCCGAATGAAAAACTTACTTTCAAAGTTAGTTATGAAATTTTCCCTAAAATTGAACCACAAGGTTACTCAGGGTTAGAGATTGAAGTCCCGGATTATAAAGTAACCGATGCAGAAATTGAAAGTGAAGTAACCAGGTTATTAGAAGCTAATGCAACCTATGAAGATGCTGAAACTGTTGAAGATGCAAAATATCTTCTCACCGCCGATATTTTTACCGCTGATGAAAATGGCGTTTCAACAGGGATCAAGATGGAATCCGATTATAAAATTAATCTAACAAATAAGAATATAAATAAAGAGATTTTCGATAACGCATTAAACAAACATATTGGCGATACCTTCTCTTTCTCCTTTGATGAAGCCCACGAACATCATGACGATGTTCCCCATGAGCACAAAAAGATTTTCTACTCGGTAGTCATTAAAAATATTCAGAAAATTGTTTACCCGGAATTGAACGAAGAATTCTTAAAAAAAGTTACACACGATAAAATTACAACCGAAGCAGAGCTGCGTGAGAACATCCAAAAAGATCTCCTTTCCTATTATGAATCGAGTACCAACGACATGGCGGAATTAAAACTTGAACAGGCGGTTCTTAAAAACAACAGCTTTTCTCCTCCTAAGGTTTTCATCAAAAATTATTTAGATCATCTGGTTAAAGATGAAATTGATAATTATAAAAAGAAAAAGAAGAAGGTTAACCCGGAAGTAATTCGAGAAAAATTGGCGTTGAAAGCTGAGAATTCGGTAAAATGGATTCTGCTAAAAGATAAAATAATTGAAAAAGAAAACATTCTTTTGTCGGATGAACGCTTGAAGGAACTGTCCGAAGAAAACGCAGAAAAAATGGGGGTTTCGGCTGATATACTTCTTAAACACTACCAATCCGATGAAATGAAAAACAGGCTTTTAATGAACGAGTTCTATTCTTTTCTAAAAAAATCAAATACAATAAAACGAATTGACCCCGAAGTCTTTTCGCAGAAGGAAGAAGTCCATGCAGAAAAACATTGAAATATATAATCAATTAGTTCCTTACGTTATAGAACAAACCGGGCGCGGTGAACGCGGAATGGATATCTATTCCCGACTTTTACGCGAGAGAATTATTTTCCTTGGAACCGCAATAGACGATCATGTTGCAAGTTTAACAATAGCCCAATTGATTTTTCTTGAGGCTGAGGATTCTCAAAAAGATATTTTTCTTTATATTAATTCACCTGGTGGGAGCGTATCTGCCGGTTTAGCAATTTACGATACAATGAAATATATTAAACCGGAAGTTTCTACAATTTGCGTTGGCATGGCGGCAAGTATGGGGGCTATATTATTAGCCGGTGGTCAAGCGGGAAAAAGGACTTCCCTTCCTAATTCAAGAATATTGATACATCAACCATGGGTTGGCGGTTTACAGGGTCAGACTACCGATATCGAAATTCACGCAAAAGAAATGATTAAAACTCGCGAATCGTTATACAATATTTTAGCTGCTCACACAGGTAAATCAATCGAACAAATCACAAAAGATTGTGACAGAGACTATTTTCTATCCGCCGAAGAAGCTAAGACCTACAATATTATTGACAATATTTTAGAAAAAAGACCCTAAATTTCATTAAGCCTGTTCACCTACAATAAGTTAAACAGGCTTTCCTTTATCTCCGAAAAATAATTTACCATGAAAAAAACAATCATATTATCCCTTCTCTTTTCAATCGTTACTTTTTCACAGAATTCTCTAAATAAACTGGATCGTTATTGCAAGGAATACGTTAAGAAGAATTCGCTCCCTTCCCTTTCGGCAGGCTTAATGGAAAACAATAAAATCATTTGGACGAATTATACGGGAACCGCTGATTTAGAAAATAATGTCCCGGTAACAAAAAATTCATTGAACCGCATTGCATCCATCTCAAAATCAATTACTGCCGTTGCCGTGATGCAGCTCGTTGAACAAGGGAAAATAAATCTTGATAGTAATGCTAGATATTACCTTCCCTTTATTCCTAAAAAAAAATGGGTGTTCACCGTTCGGCAACTCTTAAACCATACTTCAGGAATACGTTCCTATAACAATGAGGAAGAGTTTAATAGCAAACTTAATTTCGGATCAGTTCGAGAGGCAGTACTGTATGTCGCAAAGGACTCCCTTAAACATCAACCGGGAACTAAATATTTGTATTCCACTTTAGCATATGATCTTTTAGCAGGAATAGTCGAGCAAGTTTCAAATTCATCTTTTGAAGAATATCTTCAAAAAAACATTTTTAATGTTGTGGGCATGAATTCGACCAAACTTGACTACCACAACAGAATTATACCTAATCGCACGAGTGGATATGAAAAAAACTCTTTCAGAGCTTTTGAGAATGCGCCGTTAGCGGACTTGTCAATTAAATTACCGGGCGGGGGAATTCTCTCAACTGTAGAAGATTTACTGAAATTTAGTAACGGGCTTATGCAACATAAATTGATAAAAAAAGAAACACTGGATATCATGCTCACCGAAACAGTATTAGCCAGTGGGAAAAAAATTCAATATGGGTTGGGATTGGATTTTGGAGTTGATAAATATGGAAGAAAGTTTTACGGGCATGGCGGCGGTGGAACCGGATTCGTTTCGCACTTTATTTGCTATCCGGATCTCAATTTAGCTTCAGTACATTTTATTAATTGCAGAGATAGAAATCTTCTTAATGTTGCCGGGGAAATTGCTGCTCTTTATACCGGTGAAAATGTTGCATTTCCAAAATATTCGTTGAGCGATACACTAACCAAAATTACAACAGCCGTTTCAATTGATTCGGCGATATCATTTTGGAGGAGTATCGAGACTAAAAAAGATAGTAATTTTAACTTGTTGAACAGTGAGATTAAAGATTTTGGATCTGATTTGCTCGTGGCTCACAGAATTAAAGAGGCGATACTTTTTTTCACAAAAGTAACGGAAACCGACAGCACTTTTTCAGATGGTTTTGCCGCACTGGGCGAAGCGTTTAGCCTTGAAGGGAATAAAGGATTAGCGCTACGAAATTTAAAAAAAGCTCAAAAACTTAAGCCAAATGATGCTAATATTCAGTCGCTGATTTTAAAAATTGAAGGAGATCAGAGATGACTTTTTATTCTGTACATAACAACTAATCAAGGGAAGAATTATTCGGTAATCACGCCTCGAATAATTCTTTAATTTGAAGTAAGAAATTCAAAACTTAAAATGATAAAAAAGAAGAAGATCGTTTTCATAGGGCCTGCTTATCCTTATCGGGGTGGTCCCTCTATTTTCATCGGACATCTTTACGATAAATTATCCAATCACTTCGATGTAACTATTCTAAATTATACGCTTCTTTACCCGTCTTTGTTATTCCCCGGAACGACCCAATATGATAAAAGCAGCGTAACGCTCAAACCGGGCAAAAGTGAAAGAATCGTAAATTCAATTTCCCCTATTTCATGGTTTAAAACAGCCGGAAGGATCAAAGAAATTGGACCTGATCTAGTTGTATTTGATTGGTGGCATCCGTTTTTTTCTTTCTGCCATTTTTCAATATCTTTTTTATTAGGCAAAAAATTTCACAAGAATATCCTTTTTATTACGGAGAATTTTCTTTCACATGAAGGTCATTTAATTGATCGGCTGTTGTCTAAATTCGGATTATCCAAAGCCTCCTCATTTCTTGCACTTTCTGAAATAGTTGAAAAAGATTTAAGAACCATTTCCGGAAAAAGAAAAGTCTATCGTTCTGAACTGCCGATTTTTGACTGCTATGATCTCTCTACAACGGGAAGTAGTTCCTCTAAAAAAGAGTTTTCTTTTTCTGCTGAAGATTTTGTGCTGCTGTTCTTCGGGTACATTCGCCATTACAAAGGGCTTGATATTCTTTTGCAGGCTATGCCGGAATTGGTAAGAAAAATTCCAAATATAAAACTACTCGTTGTCGGTGAATCGTACGAGAAATTTTCTATCTATGAAAATATTGTCCGAGGGTTGCGCTTATCGAGCTATGTTAAAATGGAAAATAAATTTGTTGCAAATGAAGATGTCGCTAAATATTATTCAGCTTCAGATCTAGTTATTCTTCCCTACCGTAGCGCTACTCAAAGCGCCATTCTTAATGTTGCTTACGCTTTTCACAAACCGGTTTTGGCTACAAACGTTGGAGGTTTGGCTGAATTTATTGATGATAAAAAAACCGGGATTATAGTTGAGCCTGAATCTCCAAAAGCTATTTCTGATGGTGTTTTAGAATTTTATGCATTGCAAAAGAGTGTGAACTTCAGCGAGAATATTAGCGAACGAATTTCGCAGAACCAATTTTCATCTATCGCCCAACTCTTTGATGAAATTATTTCGGATACGACATTATGATTTTACAAACTGATTGGATTTAAGATTCAAATCATCAAATCTGATGCAAGCGAAGGTGTTCCAAGAACTATCTCTCTGCTGCCTACCTCGAAGAAGAGATGTGCCGATTTATTAACACCACATTCACAGTGAAGAATGCCCGATCAATCTATTTAATTATACCCATATCTGCCGGTAACTTGGGGCTGCTTTCCGAAGACTCTTAGAGAAAAAGAATTATTTGCGTCTTCAATGCTTCTTCCTCAATCGAAATTGAAGATTCTATTAGAATAAAAAAAAACATTCATGAGATGATTTGTCTGATTTCTTCCAAAGAAGCAAGTGCAGAAAAAAAGTTATGCAGAAAATTTTTCCCGGTTTATTCGTTTTTTAGTTTTAGAACGATATGCTTTTGCTCACGCGCAACAACATATTGATGGACATGTTGAGACGATTTAAAGAGATCAATTACATTCCCTCTGTTTTTTATGTTTTCTACTGAGGTGCCCTGTTTGGGTATATCAGATTTAACATTTTTCAAAAATGAAGCAAAAGTCTTTTTCCCTTCTCCGTTCGATTGAGCAGCAACTCCTTTTTTGCCATACTCAATCTCGCTATTTTTATTAAAGTCCTTAGCCATTGCCTTTTGAGGATGAGAAACCTTATTCGCCCCGGGCATTGGCAAATAAGTCAACTTCCTCATCTTGTCTGCATCAAAGTTTACGTCTTCCTCAATCAAATCATTTTTAACATCTTCAACGGTAATTTTTTTGAACCGGTTTGTTGTTCTGACCGGCTCAACCCTTATTTTACGGACATCGTTTTGTCCCTGAGTTAAATCAAAATCAATCTCGTCGAATGCAAAAATCAGTTCTGCAAAGACTCTATCGTTTTGCCATTTTGCTTCTATAACTTCCAGATCAAAAGCATATACTTCAGTATAGTTTGGTTTGCCGAAATTACTTATTTGAGACAACAACCCGATTTGTTGAATCCTAAACCGGACATTCACAATATCGTTGCTTTTAACATACTCTTCCAATTCTTTGACGGCAAAGACCGGATCAAAATGGATAACTTCCGATTCATTATTGATAGTTATCATCATTCCATATTTAATAACGTCTGTTTTAAATGACGGTAGATTCGTTAACAGCCGGTAGACGATAACTGATTTTGGATCAGCCGAATTGATATATTTGCAAACTTCATTAAAATGGATCGGCACTACTTTTTTTACCAGATCATCTTTATTAATCAATCGAAAATTCTTCTCCAAATCGAATTTATTTTCAGAATAAATAAAGATGTCGTTTTGTTTTATATCTAAAGTTTCAAGTATCATAACTCAACTATAAATCTATCGTCCAAATTTTGTTTTTGTTTTTCTATATTGTTTTTGAATATTACTGTACAAAAATAAACAATTTCCCAAATAATAGAGGAAGTTTCTTATGGAACTTAATATCACTAAAATTCAGCACATATTAAAAAATAGAAAAATTGACGGTTGGCTATTATTTGATTTCCGCAATTCTAATGATCTTGCTCTAGAAATTCTTGGAATAAAAAAAGAATCTCATCTCACCAGAAGGTTTTTTTATTTCATACCACAGACCGGAAATCCCAGTAAAATTGTAAATGCTATCGAAGAACATAATTTAGCTCATCTGCCTGGAGAAAAACTATCTTATTCAAGCCACAACTCTTTAAGGGAGCAGCTTAGCAAAGCGCTTGCAGGGAGCAAGACAATCGCTATGGAGTATTCTCCACTAAATGCGATTCCATATCTATCCAAAGTTGATGCTGGTACTTTAGAACTAATAAAAACATTTGGAGTACAGGTTGTTAGCTCAGCGGACTTAATAACACAATTCACAGCATTATGGTCACCCGAGCAATACGCGGAAAATGTGCCAGTGGCAAAGGCCTTGGTGAAAATTGCGAAAGATGCCTTTAACTTTATTAAAATTAGTGTGTTAGCTAGGGACACTTTAAACGAATATTCGGTACAACAATTCATAGTGGAAGAATTCCGAAAGAACAAGTTAGTAACAGATTTTCCACCAATTGTGGGGGTAAATGAAAATAGCGCAAACCCACATTATGCTCCCGATGAAACCACATTCAAAGAGATTAAAGAGAATGATTTCGTTCTTATTGATCTTTGGGCAAAAAGAAAGAACGATTCCTCGGTGTGGTCGGATATCACTTGGGTAGGTTTTGTGGGAAAAGAGGTGCCGGAAAGGTACATTACCATCTGGGAAATCGTGAAAAATGCCCGCGACGCAGCGTTCGACTTTGTAGTTAAAAGATTCAATGTTAATCAGCCTGTTTATGGGTTTGAAGTTGATGATGCTTCCCGTAAAGTGATAGAAGATGCCGGTTATGGGAAATTTTTCATTCACAGAACCGGACATTCAATAACCACAACTTTACATGGTAGTGGTCCTCATATGGACAATTATGAAACCAAAGACGAACGCAGGTTGCTTCCCTCGACTTCATTTTCTATTGAACCTGGAATTTACCTTACAGGTGATTTTGGAATTAGAAGCGAGATTGATGTTTTTATTCATCCTGATGGAAAAGTTGAACAAACAAGCGGAGTAAAGCAAGAAGAGATTGTGGCTATTCTGAAATAAGGTAAAGAGTTAAAATTAATTTTGGAACGAATAAGTGAATTTATTCGTTTTAATTCAAAAAGGATTATATGAAAAGGTTAAAAATACTCTCGATCGTTTCTTCGTTGCTGTTGGCGTCATGCGGTGGATCGGTAGAGAATTTGAATGAAGGAATGTCGGCTCCAAACTTTAATTTATCTGATGCTTACGGAACCTTTTTCTCTCTTACCTCGTATCGGGACAAATCACCGGTCGTTCTCTATTTCTACCCAAAAGCGGCAACCCCCGGATGCACTAAACAGGCATGTGGAATCAGAGATAATATTTCGAAATTTAAAATAAGTGGAATAGCGATTTTGGGAATTAGCGTTGATTCAAAAGAAAAGATTAAAGATTTTATTGAATCGTATAACCTGAACTTCCCTCTTCTTTCAGATCAAACTAAGGAGGTTTCGAAATCCTACGGCGTTTTAAACTCACTCGGATTTGATAGCAGAGTAACTTTTATCATTGACAAAAATGGAAATATTGCCAAAATTATTCGCGATGTTAATGTTGACACCCATGCGGAACTAGTTTATGAATTTGCTTTAAAGCTGCAATAACACTTCTAAAATTGTCGACTACTTAAACACCTGGGTGGTCATTACAAAATGATCTGGATTATAGCCCTGGTTTCGCAGAATTGAAAAAGCTTTTTCTAATTCTTCTTTCGACATTTGCGGCTGCCTGTTCATAATCCAGCCGTATTTGCGATTTGGAGTTCCTATTACTGCAAAATTATAATTTTTATCCAAGCCAATTATCCAATAATCACCCCAGAAGAGATTTATTCCGAATATACTCACGAAACTAACTTCTAATTTTGCATTTGAAGTTTTATCCACAATACGGGCTATTCCCTCGGCTTGGTCTTTGTTACCATCTTCATCGGAGCAAGTGTTAATAACCGTGATTGTGCCTTTGCTATCCAATTTATAAACGGCAGTTGTGTTTTTCACGCATTGCTTCTGGAAGCGATTAGGTATTTTGCTATCTCATACCAGACTCCAATATATTTTTGAAGATTGACGCATGGAACCGTCACCGGTTCTTTTAGAATTTTTTCTTCTTGTGCAAACACGCAGATTGACACCATAAAGATCGTACCGGATAATATTTTGATGATCATAATTTTTTCTTCGTTTATAAAAAATTTGTAAAAATATTTAACAGAAAAAAACAAACATATTAGTATAATAAAAAAATGATTGAATAGATGAACGGCTTGAATTAGTATTAATTAATGTTTTATCTTTTTTTTTATGAGGATGTCTTGAATCGCGTTAACTTTTGGGTTTCACGTCCAGAAGGAATCGAATCTATGGAAAGGAAATACAACTTTCCCAGTGCGTCTTCTTACCATGTATGTTCCTCAAACAAACAATCATTCATTCCTAATGAATTTGAAACCGGCTAGTAGGATTAAAATTAAGATTTTCAGATTAGAGATTAATTGCTGCCGCCTGATAAATATCATAATGGATTTTCGTTATTCCTTCATCGTTCAAATATTCATCAAAAGTCATACGCTTATCAATGACGCCGGAAGGAATAATTTCAATTATTCTGTTTGCGACCGTATGAATAAACTGGTGATCGTGCGAACTGAAGAGTACTGTTCCTTTAAAATCTATTAAACCATTATTCAAAGCAGATATCGCTTCCAAATCGAGATGGTTTGTGGGTTCATCAAAAACCAGAAAATTTGCCCCTGAAAGCATCATCTTTGCCAGCAGACAGCGAACGCGTTCTCCTCCGGAAAGAACTTTAGCTTTTTTTAACGACTCTTCGCCGCTGAACAACATTCTTCCAAGAAATCCCCGGATGTAAGTTTCATCCTTTTCTTTCGAATATTGACGCAGCCATTCAATAAGGTTTAAATCCACATTAAAAAATTCTGCATTATCTCGTGGAAAGTAAGCAATTCGAACAGTTGGACCCCACTCAAAACTTCCGGTACTCTGTTGGTCTTTTTCATTGAGAATATTGAACAATGTAGTCTTCACTAAATCGTTTGGACCGACAAAAGCAATTTTATCCCCTTTTTCAACCTTAAAAGTCAGTTCACTTAACAAAGTCCCTTGATCGGAATTTTTTGTAAGCTCAATAATTTCGAGTACGTTATTTCCAACTTCACGTTCTGGCTTAAAAGCAATGTAAGGCATTTTTCTGGACGAAGGTTTGATATCTTCAAGCGTCAGGTTTTCGAGTTGTTTTTTCCTCGAAGTTGCTTGCTTTGATTTTGAAGCATTCGCGCTGAAGCGGGAGATGAACTCTTGTAATTCAACCATTTTCGCTTCAATTTTTTTATTAGCATCTTTTGCCTGCTTTGCCGCTAATTGACTACTTTCCAGCCAAAAGTCATAATTGCCGGTATACATCTGTATCTTCCCGAAATCTATATCGGCAATATGTGTGCAAATTTGATTAAGAAAATGTCTGTCGTGAGAAATAACAATTACTATGTTTTTAAAATTTTCAAGGAATTCTTCTAACCATCCGATCGAAATAATATCAAGATGGTTTGTCGGTTCATCGAGTAACAAGATATCGGGATTACCGAATAATGCTTGTGCTAGAAGAACCTTTACTTTTTCATTACCTGATAAATCTTTCATCAATTTTGTATGAAGTTCGTTGGCAACTCCTAATCCACTTAAGAGTTCAGCAGCTTCGGATTCAGCTTCCCAACCCGATAACTCTGCAAACTCTCCTTCAAGTTCAGCGATTTTCATTCCATCTTCATCACTAAATTCATTTTTTGCATACAATGTATCTCTTTCTTGCATTATAGAAAAGAGCCTTTTGTGCCCAACCATAACTGCTTTAAGTGCAGGGTATTCGTCAAACTCAAATTGATTTTGGTTTAAAGTTGAAAGTCTATTCCCCGGAGTAATAATCACATCGCCGGAGCTTTGTTCTATTTCTCCCGAAAGAATTTTTA
>Ga0210015_1003541_pt1 | contig 13719 bp, 19 predicted proteins | sample CryGeymeta201522_FD_185471 | JGI IMG/M metagenome (GOLD analysis project Ga0210015, IMG submission 185471) | Groundwater microbial communities from Crystal Geyser aquifers in Utah, USA - Crystal Geyser metaG 2015-22 (SPAdes) (version 2) | ecosystem: Environmental > Aquatic > Deep subsurface >... | reverse complement strand
TGATTTATTTCTTGATCTTTTCCTTTGTAAGTTTATCTTTTACTTTTTTATCGCACAAGGATTTGTATGCTGCATCGAATTGTGCGATAAAAGAGCGAGGAATCTTTGATTCCGAAGCTTTTTTGAACTCTCTTTCAAAATTATCAGTCCAGACAACCTCTTTTATTTCTACCATTTAGTCAGCTCTTCTATAAAATCAATTTTGCTTGCCTTCCTAAATTCTCCTTTCTCTATTTCTTCCCAGGCCTTTTCTACATTTTTTAGGGTGAGTATGTCTTCCTTTAAGATAGGGCTTGTTATTTTTTTCAAAACAATCAGCCCATTTTTGGTTCTTGTGACTGCTAATAAAGTGCCAGCTTTTATTTCAGACTTTGTTCTGAAAATTTTTGGCAGAACTACCTGTCCTTTGGAACTAACCTTTGTCATTCCAATTTCTTCATTCATAATAGTAAGAATGTCTTACCTATATTTAAACCTTCTCATAAAACCCTTGCCTTCCCACCAATCCTGCAAACATAAACCTTCCCAAAATTCTTCAAGGTCTTCACAAGTTTCTTAGTATTGCCGACTGCAAAAACAGAGTTTCCAAGCATTGCCTGAGACGCCATACCATACTTTTTTGATTCTTCAATTGCTTTAATGATTTTCTTATTTGCCAGCCCTGTCTTTGATGCAAAATCATAGGATAAATTGAAAAAGTTTTCAATTGTTGGTTTGTTCATCATTTCTTTCATGCACATAACCCCATACCTGTTGATTTTCTTCCTATACCCCTGATTATTTAATACTGCCCCTGTTTTTATCCCTCGCCCAAGAACACACAGCACAATATCATGATTCCATTTTATTCTTTTAATCTCGCCAAACGGAGGTAAACCTTCTTTTATTCTCATTTCAACGCCGCCAGCACCTTCTGCAACTACATCACCAAGACCGGTTTTGTTTTTTATTTCTGATTCATGCGCTATTTCAACAATCTTATTGAATGGCAGATTTGATTTCAATGCCCTATTCACTGCTATTCCTGTGGATAATGCGCCTGCACCGCTCATTCCGAAACCCTGGGATACCGGGAGTTGAAGTGTGCTTTTGATAATAGCATGATATTTTTTTTCTCCAAGGATTTTTTTTGCAACATATCTGGACACTTCCGCCCCTGATTTTTTTCCGTTTATTAATATCTCTATTTTTTGTTGAGTTGATTTTCTAAGATTAACTATTGTAATAGCGCCTTTTGACAGACAAAATCCTGCACCAAGTGAGCCTTTTTTCCTTATGTCTCTGTGTCTGTCTTTTATCACAAAAAAACCTGTTACATGCCCTGGTGCAAATGCTCTTGCTATCATCTTATTTCCTTTGCTATTACATCAAGAATTTTTTCAGCAATTTTTTCTTTCCTGTCTTTGATCATGATTACATTCCTTTTCTTGTCCACTATAATTACCTCGTTTTCATGTTGTTTAACATTTTTTATGTCATTTGCAACTATGAGGTCAAGATTGTTTTCCTTCAAATATTTATATGCTTTTTCAAGTAATTTCTCCCTGCTGACATTGCTTTCAAGCTTGAATCCTACAAGGAATCCTTTAAAGTTTTTTCTTATTGCCTTTATGATTTTTGGTGATGGCTTCAATTTCAGAATTATTTCCTTTTTTCCTGATGATATTTTCCCATCATATTTTTTTATTGTGTAATCAGATATAGCAGCTGGAACAAGGATAATGTCATATTTCAGTTTCTTGAGTTTTTTTCTCAGTTCATCTGCCGAGGTAAATGTTTCTGTTTCTATGTAACCTGGTGCTTTTTCAGTTCCGCTACCGTGCCATAATTTGACATCTGCTCCCCTTTCAAATACATTCTTCGCAAGCTCTATGCCTGTTTTACCTGATGATCTGTTTGTTATGCTTCTTACGTCATCTATATTTTCGGATGTTGGACCTGAAATTATCAAAATTTTTTTGTTTTTCAAATCATTTTTCCCTATTTTTCTTATAACATTTTCAACAATTTCCTCATTGCTTGGCATTTTCGCTTTTTTCTCTTCCATTCTTGGCTCTATAAAGTTCACACCAATCTTCTCAAGTTTTTTGATGTTCTCCAAAATTATTGGATGATTGTACATTGAAGCATGCATTGCAGGAACAATGAGAACTGGTATTCCTGAACCAATCGCTGTTGTTGCAAATGTTGTAACGGCTGTGTCATCAATACCATTTGCTATTTTTGATATTGTGTTCGCGGTGCAGGGTGCTATTAAAAGCAAATCAGCTTTATCCTTAACATCCCCGCAAAATGAAACATGCTCAACATCACCTGTGATTTCTGTTATTGTTTTTTTTCCCGAGGCGAATTGCAGTGAATAAGGGTGAATAATTTTTTGCGCATTTTCTGTCATTAAAGGAAAAACCTCTGCTCCATTTCTGATAAGTTCCCGGATTAGTTTTACTGTTTCAACAGCAGCAATGCTGCCTGTGATACCGACAACAATTTTTTTGTCCCTGAGTTTCTCGCTTTTTGAGCAGTAAATATCCCTGCTTGGATGCATAAAGACGAATGAGTTTTTGGGTTTTTAATTATGTTGGGAAAAAGATAATAACTATAAGGATAATTCCCTGATATGGGGATTTTCCTGGTCTTTGCAACAATGCTCATAGCAGGATTTGTCAGAGGAGCCAGTGTTTGCTCTGCGGTATGTGCTCCTGGCATACTTTCATATATCGCATCAAAAAAAGTAAGCTGGAAAGAAGGACTGCGGTACGGCTTTATTTTCAGCATTCCAAGAATCATTATTTTAACAGTTTTGGGTGGTGTTATAGGTTTTCTCAGTTTCACAGCTGTCAGCACAGAGTTTTTCAGGAATGCATCAACAAGCTTGAGTTCAGTTTCATACTTTTTAATAGGAGGAATATTTTTTATCCTTGGGATAGGTGTGTTCAGAAACATAGACAAAAAATACAAGTGTGAAACAAAGCGGCGTTTTCAAAAAACCGGCATTGCATCCCAGTTCCTTATCCTTGGCTCAGCAGTCAGCATCGGCTGTGTTGCTGGGACATTTGAAGGAATGGTGCTAACCAGCGCCTTCTCAATCCTAGGGAATAACAGCGTAATGGCATCTGTTCTTGGAGCATTTGCAATGTTTTTATTTGCATTCGGCTTGTCCCTTCCAATAATTGTTGGCTCAGCATTGGCAGGTAGAATCTCAGAAAAAATCAAACATTTTAGAGAGGCAAGGATTGTTGGTGCCACAATCATGGTTATGTGTGGTTTGCTTCTGATGATTGCTACTACGATCAGGTTGATAATATGAGATACAGCAAGGTTGCATTCCTGCTCTTTATTCTTGGAATATTTCTGATAGGCGCAAGCACATTTTTTGGAAAAGGAAAAATAGCATTTGTTTTATTCATACCTGTGTTTTATGGTACAGGGGTTCTTGCATTCATTGGAGGATTATGCATTATTGCATCCATGCTTTTGATGTTTTATTCCGTTACATCAACCTTAGGGATTGAAGAAGAATATGCACCAGTAAAACAGGAAAGAAAGGTAAAAGCAGGAGGAATTGTTTTTATAGGTCCTGTTCCCATAGTATTTGGCTCTGATGTGAAAACAGCAATTATCATGCTCATCCTGGGTATTGCTTTTTTGACAGGAATAATTTTATTCCTAATTTATGTTTGTTAGTAAGTATTTTTTTCACCAGCCAAAGCCTTTACAAGATCCCCTCTTGCAACAATTCCAATCAATTTTTTCTCTTCGACAACAGGTAACCTGTTTATGTTTCTGTTTACCATCAATCTTGCCGCCCTTTCTATAGAAGATTCAGGGTCAACTGTTACCACATGTCTGCTCATAACATCTGACACAACTCTTTCAGATACCTTTTTCAGATAATTCATATTTAAAATGTCAGCCTTACTAATAATTCCCACAACTTTTTCATCGTCAAGAACCGGTGCACCACTAATTTTATTTTCCATAAACTTAACAACCACGTCCCCTAATGACTCATCAGGCTTGATTGAAACAACGTTTCTCGTCATCAAATCCTTCACCTTCATGCTTTTTCCTCTTTTTGTGTCAGTGCTTTGATTATGTCCCCCCTTGTTATTATGCCCACAAGTTTGTTGTTCTCAACAACAGGCAGCCTGTTCACCTTTTTTGATACCATCAACCCTGCAGCATCCTCAATGCTTCTGTCCGATTTTATTGTGACAACCCGTTTTTTCATAACATCTGATACAGGCGCACTGCCAATATCCTTCAGCATGTCCTTTGCTCCCTTGTAGATCTCTGCTTCTCTTACCGCCTCCATGAAAGGTATTTCTATCAGATCAAAAGGCGTTGGAAGGAAAACAACACCCCCCCTTGTGTAACGCACTTCCAGCATTTTCAGTATATCCGCCTCACTGAGTATCCCAACAACATTTTTTTCGTTGTTTACAACAGGTGCGCCGCTGATATTATTTTCAGCAAATTTTTTTGAAGCCTCCCTGATAGTATCCTCTGGTTTCAGGGTTACAACCTCTTTAACCATGACATCCTTCACAAGCATATTAAATATGAAATACGTTTGATTTTATAAATGTTGGGATTCAGCAAAGGGATAAGGTTTAAGGTGCAAGGTTTAAGGTGTAGGGGTTTAAGATTAAGGAATAAGCCATCTTCACTTACACCTTACTACTTATACCTTATACCTGTTCCACTTACATCTTACACCTTACCACTTGTACCTATTTACTTGGTTAATGTTTTATCTTCATAATCCTATACCCTATTGATGCTTAACACAGCGAAAGGTATTGCAGAAATTCTAAAAAAACATAATGAGGTAAAAATTGTTTCTCACATTGATGCGGACGGCATTGCCTCAGGCAGTATAGCTTCTGTATGCCTGAAAAGAGAGAATATTGAACATAATGTTGATTTTATCAAACAGCTGGATGAAAATGTGGTTGAGAAGATGAGGAATGAAAATCCTGAACTTGTCTGGTTCACAGACCTTGGCAGCAGCATGCTTGACAGACTGAATGGTTTAAATGTGGTTGTAACTGACCATCATAAAATACAGAACACTGAAAAAATGAACAATCATTTAAACCCTCATCTTTTCGGGAAAAACGGTGCGGTTGACATCAGCGGCTCAGGTTTAGCATATCTTGTTGCAAAAAACATCTCAAAGGAAAATGTGGATTTGTCCGTACTTGCTGTTGTCGGAGCAGTAGGTGACATGCAGGACTCAGAACACGGAAAACTCATAGGAACAAACAGGGAAATACTGCGGGATGGAAAAAATTCTGGCGTTCTTGATTACAGCATTGACATCAGGTTCTTCGGAAGGGAAACAAAACCCGTATTCAAACTCTTGCAGTATGCAAATGACCCTGTTATCCCAGGCCTGACAGGCAAGGAGGAAAACTGCATTCAGTTTCTGCAGGATTTACAAATAAACATGAAGGATGAGGAGAAATGGCGCAGATGGATTGATTTAAAGAAGGATGAAAAAAGAAGGATTGTGTCAGAACTTGTTTTTACTCTGCTTTCAAAAGGTTTTGGTCATAAAAACGCGAAAAGGGTTATTGGTGAGGTTTACACTCTGATGAAGGAGGATCCTGGTACAGAGCTGCATGATGCAAAAGAGTTTGCTACGCTGCTAAACTCTTGTGGAAGGTATAATAAAACAGAAATTGGCTACCATGTCTGCCTTGGTGACAGAGGGGAATATCTTCAGAGAGCCAGAACCCTACTTCAGGGTCACAGAAGAACGCTTGTAGAGTCTCTTCAGTTTGTTAATGATATTGGAATTACAAAAAGAAAATATATTCAGTATTTTCATGCTGGAGAAAACATCAATGAAAAAATTGTGGGTATTGTTGCAGGGATGCTAATCCCTCATGTTGACAAAATGCCTTTAATAGCATTTGCAGACGCAGAGGATGGGATAAAGGTTTCCGCGAGAACAGACAGAAGCCTCATTGAAAAAGGCCTTGATTTATCAGTTGTGATGAACACAGCAGCAAAAAAGGTTGGAGGCATAGGTGGAGGACATAATGTTGCCGCTGGCGCTACCATCCCGAAGAACACTGAGGAAGAGTTTCTGGATGAAGTGGAAAGGATTGTGAAGGGGCAGATGTGTTAATGTTTATTTGGTAATAACCTTGTGTTATCCATAGATGTTGTTATAAGTGCTGACACTGGGAAGGTTATAGTTACAGGGTGTTTTTCATCCGCCTTTGCGGAGGCAGGTGTTGCTGAGCCATATGAGTAGAACCTGCCGCTCTGCAGTACAACACCTGTTTTGCATTAATATTATATATGCATTATCACATAAATAAGAATTATGTTCAGGCAATATTAAATATTTAGAACACTATTTACTGTGTTGGAGGAAAGCAAAAATGGAAGAATATGAGGCATTGTATAATAAAGGATTAGAAATGCTTAAACTAAAAAAATATGATGATGCAATACTGTATTTCAATAAAGCCCTTGAACTCAATAAAAGATACAAGGAGGCATACAAAGAAAAGGGGGGTGCGCTTCTCACACTCAGCAGAACTGAGGAGGCGTTAAACTGCTTCACTGTTGCAACGAACCTTGACCCCGACTATGTTGAGGCATGGGAGACTAAGGAGGCTGCACACCTGCTCAGAGGGGACTATGATGATGCAATAAAATGCCTGGACAACATAACAAGAATCAAACCAGATGATGAAAGGGCATGGCTGGATAAAGGCTTATTGATGCTTAACCTTTACAGGTTTAGGTCTGCTGTCGAATGCTTTGACAAGGCAATAGGCATAAACCCAAACTCAGAGGCAGTATCAAAAAAGGAGGAGGCGCTAAAACATATTGGCGGTGTTACAAAAAGGGAGGTAACCCGTCTTATTAAAAAAATATGCATCCTTGGTGACGGTGCAGTAGGAAAAACAAGCCTTATACGGAGATACGTCCATGATGTGTTTGATGATAAATACCTGTCCACAATCGGTGCGAAAATCACAAAAAAGGTTGTCACACTTAAATACCATGGAGCAAAACCAGATGTTGTATTAACGCTTATGATATGGGACATCGCAGGGCAGAAGGATTACAACAATGTTCATCCAACCTATTACCAGGGTGCCGAGGGTGCGCTTGTTGTTTCAGATATAACCAGAAAAGAAACATTGAAGAGTATGCCGCAATGGATTGAATCTGTTTACAGCGTGGCAGGTAATGTTCCGATAGTGTTTCTTGCGAACAAAAGCGACCTGAAAATGCAGGCAGCATTCAATGAAGATGATATGAAAAAGATTGCAGCGCGTTTTAAATCCCCATACCTTTCCACATCTGCAAAAACAGGACAAAACGTTGAGGAGGCTTTTTCCACGATTGGAAGGGAACTGCTGAAAGGCGAGGGATAAATTGACTTAACCCATTATTTTCTTATATCCTATATTTCCCAGCACACCCAATTAAATCCCTGATGATTCTCGCACCCAGCAGTGATGTGTTGCCATTATCATATGGTGGGCAGACCTCAGCAACATCAAAGCCGACAAGCCTGTCTGACAATATTTTTATGCATTTTACAACATCCAGGGGTGTTAAACCAAAAGGCTCAGGGTTTCCAACACCAGGCGCAAACGCAGGGTCAACACCATCCATGTCAAGTGAAAGATAAATTTTTTTCTTCAAATTTAGATTTCTGATGCTCTTTTCAATACCTTTTTCCTTAACATCAAAGGATGAAACATATTTTAAGCCAAGTTTTTCTGCATCATTTTTTTCCTCCCTCGAAAAAGAACGCACACCAATTGAAAAAACATTTTCTATTCCAACAATTTCAGAAACTCTTCTGGAAACGCAGGCATGGGAGTTTTTTATTCCAAGGTACTCCTCTCTGAAATCAAGATGTGCATCAATGAAAACAACGGAAACATTCTTTAATGTTTTTACTGCGCCTATCGTTAGAGAATGCTCACCACCGATCAGGATTGGAAACTTTGGCAAAATTTTTTTTACAGCATCCTCCACAGCACCTGTCATCTCATCAACATTTCCATATTCATCAAGGTTTCCAGCATCATGAAATGGGATATCGATTAAATCAACGTCCTGCTCCATAAGATAGGTTTCAAAGTTATATGATGCCTCCCTTATCCTGTTCGGCGCAAAACGTGAACCTGACCTGAAAGAGGAGGTAGAATCAAATGGAACACCAAAAATAACAAATTTTGCATCATTGAAACTGCTGTTTGCATCCGCAAATTTTAAGGAGTTCATGGCTTGTTATTGTTCTCTGGTTTTAATAAGATTTCTAATTTAACGATGAAACAGTTATATAATAGTAATTCCATATTTGTTATTATGCTACAGGAAGTAAAAAAGGAATCAATTCTGAATGAAATTGAACAAATCCCGGAATCATTGTACGAAGAAATATTAGACTTCATTCGTTTTCTAAAAACAAAATCCTTGAAGGAAACGATTGCAACAGCAGTTGCAAGTGAACCATCCCTTAAGAAAGACTGGCTAAGAGCAGAGGAGGATAAGGCTTGGCAGAATCTATAAAGGATGGGTGAATAAGATGGTGATGATGTCATTTAAATGTAAAAGAATTTTAATGCCTGTTGAAAAAATGTTTAGGGAAAAGAAAATAAAACAGCTGAAAAAAGCATTTGGAGAACGTTTAAAAATTTATACAGAAAAGAAATACGTAGTCGTAGAGGGAGAGGACCTGAAAGATTACAGGGTTAGAGACAAAGTGTATGAAATACTGGAGGTTGCGTAAAATGGGTAGGATTTACAAAGGATTTGGCCTATGCAACAATGGAAAAAAACTGATTGTTGTAGGATTTGTTGATTCAGGTTCGGATAATACAATACTGAGTAAAAGGGTTGCGGATAAACTCAAAATTAAGATGAAAGGTAAAGAAGAGTTAGAGGTTGCTAACAAGGAAACAATTCTAACAGATGTAGGGGAGGTTAGAATTATTTCTGAGCAGGATAAAATTGATGATGTTATTAAAGTAAATGTTACAGATTTACCATTCGAAATGGATTCCGATGAAAATATTGATATGATTGTCGGACTGGACTTTATGCAAAAGCACAATGTTCGGTTGGCATTTAGAAAAAGAGCAAAGCATATATGAAAATTATTGAAAGGATAATAAGCATTCTACGCAAGTAATTGTTTTCTGGTTTTAATAAGATTACGCCCTTGTAATCTTCCTTCTTCCAAGCGCTTCCATGTACTGTATTTCCTTCCCAGGCTCAAGCGTCATGTCCTCAGGTAACGGTAACTCAAATGTTTCATACGTTGCCATATCCATAAGCTGAGCAGTGCTTCCTGCTATGGATAGCACCTGTGCTGTTCTCTTGTCAATCATTGGCACACCAACCTTGTGCTTCACAGGATGAACAATGCTTCTTTTCTGATTGTCAAAAAGTCCCATGGCGTCTATCCGCGCTTTTGCCTCTCCATGCTTCCCTGGTTTAGAGGTTGTTATGCTCAGGATTTTGCATGGCTCATCATCCACTATGATGTATTTACCCACTTTCAAGGTTCTAACCTCTGCCATTGTCTTCATGTTTATCAAAACCTATAATACATTATACATAGATTATCTTTACTGTGAAAGGATTAATCAAAAGAATCGCAGAGAACGTGGAAAAAGCGGTTAGGGAGAATATTGGAAATGCTGATATTGGCAGAATTGTTAAAAACGGTGCTGATGGAACTCCAACAAAAATGATTGATGAGATTGCGGAAAAAGCCGCTCTGGCTGCTGTTAAGAACAGCGGTGAGAAAGTAAACATACTCAGCGAGGAGGCAGGGTTTATTAACAATGATGGTGAGAAAACAATAATCCTTGACCCTGTTGATGGAACATTTAATGCAGTGCGCAGTATTCCTTTTTATGCTGTTTCCATAGCAGTTGGGACAAAAAAACTCTCTGATGTTGAGTATGGGATTGTGAAAAATCTTGTGAACGGGGATGTGTTTGAGTCTGAAAAAGGCAGGGGTGCTTTTCTCAACGGTAAAAAAATCAGTACCAAAAACTTTGATGAAAAAAACCCCACATTTTCTGTTTATCTTGGCATAAAAGCATCATCTTCAGCATATGCAATATCCAGACAGGCAAGGCGGGTGAGGTCAATGGGATGTGCATCACTTGATTTGTGCATGGTAGCAAACGGTTCAACTGATATGTACTATCAGGTTGGCAACCCCATAAGGGTTACGGACATTGCTGCTGGTGTTCTGATATTAAAGGAGGCCGGCGGGGAAGCCTATGATGAAGGCAAAAAAATATTGGATATGAAGTTGAATCTTAAGGAAAGAAAAAATTTCATTGCTGTTGGTGATAAAAAAATACTGGATGTGATAACATGAAGTTTGGTGTCGTGGCAAAGGTTGATAAAAAAGAGGCTGTAATTACTGCAAGGAAGGTAGTGGAGTTCCTGAGTAAAAAAGCAGAAATTGTTGTTGAGGAACAAACAGGGAAAAAAATCGGAAGAAAAGGGCTGCCTCTAAAAAAGATGAAAGTGGATATCGTGGTTACTGTCGGTGGCGACGGAACAATACTGAGAACACTTCAGTCCTGTAATGTTCCAGTATTTGGAATCAATGCCGGTGCTGTAGGATTTCTGACAGAGGTAAAGCTGGAAAATGCTGTTCCTGGTCTTAACAGGATTCTTAGAAATGATTATGTTGTTGACAAAAGAATCAAGATAAGGGTTATGCTGAACAGTGAGCGTCTTTACGACTGCGTGAACGAGGTTGTGATACATACCGCGCATGTTGCGAAGATGAGGCATTTTGAGATTTTCATAGATAATGTGAAAGCTGAGGATATCAGGGCTGATGGGATAATTGTTGCCACGCCAACAGGCTCAACCTGCTATGCCATGAGTGTAGGCTCACCAATACTTGACCCAAGGGTTGATGCATTTGTTATAGCACCAATAGCACCATTCAAACTTTCTGCAAGACCAATTGTTGTGCCTGCGAAAAGCAGAATAACCATCACCTGCTCCAGAGGGCCTTCGCTGCTTGTGCTTGACGGGCAGTATGAAAGAGAAGTTGAAAAGGATGATGTTGTGTCATTCACAGCATCTAAGACGCTTGCGCGTTTCATCAGGTTTGACCATAATTTTTACAGAAGAGTCAAAGAAGGGCTAATCCTATGAGAAAGGTGTTTGGGATCAGGAAAAAAACACTGGATCTTATACTTGAGGTTTCAAAGGAAAGTCATCCAAAGGAGTTTGCTGGTTTGCTCAGGGCAGAAAAAGGTGTTATCACAGAAATTATGCTCCTACCAGGAACATTGTCTGGGGATTCTTCTGCAATATTTCAGCTTCACATGAGGCCAATTGATTTCAGCATTATAGGCTCTGTGCATTCCCATCCATCAAATTCTTTCTCGCCTTCTGGTCCTGACCTCCATTTGTTTGAAAAATTCGGTCATACGCATATTATTACCTGCATGCCTTATGATTATGATTCATGGTGCGCATACGACTTTTACGGCAGCAAAATTGAGCTGGAGGTTGTGGATTAAAACTCCAAAAACCCTACCAGTTTTTCCCCAACATTTTTGTCATCAAGACATTTTATGAACTCATTTTCTGTTTTGAATGGCCTGCTTCTCACTATTCTCATAGCCCTTTTTTTACCAACACATGGCAGTGATTCCACAGCTTTCAATGATGCCTTGTTTATGTTGAAAGGATACTCTATGCCTGTAACGCTCCTCATGCCCCAGTCCGTGATGCATACATTGATGAAAATGTTTTCAGGGATTTTGTATGGTATGCCAACAAGCAGAGGATAGCTTCCTATCTGCCTCCCAAATGTGGTATTGCCAATAATTTTTTCTGTAAACACATCTTTTAAAATCGTTCCAAAAGAAACAATTTTTTTCAGCATCTCATTGTCAATCTCTTTTCTGATTTTTTCTTTGTACTTAACAAAAAGTGAATGATGCTTTCTTGGGAATTTTTCCCTGAAACACAAAACCTGTCTAATATTTATTCTTCTTAGAAGTAATCCTTTGTCCAGAACTGTTTTCAGAAATCTGTAATTGAGCTCATATGTTTCTCTGGTCTCACCTTTTAAACCGCAGACAATGTTTATCCCGGGCAGAAGCTCAGGCATCCCGTTACTCCCCCTTCCACTTCCAATTCTGTTTATCAGTTCTATGCTTTTCATCACCTGTTCCGGCGTGGCATTCAGGTTATTTGCCCTTATTACAGCAGGGTCAGCGCTCTCCATCCCAAGTGCAAGCACATTGCCGGGTGTGCAGTATTCCACAAGGATTTTCATAATTTTTTCTGACTCAACTGGGTGCTCTGATATTACTGCAGGATTTGCGTTATCAACATGGAGAACTTTTAAGTTTGGTGCCGCATTTTTTATGCCTGACAGAAGTTTTTTTATTTCATCAGGGTTTGGTGTTGGCGTCTCTGTTTCGCCTATTCCTATTGCTTTGTATGAGAAAAAACATGACTGCGTGAGTCTGAAGTTTACAACACCTGTGCTGTTCAATACTTTTACCTCCTTCACAATATCATCCACATCCCTGAATAATGGTTTTCCATGCAATGGCTCAATACAAAATGAGCATCCGCCTGTGAAATATCTGACACAGCCTCTCATTGTTTCAACCTCAGCAACTAATGGTTGTGGGAAATCTGGATGGTATTTAACAATTTCTGCGCCTTTAACAGACCATTTATTCCATTCATCAATTGTTCTGTTTCTATTCGAGAAAACTTTTTCAGTAAAAAAATCATAAACACTGGCATCCAAATCCTTTTTTGCGACATAATCAAAACCTTCAAAATTATCCAAACCAAATCTTGCTTTTGCACCACCCGAGATTTTCAAACCATCAAATTTTTCAGATATTTCCCTTATCTCTTTTGATGAAACAGGCATCCCTCTCAGGTACTTCCCAGGGACAGCAGCACCAGCCACAAGTATGAGAACCTCTGAACCCATCATCTGTTTAACCTTGTCAGAGTTTTTTCTGTACTCATCAATTGTTAAATAAGTAAAATCCTTGTTAGAATCTTTTACTCCGCCTGCAACATATCTCACAAGAGGTGAAATGTATGGAGGAACACCGAGACAGGCAGGCTCATCAACATAACCGTCAAGGATAGCAATATTCATAGAATTATTTTGCCACAATCTCAAACCCTTTATCTGTTACAAGCAATGGGAAGTAGTCTGTCGCATGCTTTGTTTCCCTCATCTTTACTACACTGATGTACCTTCCAACCGTTCTTTTTTCCCGCTCCATTGCAAGATGTATTATGCCATCGGACAGAAAACTTTCAACACCGTATTTTCCGAAAGTTTTTTTATCGCCATGAATTTCTGATATAACAAGCGTTGTCAGCCCAAGGCTCCTTAACCCATCAAAGAAATGGAACATCTCATTTCTTGGGTTATCCATTGCGGATAACACGCACAGTGCATCAAGTGAATCTATAACCAGTATTTCAAAGCCAAGCATTTCCCTGTAGTTTTTAATCTGCTCCCGCAGCGCATTCATCCAGCTAACCTTTTTTCCATCCTCCACCTTGAAGCCCATGGCAAGAGCGTCTTCACCGATTTCTTTCCTGAGTTTCCCCAGGTCCATTATTGTCACCATGTTCTTAACAGCGTCAGGGTCTAGATTGATTTTTTTCATGTGCCGCCCCAGACTTTCCCTGCTCTGC
>Ga0210015_1003510_pt1 | contig 13784 bp, 11 predicted proteins | sample CryGeymeta201522_FD_185471 | JGI IMG/M metagenome (GOLD analysis project Ga0210015, IMG submission 185471) | Groundwater microbial communities from Crystal Geyser aquifers in Utah, USA - Crystal Geyser metaG 2015-22 (SPAdes) (version 2) | ecosystem: Environmental > Aquatic > Deep subsurface >... | reverse complement strand
GGCAAAACTGCGTGCCATGGTGATACCGATCAAAAGAGCCGCAATTACGCCGATAATGACTGCCACCAGAGCCATGGTCTTGCTGGAGCCGGCTTCGCTCTGTGCTTCCTGGCTGATGGCGTCAGCTTCCTTGAGGGCCTGGGCAAACAAGGCATCAAATTCTGCCATGGTGGCATTAAAGGCTTCGCGCCCACTGCCGAAGGCGATAGCTTCGGCGGCTTTTAATTCATCGAGATCTTTGCTGACATAGGCAATGGCTTCTTGGAACAGCGTTTCAATTTCGGCCAGGGTGGGTTTCACCTGTGAACTGACCAGAAGCCCGGCACTACCATAGTCTCCCTCGTCAATTTTATTATTGATGGTTTCGCCTAAATTGTGTAGGCGTGCGTGGGGCGTGTCGAAAGATTTCAGCAAACCGCTAAATTGGTCATCGCCGGTTTGATATTTTGTCAGCCATTTCCCCAGGCCGCAGAGGCTCGGATTGAGTTGCCCGGTGAATTTTTCGTGGCGGTTGACGGCAATTTCAAGCCCGGCCACCCATTTGACATGATCTAGCTGGCGCGCAACCAGAATGGTTTTCAGCTCGGCAACATCGTCCAGGGCAATCGTTTTGACCAGCTCGGCAAATTTTTGATGTTCACTTTTCCAGGTGGCCAGTGCCTGTTTGGCCTGAGCGAGAAGTTTGCCTTCTGTGCTCGTATGAGGCTTGGCTTCAAAATCTGCCAGGGCCCGATCGAGTTCGCCCATACGTTCAACGAAATTTTCTTCCTCGTGATGGCGGGCGCTCGCATCCAGGCTGGCGATCAGCATAGTGCGCTCCGCCGATTTCAGCCCATTGAGGCTTTCCATCATCACCCCCAGCTCACGGCTTTTGGGCAGGCTTTGGGTCACGACGTCTTTGAGACCGTCGCTGGCGTGATAAATTCCATACCAGCCAATGCCCCCCACCAGGGCGCAAATCGCGGCAACAATGGCAAACCCGCCGACAAGTTTAGCAAAAATCTTCATGTCTTCCTCCTGTGAATTGGCAGCAATTTTTTCGAGACCGTGGAAGATTAGCGTAAATTTAGACAATGTCAAACTTTTCGCGACTTTTTTTTGAGATAAGGAATTAAGGCCGTGAGGCGTGAATCGTGAGGTGTAAACTGGTAATGTGCCAGCGTATTCGGATACAGGATCAATTATCCGGCATCTGTCGGCGGGGCACTGAGCTGTTCCAGCGTTAGGACAAGGGTAGAACAGGGGGGCAGGTGCTCGCTCAGTTGCGGAAGTTGCTGTAATTGATTTTCAAGGCGACGCGCCGTCAACAGGACCTGACGCAAAAGTTCTCTTTCTGCGGGCGGCTGATTTTGACCGTTGAATTCGCGAAATTGTTTGGCAATGGTCGGGTGGCTGCGCTCTTTTTCAAAAACCGCCTCGCGCAACATTTGATACTGCTCGCCGTTCAGTTGACCGGCCTCCTGGGCCTGGCGCAAAAGGTCAATGGAACGGTAGTCGGGAACCGGCAGCATTTGGCGGCTGCGTGCCAGAAGGTCGGGCTCTTCCTTTTCAAGAAAGCTGAACGCGCAGGTCAATTTGAGAGCGGTTTCTTTTTTGATGCGCACTTCATCACGGCAGTAAGCGTCAAAGCTGTCATAGCCCCAGCTGCTGAATTCGCCGGAATTACGCACCCGGGTGAGCTGCTCGCCCAGTTCCACCCAGCTAGATTTGAATTGCCGCGCCACACTCAGCACTTGATAGCGCGACGAGGCGGGATCGAGTTGCTGCATGATCTTTTCAATCACCAGCTCGGCTTTGGTTTTGGGGGTGGTTGCCATCTGGTTCGCTCCGGGAAAGAATCCGCATTATTGCGCGGGCAGCTTAGCACAACCCGTATTTTTGTGGCGAGAGAATCTCCCCTTGAGTAGAATGCGGCCCTCTTCTGAGGACATAACTGTTCAGCACGCAGAGTCCGAGGCCGCCATGGAACGGGTATCTGTCGCCCGGATGGCGACAGTTAAGCTCCAGGGATGGATTCATGCGGCCCGCGGAATGGGTGCCCCGGACTCTGTTTCTACGGAGCGGAATAGATATCTGAGCATAAAGGATAGATGCATGAAAAAATATCAGGTTGGATCAGACACTCAGCGCATGCTGGCCCTGGGGCATCCCTGGGTGCTGGCCGATGCTTTTACGAAAAAATGGTCGAAAGTCCACTGCGGTGAATTGGCGCTCTTGTGCAATGAGCAGCAGCAATCCTTGGCGACGGCCTTGCTCGATCCCACGGATCGCATTGTGGCGCGGGTGCTGGGATCACCAGGGCTGAAACTCGACCGCAGCTGGTGGGTGGATCGCCTGCGGCAGGCCGCAGAGCTGCGTCAGCAGGCCTGCTTGCACGAGACCGATGTGTTTCGTTTAGTCAATGGTGAAGGCGACGGCCTGCCCGGTTTGACTATTGATCGTTATGCCGATTATCTGATGGTTCAGCTTTATACCCCCGCCTGGGACGGCTACTTACCGCAACTGGTCGAGGCGCTCAAAGAGTTGTTTCAACCGGCGGGGATCTATCGCAAACTGCGGCCCCAGGAAACCCGCCAGCTGGAAGCCCGGCGCAAGGGTAAAAATTACAGCCGTCTGCTGGCGGGCACTGAAGCCCCCCATCCTTTGATGGTGCGGGAAAATGGTCTGTCTTATCATGTCGATCTGCAGCAGGGGTTGAACACCGGCCTGTTTCCCGATCAGCGTCAGCACCGGCTTGATTTGATGCGGCGAGTTGCGGGAAAACGTTTTCTTAACCTCTTTGCCTTTACCGGGGCTTTTTCGGTGGCAGCTGCGGCGGCCGGGGCCAAACAGGTGACCAGTGTGGATGTTTCAGGGGCATATCTGGATATTGCGCGCGAGAATTTTGCCTTGAATCGCTTGAACCCGAAAAAACATTACTTCATTGTTGGCGATGTTTTTGTTGAGCTCGCCAAAACGCAGAAAAGTGGCGCGCAGTTCGATGTCATTCTGTTTGATCCCCCGTCTTTTTCGACCACGCGCAACAGCCGTTTTGCCACCCGTAACGGAACCTCGCAGTTGGTAGCTGCCTGCCTGCCGCTGCTGAAATCAGGCGGCTTGCTCATCACTTCTTCCAATCACCAGAAGGTCGATCCGGCCAGTTATCTGAAGGAACTGCGGCGAGGGGCGCTGGAGGCAGGATGGGAGCTGCGCACTATTTATCGCGGCAGCCAGCCGGAAGATTTTCCGGTGTCGGTCTGTTTTCCTGAAGGAGATTATCTGAAATATGTCATCAGTGTTTGCACCAAAGGGAGATGATCCATGCTTTTTCTGATTTTTCTCATACCCATCGGGCTGATTTCCGGCTATTTGTGTTTTACCTGTTTGCGTCAAAAATTTCATGGAGCTGCTTTATTGATGGGGGGCGTTGCCCTGCTATGCCTGGTGCTTTCCTTGGTGATTCTGGCCGCGGCTAACTTTGTGGTGAATGTGACCTGAGGGGCGGTTGAAGGCAGCCCGCTGAGATTGAGTGACCGAGTATTTTCTCGGGCTTTCTGCGGCTAAGGATTAGCGCAATGTTTTTTAAGCAGCGCAACAATGACCTGGGCCGCGGGTGAAAGTTCGCGGCGGCTGCGCGTTGCCAGCCAGAGCTGACGCTGGACGTGAAGATTTTCGACCCTGATGCTGATGAGTTCTCCCCGCAGCAGTTCCTGGCGCACCGAAATTTCAGAAAGAAACGCGGCACCAAACCCCCCAAGCAAAGTCTGACGCACCGCCTCATTGCTGCCCAGTTGTCCCGCCACCTGAAGCTGCGCCGGGTCGAACCCCGCCTCACGTAAGGACTCGTTCAGGGCCTTACCCGTGCCCGATCCCTGTTCGCGCAGAATCATCGGGCTTTGGCGCAAGGCGTCGAGCTCCAGGGTTTTGATCTGGCTCCAGGGGTGCTGGGGGCTCACCACCAACACCAGCAGATCGTCAGCCAGGGGCTCGAAGACGAGGGCGCGCTCATGGTTGCGGCTGCCCACCAGGGCCAATTCAAATTCGTCGGCAGACAAACGTTCAACGATGGTCTGGCTGCTGCCCGTTTGCATACTCAGGCGAATTCCGGGATATTCATCTGCTAATTGGGGCAGTACTCCGGGTATCAGATAATTTGCCGGGATGTTGCTGGCACCCAGGGTTAAATTGACATGTTGTAACCCGTTAAATTCCGCCAGCGCCGTTTGCAAAGCTCCGCATTCAGCCAGCACGCGCCGGGCATGGCGTAAATAAACTTTGCCCGCCTGGGTCGGCAGAACCCCGCGGCCATTGCGGTCAAGCAGACGCAGGCCCGCCTCCTCTTCCAGGCTGGCAATGTGCTGGCTGACCGTCGATTGCGTCAAGCAGGTCGCCTGTGCTCCCCGCGAAAAACTGCCCGTTTCAACCACCGCAACAAAAACTTCCAACTGACGCAAATTCATAATCATCCTATAGGTATTTTGAATGTCAGCTATTCATTTTATCTAAATTATCAATTTGCTTTAGAAAGGGCAATTTCTAAATAATAGGGACCTGTTGTTGACCCTAAATCTTATGGAGAATCTGATGATGAAAAATGTGCTGATGGCGGTAGTTATGATTTCTCTGTTGTCGATCTCATCGGCCTGGGCCGGGTCGCGCAGCGGACAGGTGACGATGAATTTTGATCTCAGCGCCCAACCCCTGGGGGAAAGGGTGCAATTGTGGATTCCCTATCCCGTTTCCAACCCAGATCAGCAGATCAGCAAGGTGCGCCTTGTCGGCGACTATGCCGAAGCCGCGGTTTATGCTCTGCCGGAAAATGGGGCGCCCCTTTTGTATGCCGAATGGAATCCTCGGAGCGTGAGCCGCAAACTAAGCTTGACCTTTGACGTCAAGCGTGAAGAGATTCGCCGAGGTGATCTTCCCACCGTCGAACCGGCCTGGAACCCCGCCGATTACGCCGCGTACCTGGCGCCCACGGTTTTAGGGCCGACGGATGGGGTGGTCAAGGCCCTTGCCGATAAAATAACCAAGGGGAAGCCGTCTGTTCTTGACCGTGCCCGCGCCATTTATGATTGGACGGTTGAAAATATGTACCGCAACCCCGATACCATCGGCTGTGGCCTGGGCGATGTTTGTCTTCTGCTGCAAAAGCCCGGCGGAAAATGCACCGATATTTCTTCGGTTTTTATCGCCCTGAGCCGTGCGGCGGGGGTGCCGGCGCGTGAGATCTTTGGCCTGCGCCTGGGCAAGAAGCCTGAGCAGGATATCACCGGTTGGCAGCACTGCTGGGCAGAATTTTTTCTGCCCGGCCATGGCTGGGTGGTGGTTGACCCCGCTGATGTGCGCAAAGCCATGTTGGTCGAAAAGCTCGAACTTGCCTCGCCGCGTGTCGCCGAACTGCGCGATTATTTCTGGGGTGGGATCGATGCCTCTCGTTTTGAGCTCTCGCGTGGCCGTGATCTGGTGCTGAATCCGCCCCAGGCGGGGTCACCGCTGAATACCTTTGGTTACCCCTACGCCGAAGTCGGCGGCAAAGCCCTCGATTTTTACGCGCCGAAATCTTTCGTTTACCAGTTTACTTCCCGTGAATTATAAGCCATGAAAAACCGGGAGGCCCTTATCTGTGTCAGGAGAAGGGCCTCCAAAAAAAATTCACCTTACCCGGATCTTTTGCGTTTTTTGATCCAGGTCAATTCCCCCGCCTTTTGTTTCACCTATAACCACCCCAGGTTTCCCCCATCAGCAACCGTCTTGATTGCAAGAGATAACGTGATACCCTTAAACCTGAAAACGGCTTTTGGAACCGCGAAAAACACGAAAAGGCACGAAAAACAGAGGGTTAAAGCAAAACAGATATTCACCGGACAGGTTGAGTAAACTTTTCGCTTAACCAGTCGTTTTTCTTCGTGAACTTGGCGGCTTCGTGTGAGTAACTGCTTTTTTAGGTTAAAACACATCCCGCTTACGCCGGGCATGGGGCCCGTTTTTTTCAGTCGCTCTCACCAAAGGAGGCATCCGTATGAGAAAAATCTTTTTGTTAAGCTGTTTTACCCTGGCATTCTGGCTGGTTGGCACCAGCGCATTTGCCGCAGAAGACTGCGTGGCTTGCCACCAGGAAAAAAATCCCGGGCTTTATCTGCAATGGAAAAATTCCGCTCACGCTGAAAACGGGGTTAGCTGTATCGACTGCCACCAGGCGAACAAAGAGGATGTCGACGCTTTCGCCCATAATGGGGCAACTATTGCGACTCTGGTTACGCCCAAAGATTGTGGAAAATGTCACGCGCAAATTGCAGAAGAAGCCTCCACCTCTTATCATGCCAATGCCGGCGAAATTTTGGAGTCGAATGACGCCTATCTCGCCCATGCCGCCGGTGGCCAGCCGGTTGCCATCGTTGGTTGCGTCGCCTGCCACGGTTCCAAAGTGACGATCGATCCGACTTCACCCAACAAGCTTTCAGCAAAAGACTGGCCCAACAGCGGTATCGGTCGCATCAATCCCGATGGATCCAAGGGCTCGTGTAACGCCTGCCATTCGCGCCATTCCTTTTCTGCCGCCCTGGCGCGTCAGCCGGAAAACTGCGGCAAGTGTCACTTAGGCCCGGATCATCCGCAAAAAGAGATTTACGAAGAATCAAAACACGGCATCGCTTTTTACAGCAATGTCGACAAGATGAACCTCGACAGCAAATCCTGGGTGGTGGGTAAGGATTATTACGAAGCACCCACCTGCGCCACTTGCCATATGTCTGCCACTTCCAACCAGGCCCTGACTCACGATGTCGGGCAGCGCATCTCCTGGACCCTGCGCCCGCCGGTTTCTAAAAAGAAAGACAACGCCGAGGTTAAGCGTCAGAAGATGCAGGATGTCTGCTCAAATTGCCATCAGCAGGCGTTTGTCGACGGACATTATTACCAGTATGATGCGCTGGTAAATCTCTACAACGAAAAATTTGCCAAACCGGCAACCGAGCTGATGAAGATCGTTCGTTCTGAAAAACTCCTGGAAAGTCCGGCCGCCTTTTCTAACTCGATTGAGTGGGATTACTGGGAACTTTGGCATCACGAAGGTCGTCGGGCGCGCATGGGTGCAGCGATGATGGCCCCGGATTACGCCTGGTGGAATGGCATTTATGAGGTCGCCTATAACTTCTACTTCAAACTGATTCCCGAAGCGCGTCAGTACAACAACCCCAAAGTCAATGCCTATATTGACAATCTACTGACCAATGATCCGATGCATAAATGGATGAGTTCAAATACCGGTGAAATTAAAAAAGCAATTAAATCCGGTGAGTTTCAGAAAATCTATTCAGAGATGTTTGCCAAATAAGCGTCTAAGGTAAATAGTGTACAGAAAAGCCCCGCGTTTAACGAGCGGGGCTTTTCTGTACACGGGAACCCGGGGCGCAGCGCCCGGTGTCAGGCGGCGGCTCTTGTCTTAATCCATGAGATCTGCTAAAAATGGTCGACCTTAAAATTGATCAACAGGAGCGGTAATTCATGGGACTTATGCAGGGAAAACGTGGCGTCATTTTTGGCGTCGCCAATGATAAAAGTATTGCCTGGGGCGTTGCCCAGCAGCTGCGGCAACAGGGGGCTGAGTTGGCCTTTACTTATTTGAACGACGCCTTGGCCAAGCGGGTGCGGCCCCTGGCCGAAAGCCTGGATTCTGAGCTGATTCTGCCCTGCGATGTGCAAGACGAAGCACAGATAGCCGCAGTTTTTGAAGCGGTGGCAAAGAAGTGGGGCAAAATTGATTTCTTTGTTCATGCCCTGGCCTTTGCCAATCGTGACGATTTGAAAAACCCCTTTTCGCAAACCAGCCGCGAAGGCTTTCAGCTGGCTCTGGACGTCAGTGCCTATTCGCTGATTTCTATGACCCGCGCCGCTCTGCCGGTGATGAATGATGGCGGCAGTATTGTCACCATGACTTATCTGGGGGCGATGCGCGCGATACCCGGTTATAACATCATGGGGGTCGCCAAGGCGGCGCTGGAATCTTCGGTGCGCTATCTGGCGGCCGAACTGGGTGGCCGAAAAATCCGGGTCAACGCGATTTCTGCCGGGCCAATCAAAACCCTGGCCGCTTCAGGCGTGGGCAATCTGAACGAAAAGTTGCGCGTCATGGAAGCCCGGGCGGCCCTCAAGCGCACCATCACCCAGGAAGAAGTCGGTAAGTCGTCCCTGTATCTGCTCTCCGATCTTTCGTCCGGGGTGACGGGTGAAATTCATTATGTCGATGGTGGATTCAGTATCGCCGAAGGCTGAGATTGATTGTTTGTCTGTTATAACAAAGGCCCCGTTTGGGGCCTTTGTTGGTTAAAGGATTTTATGATCCACGGCAAAACCAGCGGCTTAAAACCCAGTGATCTCAAAGCCCTTGAGCGCATCTATCGCCGTCGCGTTCCTGCGGACGAGCTGGTGAGTGATGAGCTGGCGCGGTATCTCACCGAACAATCGCGTCAGATCGGGCGTCAGCTCGGGTTAATTATCGATCGCGCTGGTGAAGTGCTCTATGTCATTGTTGGCGATGATCGTGAAATTCTGATTCCCGACCTGTCGGGCTTTGCCCTGGGCCGCAGCGGTTTGCGCGGTCTGCGCTGTGTTCATACCCACCTGAAACAAGAAAATCTTTCCCGTGACGACCTGACTGACCTCGAACTGCTGCGCCTTGACGCCATGATGGCGCTTGGTGTTTCTCCTAATGGATTGCCGGGACGGGTGGAATACGCGCACCTGCTGCCGACCAGAGACAAGGGCCAGATTGAACGCGTTGAGCTGGCTGATTACTACCAGCTGGAATTAGATTTTTCTGCCTTTATTCGTGCCCTCGACACGGAAATGGAGCGCGTTGCGGGGGAAAAGGTCGATCTCAAGGATGGCCGCGAGCGGGCCCTGCTCATTTGCGTCGGCCACAATTCACGCCGCGAAATGGAAGACTCCCTCGCCGAACTCAATGAATTGGCGCGTACGGCCAATTTGCAGGTGGTCGACCAGATCATGCAGCGCCCGCGGCAACTTCACCCGCGTTATCTGGTCGGTGAAGGCAAACTGCGCGAAATTGTGATTAACGCCTTGCAACAACGGGTGACCTTGCTGGTGTTTGATCGTGACCTGACCCCCAATCAGGTGCGCGCCATCACCGAAGTCACCGAGGTCAAGGTCATTGATCGTACCCAGCTGATCCTCGATATCTTTGCCCGTCGGGCCCAGTCACGCGATGGCAAGGTGCAGGTCGAACTGGCGCAGCTCAAGTATATTTTGCCGCGCCTGAGCGGCAAGGGCACCGCCATGTCACGTTTAATGGGCGGCATCGGCGGACGCGGGCCGGGTGAAACCAAGCTTGAAATTGACCGCCGCCGCACCCGTGACCGTATTCGGCGGCTAGAAAACGAACTGGAAACTCTCGGTCGCGGGCGCATGCAGCGCCGCCAGAAACGCCAGCGCGCCGGGGTGCCGATCATCTCCATCGTCGGTTACACCAATGCGGGCAAATCGACCCTGCTTAACGCTCTCACCCAGAGTGAAGTGCTGACCGAAGACCTGCTTTTCGCTACCCTCGATACCGCGACCCGTCGTTTGCGCTTCCCCCTCGATCGTGAGGTGATTATTACCGACACCGTCGGTTTTATCCGCGACCTGCCGCCGAGTCTGGTCGGGGCTTTTCGCGCGACCCTCGAAGAGCTGGAAGATGCCGATCTGCTGTTGCATCTGGTAGATCTGTCTAATCCGCGTTTTGCCGAGCAGATTGAGGCTGTCGATAAAATCCTTGCCAGCCTCGAATTGGGCCAGCGTCAAAAATTACTGGTGTTCAACAAAATTGATCAACTTGATCCGATGGAAGTCAAAGCCCTTTGTCGCCGCTATTCCGCCACCCCGGTCAGCGCCCTGGATCGTGACAGTTTCACCGCGCTGATCGCAGAGATGCAGCAGCGCTTCTGGCCGCGAGAGGGCCTTGAAGCCGCCATTCCCGAAACTTGACAGTCTGACGCCCTTTCCGCTAGTCTGACCCGGTTTTGGCGCAACAAAAATTACACAACTGCTTGTTTTTTATACTGACTTGTGCTTTGTCTCATCGCAAACAGGCGGTCAGGGAGATTTTTTTATGACAAAACTGGCATGGGGACTGGTGCTTGTGCTGCTACTGTCAGGCTGCCTGTCATCCCTTCCCGCCGGGGTTGGTTCGCGGCCACAATCACCGGCTTCAGATACGGTGACGGCCTCTAAGGCTCGGGCAGAAAAGAGCACTCCTGCGGTAGATCTTCTGCCGCGGCCAGAGCAAGTATCTGTGACGAAGCCCGACTTTGACCCAGTTCTGACGGCGATCCTTAAAGCAACTTTGCTGGCTCCGGTGCCTGCGCCGGTGGCTGATTTTATTGTGCATCGCCCCCCCTTGCAGTACACCGGCGATATCGAAATTCAGTCCCATCCACGGGTCGATACGTTGGTAGCCTACTACACCGGCCCGGGTCGGATCATGTTCGGTCACTGGCTTGAGCGCGCCGGCAAACATATTCCTCGCATACAAATGGTGTTTGCCAGCCAGGGTTTGCCCCTTGATCTGGCCTATCTGGCGATGATCGAATCGGGATTTAACGAAAAAGCCTACAGCTGGGCCCATGCCGCCGGCCCCTGGCAATTTATCGAAAGCACGGGCCGTCATTACGGGCTGGATAACAACTGGTGGCAGGATGAGCGTCGCGATATTGAAAAATCGACGCGGGCGGCGGCAGATTTTCTTAAAGATCTCAGTGCCCGCTTTGAGAACAACTGGTATTTGGCCATTGCCGCCTATAACGCCGGTGGTGGCAAGATCAGCCAGGCGATGCGCGCAGCGAAAAGTGATGATTTCTGGCAACTGGCCGCAGGCAATGTCCTGCGGGCCGAAACCAAAAATTACGTCCCCAAACTGCTGGCGGCTCTGACAATTGTCCGTGATCTCGAAAGCTATGGTTTTACGGAGCTCGACTTTGAATACCAACCAAAATACGAGCTTGTGACCCTGCCAACGACCACAGACCTTGAAGTGGTCGCTAAGCTTAGCGGGGCCGAGTACGCTGAAATCAAGGCTCTTAACCCCGAACTCAAGCGCTGGTGTACGCCGCCAAACATAACGAATTACCCTCTGCGTGTGCCGGCCGGTCGGGCCGCATTGTTTCATGCGGCCTATGCCGAGCTGCCGGTGGCTGCCCGCGCCAATTATTATCGCCATCGGCTGGCGGCAGGCGATACCCTGGGATCACTGGCCAAAAAATACCACATTGAAATTGATGACATTATTCAGCTGAATCGCATTCAAAACCCGCGCACGCTGCAAATTGGTGCCGATTTGATTCTGCCCCTACGTCAAGGATTTACCCGTTTGCCGGTTGACGAACTGGCGGACGATTATCAGCGTTCGCGTCGCCGCCAATACCGGGTTCGCGCGGGGGACAGTCTGTGGAAAATTGCCCAACGTTTCAATGTCAGTGAAAAGGAACTGCGCGTCTGGAATCGTTTGGGGTGGAGCAATCTGTTGCGCCCGGGGCAGGTGTTGGCAGTTTCGGGTGCCGGACGTAAAAAGGTTGCCACCACTGCTTCACGCCGTGAGTCGCGCCCACTGAAAAAAATGGTTTATCGGGTGCGGCCAGGTGACACCCTGTGGGGGATAGGGCGGCAATTTGATGTTAAAATGCAACAAATACGCACCTGGAATGAGCTGGGGCAGAGTCATTTGTTGCAGCCCGGACAGAAATTAACCCTGCATGTCGCCGCGACATGACATCCGCTGTTGATGCCGACAGGGGGCTGCAAAGAGCCCTGGTGCTGGGGCATTTTGATGCCCGACCCCTGCTTGAAAATTATCAGCGAGTTTATGCCGGCGCCGAATTCTGCAGTTGGGCGCTCCCTTCGCCTGCACAGCTTTTGAAGGCGCGGCAACTGGCGCGTGAATTTGACTTGCCTTTTACCTTGATGACTCCGGTTCTGCGTGAAGAAACCCTGGCCGAACTTGAAACCCTCTTTGCGCACCTGGCTAGCGACTGGGACGAAAGGGACGAAGTTCTGCTCTCTGATCTGGGGGCCCTTGAAGTGGCACGGCAACGGCTCCCCAGGGCCACTCTGGTCATCGGGCGGGCTCTGTCGGGGCAGAAACGAGGGCCGCGTATCGAAGATTTAACCCTGACCGCCGAGGCGCTTAACTATTTCAAACAGGGGACCTGGTACACGCGGGCTGCGGCAGAGCTATTGGCCGAGGAGGATATACAAAGGGTTGAGCTCGACAACCTGCTTCAGGGTGTTGCCCCCTTGCCTTTGCCGTTGCACGGTTCACTGCATGTCCCCTGGCTGATGGTCACCAGCAGCCGCAACTGCCCCTATCACCGCGACAAAAAGGCCCGGCGTTGCCGTCAGGGCTGCGGTGAAGCCTTGCGTCTCAGCACACCGCAAACCCGGCACCCGTTACTGCAGGCCGGTAACAGTCAGTTTATCCAAAATTCTCGGCTGCCCGATGATCTGGCCGCCCTGCGGATTGATCGACTGGTAGAACATCTGGAATTGCCCCGCTGAAGAAGCAGGTTTTGCCGGTGGGAATGTTTTGACATTTCTGGTTCAGATTGTTAAAGTCTCCAGCCTGAAAGGCCCGATGTGCGGGCCTTTTTATCGCATATCTGAAGGACATTCTCATTATGTATAATCTGCTGATTTCATTCTTATGCTCAACTTTAGTTTCGGTTGGCCTGGTTCAGTTTGCTGGTCAGGAGCTGTGGGTTGGGGTGATCGCGTCACTGGTTGTTTTTGCCCTGGTTTATATTCTCATCATGCGCCTGGTGATGAAAAAATTTGTCGCGCTGATGGAAACTGCCCAGCGCGATGTCCAGGCCAATCGTGCCGACCGTGCGGTGCAGGTGATGAAAAGTGCCTATCGTTTTTCGCCCTGGCAGCTTTATGTCAAGGAACAGATTAACTCACAGATTGGCACTATCCTCTATTTAAAGCGCGATTTCGCCGGAGCCCTCCCTTATCTGGAAAAGGGTTTTGTGCGTCATTGGATGGCGATGGCGATGCTGGCGATTACCTATATGAAGAAAAGCAAGCCTGCCAAAATGGCTGAAACTTTCGACAAGGCCACTGCGGCGGTCAAAAAAGAACCCCTGCTCTGGGCGCTCTATGCCTATTGCCTCGAAAAGTCGGGCGAACACAATAAGGCGATTCAGATTCTGGAAAAAGGTTTGAAAAAATTGCCGGGCGACGAGGCTCTCGATGAAAATCTGCACCTTCTCAATGAGGGCAAAAAAATGAAGATGAAAGCCTTTGGTGATATGTGGTACCAGTTTCATTTAGAAAAACCCGGCGCGATTATCAAAAAACAAACCAAGGCAATGACGGGCCGCCGCAAGATGGTGGTGCGCTGAACAAAGAATCATGGCGAAGAAAAAAAAATCCACGACCAAATCCACACCAGGTTTCGATCGCAACCCCTTCAGGGATCTGAAGGGGTTTGCTGTCGGTGATGAAAAACCCGAACCGGCGCCGCTTGCCGCCAGGGTTGATCCGGTTGAGACCGGTGGAACTCATGGGCACTTCCTTGAGGAAATGAATTTTCTCGGCGTGCAACCTCTGGCCAGTCATCATGACATCATGCCCAACGAAGACACTCCACGGGCGGAAAAACTGACTGAGGATCCCGCCCCCATCTTGAGTGATGCCGAACTTTTTGAGCGGTCGCTTGGTCAGCTTGATGTGCGTTTCGCAGATCAGTTTCCCGATGAACCGCCCGCCCCCGCCCGCCCGAGACGCCTGCGACAGTTAGAACGCGGTCG
>Ga0210015_1003509_pt1 | contig 13788 bp, 10 predicted proteins | sample CryGeymeta201522_FD_185471 | JGI IMG/M metagenome (GOLD analysis project Ga0210015, IMG submission 185471) | Groundwater microbial communities from Crystal Geyser aquifers in Utah, USA - Crystal Geyser metaG 2015-22 (SPAdes) (version 2) | ecosystem: Environmental > Aquatic > Deep subsurface >... | reverse complement strand
CGCCATCGCCGCGCTGCCCGAGGGGCTGGACTGCCCCGCCGACGCCCCGCTGCCGACGCTGTTCCTGCACGGCAGCGCCGACGCCATCGTGCCGCCGCAGGGCGGGCGGATCGGCGGCGACAGCATCTTCATCCGCGACCGTGGCCGTGTCGGCGCCATCGACGACACCGTGGCGCTGTTCGCCGCGCGCAACGGCTGCGACGGCTTCGCCGAGACCGCCCTGCCCGACCGCGACCCCGCCGACGCCTCGCGCGCGCTGAGGCGCGACTATCGCGGCTGCGCGGCGCCGCTGGTCCACTATGTGGTCGAGGGCGGCGGCCACACCTGGCCCGGTTCGCGCCCGTTCCCGCTCGGCGCCGCGCTGCTCGGCGCGACCAATCGGGATTTTTCCGCGACCGCCGCCATCGAGGCGTTCCTGATCGGCCTCGCGGGCGACTGACCGCGCCGAAGATGGGCGCCCGCGCGGCTTTCCGCCTAAACTTTAGGCATTAACGTCATGACGGGCGCAGGCGTGAATCCCCTCTGGAAACTTGCGCCGCGCTTTGCTCTGGTCACAATACAGACATGGGAGCGGCGCGATGTTCGACGAGATGATGGGCAAGGACGGCGCGCGGGCGCCCTATCACGCCGTCGCGCGCTGGCTTGAGACAGTGGGCGCCGACGCGCTGGAGCTGAAGCGGCTGGAGGCGGAGACGCTGTTTCGCCGCATCGGCATCACCTTCGCGGTCTATGGCGAGGGCGGCGACCCCGAGCGGCTGATCCCCTTCGACCTGATCCCGCGCGTGTTCGCGGCGGAAGAGTGGCGCACGCTGTCGCGCGGCATCACCCAGCGGGCGCGCGCGCTCAACGCCTTCCTGCACGACGTCTATCATCGCGGCGAGATCCTCAAGGCCGGCGTGATCCCCGAGACCCTGGTTTTTCGCAACGACGCCTTCCTGCCCGAGATGGTCGGCGTCGATCCTCCGGGAAAGATCTACAGCCACATCGTCGGCATCGACATCGTGCGCACCGGGCCTGACGACTTCATGGTGCTGGAGGACAACTGCCGCACGCCCTCCGGCGTCTCCTACATGCTGGAGAACCGCGAGATCATGATGCGCATGTTCCCCGACCTGTTCGCGGGCGGGCGGGTGCAGCCGGTGGACAGCTATCCCGACATGCTGCGCGCGACGCTGGAGGAGGTCGCGCCGAAAGCCTGCAGCCAGGACCCGACCTGCGTGGTGCTGACGCCGGGGCCGCTGAATTCCGCCTATTACGAGCACAGCTTTCTCGCCGACCAGATGGGCGTTGAACTTGTCGAATCGCGCGACCTGTTCGTGGATGAGGGGCTGGTGTGGATGCGCACCACGCAAGGCCCGCGCCGGGTGGACGTGATCTATCGCCGCATCGACGACGACTTCCTCGACCCGCTGGTGTTCCGCGCCGACAGCGTGCTGGGCGTCGCCGGTCTGATGAACGCCTACCGCGCGGGCGGCGTGACCATCGTCTCAGCCCCCGGCGCGGGCGTGGCCGACGACAAGGCGGTGTATGTCTATGTGCCCGAGATGATCCGGTTCTATCTTGGCGAGGCGCCGATCCTGAAGAACGTGCCGACGTGGCAGTGCGGCAAGCCCGAGGACCGCGCCCATGTGCTGAGCCACCTGGGCGAGGTGGTGGTGAAGGAGGTCCACGGCTCCGGCGGCTACGGCATGCTGATCGGCCCGAAATCCACCAGAGCCGAGCAGGAGGCGTTCGCGAAAAAGATCGAGGCCGACCCCGGCGCCTTCATCGCCCAACCCACGCTTGAACTCTCCACCGTCCCCTCGCTCAGCCCGCTGGGGCCAAGGCCCCGTCATGTGGACTTTCGCCCCTACGCCCTTCTCGGCAAGGAGGTCCGCCTCACCCCCGGCGGCCTGACCCGCGTCGCGCTGCGCGAGGGCTCGCTGGTGGTGAACTCCAGTCAGGGCGGCGGGGTCAAGGATACCTGGGTTCTGGCGGGATGACGACGATGGCGACGCTGAGCAGAACCGCTTCCGACCTGTTCTGGATGGCGCGCTATCTGGAGCGCGCCGAGGCGATGGCGCGGCTGGTCGAGATGGGGCGGCGCATGGCCATGCTGCCCAACACGCCGGAGGGCCATCGCGAGGAATGGCTGTCGGTGATGGCGGCGGCGGGCTGCGCCAAGCATTTCGCCGGGCGCGACATGGACGAGCGCGCGGTGATCGCGGGGCTGGTGCTCGACCGCGAGAATCCCTCGTCCATCGTCTCCTGCCTCGACCGCGCCCGCCACAACGCCCGCTCGGTGCGCACCGCGCTGACGACGCAGGCGTGGGAGACGCTCAACGAGGCGTGGCTGCGCCTCGGCGACATCACGGAGTCGGCGGTGGTGCGCGAGTTGCCGCAGACTCTGGACTGGGTGAAGGGCCGCTGCGCGCAGTTTCGCGGCGCGTCGGACGCCACCATGCTGCGCGACGACCGCTTCGACTTCGCCCGCCTTGGCCTCTATATCGAACGCGCCGACATGACGCTGCGCCTGCTAGACGTGAAATATTATATCCTGCTGCCCGAGACCGACGTGATCGGCGGCGGGCGCGACCGGCACCAGTGGACGTCGGTTCTGGTGGCGACTTCCGCCTTGCGCGCCTATCACTGGGTGTATCGCGGCGACTATTCGCCGTGGCGGATCGCCGACTTTCTGACGCTGAACCGCGCCTGCCCGCGCTCGCTGGCCTATTGCTGCGACGAGATCGTGACCGCGCTCGACCGGCTGGCGCGCGGCTATGGCGCGCGGCACGCCTGTCACGCCACGGCGGGCGAGACTGTGGCGCTGCTCACCGATCTCGACATCGGCGAAATTTTTCAGAACGGCCTGCACGAGTTCCTGACCGACGCCATCGCCCGCAACAACCGCCTGACGGCTGAAATCGCCAAGGCCTATCACTTCTAGGGGCGCCATGAAGCTCGCAATCCGCCACCGAACCGCCTACGCCTACGATCCAGCCGTCAGCGCGGTGGCGATGCGGCTGAAGCTGTTTCCTTCCGTGTTCGCCGGCCAGAAGACGCTGTCCTGGACGGTCACGCTCAATGGCGCCGCGACAGAGCCGGACTTTCGCAACGGCTATGGCGACGCGGTGGCGACACGGTTCCTGCGCGGCGGCGTGACGGCGGTGGAGGTGATCGCTGAGGGCGTGGTCGAGACCGCCGACCTTGCGGGCGTGCTGCGCGGCCACCGCGCGCCGCTCAAACCCGGCGTCTGCCTGCGCGACACCCCGCGCACCCGCGCCGACGCCTTGATCTTGGCGCTGGCGCGCGAAGCCGACGCTACCGGCGGCGCGCCGATCGAGCGCGCCCATGCGCTGCAGGATCTCGTGACCGCGCGCGTCGCCTACCGCGCAGGGTCCACCCACGCCGCGACCACGGCGGCGGCGGCGCTGGCGGCGGGCGAAGGCGTCTGTCAGGACCACGCCCATGTGATGATCGCCGCCGCCCGCGCGCTCGGCTGGCCCGCGCGCTATGTGGCGGGCTACTATCTCGCGTCGGCGGAGGGCGACGGCGAGGGCGCGACCCACGCCTGGGCCGAGATCTGGGTGGAGGGGCTGGGCTGGGTCGGTTTCGACGCCGCCAACGACCTCTGCCCCACCGACGCCTATGTGCGGCTGTGCTCGGGGCTGGACGCCGCCGACGCGGCGCCGCTGCGCGGTCATGCCTCCGGCGTGGCGGCGGAGACGCTGGCGGTTGAGGTCTCGGTGAGGCCGCTTCAGGCGCAGGCGCAAACCCAGCAGTAGAAACGCGACCTCAGCGCAGGGCGGCGAGCAGGGCGAAATCGGCGCCTTCCGCCACCCATGCATCCAGCGCGGCGAACACCCCGGCGTGGCGCAGGATCAGGAACTCCCCAGTCAGCGTGACCAGCCGCCGCGACGCGCGCATGTCGCGCACGCGCGGTCCATAGACACTCGGCCCCGGCGCCGCGCGCATCCGCGCCCCGTCGATAGCGACGATCGCCGCGCGGGCCTCCTGAAGCCGGTCGAGGTATCGGCCCGCCGCCGCCTTGCGCGCCCTCGGCGTCGCCGGGTCCGCCAGGGTCGAGAGCGCGCCTGAGCAAGCGTCCGCCAGAACCGCGACAAACGCGACGTCGGTGGTGCGCGACATGAATTTTCCGCGATTTTCGTAATGCTTGCAAACGCTGATGCGCCCCGCGTCATTGGCGGCGAAAGCGGGCGAGAGCGAGGCCGCGGTCTGTGCCGCGGCGAGAAGCGCCGTGGCGGCCAGGATACGGATGCGACGCATGCACTGCTTCTTTATCCCCCGAACGATACCGCAGATCATTGTCATATTACCGTCAATAAAACGTTAGAAAACTTGTAGCGACGGCGGTCGCACGGCAGGCTGACGCGCCGCAGTCGCGCGCTGCAACGCCGGGGGCGGGGCTGGTCGCCGCAGGCGCTGCACGATCGTGCCTCCGGCGTGGCGGCGGAGACGCTGGCGGTTGAGGTCTCGGTGAGGCTGATTCAGGCGCAGGCGCAAACCCGGCAGCAGGAACGGCGCCACCCGATCATGCGCGTTTGCGCTCGCGCGCCCCATGGCTTATCAGGAAGAAGGCGTAGCCCTCTTAGCTCAGCTGGCCAGAGCAACCGCCTTGTAAGCGGTAGGTCGTCCGTTCGAATCGGACAGGGGGCACGCGCCGCAATCAGACGCCGATAAAGCCGCCAAGGCTGGCGCGATCGCCTCGAAACAGGCTTGTGTCGGCATGATTTGCACGCTTGCCGCTTCGCGGGCGCGGTGCCGCAAAAAAGCCCGCGCGCGGTTTCGCCGCGCGCAGGTTGCGTCACACCGCCGCGCTCAGTGCGCGCGGATCTCGTCGGTCTCCACATCCGCAGGCGCAGGCACCGCCTTGTCGATCTGCTCCTCGTCCCAGGTGATCGGCTCCGGCTGGCGCACCAGCGCGACCTTGAGCACCTCGGCGACGGTCTCGACCGGGATGATCTCCAGCCCTTCCTTCACGTTGTCGGGGATGTCGCGCAGGTCCTTGGCGTTGTCCTTTGGGATCAGCACCACCTTCACCCCGCCGCGCAGCGCCGCCAGCAGCTTTTCCTTCAGTCCGCCGATGGGCAGCACCGCGCCGCGCAGCGTCACCTCGCCGGTCATCGCCACGTCGCGGCGCACCGGAATATCGGTGAGCACCGACACGATCGAGGTCACCATGCCGACGCCCGCCGACGGCCCGTCCTTGGGCGTGGCGCCCTCGGGCACGTGCACATGGATGTCGATCTTCTCGAACAGCGGCGGCTTAACGCCATAGCGCGTCGCCTGACTGCGCACGAAGGACGACGCCGCGTCGATGGACTCCTTCATCACGTCGCCCAGCTTGCCGGTGGTCTTCATCCGCCCCTTGCCGGGCAGTTTCAGCGCCTCCAGCGTCAGCAGCTCGCCGCCGACCTCCGTCCACGCCAGCCCGGTGGTGACGCCGACCTGATCGCGCTCCTCGGCCATGCCATACTTGAAGCGCGGCACGCCGAGGAATTCCTCGATCTTCTCCGGCGTCACGACCACGGTCTTTTCCTGGCCGCGCACGATCTGCGTCAGCGCCTTGCGGCACAGCTTGGCGATCTCGCGCTCGAGGTTGCGCACGCCGGCCTCGCGGGTGTAGCGCCGCACGATCAGGCGCAGCGCCTCGTCGGTCAGCTCGAACTCGCCCTTCTTCAGGCCGTGCGCCTTTTCCTGCTTGGCCTGCAGGTGACGGCGCGCGATCTCGATCTTCTCGTCCTCGGTGTAGCCCGAAAGCGGAATGATCTCCATGCGGTCCAGCAGCGGGCGCGGCATGTTGTAGGTGTTGGCCGTGGTCAGGAACATCACGTCCGAGAGGTCGTATTCAACCTCGAGATAGTGGTCGATGAACGTGCTGTTCTGCTCGGGGTCGAGCACCTCCAGCATCGCCGAGGCCGGATCGCCGCGGAAATCCTGACCCATCTTGTCGATCTCGTCGAGCAGGATGAGCGGATTGGAGGTCTTGGCCTTCTTCATCGACTGGATGATCTTGCCGGGCATCGAGCCGATATAGGTGCGCCGGTGGCCGCGGATCTCGGCCTCGTCGCGCACGCCGCCGAGCGAGATGCGGATGAACTCGCGCCCCGTGGCCTTGGCGACCGACTTGCCCAGCGAGGTCTTGCCCACGCCCGGCGGGCCGACCAGGCACAGGATCGGGCCTTTCAGCTTCTGGCTGCGCTGCTGCACCGCCAGATATTCGATGATGCGCTCCTTGACCTTCTCCAGCCCGTAGTGGTCGTTCTCCAGCACGGTCTCGGCGAGCTTGAGATCCTTCTTGACGCGGCTGCGCTTGCCCCACGGGATCGACAGCATCCAGTCGAGATAGTTGCGCACCACCGTCGCCTCGGCCGACATCGGCGACATCTGGCGCAGCTTTTTCAGCTCGCCCAGCGCCTTGTCGCGGGCCTCCTTGCTGAGCCGGGTCTCCTCGATGCGCGCCTCAAGCTCGGAGGCGTCGTCGCGGCCCTCCTCGCCCTCGCCCAGCTCCCGCTGGATCGCCTTCATCTGCTCGTTGAGGTAGTATTCGCGCTGGGTGCGCTCCATCTGGCTCTTGACGCGGGTCTTGATCTTGCGCTCGACCTGGAGCACCGAGATCTCACCCTGCATCAGCCCGTAGATGCGCTCCAGCCGCGCGCCGACCTCGGTCAGCTCCAGCAGTTTCTGCTTTTCGGTCAGCTTGATGCTGAGGTGGCCGGCGATGGTGTCGGCCAGCTTGCCGCCGTCCTCGATCTGATCGACGGTCGCCACCGCCTCCTGCGGCACATTCTTGTTCAGCTTGACGTATTTCTCGAACTCGCCCGCGATCGAGCGCACCAGCGCCTCGACCGCCGCCGGTTCGTCCACCGTCTCCTCCAGCAGCGCGGCGCGCCCCTCGAAAAACTCGGTCCGGTCGGTGTAGCCGAGGATGCGCGCGCGGCTCTTGCCCTCGACCAGCACCTTCACGGTGCCGTCGGGCAGCTTGAGCAGTTGCAGCACGTTGGCCACGGCGCCGATCTCGAAGATCTCGTCGGCGGTGGGGTCGTCGCGGCTGGCGTCCTTCTGGCTGGCCAGAAGGATCTGCTTGTCGTCGCGCATCACTTCTTCAAGCGCGCGCACGGATTTCTCGCGTCCCACGAACAGCGGCACGATCATGTGGGGGAAAACCACGATGTCGCGCAGCGGCAGGACGGGAAGGGTGACTTCGGTCATCTGGCTCTGGCCCTTTCGCAAGGCGGGGCGCCCCTGCATGGCGACGCCGCGCCCCCAGGTGAGGTTCACTTGGCCTTAACTTGTGCATCGCCGCGCGCGGATCAAGGCGCGCGCGAACAGAATGAGATCAGGCGGTCGCGCCGTCGCGCTTTTCGGCGTAGATCTGCAGCGGCTTGGCCTTGCCGTCGATCACTTCCTCGTTGACGACGACTTCCTCGACCCCGTCCATGTCGGGCAGGTGGAACATGGTGTCGAGCAGCACGTCCTCAAGGATCGAGCGCAGGCCGCGCGCGCCGGTCTTGCGCTCGATGGCGCGGCGCGCCACCGCCTTCAGCGCCTCGCGGGTGAAGCTGAGCTTGACGCTCTCCATCTCGAACAGGCGCTGATACTGGCGCACCAGCGCGTTCTTCGGCTCGGTCAGGATGGTGACCAGCGCCTCCTCGTCGAGGTCGCGCAGCGTGGCGATCACCGGCAGACGGCCGACGAACTCGGGGATCAGGCCGAATTTCAGCAGATCCTCCGGCTCAAGCGACATCAGCAGCTCGCCGGTCTTCTTGTCGTCTTCGGCCTTGACGTTGGCGCCGAAGCCCATCGCCGAGCCTTTGTTGCGCTGCGAGATGATCCGGTCCAGCCCGGCGAAGGCGCCGCCGCAGATGAACAGGATGTTGGTGGTGTCAACCTGGAGGAACTCCTGCTGCGGATGCTTGCGCCCGCCCTGCGGCGGCACGGAGGCGACCGTGCCCTCCATGATCTTGAGCAGCGCCTGCTGCACGCCCTCGCCGCTCACGTCGCGGGTGATCGAGGGATTGTCCGACTTGCGGCTGATCTTGTCCACTTCGTCGATATAGACGATGCCGCGCTGCGCCCGCTCCACGTTGTAATCGGCCGATTGCAGCAGCTTGAGGATGATGTTCTCGACGTCCTCGCCGACATAGCCGGCCTCGGTCAGCGTGGTGGCGTCGGCCATGGTGAACGGCACGTCGAGGATGCGCGCCAGCGTCTGCGCCAGCAGCGTCTTGCCGCAGCCGGTGGGGCCGATCAGCAGGATGTTGGACTTGGCCAGCTCCACGTCGCTCGACTTGCTGGCGTGCGCCAGCCGCTTGTAGTGGTTATGCACCGCCACGGACAGCACGCGCTTGGCCATTTCCTGCCCGATGACATAGTCGTCGAGCACCTTGCAGATCTGTTTCGGCGCGGGCACCCCGTCGGAGGAGCGGACAAGGCCGCTCTTGGTCTCCTCGCGGATGATGTCCATGCACAGCTCGACGCATTCGTCGCAGATGAACACGGTGGGGCCCGCGATCAGCTTGCGCACCTCGTGCTGGCTCTTGCCGCAGAACGAGCAATAGAGCGTGCTCTTGGCGTCGGTAGCGCTGGTCTTGCTCATCCGTCCGTCTCCTCAGGCCGTGGGGCCCGCCGGCGGACGCGCCGCCGACCTGCCCTGTCGCAATCGCGACATGTTCCATAGGAACACGGTCGCGACCGGGGTTCAAGCGCGGGCGCGGCGCCCGGCGCCCGCCTCAGGCAGCATCGGGCGCGTCTTCGCGCCGCGACACGATGGTGTCCACCAGTCCCCAGTCCCGCGCCTGTTCCGCCGTCATGAAATTGTCGCGATCCAGCGCTCTTTCCACGGTGTCATAGTCCTGACCGGTGTGTTTCACGTAAATGCGGTTAAGCCGCTCTTTCAGCTCAAGGATCTCCTTGGCGTGCAGCGCGATGTCGGACGCCTGACCCTGAAAGCCGCCCGAGGGCTGATGCACCATCACCCGGCTGTTGGGCAGCGAGAAACGCATGTCCTTCTCGCCCGCGCACAGCAACAGCGACCCCATCGACGCCGCCTGCCCCACCACCAGCGTCGAAACCTTGGGCCGGATGTATTGCATCGTGTCATAGATCGACAGGCCCGACGACACCACGCCGCCGGGGCTGTTGATGTACATCGAGATGTCCTTCTTGGGGTTTTCCGCCTCAAGAAACAGCAGCTGCGCCACCATCAGCGTGGACATGCCGTCGTGCACCGGCCCCGACAGAAAGATGATCCGCTCTTTCAGCAGCCGCGAAAAGATGTCGTAGGCCCGTTCGCCGCGGCTGGTCTGCTCGACCACCATCGGCACCAGCGTGTTCATGTAGACGTCGATGGGATCGCGCATCGGGCGGCCTTCTCAAAGGGGGCGACGGATGCGGCGCGGGGATGCGCGCCGCCAGCGGCCTGAGTCGTAATGCGCCCGCCCCCCGGCGGCAAGGCGCGGATGCGCTCAATCCTCGTCAAGCGCGTCCAGCGCCGCCTGCAGGGCGTCCTTGGAGACCGGCTTCTCCTCGACCTTCGCCAGTTCAAGGATGTAGTCCACCACCTTGTCCTCATACAGGGGCGCGCGGATCTGCTGAAGCGCGCCCTCGTTCTGGCGGATGAAGTCGAAGAACTGCCGCTCCTGCCCCGGATACTGCCGGGCCTGACGCATCACCGCCTCGGTCATCTCCTGATCGGAGATCTTCACCTCGGCGCTCTTGCCGACATGCGCCAGCAGCAGGCCGAGGCCGACGCGGCGGCGCGCCAGCGCCAGATGCTCCTCGGTCGGCTCGATCGCCGGGTGATCGTGGCCGTGGGCGTCCTTGTTCTCCTCGTGCCAGAGCTGGTGGGCGATCTGGCCCGCCTCGGCGTTCACCAGGCTCTCGGGCAGGTCGAACGACACCTTCTCGTCGAGCGCGTCGAGCAGCTTGCGCTTGAGCAGCGCGCGGGCGGCGCCCTTGTATTCCTCCGCCAGCCGCTCGCGGATCTGGCCCTTCAGCGCCTCCAGATCGTCGGCCCCGAACTTCTGCGCCAGCGCGTCGTCGATGGCGGCGGGCGCGGGCGCGCGGACCTCCTTCACCGTGCAGGAGAACACCGCGTCCTTGCCGGCCAGATTCGGCGCGCCGTATTCCGCCGGGAAGCTGACCGATACCTCGCGCGCCTCGTCCGCCGTCGCGCCGACAAGCTGCGCCTCGAAACCGGGGATGAAGCTGTTCGAGCCGAGCACCAGCGGATAATCCTCCGCCGCGCCGCCCTCGAACGCCTCGCCATCCACCTTGCCGAGGAAATCGATCACCACCTGATCGCCGTCCTCGGCGGCGCCGTCCTTCGGCTCGAAGTTCTGCGCCGATTTGGCGAGGTTCTCCAGCGCCTCGCCCACCGCGCCGTCCTCGACCTCGGCGACCAGCCGCTCCAGCGTGATCGTCGAGAAATCGATTTCGGGGATGTCGGGAAGCTGCTCATAGGCGATCTCGATGTCGAGGTCGTCGCCTTCCTTGAAATCCTGATTGGCGATCTTGATGTCGGGCTGCGCGGCGGGCTGGTGGCCGGTGGTCTCGAAATGGCTGCGCAGCGCGTCGTCCACGCTCTCCTGCACCGCCTCGCCCAGCACGCTCTTGCCGAACATCTTCTTCAGCAGCGGCGTCGGCGCCTTGCCCTTGCGGAAGCCCTTCATCTGAAAGTCGGCGCGCACGGCCTCAAGCTTCTGCGCGATCTTGTCGCCCAGCATCGCGGCGGGCACCTTGACGGCGTAGGCGCGTTTCAGGCCTTCGGCCATGGTCTCGGTAACCTGCATCTTCAAACCCTCTCGCATCGGTCGGCGGCGTTCGGCTTCGTGGTGCGGGCGGAGGGACTTGAACCCCCACGCCTTGCGGCACGAGAACCTAAATCTCGCGTGTCTGCCAGTTTCACCACGCCCGCGTATTCGTCTCGCCGTTTAGCCGACCGGGCGCCCGGCGCCAAGCGGCGCCGGAGAAGTTGTTACAGGCCCGCGCGCGGGGCGTCGCGCAAGTCGGCGCAGGACGCGCGGCAGCGCCTCGGGGATGTCCTCCGCGATCAGACCGGGGCCCAGCGCGCGCCCGGCCTCCTGATGCAGCCAAGCGGCGTCAGCGGCGGCCTCGCGGGGCCGCCAGCCGCGCGCCAGCAGCCCGCCGATCATCCCCGCCAGCACGTCGCCCGACCCCGCCGTGGCCAGCCAGGGCGCGGCGCGGTCATAGACGGCGGCGCTGACCGACACGGTGTCGCCGGTCGAGCCGACAACCGTGTCGGGGCCTTTCAGCAGCACGGTGCAGCCGCTCATCTGCGCGACCTGCTCGACGGCGGCCACCTTGCCGAACAGGCGGGCGTAGCTCTCCGGCCCCCAGCCGTCCTCGAAACCGGAGAACAGCCGCTTGAACTCGCCCATGTGGGGCGTAAGCACCACGCGCGCCCCGCTGCGGACGGCGAACCAGCTGTTGATGTCGTCGATCCGCCCATGCTCGTTCTGCGCCAGCGTGGTGAGCGCGTCGGCGTCCAGCACCAGCGACACGGCGCGGTGCTCCGGCGCCAGCGCCGCCTCCAGCAGCGCCATCGTCGCCGGACCCACGCCCAGCCCCGGCCCCATCACCAGCGCGTGCACCCTGCCTTCGCCCAGCAGGTCCGACAGCGCCTGCGGGCCGTCCACGCAGCGCAGCATGATCGCATCCAGCCGCGCCGCGTTTTCCGCCATCGCCTCGGGCGGCGCGCCCACCGTCACCAGCCCGGCGCCGATGCGCAGCGCGCCGCGCGCCGCCAGCCGCGCAGCGCCGCCCCGGCCCGCGCCGCCGACCAGCACCAGCACATGGCCATGATCGTATTTGTGCGCGTCGCGCGCCTTGACGGCGGCAAGCGTCGGCGCTTCGGTCAAGTCGATGCGGCGGCGCAGGGTGGGTTGCGAAAAATCGGGCGTGAACCCCTCAAGCCCGATGTCGGCCACCAGCAGCCGCCCGCACAAATCCGGCCCCTTCTCGACATAATGGCCGACCTTGGGCGCGTGAAACGTGATCGTCACGCCCGCGCGCAACGCAAATCCGCGCGTGCGCCCGGTGTCGAGACACAGGCCCGACGGCGCATCCACCGCGACGCGCCATTGCGTGGGAAAGGCATCGCTCCAGGCGCTCTCGTCAAGATCGCAGTCGTTTTCGCCCGCCTCGATTTCCGCATCGAACAAGGCGTCGAACGCCGCGCCGACCTCTGCGGGCAGCGGGCGCGTCAGGCCGCCGCCGAACAGCGCATCGACGATCACATGGGCGCCGGGCCCGACCAGCGGCAGATCGGCGAGCGGGCGCACCGGCCCCAGCGCCTCCCAGCCGCGCCGCGCGTCGGCCGCGTCCGGCGGCGCCTTCGCCGGATCGCCCAGGCCCAGCGCCGCGACGCGCCACCCCGCCTGCGCCAGCAGGCGCGCGACCACATAGCCGTCGCCGCCGTTGCCGCCCGGCCCGCACAGCACGACCGCGCGCCGGGGCGTGGACCGGGAATCGGGGACAAGCCGCGCGATCTCCGCAGCCACGGCCGCCCCTGCGCGCTCCATCAGCTCTCGCCCGGAGACGGCGCCCGCCGCGATCGCCGCCGCCTCGACGGCGCGCATCTGATTGGTGGTGTAGAGCAGCATGGACCTCTCATCCCTCTTGTTATGCCTAGTATTTAGTCAAAACGCCCATCATACAGGCATTCACAAAGGTTTTGCCGCTCTGGCGACGTCTCTTGCCCTGCGCGCGGATTGAATTCACTGTCACGCAATGTTTTCTGACCCCGACAGGCGCCGTCGAGGCCGGACGACGCGCCCAACCAATGGAGCGGAGGCGATGAAGAAGATCGAGGCGGTGATCAAGCCCTTCAAGCTCGATGAGGTCAAGGAGGCGCTGCAGGAGATCGGCATTCAGGGCCTCAGCGTGATCGAGGCCAAGGGTTTCGGGCGCCAGAAGGGCCACACCGAGCTTTATCGCGGCGCCGAATACGTGGTCGATTTTCTGCCCAAGGTCAAAGTCGAGGTCGTGGTGACCGACGCCCAGGTGGAGCAGGTGGTTGACGCCATCGTCGCCGCCGCGCGCACCGGCAAGATCGGCGACGGCAAGATCTTCGTCAGCAACGTCGAACAGGCCATCCGCATCCGCACCGGAGAAGAGGGCGCCGACGCGCTCTGATCCTTACACCAACAACCGAAACCAGCAGGGGCTGCCATGAGCGACGCTGAAGACCTTGTAAAAATGATCCGCGACGAAGAAGTCGCTTATGTCGATATCCGCTTCACCGACCCGCGCGGCAAGCTGCAGCATGTGACGGTGCTGGAAAACCAGGTCGATGAGGATTTCCTCACCGAAGGCTTCATGTTCGACGGCTCGTCGATCGCGGGATGGAAGTCGATCGACCAATCCGACATGAAGCTGATGCCGGACATCTCGACCGCCTACATGGACCCGTTCTACGCCGAAAAGACCCTGTGCCTGCATTGCGACGTGGTCGAGCCCGACACCGGCGAGCCCTATGAGCGCGACCCGCGCGGCACCGCGAAGAAGGCCGAGGCCTATCTGATCTCCTCGGGCATCGGCGACGCCTCTTACTGGGGCCCCGAGGCGGAATTCTTCGTGTTCGACGACGTGCGCTTCTCGGTCGAGATGAACAAGGTCTCGTATGAGGTTGACGCCGTGGACGCCTCCTGGAACTCCGACCGGGGTTTTGAGGGCGGCAACATGGGCCACCGTCCGGGCGTCAAGGGCGGCTACTTCCCGGTGCCGCCGGTGGACAGCGCGCAGGACCTGCGCTCCGAGATGCTC
>Ga0210015_1003508_pt1 | contig 13789 bp, 13 predicted proteins | sample CryGeymeta201522_FD_185471 | JGI IMG/M metagenome (GOLD analysis project Ga0210015, IMG submission 185471) | Groundwater microbial communities from Crystal Geyser aquifers in Utah, USA - Crystal Geyser metaG 2015-22 (SPAdes) (version 2) | ecosystem: Environmental > Aquatic > Deep subsurface >... | reverse complement strand
GTCGAAATTCTTCTACTGGGCATATTTCTAACAAAAATTATACTCAAACAAGATTTTTTGTCAAACTTCCGATATGTGGGCGATATAGGACTCGAACCTATAACCTTTCGCACGTCAAGCGAACGCTCTAGCCATTGAGCTAATCGCCCGTAGTCGACGAACTTCGTTCGTCTTCACGCACGAACTCGTTAGAGCGAGTGAGAAAGAATTTTAATTCTTTCGGCGTCGCTAACGCTCGCGTAAGCGATTTTATTTTGGCACACTAAATTTTATCCCGAACTGATTCTATATCTTTTTTTATTTGTTCAGTTAATTCTTCAGCTGAATTAAATTTTTTGGGCAAACGCATATAACTCTGGGTTGTAATAATCAACTGTTTATCATGTAGATCACCTTCAAAGTTAAAAAGATGAACTTCTAAGCAATCATTTTTAGATAAAGAATTATAGCCGTAATACAAAAGCCCTTTGTAAATTTTATCTCCCAGCCCTACCTGACAGGTATATAATCCTTTGGGTAGGTCTTTGGCCAAACCCGGTTCTAAATTAGCGGTTCTAATGCCTATTTTTCCGCCCAGGCCCTGGCCCTTGATAATTTGGCCCGTAATTGTGTAGGCCCGATTTAAGGTAGTAGCCTGGTAAACAGCCGCAATCAATATTATTGTGCCGAGGATTTGAGTTGGGGAAAGAACATTATTATTAAAATAGTAATCCATTGTCACGGCAGAAACCGGCCAGGCAAGCTCGCATAGGGTGGCGAGAGAGGCCGGTATTTTTTTGAGGCCGTAATAATACAAAAACATGGCTACGGCGCCAGAAGAAAAAACAATAATTACAAAAGTAATCCACTGCCTGGAGGCGATCGTTGGGATGAGATTGGCGTAGAAATAAAGAGCGGGCAGGGCCATAATCAGGACCGTCAAGCCAAAACGCAAAGCCGCCAATAAGCCATAATTTATGTTTTTCAAAGAATATTTTCCAAAGGTAGTTGACGAGCCCCAGGCAAAAGCGGCTAATAGAGAAAAGAGCGGAATGAGATAGGAGGTGATTGGCAGTCTCGTAATGGTAAATGGATCTTTGAAGGTGATAAAATATCCGGCAAAAACTGCGGTAGCGGCATAAAGATAAAATTTTTTGGGGAATCTTTCATGCAAAAATATCGCCGCCAGGATAATAGCAAAAATGGGTTGGAATTTTTGTAAAAGAATAACTACGGAAATATCCTTAAAGCCGGTTAAAAACAACGCCTTGGTAAAAAAGGTTGTTCCGAGCGCGCCGCCAAAAAGCGCAACCCAGAAGATGGTCAGCCATTCTTTCTTTTTTATCAATTTAAATTCTCGCCGGTAAATAAAGAGGAAGGGACAAAGGACAATAAATCCAAGCAGATGTTCCAAAAAAACCACGAGAGGCGAAGGCAGTTGATACAAATTAGGACGGAGAAATGTTCCATCTAAACTCCAAAGCAGGGCGGCAATAATTACGGCGAGCGCGCCGATGAAGATTTTGTTTTTCATAGAATTTTAGAGCGTTGAACAATTATTTTCAGCGTGTTTTCAGCGTACTTATCAGCGTCTAATCGGCCCCGCCCTCTATACTTTTTATTGCAAAGCTGATACTTTTCAAAACGGCAATCAAGAAAATGCTTTAAATTACCTGAATTAAAAGGCACAGAGAGCGGGGCTGAAGATACGCTGATTGGAACGCTGATTTGACGCCGAAGGATGTTATTCAACATTCTCATTGTATGAAATTTGGAAAGTCTGATTTGGTGTATTTATACAACTCCGTTCGAACCTATTTTATCAAAAATTCCTGAAAAAATCCAATCGCTCCGCCCCGCCGCTTTGCGGCGGCTATTTATGGTTCTAATCTTTTAACTCCGCGATAAAGATAGGTTACCTCGCGAACATTGCCGACATTAAATATCTTCATTAACATTCTTGATGGCCCAAGCCCAAAACCGCCGTGCGGCGGACAGCCATATTTGAAAAAATTTAAGTAAAACTGAATCGGTTTAAGTTTTAGTCCTTTCTCTTTGGCTTGGGCCACGAGAACATCGTATCGATGTTCTCTTTGTGCGCCCGTTGTAATTTCCAAACCATTCCATAATAGGTCAAAGCTTTTCGTGAGTTTCGGGTTACTTTCCAATCGCATGTGATAAAACGGGCGTACCTCAATTGGATATTCTGTAACGAAAACAAATTCGTGCCCTTCTTTTTTTTGAATATAATCGGAAAGTTTTCTTTCTTCTTTCGGGCTCAAGTCGCCTTCTTTTTCGTTTGGCACTCCTAACTTAGCAAGAATTTCCTTCGCTTGCTTCATAGTAACTTGCGGAAAAGGAAGTTTTGGAACAATCAAATCTCTACCGTAAAGAGCCGAAATTTCCTTACCAAATTTTTCTTTGATTCTTTCTAGCGCATAGCGGATTGCTTTTTGTTCTTCCGCCATAACATCTTGGTGCGATTCAATAAAAGAAATTTCGGTATCATATCCGGTGAACTCCGTATCGTGTCTTGAAGTGAAAGATGGGTTAGCGCGAAAAACCGGGCCAACTTCAAAAACCCGCTCGAAACCGGATGCCATGCCCATTTGCTTATAGAATTGTGGCGATTGAGCAAGATATGCTTTGCGGTCAAAATACTTAACTTCAAAAAGTTCTGCTCCTGATTCACTCGGCGTACTCATGAATTTTGGCGAATGGATTTCGATATATCCATTTTGCGTCCAGTATTCGCGAAAAGATTGTTCCATTAATGTCCAAACCTTAAACACAAGGGTTTTTTCTGGTTTCCTTAAATCCAGCCAGCGCCAATCCAATCTTTTCTGTAAATCTGTTTCTTCAACCCCTTTTTCAACCACAGGGATTGGAAGTCCTGGAGAGGCAAGAGAAAGAATAGAAATTTTTTCTGCCGTTATTTCAATTCCGCCTGGCGCTTGTTTTTCTGTTTTCGCCAACCCGACAATTTCTACAACCGATTCCAAACTCAAGGACTTGGCAACCTTTAGTGCTTCTGGGCTGGTTTTTGTAACGACGACTTGAAGCGTGCCGGAAATATCGCGGATGATTAAAAACTTGATACTTCCCTGGTCGCGGATAGTATGAACAAATCCAGCAATTTTAATTTGTTGCCCAGTCCTTTCTTTAATTTTTTCGATTAACGTTCTTTTCATATAATTTTCATTAAAAAATAAATCACCCTTACAAATCTACCAATGTAAAACATTGATAATCTTGTAAGGGCGATATAATCGCGGTGCCACCCTACTTTGTTTGGTCATTGTCGGCCAAACCTCATGCCGCTTTTTGCGGTTTGTGCTATCACGGGCACTTCCCGGAGAATTCTACTTACCCTCTTGGGCTTTCTTTTCTCGGCTCGGCTGTGTTAGCAGCGTCATTGCCTTTGCTTTTTAATTGTGAATTTATATTAGAACATCAAAAATAATTATGCAAGTTTTTTAGCCGACGCGTCTCTCGGCGAGCGGACGAAAATGGGGTGTTTGAGAGGAGAAAATTGGGCACGGTTGGACTCGAGGGGTCATCCGACCCCTCGCCCCGTCGAATGACGGGGCAAACCATGCCTTTGGGCGCACTTGGATTTGAACCAAGGACCTACGACTTATAAGGCCGTTGCTCTAACCGCTGAGCTATGCGCCCATATTATACGCTTTTTATTTTTACCTTGATTGATCTAGGTGCCCGCCTTTGCGGGAGGGTGGTGGGTGGGTTGTAGTTTCTCTTTAAAAGAGGCTTGGCTATTGGTTTAATTTTTTCAATTTCTTTTTTCCCCATTAATTCTTCAAACTCCTTCTTTTCGATTGTTTCTTTTTCAATTAATGTTTTGGCAATTTTCTCAAGTAAATTTTTCTTTTGAGTCAAAATTTTTTTCGCCTGGGTTTCAGCATTTTTAATGAATTTTGCCACTTCTTTGTCAATCTGGGTAGCTACTTTTTCTGAATAATTTCTTCCCGTTTCAAACTCTTTGCCTAAAAAAGCCAATTCTTCTCTTTCGCCAAAAGAAATCGGACCCAAAGAAGACATTCCATATTCTTTGACTAATTTTCGAGCCAGTTCAGAGGCCCTTTCTAAATCGTTAGTTGCACCGGTGGTGATTTCTCCAAATTTTATTTTTTCAGCGCAATATCCTCCCAAGAGAGTTGCCATTTCGGCCAAAAATTCTGATTTTGTTTTCATTTTCCTCTCCTCGGTCGGCATTTTTAAGGTATAACCGGCGGCCATTCCCCGGGCGATAATAGAGATTTTCCTGATTGGTTCAGCTCCGGGCAGGGAAGCAGAAACTAAGGCATGACCGGCCTCGTGATAGGCAGCGATTTCTTTTTCCTTTTTTGATAAAATATGTGACTTGCGTTCGGGACCCAATAAAACTTTTTCAATTGATTCTAATAATTCTTCTTGAAAAACCTGGTGTTTGTTTCTTCTGGCTGCTAAAATGGCAGCTTCATTAACCACATTAGCCAAATCCGCTCCCGAAAATCCGGGGGTTCTTTCAGCCACTTCTCTTAAGTTAACATTTAAGGCCAGGGGTTTGCCTTGACAATGAATCTTTAAAACCTCTTCCCGGTCATTAATATCCGGCAAATCCAAAACAATCCTTCTATCAAATCGACCCGGTCTCAATAAAGCCGGATCAAGGTATTCCGGGCGATTGGTGTTATGAAGTAAAATTGGACTTTCTCCGCCAAAAAAGGCTTCATTTTCGCAACCACAAAAATCATAGACATAACCATTATAGGGAAAGCGTTTTATTGATTTAACAATTGGTCTTTTAACATTTGCTTTTCCTTCCTTAAAGCCTAAGGGACTTTGGGTTTTTCCGAATCCTAATCTCCAAGCAGTGGTTTCTTTAAGAGGTTTACCGTTTTTAATTTTCCTTCCCTCCTTTGCTTTGAAGGAATAGATATAACTTTTTAACCCATGCATTCTAAAAAGCCAGTTTAATTCCAAAATTAGTTGTTTACTTATTGAAGTTACTTCTCCTTGTCCCCCCCTGTTTTTATAAATATAGCCGTCTCCGCCTAAATAACCTTTAAAAAATTCTTTAAAATATTCAAATGTTGATTCGAAAAGAAAAGCAGGTACATGTTTATTTTCAGCCCCTTTTCCGCAGTGATAGGCAAAAAATTTAGCTAATGGTGTACATTGATAAACAATATTAATTGCTCCCGGGGTATTAAATTTTATTCTATGCGGTTCTAAATTGAAAATTTTTTTCATTAAATTTTGAATATCTTCGATTTTCTCTTTCTCCTTTCGATTTAAGCAAAAATCCACTTCCTTCCGAGCATAACCTTCGGCAGTATAGTATCCCAAAAGTCGACATAAATCAGGAGTAACTTTAACTTTTTCAGGTAAAATATCTTTGTGTTGATAATACTCTCTCGATAGAGTTCGAGGTCCTGATCCTCCTCTTTGCCATCTTCCAATAGTAGTTTGAGAAACTTCAAACATTTCAGCTAATCTGGATTGAGAGACTGTTCCAGCATGAGATAGGGCATATTGGTAAGTAAGATTAACTGGTTCGAATTTTTCAAAAAGAGGTTGCCAAACCGAGAGTTCCATTTCAAAATTTCCATTGAAACTATGAAATCTAATCTCTCGTAATCTTTTAATGCCTCGGTTAACTTTAAAAGGAAGGTCAACTAAAATATCACCCGCTTTCAATTCTGAAACTCTTTTTATTTTTAATCCCTGCTGGGTCCTAACAAATAATGAGTGGTTTCCAGTAGTTTTTATTTTTCCTCCCAAATATTCTACTTCATAAATTTCATTTACTTTATGACGAAAAACACTTCTTACTTTTTTGAAAGCACTATTCCCAAAATAAATATTATTTTTGGGAGCAGAACCTTTTCTTTCTTTTCTTTCAAATCCCAGAGCTTTTAAATCATTAGTAAATTTTTCAATTCCTTCCTCCTCTTCTTGATAATAAGGATCAATAACTTCAGAAATTGGTAAGAGTTTATATTCATTATCTCTTTTTATTAAAACTGGCGTATCACCAATTACACTAGCAGCGAAAACTAAGATTCCCTCTTCTCTTCCAATTCCATCCATCTCAGCCAATAATTGATTCAAAGTCTGTTCCCTTTCTTCATGGCCACCAGTAATCCCCATTCCTCTTATTTTCCCAATGCTATCTATTTCATCAATAAAAATGATTGCTCTCCCGGTTTTTCTGGCCTGGTCAAAAAGGCTCCTGATCCTCGCGCTTCCGACTCCTACGAAAAGCTCGATCACTTCTGACGCCGAAATTGAAAAGAAGGGAATATTAGCCGTAGAGGCAATTGCTTTTGCCAATAAAGTTTTTCCAGTTCCGGGAGCTCCTATTAATAAAACTCCCCTCGGAATCCTTGCTCCCAATCCCAGATATTTTTTTGGATTTTTCAGAAAATCCACTACTTCATTTAATTCCTCTTTGGCTTCTTTCAGGCCGCCAACATCATCGAAACTAATTTTTTCTTTTGGCTGGCCCTCGGCTCCAAATAATTTTGCTCTGGCTCTGGTGAAATCAAAGGCCTGAGTTGCTCCGGTTTTCGCTTGTCTAAATAACATCCAAAAAAAGAGACCGAAAAGCAAAAGGGGTAGGACAGAGAATAAAACCGGTCCCAACCAAACCCAGGTTCCGCCGGCTTCTTTTGCCACAATTTCTATTTTAGCCAATTTCCCGGTATCTACTCCGTAATTAATTAGAGATTGAGAAAGAGCCGCTTCGGTTTCTTTCCTCGATTCAGCTAATTTATCATCTTGATAGATTATTTCCAATTCATTTCCCAAAATTGTGAGCTTTTTAACTTTATCCTGATTAATATCCGAAACTAATTTCGTCAGCGATATTTTTTCCTTTTTTTCGAATGGTTGAAAAAATAAACTAAAAATAGCGGAAACCATCAGAAAGATGAGTATTAAGAAGATAAAATTTTTAGCTAAGTTTTTCACCCCGTTAGAAGTCTGCCCTCATATAGGATATGTCTAACTTCAGACAGACTTTGTTATTTTGATTATACCCCGTTATCAGAAACCCCGTTAGAAGTTTTAGGTAAAAAATAATTTTGTGGAAAATTATTTTTTACAAATCTCTGACAAAATAAATATGTAATTCTTGTTCTTGCATAACATCAGGATATTACTCATCTGCAAACTTCTAACGGGGCCAAGACTTCTAACGGGGTTCATCTTTAACTAATTTTAAACTCATTTTGTGTTCTTTTCCATCAATTAATAATATTTGAAACTTATATTTCTTACCTATTTTCAGGGTATCGGACATTTTTCCGCCCTCAAATTCTGAAATATGACAGAGTCCTTGAATTTCTGGCGAAATCTGGATAAAGGCACCGAAGGGATTAAATTTGGTCACCTTGCCTGAAACTATGTCTCCCTTTTTATATTTTTTTTCAATACCTTGCCAGGGATCCTTTTTTAAAGCTTTTAAAGAAAGAAAGACTCGGTCTTTTTGAATGTCAATAATTTTTGCTTTTACCTTATCTCCCACCTTAACAATTTCGGTTGGCTCTTCAATAATCTTCCAATCCAATTCCGAAATATGAATGAGACCTTCCAGGTCATTCCCGCCTGCATCGGCTATGCCGAAGGCATTGCGGGCAGGAAATTTCATAAATGCTCCAAAATCAGTAACCCCTGTAATTTCTCCCAAAACTTCATCACCAACTTTATAATTTTTTAAGCTCTCCTTTTTATACTCCAAAATTTTTGCCCTTTCCGATAAAATAATCTGTTCATCTCTTCGAGAAAAATCAATAATTTTCACCTCAAGAGTTTGACCAACGAATTTTTGGAGTTCTCTTAAGATTTTTGTTTTGTCGGCGCCTTCGACTCTCGGATAGTGTTCCGGTGATAACTGGGAAACCGGTAAAAAGGCGGGGATATCAGAAACTTCCGTGACCAAACCTCCTTTATTGGCTCCTAAAATTTTTACTAATAAATTTTGGCCTTTTTCCTTTTTTTGTTGGATGACTTCAAAAGCCATTTCTTTGGAAGCCCCGCTAAGTGATAATTCTATATAGCCCTCATCGTTTTCTAAATCAATTATTTTAGCAAAAACCCTATCTCCAATTTTCAAATCTTTTAATTTTTCTTTCGCTTCATAAAATTCCTTTCCATAAATTATGCCCGTTCCAAATGCCCCCAAATCCAAAAAGAGGGAGGCTCTTCCTGTGCCAATAATTTTCCCTTCAATGATATCTTCAACCTTTAGCGGTTTTAACGAATCACTTTTTTCCAAGATATCTTTCATACATATTTAATTTACATCTTTAATTGATTTTTTTCAAGGGCTATGATACAATGGAAAACAGAAAGTCGTTATTAGAAAATCGAAAATCGTAAAAACGAATTTCTAATTTCGAATTCCTATTACGAATTTCCAATTTCGAACAACGAATTTCCAATTTCAATATGACTATAATATGGCATGGTCAATCTTGTTTTCAAATAATAACTTCTCATAATAAAAATGGACAAATTTCCATTATTATTGATCCCTTTTCAGAGGAAATTGGTTTACGGCTTCCTAAACTTGAAGCTGATATTATATTGGTGACACATAATCATGCAGACCACAATAATGTGAAAGCCGTTTCGGCAGCCACAAGTGCCTCTGAGCCTTTTTTAATTTCCGGTCCCGGCGAATACGAGGTAAAAGGAGTCTTTATTAGGGGAATTCATTCGCTAAGCGCGGCGAATCCGCGCTTGGCGGGAGATGAGACGAAGTCTCAACGACCTTGGCATGATGAAAAACAGGGCAAAGAGCGCGGAGAAAATACCATTTATACAATCGAAACTGAGGATTTAAAATTGTGTCACCTTGGAGACTTGGGTCAAAAGGAATTGGCTGCAGAACAACTGGAAAAAATCGGCGAGGTTGATATTTTAATGATTCCGGTTGGAGGAGTTTATACAATTTCAGCCAAGGAAGCGCCGAAAATTATGAGTCAAATTGAACCCAAAATTACCATCCCGATGCACTATGCCATTCCAAGATTGAAGATAAAATTGGAATCTTCAGATAAGTTTTTAAAAACATTCGGAATAAAGAATCTGGAGCCGATGAAAAAATTATCAATTAAAAAGAAGGATATATTGCTTGAAGAAGCCAAGATTGTGATTCTAAAACCATGAAAATAGAAAATTTTGTTAAACCATATTTGAAAAAAGATCTCCCCGACGTTCGGCCTGGCGATGTGGTTAGAATCTCTCAAAAAATTCCCGCTTCCGTTCCCGCCCACGATAAATCTTCGGCGGGCAAGAAGGAAGGAGAGAAAGAAAGAACTCAAATATTTGAGGGAACAGTCATTGCCAGAAAACATAGAAAAGAAATGGGAGCAACGATTACCGTGAGGAGAGAGATTTCCGGTGTCGGGGTAGAAAGAATTTTCCCTATTCATCTGCCAACAATTGAAAAAATCGAAATTTTAAAACGGGGAAAAGTCAGAAGGGCAAAACTTTATTATTTAAGAAAAATGAAGGGAAAAAGAGCAAAAATAAAAAGTAAAGAGTTCCCAAAAGAAATAGCCAAAGAAAAGAAAGTTAGACTAAAAAAAGAATAAAGAATAATAAGCCCAGGTGGTGAAATTTGGCTATACACGCTACTTTGAGGGGGTAGTGGGAGAAATCCCGTGTGGGTTCGAATCCCACCCTGGGCACATTTCAGTAAAAGTCAAGGATTTCTGGGCGAAATCAGTTGGCGGTTTCGTTCTGGAAAAAGAAAATTTTTTAACCAAAACAATATGAAATACTTTATCTACGCAAGAAAATCTACCGAAGATGATGACCATCAAGTTCTCTCAATTGAGTCGCAACTCGCGGAGTTGCGGGAATTTGCCGCCAAAGAAAAACCCCAGTAGTAGTCCCGCCACAGCGAGACACTACGGGGCAGGTTGTCAAAGATCGCGGCGAAGCCGCGATTACAGGCGGGGCTTCCTCGCCCCGCCGTGGCGGGGCGAAATGCGCTGTGCCCCGTAGTAAGCTCTGCTTTACTACTGGGGTTCGGACTAATTCAAGAATACTGCACCGAATATGATAAAACTTAGGAAATTTTCCTTTTCTGATTTAAAAGAAGTAATGGAAATTGAAAGACTCTCTTTTCCAAATAGAAAACCTTTTTCCGAAGATTACTTCGGAAAACTTTATCAAAAATATCCGGAAGGATTTATGGTGGCCGAGGATAAGGGAAAAATTTTGGGTTACGCCATTGGTGAAGTTCAAAAAGATTGTGGGAAAATAATTTCAATTGCCGTTCATCCGGCTTGGCGCAAAAAAGAGGTGGGGAAAAAATTAGCGAATTTTTACCTTGCGTATTTTAAAAAGAAAAATTTAAAAAAAATTTTCCTCCATATGAGGAAAAACAATTTAGCAGCAATTTCTTTTTATAAAAATCTCGGTTTTCAAATTTTAAAAACTATTAAAAACTATTATCAAAATGGCGACGATGCCGATTTAATGGAAAGGAAAATTTGAGGGCACTTGGCGCAGTGGTTAGCGCGCTGCTTCGACATAGCAGAGGTCGTGGGTTCAAGTCCCTCAGTGCCCACCAAATTGAATTAGCCGCCTCGCTCGGGGCTTCCTCCTTCGCACTTCGTGCTACGGCGGACAGGTCGCGCCTCGCTTCGGCGGGCAGGTAAAAGGAAAAGAAAACTTTTTTGCTGGCTTCTGCTCTCAACGAGCAGGGCGGCGGGGCTTCGCTTCGGCTCGGGCGAGGCGGAATTCCCCCCACACCCCCCTTCCGCCTCGCCCTCGCTTCCGACGGCGATTTTTTCGGCGGGTTTTTCAAAATCTTATCAATTATCTGTCCTGTGTTCCAGCTTCTGTTTCGCTAATAGTTTGATAATTTTCACCAATTGTCCTTTCTTTGGTTTGATTAGATAAAGTATTTTGATAAGATTTTTCTATATCTTTATGGCTTGTTCTCAAAGTAGAAATTGTATTTTTATATTCTGCGATAACATCTTTATAGCTTTCTTTAATCTGATTTGAAAAAAATGAACCGAAAGTATACAAAAGCCCCATTCCGATTGAAACACTACCCAAAATTCCAGCAGGACTTGATAAACTGTTGTCTTTATCCAAAAGTAAAAATCCAAAAAGAAGTGTTAAAAATAACACTAGCACGGATTGTAATTCAATTTTTTTAACAAGTTCTGACCACATATTATTCAAAAGTGTTATTTACCACGCTCAAAAAACCGTTTTCATCAGCAAGATATTGCCTAAATTCTTTTAGTAATTTTGATATATCTTTTGGCTCAATTTCTTTATTTTGGAATACATCAATATTAAATAAAATTCCCGGCGTTTTTTCAGTATCATTTTTGATGACTGGTTGAAGCATTAAATTAGCACTAAAATCTTTGCCCGTTTTTATTTCTAACCGAATAATTGACGGCTTTGTATCTTTAATCACTGTAAATTTTTTAAGATAGTCATCTTGTTTTTCTTTGTTTTGAAATTCATAAACAAAATAATTCCGCCAACCAACTCGGCTTATTTTTTCAACTTCTAATATTTTCAAAATGCTTTCAGCTTCTTTTGAAAAAAGGTTAGAAATCATGTCCAACGAATCAATTTCGCTAAACCTTGCCCAAATAACCTGAGAAGTAATTTTTAATTCGTCAATTTTATCTTTTGGTTGTTCAATAACTAAACCACCTAAACCCATTTGAAATTGAGGCACGGAATTATTTTTGTGATAAGCATTAACAATTTCGCCAGCTTTATCCACATACTTAAAACCTTTTATTGTATTGATTTGGATAAACGCTTCTGAATTTTTTAATTTATTCAATTTTTGAATAGTTTTGCTCATATTTCTCAATTAGATTTTCTCATTATAAATAGATACTTAAAACCTCTCAAATAAAAATTGTACTGCCTTGCTCTATTATGCCAAATCCCTGTGTTTGAGGTTTGATTATGTCTGGTCAAACAAACAATATCCATTGGCTCAAAATATTTTTCTAATCTCTGCCAGATGAGAAATCCAACAGCCGTAAATTTCTTTTTAATCCATTGATCAGCAATAACCCAACCCATAACTTTACCGGGTTTCAAAATTCTCGCGATTTCAGAAGCGACTTTTTCTAACTCATCATAAAATTCTGTTTTCTCACATGAAATTTTACCAATACATTTTTCATTATCAGAATAATTTATATTGTCCGAGTATGGTGAATCAATAAAAACAAAATCAACAGAATTATCTTTGAGTGGGATTTTCCGAGAATCATTTTTAATTACATCTGGTCTAACTATATTCAAATCATAGCCAATTACTTTTCGGTTTAGTTCTTTCGCCACATCAATCGTCGTTCCACTTCCGCACATTGGATCAACAACTAAATCACCCTCTTTTGTGTACCTTTGTAGTAAATTCCAAATAACAAAAGCGGGCGTTACACCGTTGTATTTATTATTTCCGTGTGGTTTGCTTCTTATTTTTTTCAATGGCAAAATATTTAAGATTATCCCTTAACCATTGATAAAAATCTTTCTCGCAACATTCAAGAAATTTTTTAAACTCTTTTTCTGTAAATTTTTTACCTTCTTCTTCGCAATTTTCTTTAAAAACATCGCGAATTTCATCAATGTTGATAATGGTAGATTTTTTAGTCATATTTTAGTTGTTTAAATTGTAATTCATCATTTTCGATGTAATATGTATAGGCGTCTAAATTATAAAGATTTTTTAAGTCGCCGATTTTTTCTAACAGCTCTTTTTTCTTATCGGTTTGATTACCAAAGTCTCGCCCAATCAAAATTCCTTTTATCATTTCTTTTCTGGCTCCAGGAATTAAACGAGATGCCCATTCAATATATCTTGTTAATTGCTCTACATAAAAAGGATCAATAATTCCCTTTTTTAGCTCAAAAACAGAAATGCCAATTTTCAACCAAAGATTCATTACCTGCTTTTTATAAATACACGCCACATCAATTGCGCCGCCCGCAATATAAGTGCTTAATTGATTCAAGACTTCGTAGCTGTACTTTTCCGAAAGTCCGTTTTCAAAACCAGAAAGCCTATGAAGTATTTTAGGATTTCTTAATAAATAAGCTTCGAGATACGCTTCCATTTTAAATTCTGTGATTTTGTTTCCAGTATACTGTAATAAATTGACTGGTTGTTCTTTGAGATTTTGACCCTCATATTCTTTTGTATATTCGCCACTTTTAAAGTTTGCCTGCAATAACGCTTGTAATAAAAGTATGCCTTCTTCTTCCAAAAGTGTAGTTACGGCTTTATCAATCAAGGCTGAACTATCAATAACAGTTTTAATTTTCCCCGCTTCCTTCAAATCCCAAAAAACTTGAATGGGCACAGGGTTTAAACAAACATGTTCTTTTAAATATTGAAATTTTATTCTGTATGGATATTTATCAATATTTTTCTTTTTTTCATCGGCGGTCCAAACAATTTCTGGATTATAAAATAATTCACTTGTTACTTCATAAGGGCCGTGTATGAAACCAACCGTCCGCAATCCAACTCTGTGGGCCGTATAATAAAAGACAATATCACCTTTCCATATATTGGCTAATTGATTTATATTTCTTTCGCTTACGCCAAACATTCCATATTTTTCGCTTATGGAAAAATATTTTGGCGAGTTAAGTAAATGGAATTTATGTTGCATATGAGTATCCATTAAAATTAACAATAATATTTTTTAATATTCTTTTCATTTCAACAAAAACTTGGTTCATTTCGCTAAAATAGGTTGAGACTTCCTCGGCAGTTTTCTTGTCTTTTTTCAGT
>Ga0210015_1003506_pt1 | contig 13797 bp, 16 predicted proteins | sample CryGeymeta201522_FD_185471 | JGI IMG/M metagenome (GOLD analysis project Ga0210015, IMG submission 185471) | Groundwater microbial communities from Crystal Geyser aquifers in Utah, USA - Crystal Geyser metaG 2015-22 (SPAdes) (version 2) | ecosystem: Environmental > Aquatic > Deep subsurface >... | reverse complement strand
GCACCGGGGCGGTCGGCAGCATCGGTGTCGTGGTGATGCATGCCGATCTGAGTGGCCAACTTTCCGACGATGGCGTGACCGTCACGCTGATCCATTCCGGCGCGCACAAGGTTGACGGCAATCCCTACGCGCCGCTGCCAGATCCGGTGCGTGCCCGCATTCAGACGGAAGTCGACAGCATCCGCACATTGTTTGCCCAGACCGTCGCCGCCGGTCGTGGTCGCCGCCTGTCGGCGGAGGCTGCCTTGGCGACCGAAGCCGAATGTTACCGCGGCGCAGAGGCGGTGGCGGCGGGCCTGGCGGATGAAGTGTCCGACCCGGCATCTGCCTTCGCGGCCTTCGCCGCAGCCCTGAACGGGCGCGGCACAATCCGAAGCGCTGGGCCCGGACGCCCAGTGCAATCCCACCAGTCCAAGGAGTCGATCATGAAACCCAACGCATCCACCGCGACCGAAGCGCCCGCTACCGATCAAACCGAGGATCAGGTCGTGCCAGCGCCTGTCGAGCCGTCTCCCGCCCCGGCGGCTCCGCCCGCGCCTGTCCCGATCGAAGCCGCAACTGCTGTCGCCCTCGCCCGTGCCGAGGCGGCGGAACTGGCCAGCATCGGCGCGCAGGCGGCGCGTCTTGGCCTTGCCATCGACGTGGCCGAAGCCGTGCAGAAGGGCCTGCGGCCTGACGCCCTGCGCGCCTCCATCCTGAACCAGTTGGCCGCGCGCGGTGATGCCAGCGCCGTGGCCGTGGTGCCGCCGCCGAAATCGGCCGCGCTGGAAAGCCCGCTGCTGGCCGCCGTCAAGCGCGCCACCAGCGCGGGCAAAGCCGCCTGAACGCCCCCATCAGAAAGGATCTGAACAATGGCACCCTTGACCCAGTCGCCCACCATGAGCGACGTTCTGAAATATTCGGAGAACCCGAATTACACCAACGAGTCCGTGACGCTGCTGACCGGCACCAGCTACAAGGTCGGCTCCGTCCTCGGGAAGATCACCGCCAGCGGCAAGTACAAGCTGGCCGCCGTCGGCGCGGTCGATGGCTCGGCCGTCGCGGTGGCGGTGCTGCTGACGGCCACCGATGCCACGGCGGGCGATGCGACCGGCGTCATTCTGGCGCGCGGCCCGGCCATCGTCTCGAAAGCGGCGCTGGTGTTTGACGCCACCGTCAACGACGCGCCCAAAACCGCCACCAAGCACGCCGAGCTGACCGCCGCCCTCATCGTGCCGCGCACCAGCGCCTGATCCGCAGCGCGGCCGAAATCGCCGTGACTGATCTCACCCCCAAAACCTCCCGGAGAAAACCATGAACGCCATCATTCGCAACCCGTTCGACGCGGGCGGCTATTCGCTCGCCGAAATGACCACAGCCATCAACATCCTGCCCAACCTCTACACCCGCCTCGGCGAGATCGGCCTGTTCCGGTTCGAAGGCATCACCCAACGCTCGGTCATCATCGAGCAGTTCGAGGGGGCGCTGAACGTGCTGCCCTCGGTGCCACTGGGTGCCCCCGCCACGGTCGCCAGCCGCGAGGGCCGCGCGATGCGGTCGTTCGGCCTGCCGTGGATTCCGCACGACGATGTGATCCTCGCCTCGGATATTCAGGGCGTCCCAGCATTTGGCGGCCCTGAGAATGATCAGCTTGCCGCCGTGATGCTGCGCAAGCTGACCCTGATGCGCCGCAAACACGCGCAGACCCGCGAATACATGGAGATGAACGCCCTGCGCGGCATCGTGAAGGACGGGGCGGGCATAACCCTCTACAACTACTTCACCGAGTTCGGTCTGGGGCAAATCTCCGTCGATTTCCTCCTCGGCACCGCCACCACCAAGGTGCAGGAAAAGGTGCGCGAAGCGATCCGGGCGGTGGAAGACAACCTCTTGGGCGAGTCGATGATCAGCATTTACGCGCTGGTCAGCCCGGAATTCTTCGAAAAACTGATCGGCCACGCCCTGACGCAGGACGCCTACAAGTTCTACGCCGCCACCGGCGCGCAGCCGTTGCGCCAGGATGTGCGGCGGTCTTTCCCGTTCGCGGGCATCCTGTTCGAGGAATATCGCGGCACCGTCACCCTCTCGACCGGGGCGGCCGAGCGGCTGATTCCGGCGGGCGAAGGCATCGCCTTCCCGATCGGCACCATCGACACCTTCACGACCTATGGCGGCCCGGCCAACCAGATCAGCCTCGCCAACACCATCGGCCTGCCGCTTTATGCGCGCCAGCTGATGGACGACAAGGACCGCTGGATCAACATCCTGACCGAAGCCTCGATCCTGCCGGTCAACAAGCGGCCCCGCACCGCAATCCGCCTGTTCAGTTCCAACTGATCGGGGGCCGCCATGACCGCCTTCGCCACCGCCATGACCGCGATTTTTGCCGACCGCAACATGGCGGTGGATGCTCTGTGGCTCTCGGGCGGGGTCGGCCCGGGCGTCGCCGTCCGGGTCATCCGCAAATCACCCGACGAAATCACGCCCTTCGGCGCTGGGCGCATCCTGTCGGAAACCACCCTGCTCGATGCGCGCGTCGCCGACATGCCAACGCCAGCGCCGGGCGACCTGATCAACATCGGGCTTGAGAGCTTCATCATCCAGGGTGCGCCGAAGCTCGACCGGGAACGGCTGATCTGGACACTCGATATGAGGCCCGCATGAAAATCGACGTGAAAATCGCCCCGGACATTGTGGCGCTGATGCGCGCCGAAGTGGCTGCGGGCCAAAAGGCGGTCTCGACCACGATGGCCCAAGCCGGTGCCGATCTGAAATCCGCCTGGCGGGGCCAGATCACCGGTGCAGGTTTGGGCCAGCGCCTCGCCAACACCATCCGGTCGCAAACTTATCCCAAGGGCCGCAACAGCCTGGACGCGGCCGCGCTCGTCTGGTCCAACGCGCCGGTGATCATCGGCGCGCATGACACCGGGCCGCTGATCCGCTCCGGAAACGGTTTCTGGCTGGCGATCCCGCTGCCCGCCGCAGGCAAGGCGCTGGGCGGCAAGCGCATCACGCCCGGTATGTGGGAGCAAAAGACAGGTCTGCGCCTGCGGTTTGTCTATCGCCGCCGGGGGCCAAGTCTGCTGGTGGCCGATGCCGTGCGGTTGAACACGCGCGGCCAAGCGGCCGTTTCAAAGTCGAAAACCGGACGTGGCCAAGTGACAGCACCGATCTTCCTGCTGGTGCGACAGGTCAAATTGCCCAAGCGGCTGGATCTGGCGAGGGATGCCGAGCGGGCGCAGGCCGCCATTCCGGGCAGCATCGTGCGCAATTGGGTCGAGGATCATCTTTGATGGCAGGTGCCGACCTCAATACCCTGCTTCACGTTGATGCCGAACAGCCAAGACTACCGCCGGTTCGCCGTCAAACTGGTAGAGAGACACATATCCGCTGTCACCGAAGGGGATGAGCCACTCGCGAAACTTTGGATCCATGTCCTCGACCGGACGCCCGACACCCGGTTGGTCCGCGAGAATCTTCATGCCCTCGCGAATGGCTTTGGCCGCGCGACGGGCTGCGTCTGGGTTCTTTTCGGCCAGGAAATGATAGAGGCGTTCAACATCCCGCAGCGCGGCGGGGGACCAGATCAGTTGTGGCATTCAGGAACAGTCGCGTCTTCGCCCGCTTCCAGCTTTGCAAGCCATGCATCGGCCTCAGCCTGTGTCACATGCTGGCCGGTCGCCTGGTATTCGGACCATGCCTGCAACCCGGCCTGGCGAAAGGCTTCCCGCTTTTCCTCGCGTTCAAGGAACTGCGAAACAGCCTCGCGCAACATCCAATGCGTCGAGCGGTCCTTGGCATCGGCGAGCCGCTTCAGGCGGTCGCGGGTGTCCTGATCCAGCTTGATCGCAACCGGGCGTATGGCGTTCATGGCATGCTCCGCACAAGTATTCAGAGGTATTACCTCTAGCACATCCACACGCGAGTCAGAAGTCACAAAGCTGAAGGGGACCAGAATTGGCCAGCAAACGCGAAGCCATCCTTGCCGCCCTGCAAGCGCGGCTGCAAACCCTGGCCACCCCGGTGCTGCGCGGGGATGTGCTGCCCGAGCGCATCCCGCCAACAGGCCTGATCATCCTGCGCGACGGCAAGCCGGGCGAGCCGGAGGTGACGCTGTCGCCGCTGACCTATTTCTACGAGCACCGGGCCGAACTGGAGGTGGTGATCCAGGCCGGGACCGGGCGCGATGCGCTGTTTGATGCGCTGACAGCGTCCATCGGCGCGGCGCTGGCTTCTGACCGCACGCTGGGCGGCCTGTGCGATTGGGTCGAGGCGGAAGCGCCCGAGCCGGTCGATCTGCCCATTGAAGGCGCTGCCGCCCTGAAAGCGGCGGCGATCACCCTGGTGCTGCACTACGCCACCGCCGACCCCCTGATCTGAATTCCCCTCATAAAAGGACACTGACATGGCACGCGCACAAGGAGCGCGGGCGCAGATGGCGCTTGCGTTCGAGACGGTTTACGGCACGCCGCCGGTTGGCGGTTTCACCCGGATGCCCTTCGCCAGCACCTCGTTGGGGTCGGAACAGCCGCTCCTGAACAGCGAGTTGCTGGGCTATGGCCGCGACCCGCTGGCCCCGATCAAGGATGCGGTGACCGCCGACGGCGACGTGGTGGTGCCGATCGACGCGGCAGGCTTCGGGTTCTGGCTGAAAGCGGCGTTCGGCGCGCCTGGCACCACCGGCGTCGGTCCTTACACGCATACCTTCCAATCGGGCAACTGGACCCTGCCGTCGATGTCGATTGAAACCGGCATGCCGGAGGTGCCACGCTTTGCGATGTATTCCGGCTGCGTGCTCGACAAGCTCGCGTGGCAAGTGCAACGCTCGGGTCTGCTGACCGCCACCGCCAGCCTGGTTGCGCAAGACGAAACCGTGGCCAGCAGCACGGCCGCAGGCACACTCGCCGCACTCACGCTGCAGCGCTTCGGGCATTTCAACGGGGCGATCACCCGCGACGCTGTAGCGTTGGGCAATATCGTCTCGGCCGACGTCGCTTATGCCAACAACCTCGACCGGATCGAGACCATCCGCAGCGACGGCCAGATCGATGGGGCTGATCCCGGCATGGCATCGCTGACCGGCAAGATCGAGGTCCGCTTTGCCGACAGCACGCTGGTTGACCAGGCGATCAACGGCGATCCCGCCGAGCTGGTGTTCAGCTACAGCCTCGGGGCCAGTGCCAGCTTCACCTTCACCGCTCATGCCGTCTATCTGCCGCGCCCCAGGATCGAGATTTCCGGCCCGAAAGGCGTGCAGGCCACCTTCGACTGGCAGGCGGCGCTGGCCGTGAGCCCGGCGCGCATGTGCACTGCCGTCCTCGTCAACAGCATCGCGAGCTACGCATGATCCGGATCAATCTCTCCCCCGAGCCGCAATGGCTCGATCTCGGCCACGGCGTGCGGCTGCAGCTTTTGCCGCTGACCACGGCGCTGATGGTGGCCGCCCGATCCGACCCTGCGGTGCGGGTGCTGGCGGCCGATGCCAGCAACGACACCCGCGCGGCGGTGTTCGCCGCAGCCCTTGCCCGCCATGCCGTAATTGGCTGGGAAGGCGTGGGTGACGCCGATGGCAACGTGCTGGAGGTATCGCCCGAAGGCATCGACGCGCTCCTGTCGCTCTGGCCGATCTTCGAGGCCTTCAACCTCCAATACGTCAGCCGCGGCATGCTGCTGGACGCCGAAAAAAACGGCTCTGCGCCCTCGCTGACTGGCACTTCAGCGGGGGCGACACCTATTGCGAGGCCTGCGGCAGCCCGTGTCCGGAATGCCCCGCGCGGCTGAACCAGCCGCTGAGCCATGACGGCTGGCAGGTCTGGGACCTGGTCGGGCGTCTGGGTGGCCAGCTGCGGGTGGCGGGTCGCGCCGTGCTGGGCTGGGACATGGGTGCGGCTTTTGCTCTCGCCCAAGCGCTGGGCCTGAACCCCATGGTGGTGGCGGAACTGCTGCCGGAATTGGAGGCGGTGATGGTCCGTCGCATCAACGAGAAGATCGGGGACTTTGATGGCTGAAAAGCGCGTATCCGTCCGCCTGGCGGCCGTGGGCGGCAAACAGGTCCGCGGTGAGCTGGAAGGTGTGGGCGACGCCGGGGTGAAGGGCTTCGGGCGTATGTCGAAAGAAGCCGAGATCGCCAACGCCCGGCTGGCGGCGTTTTCCAATCGGGTGAAGATCGCGGCAGCGGTGGCCGTCGCTGCGGCGGCTGCGGCTGGTGTTGCCATGGTCCGCTCGGGCATCGAGACAATCGACGCACAGGCAAACCTGGCGCAATCGCTGGGCACCACCACCCGCAGCATTCAGGTGCTGACGTTTGCTGGCGATCTGGCCGGGGTCTCGATGGGCGAGATCGAGCAGGCCAGCAAGAAGCTGACCACGCGTTTGTCGGAAGCCGCAGGCGGCACCGGCACAGCGGTCGATGCGTTGCAGCGGCTGCACCTGACCGCCACCGATTTGCAGGCCTTGCCGCTGGACGAGCGCATCGCCGCTATTCAGGACGCGATGACGAGGCTCATACCCCCGGCCGAGCGGGCGGCGGTGGCCTCGGCCCTGTTCGGCGACAAGGCGGCGCTTGCCTTCAGCCGGATCGACAGCGCGACGCTGCGTCAGGCATCGCAGGACATCACCGATTTTGGCGTGGTTGTGTCCGATCAGGATGCCGATCAGATCAGGACGGCAGGCGATGCTATCGACCGGCTGGGTCTGGTATGGCTGGGCCTGACCAACCAATTGACCGTCGCCGTGGCACCCGCGCTGGAAACTGTGGCCAATGCGCTAGCCGATGCCACGCGGATGGGCGGGGTCTTCCAGACCAGCATCAGCTTTCTCGGCGACCATATCGGCGAGATCGCCAGCATCGCCGGAGCCTTTGCAACCTTCTTCGCCGGGCGCTTTGTCATCGCGCTGGGCGCGGCCGCGCTGGGCGTCAGCGGGTTTTCCCTGTCCCTCACCGTGCTGAAAGGGGCCCTGATCCGCACCGGCATCGGCGCGCTGATCGTCGGCGCGGGCGAGTTGGTCTATCAGTTTTCCAAATTGGTCGAGGGCGCTGGTGGCTTCGGTGCCGCCCTTGGCCTCTTGTCCGATCTGGCCAGCGAGGTCTGGAACCGAATTGGCCTCGGCGTCGATGCGGCGCTTGCCAGCCTGCAGTCCAGCTGGTCCGGCATCACCGCCACCGTGGCCGATGCGATGCAAGGCGCGTTGGTGGCCGTGGTGGGCTTTGGCAATTCCTCGGCGGGGGTGTTTCAGGGGGCGTTCGATGCGATGAAGGCGATCTGGTCGGCCCTGCCTTCCGCCATCGGCGATTTCGCCTTCCAGGCGGCGAATGGGCTGATCGGTGGCGTCGAGGCGATGCTGAACGGTGTCGTCACCCGGATCAACACCTTCATCTCCGGCCTGAATGCAGCGCTCGACCTGCTGCCGGATTGGGCCACCGGCGAGGGTGGGATCCAGATCGGCACCCTTGATCCGGTCACACTGGGCCGGGTTGGCAATCCGTTTGAGGGTGCGGCCACCGCAGCCGGGGCTGCTGCGGCGGATGCGTTCAGGGCGGCGATGGGCAAGACCTATCTTCAAACGCCCGACCTCGGATTGGGCACGATGGCCAGCGACGCCCGCGACACTGCTGCGGCTTACACTGAAGCAGCAGGAATGCTGGCCGACGCCGCCACAAGGCCGCTGTCCAGCTGGCAGGCGCTGCAGGATGCGATGACCAAGGCCGGGACGGACGGAGCTTCTGCGCTCGATGCTGCCACGGTTGCGGCAGATGGCACCACCGACGCCCTCAACGGAGCGGGCACGGCGGCGAGCAGTGCCGGGGCGGCGGGCAAAGCGGCGGCGGATGCGGCGGCAACCGGCTGGGCAGCGGTGACGGCGGCTTTGGCAGACTATGCCACCAAGGCCCGCGATATCGGCGCAGATGTTGGCCAGACGCTGGTCGGGGCGTTTCAGAGCGCCGAGGAGGCCGTGGCCAACTTCGTCAAGACCGGCAAGTTGAGCTTCAGCGATCTTGTGACGTCGATCCTGGCCGATCTGGCAAAGCTGGCGACGCGGCAGTTCATCCTCGGACCGATTGCCAATGTTCTCTCGGGCGCGCTGGGCAATGTCGGCGGTATCGTTGCGGGCGTGCTGCACGCGGGCGGGATGGTGGGCGGCGCTGGCCCGGGCCGTGTGGTCCCGGCAATGGCCTTCGCCGGAGCACCCCGGATGCACTCGGGCGGCTTTGCCGGTCTGCGCCCTGACGAGGTGCCAGCGATCCTGCAAAAAGGCGAGCGCGTCCTCTCGCGCAGTGAAACTGCGGGCTACGGCGCTGGCGGCAATGTCACGGTGAACATCCAGACCCGCGACGCCGAAACCTTCCGCCAGTCGCGCACGCAAGTGGCATCGGACATCGCCCGCGCCGTGTCGATGGGCCGGAGGGGAATGTAGTGGCGTTTCATGATGTTCGCTTTCCCGACAATATCAGTCGGGGTGCGCGCGGCGGGCCGGAGCGGCGCACGCAAGTGGTGGAACTGGCAAGCGGCGACGAGGAGCGCAATGCCAGCTGGCTCAACTCGCGGCGCCGCTATGACGTGGCCTACGGCATCCGCCGCGCTGACGATCTGGCGGCGGTCGTCGCGTTCTTTGAGGCACGCAACGGCCGCCTGCACGGGTTCCGCTATAAGGACTGGGCGGACTACAAATCCACCCTGCCGTCGCAGGCGATCACCCCGACCGACCAGCAGATCGGCACCGGCACGGGGAGCCTGACGACTTTCCAGCTTTCCAAACTCTACACCTCCGGAGCGCAATCCTGGACCCGCGCCACCGTCAAACCGGTGGCGGGCACGGTCCGCGTGGCGCTGGGCACGGCGGAACAGCTGACAGGCTGGACACTGGATGCGACCACCGGCGTCGTCACCTTCACCATTGCCCCCGGCAACGGCGTCATCGTCCGCGCCGGGTTCGAGTTCGATGTGCCGGTGCGCTTTGACGCCGACATGCTGGACGTCACCCTCGACATCGAACGGCTCGGGTCGATTACATCCATTCCGCTTTTGGAGATCCGGCGATGAGGTCTAGGCTTCGCCCATCGTGGCCTTGACGTCATTGATCCGGGCGAACAGCGTCATGGGCTCGACGGCCGTCTCGGCAAATCCGCAGCTCAGATAGAAGGCTTTGGCGCGGTCGTTCAGCGCGTGGACGAGGATGGCCGCGATGCCAACCTCGTGCGCGGCCGCCGTGATCCGCAAGACCGCATCGCGCAACAAGGCGCGGCCAAGACCGTTTCCCTGTTCGGAGGCATCAATCGCCAGACGACCCAGCACGATGACCGGGATCGGATCGGGCATGTTCTGCCTCAGCTTGCAGGGTGCCAGATCATGGCTGACCGACCCGGCCGCCAGCGCGTAGTAGCCGACCACGCGTTGGCCCCGACACAGCACATAGGTCCGCGATGCGCCCGATGCCTGATTGGCGCGGGCCTTGCGCTTCAACCAGGCATCAAGCGTCGGCGCGCCAGATGTGAAATCGTCGAGCTGGTGATCGCCCGTCAGAGGTTCCGGTGCCCGCAGAGGATCCTGCGTTTCGGTCACTTGTCCCACGGCGCGGGCGCAGCAAGCAGTTTGCGCAGGCGCTCGTTCGGTGCCGGTGGCGCGTCCAACTGAGCCATGAAGGCTGCGAACTGGTCCGCATCCAGCCGAAACACCGTGCGATCCAGAAGCGCGTCCTCGGCCGCCTGCCGACTGGCCTCCATCATGAATTCCGAGCGATTCTTGCCAAGCGCCGCTGCGGCGCGGTCGATCAGATCGCGGTCCCGAGGGGTAACGCGAAGGTTGATCAGCGACCGGCGCTGGGTGTCGTCATGGGGTGTCGTGGCGACCATTTCGCATTCTCCTGCGATGAACTGACCCCATATGTAAAGACAACGGCTTTACATTTCAACAGCTGAACGGAAACCAATCATGAAAACCCTCTCACCCGCGCTTCAAGCCCATCTCGACGATGGCACCACCACCCTTTCCTGGTGCTGGCGGATTATCCGCGTCGACGGCGTGACGCTCGGCTTCACCGATCATGATGCGGTGCTGACCTTCGATGGCACGGGTTTTGAGCCGGAAAGTGGCTTTGCCGCCTCGGAAATCCGCTCGGGATCGGACCTCTCCGTCGATGCGCAGGATGCCGAGGGTGTTTTGACCTCGGACCGCATCACCGAGACGGATATCATTGACGGGCGCTGGGACGCAGCACAGGTCGAGCTCTGGCGGGTGAACTGGGCCGACACCTCCCAGCGGGTGTTGATGCGCCTTGGCGCGGTGGGTCAGATCCGGCGCGGCCGCATGGCGTTCGTAGCCGAGGTGCGCAGCCTCGCGCATGTGCTCAACCAGACCGTCGGCCGCGCCTATCAGGCCAGTTGTGATGCAGCGCTGGGCGATGGCCGCTGTGGCGTCGATCTGGAAGCGCCCGCCTTCAAAGGCAGCGGGACCATTCTTGCAACGGTTCGCGACCGGGGGTTTGTTGCCTCCGGCCTCGGGGCATTTGCTCCCGGCTTGTTTGCATCCGGCACCGTGGAATGGACCAGCGGCGGATCGGACGGGCGGCGGGCCGAAGTGATGATGCACGACGTCGCGGATACCGGTGTGACGATCACCCTGCTGGAAGCCCCGGTCCGGGCGCTGGGCGTGGGCGATGCCTTCGTGATCCGGGCGGGTTGCGACAAGCGGCTGGGGACCTGCCGCGACCGCTTTGCCAATGCATTGAACTTTCGGGGGTTTCCGAACATTCCGGGGCAGGATGCCGTGCTGCGCTATGCCTCGAATGGCGACGCCAATCAGGGGGTGGTGCTGTGACCCCTGCCAATGCAAACGCCGTGATCGCGGCGGCCCGCGCCTGGCTCGGCACGCCCTACCATGATCAGGCCAGCCTGCGCGGTGTGGGCTGCGATTGCCTTGGTCTGGCACGTGGCGTCTGGCGTGATGTGGTGGGGACCGAGCCGCAAGCAATCCCGCCTTACAGTCGGGATTGGGGCGAGACAGGTGCCCGCGAAGTTCTGGCCGACGGCGCGCGGGCGATGATGATCGAGATTCCCCTCGCCCAGATCGGCCCCGGCGCGCTGGTCCTGTTTCGCATGGCCCCGCGCGCCATTGCCAAGCATGTCGGCATCCTGACCGCCTCGGACCGCTTCATCCACGCTTACGACCGGCTGGGCGTGATCGAAGAGGCGCTGACCACAACATGGGCGCGCAAGATCGCCTTTGCCTTCCGGTTTCCGGCAAGCACACCCTTTTCTGGAAAGTCCTGACCCATGGCCTCCCTCGTTCTGGGTGCCGTCGGCTCTGCCCTCGGGGCCGGGTTCGGCGGCACCATCCTCGGCCTGTCCGGTGCCGCCATCGGTGGCATGATCGGAACCTCGATCGGATCGGTCATCGATTCAGCACTTATGGCCTCGCTCTCGCCGGGCCAGCGCATCGAGGGCGCGCGGCTCGACAGTCTGCGCATCACTTCCGCCACCGAAGGCACGGTGATCCCGCGCCTCTACGGTCGGATGCGGCTTGGCGGCAACATCATCTGGGCCACTGATTTCCTTGAAGAGGTGAACACCTCCAGTTCCGGCGGCAAGGGTGGCGGGCCCAAGGTCACCACCACCGAATACCTCTATTCCGCCTCGTTCGCGGTGGGGCTGACAGAAGCACCGATCACCGGCATCGGGCGCATCTGGGCAGACGGCAGTCCGATGGACCTGACCGGGGTGACCTGGCGCTGGTATTCCGGATCCGAAGCGCAAAGCCCCGACCCGTTCATCGCAGCCAGGATGGGGGCCACCAGCACCCCGGCCTATCGCGGCCTCGCCTATGTCGTGTTTGAGAATCTGGCGCTGACCGCTTTTGGCAACCGCCTGCCACAGATGTCCTTTGAGGTCTTCGCGCCGCTGGCCGATCCCGACACGGCTGAAGGGCTGGTCCAGGCCGTGACGATGATCCCGGCCTCGGGCGAGTTCGCCTACGCGACCGCCGTGGTCACCAAGACCGATGCAGGCACCAGTTCGGCCGAGAACGTCAACGCCATCGCCGACACGCCCGATCTGGCGGTGTCGCTCGACCGGCTGGAGGCGCTGGCCCCGGCCGTGGCCAGTGTCAGTCTGGTGGTGGCGTGGTTCGGCGACGATCTGCGCGCGGGCAACTGCACGGTGCGGCCCAAGGTCGAGGTCGCGGCCAAGACCACGGTGCCGCTGTGGTCGGTAAACGGCTTGGCGCGGGCAGCAGCGCCGGTGATCAGCCAGATCGACGGGAAACCGGTCTATGGTGGAACACCGGCCGATTTCTCGGTGGTGCAAGCGGTTCAGGCGATCAAGGCGCGCGGTCTGCGGGTCACGTTCTATCCGTTCCTGATGATGGATGTGCCGCCAGACAACGTGCTGCCGAACCCGTATTCCGAGAACGCAGCCGGTGTCGGTCAGGCCGCCCTGCCGTGGCGGGGGAGGATCACTTGCTCACCTGCGGCTGGGTTTGCGGGGACAGTGGACAAGACGGGGACGGCTGCCACGCAGGTGTCAGCTTTCTTCGGCACCGCCACGCCCGCCAACTTTGCGGTGTCGGGGACCACCGTGACATGGACCGGCGGTACGGACTGGGGCTTGCGCCGGATGATCCTGCATTACGCCCACCTCTGTGCCGCAGCAGGCGGGGTCGATGCCTTCCTGATCGGCTCGGAAATGATCGGTCTGACCACGACCCGAAGCGGGGCTTCCACCTATCCGGCTGTTACCGCGCTGAAAGCGCTGGCGGCGGATGTGCGCAGCATCCTCGGCGCAGGCACCAAGATCGGCTATGCCGCCGACTGGTCGGAATATTTCGGCCACCACCCCGGCGACGGATCGGGCGATGTGTTCTTCCACCTCGACCCGCTCTGGTCGGACGCAAACATCAATTTCATCGGCATCGACAACTATATGCCGATCTCGGACTGGCGCGACGGGTTCGATCATGCCGATGCGGCGCTGGCTCCTTCGATCTACGACCGCGGCTATCTGCAATCCAACATCGCGGGCGGCGAGGGGTTCGACTGGTTCTATGCCAGCGCTGCCGACCGCGACAGCCAGACCCGGACGCCGATCACCGACGGCGGATATGGCAAGCCATGGATGTTCCGCTTCAAGGATCTGCAGGGCTGGTGGAGCAACCCGCACTTCAATCGCCCGGGCGGGGTGGAAAGTGGGGCCGCCACGGCTTGGGTGCCGCAATCGAAACCCATCTGGTTCACCGAACTGGGCTGCCCGGCCGTGGATCGCGGCACCAACCAGCCCAACGTGTTCTTCGATCCGAAGTCGTCGGAAAGCCAGGTGCCCTACCACTCCCGCGGCTGGCGTGACGATGCGATCCAGCGCGCATACCTCGAGGCGACGTATCTGTTCTGGGGCGGCACAGCGAACAACCCGGTCTCGACGGTCTACAGCGCCCCGATGGTGAGTGTCGCCAACTGCGCCGCCTGGACCTGGGACGCGCGGCCCTATCCGTTCTTTCCCCAAGCCAGCGACATCTGGTCGGACGGGCCGAACTGGCGGCTCGGCCATTGGCTGACCGGTCGGCTCGGGGCTGTCTCGCTGGCCGCCCTCGTGCGCCGCATGTGTCTGCGCGCCGGGCTGGCGGACACCCTGATCGACGTCTCTGGCCTCTGGGGTGCGGTAGAGGGCTATGTCATCACCGCGCTGGAAAGCCCGCGCGCCTCGATCAGCATGCTGGCCCAGCACTTCGGTTTCGATGCGGTCGAGAGCGAAGGCGTGATCCGCTTTCTGATGCGCGGACGGGGCCGGTGTTTGTCAAACAAGTTGTCCGCCGATTTCATGCGGCGTCTCAG
>Ga0210015_1003501_pt1 | contig 13811 bp, 12 predicted proteins | sample CryGeymeta201522_FD_185471 | JGI IMG/M metagenome (GOLD analysis project Ga0210015, IMG submission 185471) | Groundwater microbial communities from Crystal Geyser aquifers in Utah, USA - Crystal Geyser metaG 2015-22 (SPAdes) (version 2) | ecosystem: Environmental > Aquatic > Deep subsurface >... | reverse complement strand
TTATAGATTCGTTACTTAGAAGTTTTGTCGAGGAAAAATTAAGATTTGCTTTTATCCAGAGTGAGGCGGGCGAGCATTCCCTCCGGATGATGGCGATGAAAAATGCGACTGATAATGCTACTGATGTTATCTATAACCTTACTATGGTGAGAAATAAAATCAGACAGGAAAAAATTACTAATGAACTATTAGATATGGTGACAGCCAAAGAATCGGTGGAATCAAACTGATTATAATAATTATAATTTTTATAAAATTTATATGAGTGTTGGCAATATAGTTTCGATCCGTGGAGTCGTTGTTGATATTAAATTCAAGGAGAATGAAACTCCCCGTATTTACGATGCTTTATTTATAGATGATAAAAAACTTGGGAAAATTATTCTTGAAGTTGAAGCTATCCTTGATCAAGGCTTGGTTCGGGCTGTAGCGATGGCTAATGTTTTCGGACTCAGTCGCGGAATGAAAGTCACCAATACCGGAAAACCTATCACTGTTCCAACCGGTGAGGCAACCCAGGGAAGAATTATGAATGTCCTTGGTGAACCGGTTGATGAGCTTGGACCAATTAAATCAAAATATAGCTCCTCAATTCACGCACCACCTCCTAAGCTTGTTGATCAATCAGTCGAGCAGGAAATTTTCGAAACCGGAATTAAGGTAATCGACTTAATCGCTCCTTTTATAAAGGGAGGAAAAGTGGCCATATTCGGAGGCGCCGGCGTCGGTAAAACCGTTCTTATCCAGGAAATGATTCATAACGTCGCCAAAAATCATCACGGTGTATCAGTCTTTACCGGAGTCGGAGAGCGAACCCGTGAAGGTAATGATCTTTGGCTGGAAATGAAGGAAACAAAAGTACTGAAAAATACCTCATTAGTTTTTGGTCAGATGAACGAGCCCCCGGGAAATAGACTTCGAGTTGCATTAACGGGAGTGACGATGGCTGAATATTTCCGAGATCAGAAGAATATGGATGTTCTTTTATTTATTGATAATATTTTCCGCTTCGCTCAAGCAGGATCAGAAGTCTCAGCTCTTCTTGGAAGAATTCCATCTGCGGTTGGTTATCAACCAACTTTAGCCTCTGAAATGGCGGCTCTTCAAGAAAGAATTACCTCAACTAACAAAGGTTCTATTACATCAATCCAGGCGGTTTACGTACCGGCCGATGATTATACCGACCCGGCCCCAGTGGCCACTTTTGCTCACGTTGATGCATCAATCACTTTGGAGCGGGCATTGTCAGAACAAGGTCTTTATCCGGCAATCGATCCATTGACATCCTCATCACGAGCTTTAGATATTGATATCGTCGGTGAAGAGCACTATCAGGTCACCCGCGATGTTTTGAAAACATTGCAGAGATATAAAGACCTTCAGGATATTATTGCCATACTTGGAATGGAGGAGTTATCAGAAACAGACAAACTGACTGTCTCAAGAGCCAGAAAAATTCAAAGATTTTTGACTCAACCAATGTTTGTGGCCGAACCTTTTACTGGTCGATCTGGAAAATATGTACCTGTTGCCGACACAGTCCGTGGTTTTAAAGAAATATTGGAAGGTAAGCACGACAGTAAAACTGAAATGAATTTTTACATGGTTGGTGGCATTGAGGAGGTTAAATAATATTTGGTTATTTATATTGTTGGAAATTGGATAGTATTGGAGTTGGTCATTGGTTTATTGTTTATATTGATAACATAATCTTTTATGAATTCTATTCATCTTAAAGTAATAACCCCCCGCAAAATAGTTATTGATAAACAGGTTAATTCTGTGACGGTTCCGACCGCCGATGGTGAAATCAGTATTCGTCCACATCACGCACATTTATTTTCTCTACTTGTTGAGGGAATTGTCAAGATAAAGACTGAAAACAACGAAGATGATTTGGCAATTGGTGGGGGATACCTTGAGACAAATGGAGAGACGTTGACCGTCCTTGTTTCGCGGGCTTATGGACAGGGTGAGATTGATAAGGACTTAACTAATAAGGCTATTGAGGAAGCAAAATTGATTCTTTCAAAGTCGACGGATGAAAGGGAACGGGCTGAAGCAATGACTATTATCCGTCGCTCCGTGATTGATTCCAAACTGATGAAACGTAGGAAAACTCGTTCTGTCTAAAAAAATTATTATCTACATCCTAAGGATAGCTTGATGTAGTGTGCGGGATAAAGGATTTAATGTTAAACCGAGTGCTTCCAGTGTAAATGCCCCAAGCAATAAAGCATCTCCTTTTTCGCCAAACAAAATTGGTGCCGCCGATTCTTTTCCTTCAAACTCATATAGGGCACTTCCCACTTTACGCTTGATTATGGAACCATCTGCCAAAGAAAATTCTTCCTCTCGTTGGGGTTTGATTCCTAAACGATTTAATATATCCGCCGGTACTACCGTATAAGTAGCTCCGCTATCAACCAAAAAACGCCCCTCATACTCCCGTTTCGGATATTGAGGATTCTTAATTTTTATCTGAACATTTGTCATTCCCATAGACAGATAGTAACAACAATAATTCTAAAAATCAACTTATAACATTTATCTATATCCCTTTGCTTGAATATTAAAAAGTTCCGCATATAATCCCTTCATTTTCATAAGCGTTTCATGGCTTCCTTCTTCAATAATCGCTCCTTCATTTAAAACAAGAATTTTATCGGCATTTCGGACTGTTGAAAACCTGTGAGAAATTATTATTACTGTTTTATCTTTTTGTAATTCCTGGACTCGCTGAAATATTTCATATTCAGCTTTGGCGTCGATTGCACTGGTTGGTTCGTCAAGAATTAGAATTGGGGCGTTTTTGAAAAAAGCCCGAGCCAATGCGAGCTTTTGCCATTGTCCCCCTGATAAATCAATACCATCTTTAAACATTTTTCCGATTATTTGATTGAATTTATTTGGTAAATCTTTCAAATATTCATCGGCTCCAGATTTTTTTATTGCATCTTTTAAAAGTTCAAGATTATTAATTTGTTTTTGATCACCAAAATATACATTTTCCTTAAAAGTAAATTGATATTTTATAAAGTCTTGAAATAAAGCACCAATCTCGCTATACCATTTTTCAAGATTAATATTTTTAATATTAATTCCATTTACAAGTATTTCTCCATCGGTCACATCATAAAATCTTAAGAGTAATTTTATTAAGGTTGTTTTTCCGGCTCCATTTTCTCCCACTAAAGCAATCTTCTCACCGTTTTTTATAGACAAATTAAAATCTTTCAAAATATATCGTTTAGTGTTGGGATATTTAAAAGAAATATTTTTGAATTCAATTATAGGAGGAAAAGGTGAAGGTGGAACTGTTATTGCTTCACTTGGAGAATGAACTACTCTTGTCATAGCCATAAATTCAAAATATTTTTCTATATATTTATTTCGCATATTTATACTTGAGTAATGATCAAGAACTCCGTGAGCTCCAAGCATAATATTTTGAGTCTGTTGAAAATAAAGAGTAAATTGTCCAATTCCTAAAGAACCAGCTAAAACTGCTTTAAGGTTGAGATACTGTGTAAAAAGAAAGGCAACAAGCTCAATTAAACGAGTACCAACGACGCTTGGCAAACCAGATTCTGAAGCTTTTGTAAATTTTTGAGTATAAAGTTTTTGATGGTTTTTAACTTTATTATAAAGGACATCTCCAGTTTTATAAATAGCCACTTCTTTTGATGTTCCATCTTGAGACAAGAGATTTTTAATATATTGAGAAACTCTAACCAAAAGAGATCTTTCTTCAACAAAATATTTCCAAACTTTATTTCTATATTGATCAAGAGAAAAAAAGGAAGGTATAACGGCTATTAGCATCAGAGGAACAAATAATGGAAATGTAATTGACACAACGATTGACGCAGTAATAAATTTAAAAGCCGAATCAATAATTGCTGTAATCCTCATTACATTTACTCCTATTGTTCCCTTTACACCTTCAAGCTGTGACAGAAGATTCTGAAATTCTGAATTTTCAAAAGTCGCCGGGTCAAGTTGAGTTAATTTTCTTTGTATTTGAAGATCAATATAATTTTCCATACGAGTATCAAGAAGAACTGATTGAGTTTCAAGAAAACTTGTGATAATCATAAGCGCCAACGTAGATACGACAAAAGAAATAATTAAACCTGTTAAATCAGATAAAGTTAATGCTTGACGACTTCCCAAAAGATCAAGGAGTTTTGAAAGAATCAAAACTAAAATAAATGGGTATAATGTTCCTTGATAAATTGTTCCTACCACAGATAACACGGCAAAAAATCTATTGGCCGCCCAAGACAATTGAAGAATTCTCCAACAGTACTTTAAAGTTTTTTTCATCTAAATAATATTTTACAATTACACATTCCTCATAGCAAGCCCACAAAGTATCTATTTTATGTCATTGTATGATTTTCGTAAACTATTTTATTACCGTCTATATATGTTTAGATTAATTACCTTATTGACACGATCGTGACAAAAAAGTACCATATAATATGAGCCATAAAAATATTAAATATGGAAGGTTAATGAAAGGAATATTAATGTATTTTGTTGATGCTTTAGTTGACACCTATTCATCAATCGAAGCTCGAAGAGGAAGAGGTCTATCCTCATTGATTGATGGCGTAGAATATCTAATGAGCGAGGTAAAGGAACGTAGTGAAAAAAGAAAAAAAATACTAAGGTCTCTTAAAAAACTCGAAAAAAATGAAATTATTGAGTTAATCGAAAAAGACGATAAAGTAACAGTTTATTTAAGAGATGTAAATAATCCTAAAATAATTGAGTATTCAATTAAATCAATTTTGAAATATAAGCAAGAAAAAAAAAGATGGAATAAAAAATGGTTTTTAGTATTTTTCGACGTACCTGAAATTCAACGAAACAAACGGGATTATCTTAGAAAATTTTTAAAACAACTTGGTTTTTATGGATATCAAAAAAGCGTTTATCTTTTTCCTTATGAATGTGAAAAAGAAGTAGAATTAATAAAAAAGATGGTTGAGGGAGCAAAATATATGAAGTATATTATTGCCGAGAAAATTGAAGATGAAAATTTAGCTAAAAAATATTTCGCTTTGTAATTATTTGATTATTGTAAATTAAATAATTACAATCTCACTTCCTACCTTTGGGTGATTGAATTCGTCGACACCGGTCGTCGGCTTATCCTCGGTGAAATGTCTCCAAACGCTAATTTCGAGGAATCGGTTATCTTTCTTTCCTGATGAACCAGGATAGATAACTAATTCACCAGGAATTCCGCCAAATAAATTTTTTACATATTTGGCTTTTTTTACAATCTGATTAATCTGTAGTCCAACAATTTCCCCATACTCATATTTTCCTTTAAAATCCTCCTCGACCATCGTTGTCTTAATATTTCCATAATTATCAATATGGCCAATATGTTTTCCTTCAAGCATAGGAATATTATCCAATCCAATTTCCTCAAGCTCCAGTTCGTCTTCCATATAATCCATAAGGTAGGCGGAAAGTCTTGAATACAAATCCCGCGAATGGAATTGACCTTTTTCATTGACTCCGCTATAGGTAAATAGTTCATCAATTCTTGGCTTAATCATAGAAAAATCATAACCGGCATTTGGACCAAGAAGGTGAATTCCTGATTTTAATTTCATAATAACGGGAAGAGCTCCTGCCGCTTTTTCGATACTTGTTTTTGAATGAAGACGGGGGTCGGTATTTTGAAAGATCACCGTCTCTAAAGGTTGACCATATCTTTCTATATCTTCGACTAATTGATTAATAAGAAAACTGGTATGAATTGTTGATGGAGTAGAGGAGACAAAACTAATATTTGCATTTGTACTATCTTTCAAAAAACCTTCAACACTAATTTTAATTTCTTGACAAGTCAGGGAATCGCTTGCCCAATCAGCCAAAACTATTAATTTTTTCATAAAAAACTATTTTATCCTATCAAGGACATAATTTGTAATATCGTCAAAGTTTACTACACCTTCCAATCGTTTTTCCTGATTGATAACAGGTAATGATGAAAGATGGTATTTTAAAAACTTTTTCATGGCAATTTCAACCGGTGTTGTGAGATGAATAACGATCAAACTTTGAGTCATAAACTTATATAGTGGCATATCCAAATCTTCCTTCATCACTTCGTGCAAACTGACAACTCCAATTAGTTGTTTTTCTTTATTGACGGCATAAATATTATATAAAGAGGAAAAATCCTTTGTCCCAGTTTTAATTTTTTCGACTATATGGCGGACTGTATCCTCAGGTCCAACTGTCAGATATTCAGTAGTTAATAATGAGCCGATTGGTTCATTTGATAATTCTAACAAATGAATAATTTTATTTTTTACCTGCGGACTTAATTTTTCCATCACCTCATCTCTTTTTTTCTTTGATAATGTTAAAAGGACATCAGTGGCTTCATCGGGATCCAAAAAAGAGACTAATTTTGCCGCTTTTTCTATTTGAAAATGTTTAAAAAGAGCCATTTGGAAATTTATATTCAAATTGCCAATGACTTCGGCGGCTTTTTCCGTATCTAATATTTTTAGGAATTTTCGAGCGTTAATAACGTTGGTTTTTTCAAGATAATCGGCCAAATCTTCTGGTCTAATTTTTTCTAATTTCTCCTCTTTTTTTCGAAGTTTGACATTACCTCGAATTAACTCTAATGGTTGTATATCTGCCCAGGAAAGAAATTGAGATGCTAATTTTATATTGAAAAATGAAGCAATTTTAAAAAAATTATCGGCGCCGATTCGAAGTCGTCTAAATATCCCAAGAATCCCAACGTCAACTCCGGCAATAGATAATTTTTCTTTATCCTGCATCGCAACATCGTTGACACGGACGACCTTATTTCCTTTTAGGTCAATAATTTGTTTATCGAGTAAATTCTTGACAAGATAGAGTTCATTTTCCTCTAAATTTGTACCTAAAAAATTTTTTTCAATCCGTATAATTTTATTAATTTTTTGAAGGTAATCAGTAGAAATTATTAATTTTTCTTTGGCTTGGTTTTTGATAACAATTTTTGTAACAATTGGATTTTCTGCCACCAAAAAAATCATATCTTCCAAATATCCGACGTAGATATTGTCTTCCGTATACACCTTTTTTCCAACAATTTCAGAAAAGTAGAGCATTTATTAAATTTCTAATTTCTAATTAACTTAAAAATAACCAAGATACAAATTCCAATTTGGTTTATTGGTAATTGAATATTGAAATTTGTTTGTTCCCCTGCCTGCCGGCAGGCAAGTTGTAATTTGGTTATTGGTTATTATTAATATAATATTTCATTATATATGAAATTATCACGGTTAATATGCTATAATTTTTAGAAGTTTTTAGGGCGTGTAGTTTAATGGTAAAACACATCTCTGATAAAGATGAGACCGATAGTCCGATTCTATCCTCGCCCACAGTTTTGGAGAATTTGGATCGTCGGGGATGGCGCTCGCCGCGCCCGCCCCCGCGGCGAGCGCTGCAAAGCCCTTTTTATATACGCAAAAAAGCCGCCGATTATCTAAAGAGTAGTCCGAGCCGACTTTTTTGGCGAAGAATGATAATTCTTCGCCATTATGTTTCGCGCGCGCGATTTTGGCCGCATCAGCGGCCACTTCTATAAATTCCCTCATTAGTCCGAGCCATTCACTTCCGTTTTTGGAAATACTGGTCATTTTCTCTTTTAACTTTATTTTCAGTTCTACCAATTCATTCTTTTTCTGTTGGTAAATTTGAGTAACAACAATCTGGTCAAGATAACCTTCAAGTAACCTGTCGAGTTTTTGGTCAATTTCTAAAATTTCAGAGGAAACTTTGGTGACTTGGCTTTCGTTATTGGCTTTTTCTTCCGTTTCCTCTTTATCCAGTCTTTCCAGCCAAAGTTTAGCCCACGAAGCGGGCAAACTGGATTTAGCAACAATTGCCCGCAATTGTTGCTCTAAAAGTTCTTCCCGCAAATAGTCTTGAGAACAATCGGTTTTCTTTTTGGTACAGCGATAGTAAATGTAATCCACATTCCCTCTCGTGGTTGGATAGCATTTATGTTTGACTTCGGCGGTGATGGCGCAGCCACATTCAACACATCGCGCCAAACCCAAAAAAGTAAAGTTGTGTTTATTATTTTTGGGATGTTCTCTTGCTTTGATGATTCCCTGCACTTTATTGAAAAGTTCATGAGAAATAAACAGTTTATGCGTTCCTTCGTAGGTTTCACCGCCGAAGTTGATAATCCCGATGTAAAATTTCTTACACAAAATTCTCTTGACTGTATCAAGATGAAGCATTTTTCCGTTGTATCTGGTAATTCCGAATTTCTGAAAAAATCTTGCAATGTCTGCAAAAGAGCTTTCGCCTTCGGCGAAAAGCACAAAGGATTTTTTGACGATTTTGGATTTAACCGGATCAATTTCGATTGTCCGCAGTCTTGGTTCGTTCAAATATCCGTATGGTGCTTTGTTTGGTAAAATTCCTTTTCGCAGCTTTTGGCGGTTGCCTCGTTTTACATTTTCGGACAAATTATCAACATAATATTTCGATTGCCCAAAGGCGATTGAGAGCATAAATTTGCCTTGCGGGGTGTTATCAAACCAAAAGGTGGGGAATTTGAGATCGAGCAATTTTCCGGTATCGAGAAGATAGATAATTTTTCCTCCATCAACAGAATTTCTGGCCAAACGATCTGGGTGCCAACTCAAAATTGCGTTTGCTTCTCCCTTCTCGATTTTCTGGATGACTTCTTCAAAAACAGGTCTTCCCAAACTTTTGGCGGTTCGGGATTCTGTTAAGAAGCAAACGATCTGCAATTTTTCTTTGGCGGCAAATTCTTTGAGTTCCTCAATTTGCGACTCGATGGACAAAACTTGTTTTTCCTTTTCGTCTGTTGATTTTCGGCAGTAGGCAATATATTTGATCATAGTGTTTGTTTTCTGTCTTAAATTTTTGCGTTTTTCTTTTCTCTTTATTATGCGGCGGTTTTTTTGCGTGTACAAACAGGGTTTTGCAGCGCTCGCCACTGGGGCGGGCGCGGCGAGCGCCATCCCCGACGATCCTTTTTCTCCAAAACTGTGGGCTCTTTACGAACAAATTCGGACTGAGTTTCAAAGGTAGCCCTTCGACAAGCTCAGGGCAGGCGCGCGAGTGCCCCCACCCACTCGCAGCGCCATCTTCACGCTCGGCCTTCGGCCTCGTAAAAAGTCGTCTCGGACAAATCATTTCTTTTAAGAAATGATTACAAAGAAAAACGCAAAAATTTTAAAGAACTTAGGTTCAGTTTAGCATACTTGAAAATAGAAAATATGATATACTTTTTAGTAGAGATACATATGGAAAACCAAACAAATGGTGGTGGCCAAAATACCCAACAAATCGAGCAGAACTCTGTTAGTAATCCAGTGGGAAATCCGCAAGTTCAAAACATTCAATCTCAACCTGCAGTTACACAAAATATCACTCCCGAAATACCCAAAAAATCTAAAAAATGGATATTGTTATTATTGATATTTTTGATTATAGCGTTAGGTTCCATAGTGGGAGTTTATGCAGGTATTTTTCGCCTACCAACTTTAAATCAACAAAAATTAGAAGTGTTACCTGAACAAAAAGAAAAAAACCAAGTTAATAGACCAACTAAAGATGAGCTTGTTCAGGCTTTTCAAAAAGCAAACAACGAAGTTGTCAATTTGAGCGTACCTGTAAACAAGATAGTTGATTTTATTTATCCAGTTTTTTATCCGCCAGAAGGATATAAGTATAGCAATATCCAAGTGACAGTTTCCGAATACCCAAGAGAGGAAGATAGATGTAAAGATGATTTTTGCAAAAAGCTTTGGGGTGACAGAGAATTACGAGAAGGGTATAAGGTTATTTATGTTCATTTTGTAGGACAATATGATGGCTTTCAAGATGAATTTCTTCTTGGTTTAAAATATAGCCCGTCACCTAGTAAAAAAGAAATTCCATCAGCAATTACACTTAATGGTCTTCCCGAGAGTGTATCGTCAAATTTGGCCAATAAGATAGATATTGAACTTGAGAATAATGCGAAAGTGAAATCTTTTAAGAAAAAATACTCTATTACTCAAGGTATCTATAGTTTTTACAGATCTGGAATTAAAGAGATAAACTCAAAACATCCATCACAAGATCTAATTTTGGGAACGGGACTGCCCGACGACAAGGACTGGATAGTGGCAAGGTATGTTGAACCTAAATTTGGTATACCTGAATTACCTAAAGCGTCACTAGCCGTTTATATCGATCCGACTACATACCAAGTAGTTCAAGTTAAGTAGTCGTTAAAATTGCTCGGCGGTAGCCGAGCAAAAATCGCGCGCGCGAAACATAAGCGAGGCCGAAGGTCGAGTGTGAAGATGGCGCGGCGAGTGGGTGGGGGCACTCGCCGCGCTACCTTTGAAAATCAGTCCGTATTTTTTCGTATAGAGCCCACATTAGAAGCTCTTTACAATCTTTACAAAACGAAGTTTTGGAATAGAGATTCTTATGTCCGCCTTAATTCGCTCTTCGAGACGTGTACGAATAGTACTGAAAAGGCGAGAAGTAAGAATAGGCGGACCGATAAACTTCGGACGCTTAGCTCAGTTGGTAGAGCGTTGCGTTTACATCGCAAATGTCGGGGGTTCGAGTCCCTCAGCGTCCACAGAAATGGAGAATTCGGCGAGTCAGGAATGGCGCTCGCCGCGCCCGCCCCAGCGGCGAGCGCTGCAAAGCCCTGTTTATATACCCAAAAAAGCCGCCGATTATTTAAAGAGTAGTCCGAGCCGACTTTTTTGGCGAAGAATGATAATTCTTCGCCATTATGTTTCGCGCGCGCGATTTTGGCCGCATTAGCGGCCACTTCTATAAATTTCCTCATTAGTCCGAGCCATTCGCTTCCGTTTTTGGAAATACTGGCAATTTTCTCCTTTAATTTTATTTTCAGTTCTACCAATTCATTTTTCTTTTGTTGATAAATTTGTGGGTCAACGATTTGATCAAGATAGCCTTCAAGCAGTCTGTCGAGTTTTTGGTCAATTTGTTGGACTTCAAGAGAAAATTTTGTGATCTGGCTTTCGCCATTTTCTTTTTCTTCCGTTTCTTCCTTGCCCAATCTTTCCAACCATAGTTTAGCCCACGAAGCGGGTAAGCTAGATTTAGCAACAATTGCCCGCAATTGTTGCTCTAAAAGTTCTTCCCGCAGATAGTTTTGCGAGCAATCAGTTTTCTTTTTGGTGCAGCGGTAGTAAATGTAATCGACGTTTCCGCGGGTTGAGGGATAGTATTTGTGTTTAACTTCGGCGGTAATGGCACAACCACATTCAACACATCTGGCCAATCCTAAAAAGGTGAAGTTATGTTTATTATTTTTGGGATGTTCTCTGGCTTTGATAATTTCCTGCACTTTGCTGAAAAGTTCAGGAGGAAGAAATAGTTTATGTGTTCCCTCGTAGGTTTCACCGCTGAAGTTGATGATCCCGATATAAAACTTGTTGCTTAAAATTCGTTTTACGGTATCAAGATGTAGCATTTCCCCGTTGTATCTGGTAATTCCGAATTTTTGAAAGAAACGGGAAATATCCGCGATAGAGCTTTCGCCTTTGGCGAAAAGCTCAAATGCCCTTTTGACGATTTTGGATTTTATCGGATCAATTTCGATTGTTCGCAATCTTGGTTCATTCAAATACCCATAAGGAGCTTTGTTGGGTAAAATTCCCTTCCGAAGTTTTTGTCTGTTTCCTCTCTTTACGTTTTCAGAAAGATTGTCCACATAATATTTCGATTGGCCAAAGGCGATTGAGAGCATAAATTTCCCTTGCGGGGTGTTGTCAAACCAAAAAGTAGGAAATTTTAGGTCGATCAATTTTCCGGTATCGAGAAGATAAACAATTTTCCCTCCATCTACGGAATTTCTGGCTAAACGATCCGGGTGCCAACTCAAAATTGCGTTTGCTTCTCCCTTTTCGATTTTTTGGATGACTTCCTCAAAAACTGGTCTCCCCAAATTTTTAGCGGTTCGGGATTCCGTTAAGAAGCAAACAATCTGCAATTTTTCCTTGGCAGCAAACTCTTTCAGTTCCTCAATTTGAGACTCGATAGACAAAACTTGTTTTTCCTTTTCATCGGTTGATTTTCGGCAGTAGGCAATGTATTTGATCATGTTTTTGTTTTCTGTTTTAAATTTTTGCGTTTTTCTTTCCTCTTTTTTATGCGGCGGCTTTTTTGCGTATATAAACAGGGCTTTGCAGAGCTCGCCGCGGGGGCGGGCGCGGCGAGCGCCATTCCTGACTCGCCGAATTCTCCATTTCTGTGGACTCTTTACGAAAAAATACGGACTGATTTTCAAAGGTAGCGCTGCGAGTGCCCCCACCCACTCGCAGCGCCATCTTCACGCTCGGCCTTCGGCCTCGTAAAAAGTCGGCTCGGACAGTCATTTCTTATTAAGAAATGATTACAAAGAAAAACGCAAAAATATTAAAGAACTTTTATAACTTAAATGGCCGCTCTGGTTGTAGTCAACTCGGATTGCTCCAAATTGTCCAAAGCGGCCATTAAAAAAAGCAATCCGTAAGCGTTGACTACAATTACACTATACAAATTATCCAAAAAGAAAACAATGGTACGGATTGACCTACTAAAAATCACTAGAAAAATGTGAGCTAATTAAAGTTTCGTGTTGGTTTTTTGTCCCTGTTTTTTGGATAGAAACGTTGCAACCAAAACTTCTTTTTTAACAAGCGGTATTCCTCGATGACGATAGAGCAATTCCGAAAGTCTGCTGTTAATTCCTCCTTCAACATGGTTTGTTGTTCTGGGGATTTCATGATGCCCAATATAGGTAAACAAATCCGGAAGTGCGTTGTCTAAAAGAGTACGTACAGATCGGATTCGTTTATGGGTATACCACCATGTCCGTTTCTTTCCCGGTTGTTCACCGATCGTTCGTTCTTTGAGGAATTGGTTATGTTGTTTTCTCCACTTACGGTAAACTCTCATCCATCGGCGTTTCTGCCTTCTTGTGCGGACAGCAAAAAGCTCGTGGACTAGAACACGGAGTTGTTGTCCTGTTTGTGTTTTCGGCCGTTGGGTTAACCGTGCTGTTGCCAGTTGAAATACATGGACTACACATCGCTGGATGCGTGTTGTTGGCCACGCGTCATGGATAGCTGAACGCATACCTCGTTGGCCGTCACATACCACAATACGCGGCGCATGCATGTGTCTGAAAAACAGAAGCCATGAACCATATGTTTCCCGTTCTGCAAACATCCAGAAAATAACTGCGTATGGTGTTTTCCCAATGAGGACGCAATGATTCCTCGACTCTAAATACAATCCATCAATAACAAGAACGTCAGAGGTTTTCATGGACACAATGGGTTGAGGTTTACTGTCCCAATATGGTTTGAACCAGCTATGGACGGATTGAATCGATACGTGATACTGATGTGCGATATCTTCAAGACTTCTCGTTCCCGTAATCCACAGGAGGAAAAGCTCATATGTACTTTTTATGGTGACATCTGTCCGTGATTTTACCCTGCTATTTCTACAAACCGGACAATACCAACGAACAGTTCCTGCAGCGGTTTTTCCCCATCTCTGCATCGGGATATGGCAGTGAACACAGTGTGTTTTTTCATGCTGATTATGCTATCAGAAGCTTAATCGTTTTGATATGGGGCGTTTTAACAGTCTAAACAATCAGTTTTACCAACACGTTGCTTTAATTAGCTCAAAAATGTATAATAAGAATTAAGTGTTTCACAAATATTATGAAATCTAATTTTGAGTCAAAAAATCATAAAAAAGATTTT
>Ga0210015_1003481_pt1 | contig 13883 bp, 11 predicted proteins | sample CryGeymeta201522_FD_185471 | JGI IMG/M metagenome (GOLD analysis project Ga0210015, IMG submission 185471) | Groundwater microbial communities from Crystal Geyser aquifers in Utah, USA - Crystal Geyser metaG 2015-22 (SPAdes) (version 2) | ecosystem: Environmental > Aquatic > Deep subsurface >... | reverse complement strand
GGGCACGCAAATCCAAACGCAGGGCGACCTCACCCTGCAAGCGGGCAACGATCTCACCGCCAAAGCGGCCAACGTCACCAGCAGCCAGGGCAGCCTGGCCGCCACGGCGGGCAACGACCTCACCCTGACCGCCGCCCAGGCAAGCATCCAACTGGACGAAGCGCACCGCCACAAAGGCGGCGGCTTCCTCTCCAAAAAGACCCGCACCACCCGCGACACCCTCGAGCAGACCACGGCACAAGGCACCACCCTGTCCGGCAACCGCGTCACTGTACTGGCCGATCACGACCTCACCCTCACCGGCAGCAATGTCGTCAGCGACCGCGGCACCGAACTCGCCGCACAGCGCGACCTCACCCTCGAAGCCGCCACCGCCACCCGCGCCGAAACCCGCTACGCCGCCACAAATAAGAAAACCGGCCTCGCCGGTCGGCAACGCACAATCGAGGCGACCAACCAGGAGATCACACTCCACGCCAGCACCATCGCGGGCGGTGCGGGAGTGAGTCTGACCGCGCTCGGCGTGGTGGACATCGCCGCCTCGCAGCTATCTTCAACCGGCGGCGACATCCGCATCGAAGGTGGCGCGGTCAGCATCCGAAGCGGCCTCAACCAGCACAACGCCGAATACAGGGAAACCCGTAAAAAGACCGGCGTGAACTTCAAGGATATCGCCGGCACCTTCACGCCGGGCGAAGGGATGGGCTTCAAATCCGCACTGGCCCAGGACAACGCCGATACCCGCCTCGTCGCCGCCACACTCGACGCGCAACACATCACCATCCGCAGCACCCTATCCGATATCGCGCTGACGGCGATCGAAGCCAACGCGCGCGGGCAAACCGGCGCGGAGACTGGACAACAACCCGGCACGCTCACGCTCGACGCCGCACACGACCTCGCCCTCGCCAGCCTCGCCACCGTCACCTACCGGAGCACCGACCACAAAAAGAAAGACCTCGCCTGGCAAAGCGTCAAGGGCAGCGGCGCGCAAGACGAAACGACGCGCTACACCCGGCTCAATGCGGCCGAGATCGGCCTGGCTGCCGGCCACCGCATCACCGCCGACATGAGCGTCAAGGACAGCGTAGGCATCCTCGCCCGGACCCCGGGCATGGCATGGCTGCGGCAACTGGACGCCCCCGCACTCGCGGGCAAGATCGACTGGCAAAGCATCGAAGAGACCCACAAAAAGTGGGACTACAAACAGCAGGGCCTGACCCCGGCGGCAGCGGTCGTGGTCGCCGTCGCGGTGACCTACTTCACCGCCGGGGCGGGCAGCGCCGCTCTGGGCACCACCGCCACCACTGCGGCGGGCAGCACGACGACGCTGGCTGGCACAACGCTGGCGACCACAACAGCGGCAACGGCAACGACGGCGGCGGCCACGAGCTATACGGTAGCCGGAGCCGCGCTCAATGCCGCCGTCACCACCCTCGCATCCCAGGCCAGCGTCGCCCTCCTCAACAACCAGGGCGACCTCGGCAAGACGCTGGACGACATGGGCAAGTCAGAAAACGTCAAAGCGCTGGCCACCGCGATGGTCACCGCAGGCGCACTGCAAAGCCTCAGCCAGAACCTCGACATCGGCGGCACCAAACTCTCCGACATCAATGCCCAATCCGGCTTCGGCCAACAACTGCAAAAGAACCTCATCAACAACACCGCCAGCGCCGTCCTCGACCACGCCATCAACGGCGGCGACCTGCAACAGATGCTGGAACAAAGCCTCAAGAGCGCCTTCATCGACACCGGAGCCGCACAAGGGGCCAACTTCATCGGCGACATGAAAGTGCAAGGCGACCTCAACGCCTTCACCCACAAACTCGCCCACGCCATCGCAGGCTGCGCGGCGGGTGCGGCGAGGGCAGGGGATTGCAGCAGCGGCGCGCTGGGCGCGGTGGTGGGCGAAATCAGCGCAGAACTCTACGGCGGCGACCGCACCAACGACAGCATCGACCAGCCCGGATTCAAGACCGACACCGTCAACTTTGCCAGGATGATGGCGGGGATTGCGGTGGCGATCACGGGCGGGGATGCGGAAGCGATCAACCTGGCGGCGGCAGCGGGGGGGAATGCGGCGGAGAATAACTTCCTGGGGCACGAATCAAAGAGTGAACGCGACCGGCTGCGTGCGGAATTGAAAAAGAATGGCACTTTGTCCCCAGAAGATGCGGACAAACTTGTTATCTTGGAAAAGGCCGACCAAGTCAGCGATGAATTGCTGAACAAATGGAAGAACAATCCCGATTTGCTTACTGCAAATGAAAAGCTTGCGCTGGCCGGCTACCTGAACGTCTATGCGAAGCAGGACGGGGTACAGAAGTTCAATCAAATTATGGGGCCGCAAGCAAAGTTGACAGGTGCGTTCTCAAACTACGATTTCCCCTACGCAGGTAGCCAAGAAGCCAAAGATGCATATTTAACTGCGCACCCTTTGGGTTGGAAAGATTATGTCTTTGGGCGTGAACAGACTGTCGGTGAATCCACATTCTACAAAGCAGATACGTTGCTGAGCGTGTATGGCTATCACCAGCAATGGGCGGATGTCGGGACACCTGCGTTGTTTGCAGTACCGGGTGCGATAGGTGCCTTGGCTAGCCTGACAATGGTGGCTGGTGGGAGTTATCAGGCAGGCCAAGGAATAGGCGCACTTCTTGACGGGCAGTATGGCACGGGTGCGACGAACCTCGGTCTGGGTACGCTGGCTGTATTCGGTGGTATCGTCGGGGTGTCTGCTGCGACGGGGGGGTTCAAGACCGGTAGGGGGCGGGGCAAAAGGGGGGGGCAGTTATCGGTAGGATGGATGACTTGAACGCGCCAGGAGCTCTCAATCCGGGCGAATACACCATAGCTGATCTCTTGCCGAATCTGGGTGAGCCGCGGGCTAATTACTATCAAAACATGTCAGTTTTGCGCGAAGAAATGCGTAATGGCAATCCTATTCGGGATGCATCAGCAAATAAACCGGACAGTTTCCCTGCGCCCACGGCAGATAATCCAATTCGCATCATTAGGCAGACGTTCACAGGTGCAGAGCGAAACCTGCTAAGAAATAGTGGATGGACCTTTGATGGTGCATATTGGAATCCCCCTGCGAGGTGATGAATATGAACTTAACTATGCAGAAAAACTATGCTGTTTTTGAAGATGAAGTAGTAAGAAATTTCAATTTTCTTGAGCAGCAATATGGATTTCATATAAGCCAAATTAAACAAATTGGCTTTGAAAAATTAATTAGATTCGAATCGCCTCTTGTGTATGTGAATCTGTTTTACGGCCCACCTGCCTATGAGGCTGAAATGTCTTTTGGTCGCATCGGGATTGATGATGCGCCAGGAGCTTATAGCTTTGATCAAGGTGATTTGATTCTTTTAAGTAGTTCAGCAGGCTGGAAGTGGGATGCTGTTAACTCAGCTAATTTGGTTTTGATTGTACGTATAGCGGGACTTGCGCAGGTATTAAGGGAATGTGGGGCTGTATGTTTGACCGGTGATAAAGCGGTATTTGAAGAAATGAAGGAGAGGCGTGATAACGCAGTTAAGTGTTGGCGTCAGGAGGAGAAAGCTGCGGATATAAGAAAGGAAGTTGATGCTGCTTGGGGTAGAAAAGACTATGACGCAGTTGTGAATATGTACGAGCAGATGGGGGATGCACTTACTGAGATTGAAAATAAGAAGCTCGAATATGCAAAGAGGCAAAAGTGAAATCTAAGGGTCCACAAACAATCGGGGACGGGTACACAATAATCTTGCAAACCGATTTACTCGGACAAGCCATCCCAGTTAAATATTGATGCGCCACCATCGCCTTCTCTGCCTAATCCTCGCCGCCTGCCTGATCGTCACGCAGACCGCGCAGGCGTATTCGCTGGCGCGGCTGCCATATCAATATCACCACACCACAAGCGAAGCCGCCGCAGGCGGCATCCTCGTCGAAATCCCCGATCAATGGGGTCAGACTCGATTGATTGGTGAATTTGCAAGCGCTATACTGCACCCGACCGGCAAGAATAGAGGTGGCCCATGGCCCGCTTACCCAGATTCGTCATCCCCGACCAGCCGCAACATGTCATCGTTCGCGGCAACAACCGCACCGAAATATTCCGCACCGAAGCCGACTACAAGTTCTATCTGGAAAAACTCCAACTCGCCTGCGACAAACACGGCTGCAAACTCCACGCCTACGTGCTCATGACCAATCACGTACACCTGCTCATCACCCCGCAAGAAGAGCAAGGCATCGGCAAAGCCATGCAAATGCTGGGGCGCTACTACGTCCAATACTACAACCACACCTATCGACGCACCGGAACGCTGTGGGAAGGACGCTACAAAGCCACCCTCATCGATTCGGAAACCTATTTATTGACCTGCATGCGCTACATCGAGTTAAATCCTGTGCGGGCAGGTATGGTGGCGCACCCCTCTGAATACCCTTGGTCAAGCTACTGTTGCAACGCACTGGGACAGACAAATGAACTGGTCACCCCGCATCCTGAATACCGGCGTCTGGGCAAGACAGGGGAAGAGCGGCAGACCGCCTACCGCCGGTTGTTCAAGTCGCACATACCCGAAAGCAGGATGGATGAAATCAGAGGCGCAACCAACAAAGCATGGGTGCTGGGAAATGATCGGTTTAAACGGCGGATACAGAAGCAACTGGAGAGGCGGATCGAACCCAATGCCAAGGGCGGAGATCGGAAATCGGAAAAATTCAGGATCAATCGAGTCTGACCCCATTGATTCAAGGATCAATCGAGTCTGACCCCATTGATTCACCAGAGTCTGACCCCATTGATTCATTGGGGAGGCTAATGGGTGCCCCCATTGATTAGACCCAATTGATTAAATCGGTCGGTCATTGTTCGATGATGCCGCCGCCGAGACACATTTCGCCATCGTAGGCGACCACGGATTGCCCCGGTGTTACCGCCCACTGCGCTTGGTCGAAGGTGAAACGGGCAGAGCTTGTGCCGGTCAGGGCGATGCGGCAGGCGGCATCCTGCTGGCGGTAGCGTGTCTTGGCGGCATAGGCGCGCGCGGTGTCGGGCGCGTGGCCGCTGATCCAGTGCATATCCAGTGCATCCAGTTCTGCTTTCTGCAACAGCGGGTGGTCGTGCCCCTGCACCACGAGCAGGCGGTTGTGCGCCATGTCCTTGCCCGCGACGAACCAGGGCTCGCCTGTCGTCTCGCGCGAACCGCCAATGCCCAGTCCCTGGCGCTGACCGATGGTGTAGAACGACAGCCCTATGTGCTGTCCCACGACTTTCCCTTCCGGCGTCACCATGTCGCCGGGCTTTGTCGGCAGATAGCGGTTGAGGAATTCGCGGAAGGGGCGCTCGCCGATGAAGCAGATGCCGGTGCTGTCCTTCTTTGCGTGATTCGCCAGACGGTGTTCGCGCGCGATGGCTCGCACCTGCGACTTCAACAGGGCGCCCAGCGGGAACATCGACTTCGACAGTTGCTGCTGGTTCAGGCGGTGCAGGAAGTAACTCTGGTCCTTGCTGTCGTCGTCGGCCTTCAGGAGTTGGAACAAGCCATCCTGCTCGCGCACCTTGGCGTAGTGTCCGGTGGCGATCTTTTCCGCGCCGAGGCGGATGGCGTGGTCGAGGAAAGCCCTGAACTTGATTTCCGAGTTGCACAGGATGTCCGGGTTGGGGGTTCGTCCGGCTTCATACTCACGCAGGAAATCGCTGAACACGCGGTCTTTGTATTCCGTGGCGAAGTTCACCGCCTCGATCGGGATACCGATGGTATCGGCGACGGCGACGGCATCGATCAGATCCTGGCGCGAGGAACAATATTCGCTGTCGTCATCGTCCTCCCAGTTCTTCATGAACAGGCCGATGACTTCATGACCTTGTTGCTTCAGCAACAGCGCGGTGACAGCAGAATCCACGCCGCCGGACAAGCCGACGACGATGCAGCGGGATTTTAAATTGCTCTTCACGCTTGCCCCCTCGCCCCACGGGAGAGGGTTGGGGTGAGGGTACGCGCGTTACTCATAATGCGTGATGAGGTCGAGCGGATAACGCTTGCCCGCCAGATAATCCTCGATGCAGCGCAAAATCAGCGGGCTGCGGTGGCGTGCTTGCGTGGCGCGGATCTCGTCCAGCGTCATCCACACCGCGCGCACGATGCCGGTATCCAGCTTGCGTTCGGGATGGTGGGCGGTGATGCGCCCGCCGAAGGCGAAGCGCAGATAAGTGGTTTTGGACCCGGGCGCGGGCCAGCGGTAGATGCCGATCAGATATTCGGGAACAAAGTCGTAGGCAGATTCTTCCAGCGTTTCGCGCGCTGCTCCGGCGGCCAGTGTTTCGTTGGGTTCCCAGTGTCCGGCGGGCTGGTTGAAGCGGAGGCCTTGTGCGGTGTGTTCTTCCACCAGCAGGAACTTGCCATTTTGTTCGATCACGGCGGCGACGGTGGTGTTGGGTTTCCAGATCATTCGAGTGACCCCAGAAAGAAACAAAGGCAGGATAACCTGCCTTTGAGATTTGGTGCCGGGGGAGGGACTCGAACCCTCACGCCTTGCGGCACCGGATTTTGAGTCCGGCACGTCTACCAGTTCCATCACCCCGGCAAGGGCATTACTCTCGCGCAGCCAATACCACGCGGAAGGGCGCGAATTATCCATGAAACGCCGGGCTTCATCAACTACAATGCGCGACCTGATTTTTCGATTCTCTTGCAGGCATGCGCACCGCCGAATTCGATTTTGATCTACCCCAACATCTGATCGCCCAGCACCCGCCCGCGCAGCGCGGCGCCAGCCGCCTGCTGCACGTCGGCGGGGCGGGGATCGCCGATCACCAGTTCGCCGATCTGCCGGCTTTGCTGCGCCCGCACGATGTGCTGGTGCTGAACGATACCCGCGTGCTGAAGGCGCGACTGTTCGGGCAGAAGGAAACGGGCGGACAGATCGAGGTGATGGTCGAGCGCATCCTCGATAATCATGAAGTGCTGGCACAAGTGCGCGCCAGCAAGACGCCCAAAACTGGAAGTCAGCTTCTTTTGGCAGATGCGATCCCGGTAACCGTGCTCGGTCGCGAGGGAGAATTTTTTCACCTGCGCTTCGAGGGTGATACGCCGGTGGTCGACTTGCTGGAGCGCCACGGCAAACTGCCGCTGCCGCCCTACATCACCCATACGGCTGGCGACGAGGACGAAGAGCGCTACCAGACCGTGTTCGCGCGCGAGCAGGGCGCGGTCGCCGCGCCGACGGCGGGATTGCATTTCGATGAAGCGATGTTGCAGACCCTGCGCGACAAGGATGTGAATCTTGGATATGTCACGCTGCATGTCGGCGCCGGCACCTTCCAGCCGGTGCGCGCGGAAAAGATCAAGGATCACATCATGCACAGCGAGCGCTACACCGTGCCGCAAGCAACGGTGGACGCGATCGCCAGGGCGCAAGCCCACGGCGGGCGCGTGGTGGGCGTCGGCACCACCAGTTTGCGCGCGCTGGAGAGTGCCGCAGCGAACGGCGCATTGCAGGCCGGGTCGGGCGACACCAACATCTTCATCACGCCCGGTTATCGCTTCAGGGTAGTGGATGTGTTGCTGACCAACTTCCACCTGCCGCGCTCCACGCTGCTGATGCTGGTGTGCGCCTTCGGCGGACCGGAGCAGATGTTCGCCGCCTATCGCCACGCGGTGGCGCAGGAATATCGCTTCTTCAGTTACGGTGATGCGATGCTGATCGAGAAAGAGCAAAAATAAATTGGCCACAGAGATCACAGAGTACACAGGGATGAGGCAGGACCTCGGGGTTTCTCTGTGATCTCTGTGTTCTCTGTAGCTAAAACCGGTTTTGCCTGAAAGAAATTTTATGAAATTCACTTTACACAACACCTCCGGCGCGGCGCGGCGCGGCACCGTGGAGCTGGCGCACGGCAAGGTCGAAACTCCTGCCTTCATGCCAGTCGGCACTTATGGCACGGTGAAGGCAATGTCGCCGCAAGAGCTGAAAGACATCGGCGCGCATATCGTGCTCGGCAACACTTTCCATCTGTGGTTGCGCCCCGGTTTGGAGGTGATCGAAGCGCACGGCGGGCTGCACAAGTTCATGGGCTGGGACGGTCCCATCCTCACCGATTCCGGCGGTTTCCAGGTGTTCAGCCTGGGCGAGTTGCGCAAGATCAGCGGCGGCGGCGTGGAATTCCGCTCGCCGGTGAACGGCGACAAATGTTTCCTGTCGCCGGAAGAATCCATGCGCATCCAGCGTGTGCTGAACTCCGACATCGTGATGATCTTCGACGAATGCACGCCGTATCCGGCGGATGAGCAGACCGCCGGTTCATCCATGCGCATGAGTCTCGATTGGGCGGCACGCAGCAAGCGCGCGCACGAAGGCAACCCCAACGCGCTGTTCGGAATCGTGCAGGGCGGCATGCACGAACACCTGCGCGACGAGTCAGTGGCGGGACTGCAGGATATCGGCTTCGACGGTTTCGCCATCGGCGGCCTGTCGGTGGGCGAACCAAAGGAAGATATGCGGCGCATCCTCGCCCACACCGCGCCGCAACTGCCGCCGGACAAGCCGCGCTACCTGATGGGCGTGGGCACGCCGGAAGACCTGGTGGAGGCGGTGGGGCAGGGCATCGACATGTTCGACTGCGTGATGCCGACGCGCAACGCGCGCAACGGTCATCTGTTCACCCGCTACGGCGATGTGCGCATCAAGAATGCGATCCATCGTCTGGATACGCGCCCGCTTGACCCGCAATGCACGTGTTATACCTGCCGGAACTTCAGCCGCGCCTATCTGCATCACCTGCACCGTCTCGGCGAGATCCTCGGCGCGCGCCTCAACACCCTCCACAACCTGCATTACTACCAGGAACTGATGCGCGACATTCGCGCCGCCATCGTAGCCGGGCGATACGCCGAATTTGCGGCAGCCTTCCATGCGGCGCGTGCCGCAGCGGGTGCGCTGCCCGGTCACTGAACTGTCATTCCTTCCATGCTAGAATGCGCGCCTTCGTTTTTTTGTCCTGTTTATTTCCGGAGAGTATTGAAATGACTTCTATCACCGAATTTTTCATCAGCAACGCTTATGCCGAAGGCGCGCCTGCCGTGCAGGGAGGGGGATTCATGGAATTTCTGCCATTGATCGCCCTGCTGGCGGTGTTCTATTTTCTCATCCTGCGCCCGCAGCAAAAACGCGCCAAGGAACACAAGGCGATGGTCGAAGCCATGCAAAAAGGCGATGAAGTCGTGACCGCCGGCGGTGTGCTGGGCAAGGTGACCAAGGTGGGCGATGAGAATATCGGGGTCGAGATCGCCGACAACGTCGTGGTGCAGGTGCAAAAGAGCGCCGTGCAGACCGTATTGCCCAAGGGCACGATCAAGTCACTCTGATCTTTCGCTTCACTCCCGCAAGCAAGGTGCTGCCATGAATCGTTATCCCCTGTGGAAATATTTGCTCATCCTGATCGCTGTCGTGGCGGGGCTGGTGTATGCCCTGCCCAATCTCTACGGCGAATCGCCGGCGGTGCAGGTGTTGCCATTGCGCAGCCACCTGAAGGCGGATGCGGGATTGCTGGCGCGCGTGGACAGCGTCCTGCAGGATGCGCAGCTCGCGCCCGAAGTGCTGGCGCTCGACACCACCAGCGTCAAGGCGCGCTTTGCCGACACCGACAGCCAGCTCAAGGCCAAGGACGTGTTGCAGGCCGCACTGGGCGAGGATTATGTGGTCGCGCTCAACCTGTTGTCGCGTTCGCCCGAGTGGCTGACCGCGCTGAACGCGCTGCCGATGTATCTCGGCCTCGACTTGCGCGGCGGTGTGCACTTTCTGATGCAGGTGGATATGAAAGCGGCGCTGGACAAGGCGCTGGAATCGAATGCCAGCGATATCCGCAGCACCCTGCGCGAGGCAAGGATCGCCTACGCCGGGGTGAGCCGCGACAGCCAAATCATCACGGTGAAATTCCGCGATACCGATGCGCGTGGCAAGGGCAGGGATGAGATGAAGAAACGCTTCGCCGGGCTGGAATTGCAGGAACGGGAAGCGGGCAGTCACTATCTGCTGGTCGCCAAACTGAAATTGCAGGAACAATTGAGGATTCAGGATTCCGCGCTGCAACAGAACCTGGTCACCTTGCGCAACCGTGTCAACGAACTCGGCGTGGCCGAGCCGGTGATTCAGCAACAGGGCGCCGATCGCGTGGTGGTGCAGCTGCCCGGCGTGCAGGATACCGCGCGCGCCAAGGACATCCTCGGCCGCACCGCCACGCTGGAAGTGCGCCTGGTCGATGACGAACACCAGATCGGTGCCGGCGGTGTCGCGCCGTTCGGCGCGGAAGTGTTCCGCGAACGCGACGGCACCCAGTTGCTGGTGAAGAAGAGCGTGATCCTCACCGGCGAGCGCATCAGCGACGCGCAGCCCGGCTTCGACAGCCGCAACAACGAGCCGGCCGTGCACATCAATCTGGACGCGGTCGGCGCGCGCAAATTCAAGGAGGCGACACGCGAGAACGTGGGCAGGCGGATGGCCATCATCCTGTTCGAGAAAGGCCGCGGCGAAGTGGTCACCGCGCCGGTGATCCGCGAAGAGATCGGCGGCGGACGGGTGCAAATCAGCGGCCAGATGAATACCACCGAAGCGCAGAACATTGCACTGCTGCTGCGCGCCGGCGCGCTGGCGGCGCCGATGGAGATCATCGAGGAGCGAACCATCGGCCCCAGCCTCGGTGCGGACAACATCCAGCGCGGTTTCAATTCCACCAAGATCGGCCTCATCATGGTCGCCGTGTTCATGATCGCCTACTACCTGATGTTCGGCACCATCTCGGTGCTGGCGCTGGGCGCCAACCTGCTGTTGCTGATTGCTTTGTTGTCGATGCTGCAGGCGACGCTGACCCTGCCCGGCATGGCCGGTATCGCGCTGACCCTGGGTATGGCGATCGACGCCAACGTGCTGATCAACGAGCGTATCCGCGAGGAGCTGCGCAATGGCCTGCCGCCGCAGATGGCGATTCACACCGGTTACGAGAATGCGTTTGCCACTATTCTCGACTCCAACATCACCACCCTGATCGCCGGTGTCGCGCTGTTCATGTTCGGCTCCGGTCCGATCAAGGGCTTTGCCGTGGTGTTGTGCCTCGGCATCCTGACGTCGATGTTCAGCGGGGTGATGGTGTCGCGCGCAATGGTCAACCTGATCTACGGGCGCCGCGCGCGCCTGAACAAAGTCGCCATCGGTTAAGGGGTAGCAGACATGGAATTTTTCCGCATCAAAAAAGACATTCCCTTCATGAGCTACGGGAAGGTCACCACCAGTATCTCGCTGCTGACTTTCCTGTTCGCCATATTCTTCCTTGCGACCAAGGGACTGAACTTTGGCGTCGATTTCACCGGCGGCACGGTGATCGAAATACATTACACCGCACCGGCGGATATCAACAAAGTGCGCGCGGAACTGGCGGCTATCGATCTGCAGGATGCGCTGGTGCAGAACTTCGGCAGCAGCCAGGACGTGCTGATCCAGGTGCCGCTGAAACAGAACACCATGGGCGCCAAGCTCAGTGAACATGTGGTCGAAACCTTGCGCGTGCAGGATGCGGATGTGGAAATGCGCCGGGTCGAATTCGTCGGGCCGCAAGTGGGCAAGGATCTGGTGGAAAACGGCGCGATGGCGCTGCTGCTGGTCTCGCTCGGCATTGTCGGCTACCTGTGGCTGCGCTTCGAATGGAAGTTCGGCCTGGCGGCTATCATCGCCAACCTGCACGACGTGGTCATCATCCTCGGCTGTTTTGCCTTCTTCCAGTGGGAGTTTTCGCTATCGGTGCTGGCGGCGGTGCTGGCGGTGCTGGGCTACTCGGTGAACGAATCGGTGGTGGTGTTCGACCGCATCCGCGAAAACTTCCGCAAGATGCGCAAGACCGAGGTCGCCGAGATCATCAACAACGCCATCACCCGTACCATGTCGCGCACCATCATCACCCACGGCTCCACCCAACTGATGGTGCTGGCGATGCTCTTCCTGGGCGGCGAGACGCTGCACTTCTTCGCGCTTGCGCTGACCATCGGCATCCTGTTCAGCATCTACTCATCCGTGCTGGTCGCCAGCCCGCTGCTGATGATCTTCGGCGTGTCGCGCGCAGATTTCATCAAGCCGGAAAAGACTGAAGCGGAAGCGGTTTTGCCGTAATGGAGTTTCTCGCCGGGCTGCTCGACATCGTCCTCCATCTCGACGCGCACCTGCTGGCATTGGTGCAGGAATACGGGGTCTGGGTGTATGCCATCCTGTTCTTCATCATTTTTGCCGAGACCGGACTGGTCATCGCGCCGTTCCTGCCCGGCGACTCGCTGCTGTTCGTGATCGGCGCGCTGTGCGGCATGGGTTCACTCGACCTTGAAGTGGCGCTGCCGCTGCTGATCCTCGCCGCGTTCATGGGCGACAACACCAACTACTGGATCGGCCGCCTGCTCGGTCTGCGTCTGCTGGAACACGCCAGCCCGCGCTTCATCAGGCACGAGCACCTGGAAAAGACCCACGCCTTCTATGCCAAACACGGCGGCAAGACCGTCATCTTCGCGCGCTTCCTGCCGATCATCCGCACCTTTGCCCCGTTCGTTGCCGGCATCGGGACCATGAACTATCGCCACTATGTGATATTCAGCATCATCGGCGGCGTGAGCTGGATCGGCAGTCTGATCCTCGCCGGTTATTTCTTCGGCAACATTCCGGTCATCAAGGACAATCTCACCCTGATGATTCTCGTCATCGTCGTCGTCTCATTCGTGCCCGCGATGATCGAATTCCTGCGCCATCGCCGGCAGCGCGCGCAAGCCAACTAGATTTTCGGCGCGCCAGTTTTGCCGCGCCCATGCCCATAACACTTCCAGATTATCCTTGCGCAACGCCGGCGGCGGATGCTGCCGCAGGAAGGACAGCGCGCGCCACAGCGCGGCGACAGGTTGTGCCGTATCCACCGCCTCCGCCAGCGTCTGCTTGCTGAGTTTTTCTCCCGCCTCGTTCACCGCAACCGGCAAGTGCATGTAGTGCGGCGTGGGCAGGCCAAGCAGACCTTGCAGATGAATCTGGCGCGGCGTGGAAGCGAGCAAGTCGGCACCGCGCACGACATGCGTAATGTCTTGACGGGCATCATCCACCACCACCGCAAGCTGATAGGCGAACAGCCCGTCCGCCCGTTTCACCACGAAATCGCCGATGTCACGCTCAAGTCGCTGCGACTGATTTCCTTGCAAGGCATCGGAAAATTCGAGCGGTGTATTGTTGGTGCGCACCCGCCACGCCCGTTTTTCGCGCCCCGCCGGAATGCCATGACGGCAAGTACCGGGATAGACCGCCCCCTCAATGCCAAGCAACGCCGAGTCTGAAATCTCCTTGCGTGTGCAACAACATGGATAGGCAGTGCCGTTGTCCTTCAATCGTCGCAGCGCGGTTTCGTAGGCCGCCGTGCGCCGGCTCTGGTAAATGACGGGTTCGTCGCTGTGCAGACCGAATGCGGCCAGCGTGTGCAGGATATCGTCCGCCGCGTCCGGCACGCAGCGCGGTGTATCCAGATCTTCCATGCGCACCAGCCAGGTGCCGTGATGGTGTTTCGCGTCGAGATAGCTGCCGACAGCGGCGACGAGCGAGCCAAAGTGCAGCGCGCCGGTGGGAGAGGGGGCGAAGCGCCCGCGATAGGTTGGTGAGGAAGGCATTCGGTCGTAGGTTGGGTGGAGCGAAGCGATACCCAACGAGCGGCAATGATGGGCAATGATGGATATCGCTACGCTCAACCCATCCTTGTATCTTTATCTCCGTGGTGGTTAGCTACCACCGCACGAAGCAGAGGTAGCCTGAACCCATCCTTAAGGCATTGACCTTGTAGCGTAGATCAGGCCCTCTGCTTCACCTCTCGCCAGCACGGA
>Ga0210015_1003478_pt1 | contig 13885 bp, 7 predicted proteins | sample CryGeymeta201522_FD_185471 | JGI IMG/M metagenome (GOLD analysis project Ga0210015, IMG submission 185471) | Groundwater microbial communities from Crystal Geyser aquifers in Utah, USA - Crystal Geyser metaG 2015-22 (SPAdes) (version 2) | ecosystem: Environmental > Aquatic > Deep subsurface >... | reverse complement strand
GGTCTCGTGGCTGTCGCTGGCGCCCGCCGCCGTCGACGGCTTTGATCCGCTGACGCTGCTGCCCGGCGTGCTGGCGGTCTATGCCGAGTTGCTGGGCGCGCTGGCCGAGGCGGGCGCCGAACGGGTGCGCGTCGAGGAGCCGGTGCTGGCCTGCGACCTTGGCGCGATGCGGCGCGCGGCGTTCTGGACCGCTTACGACGAACTGGCGAAAGGCCCGGTCAGGCTGACGGTGGCTTTGGGCGGCGGCGCGCCTGCGGCCAGCGTCGATGTGGCGCTGAAGCTGCCGGTCGCGGGGCTGCACCTGGACCTCGCCGACAACGCCGCCGCGCTGTCGCAGGTGCTGGCGGGCCTGCGGCCCGGCGCCGCGCTGTCGCTGGGCGCGCCGCTGGTCTCTGGCGCGGGTGAGGCCGCGCTGCTGGCCGCCTATGCGCCGCTGGCGCGGGCGCGCTGGGCGCTGGGCGCGGAGCGGGTGGAGACGGCGGCGCCGCTGGCGTGGCGCGACGACGAGGCGGCGGCGGGCGGCGGCGCGGCGCCCCGGCGGAACCTCTCAAAGGGCGGCGCGGCGTCGGCGGCCGACGCCGCCTGAGCGCGGTCAGCGCCGCCGCGTGATCTCGAAGGCGCCAAAGCGGGTCTGCACCGCCACGCGCTCCGGCCCCCAGAACCCCGCGCCCAGCGGCGCAAGCGTCAGCGCCACCGCGCCGGGGCGCGTGAGCCGCGCGACGCCGGGCGACCCCTCGCGGTGCCCCGACACCGGGCGATAGCGCACCGCGCAGGAGACGGCGCCAGCCCCTGCGCCAACCCTTGCCGCGCCCCCAGCCGCATCGCCCAGCGCGGCGGTTTGCGCGCCCTCCAGCGCCAGATCGAACCGGGTCACGCCGCTGAACACCGGCAGCACGCGCCGACACAGCGTGTCGGGGTCAACGTCGGCGGGCGCGGCGATCACCAGCGCGCTGAGCGGATCGAGCACGCCGTCGAGGTCGGACGGCTTCAGCGCCACGCGCCCCTCGGCGAATTCGGGCGGGATCGGCGGCGCAAAGGTCCAGGCGCTGGCGCGGCCCTGCGCGAAGTCGATCGACACCGAACCGGGCCGCGAGACGCCCTCATAGGACAGCCGGTAACGCGCGGGCGAAAGCGCCTGCGCGCCCGCCGCCTTTTCCGCGCGCGCCGCCCCTTCCGCGCGCGCCGCGCCCGCGCCGCCCCAGAACAGAAAGCCGACATCCGCCGCCGCGTCGATGGCGTAGCCGTCGCCGGCGGCGGCGACGCTGAGGCTGGCCTCGCCGATCGGCAGCCCGGCGATGCTCAGGTCATAGCGGGCGCCGTCCTCGCGCAGCGCGCCCGCCGGATGGGCCGCCAGCATCGCAGCGGCGACAAGCAGCCATTTCAGGATCATCTCCGCCTCCAGCCCTATCGAAGACGAACATAGCACGCCGCGCGCCGGGAAAAGCCCCGGTCGTCAACGGCGATTCACGCCCGCAGACCGCCCAACCGGCGCGGCTGGACGGCGGGCGGCAGACAGCGCCGCGCCGCGCGCGGTCCCCTTCCGGCGCGACGCCGAAACCCCTCGCGGCGCCGGAGCGAAAGACGATCAAAATCCTGACGCGGCGAGTTCGTGCGTTTTCGCAACGCCTGCGTCCTCGCACCGACATTGTTGACAATTAAGTGATTCTGAATCACAATTTTCGGCGTGAGTTGGTTATTATTGATGTAAATATCAGAATGTGAGTTCGCGTGATGCTGTGCTGCAGCATCAGGTATTTGACGACGTCCATGGCTATGGGGGTTGCAATGCGCGAAGATCGTCGGGATTTCATGAAAGTCGCCGCCGGGATCGGGGTAGCCGCCGCTGGTCCGGCGGCGCTCGCCGACGAGGTCGCCGAGGAAATGCGGCGTCGGCTGGGGTATCTCGCCGCGCCGGGCGACGGCCCCCCCGATCTTCTCGCCCAGCCCAGCCCGCCGATCGATCCGTGGCGCGAGATTGCGCTCGCCGACCTGCGGCCGCCCAGGGCGGAGCCGCTGTTCGTAATGACCGGCCCCGCGACGGCGGCGGAATGGCAGGCGCTCGGCCACGCGCCCGCCGACGCGCCGACACAGGTCGAGACCCTGCCCGACGACCAGTGGCTGGCGCTGTTCAACCATCGGTTCCGCGCGGCGGCGCAGGCCCTGCGCGACACCGGCTTCGCCGTGCCCGAGGGCGCGCCGTGGACGGTGCGCGGCGACCTTGCGCAGGACGGCCGGGTGCGCATCGACATCGGCGAGCCGCCCGCGCCCGACGCGCACCAGCGGTTCTTCGAGTTCCGGCCGCAGGTGTTCTACATAAACCGCGAGGTCGAGTTGCTGTGGCGCTTTCACCCCCAGTATGGCGACGCCAGCAGCAGCTGGGGCTATCACTGCATCCACGCCGCGCCGGAGGGTTTTCGCGCCACGCGCCCCGGCTCGCCCGGACCGACGTTTCACGCCCGCTATGGCGCGCCGATCATGACCCGGCGCATCAACGACCTGCCGGAGATCGGCAATCAGCCCGGCCATTCCCGCCTGCGCTTCGCGCTGCCGTCCACCACGTCGCACCTGCACAACGCCCATACCGCCAGCGAGAGCGACGGCTACCCCAACGACTGGCTGAACCCCGGCGAATACTGGGATCACCACTACGCCAATTTCCCCTCCGGCCATGACGACCGCGAGCGTTTGTCAACGCTGTGGTATCATGACCACCGGATGGACTTCACCGCGTCGAATGTTTACGCGGGGCTCGACGGCTTTTACTTCATGTTTGACCAGCCCGGCGCCGGGAACGGCGACATGGACGACGAGACGCAGGGCTGGCGCCTGCCCTCCGGCGACCATGACCTGCCGCTGATTTTCCACGATCTGCTGTTCGCGCAGGAAATCGTGGCGCGCGGCGAAGACGAGAAGGAGACCGGGCGGAAGCCGCGCAGGGTGGGCCGGGAGCAGTCCACCCGCTGGACCTTCGAGAGCGCGCAGGACTGGAGCGACGCCGCCGACCCCGCGCGCGGCGTGCTGCTGGCCGACGGGACGCGCAAGGCGATCACCCATGTCGGCCTTTCCGCCGTCGCGGACGACGCCGGCAAGAGCGCCGACGGCTACGACCCCTCGCCCGAAGTGGTGTTCGACGGCTTCAACATCGACGGCGTGATCGGCGACCGCTGGAGCGTCAACCGCCGTGTGCAGCCGCTGCTCAAGGTCAAGCCGCGCAAGTATCGGCTGCGGCTGCTGAACGGCGGGCCGTCGCGCTTCTACGATCTGTTCCTGCATGCGACCGGCGTCAGCCCCGGCTATCGCGCCGCCGTTTTCGGGCCGGAGAGCAAAGAAAAACAATCCCGCCCTGCGACGCAGACCAGCCACCAGATGCTTGTCGTCACCGGCGACGGCAATTTTCAGCCCAACCCCGTGCTGGTGAACAGCGTCTATCTGGGCGTGGCGCAGCGCGTGGACGTGATCGTGGATTTCGCCGCGTTCGGGGCCGGGGCGCGCGTCTATCTGGTCAACGAACTGGAGCAGGAGAACGGGCGCGGCCCGACCGAGCGGCGCATCCGCCAAAGCGACTACGCCACCGATCAGGACTTCTTCGACGCCAACGCGCAGGTCGCCTTCGAGGTCGAGGCCGAGCCGGTGGAGGACGAGAGCCGCTTCCCGCTGTTCTTCCGCGACCTGCCGCCGGTCGATCTGAGCGAGGTGCGCCGCGAGCGGCTGTGGGAGTTCGACTATGACGGCGGGCTGTGGACCATCAACGGCGACATCTTCGACCCTAACCGCGTCGATGCCGGCATCGAGCAGGACAGCGCCGAGATCTGGACGTTCCGCAACGGCGGCAGCGGCTGGCACCACCCGATCCACAGCCATTTCACCGAGTTCATCATCCTGGAGCAGGACGGCAAACCGTTCAGCCAGGGCTCGATCCAGAGCGAACTGACGCCACCCCCGGCGGCGGAGCAGGCGCAGGCTGAGACGCGCGCCAGCGATACCGGCGCGGCGGCGCGGTTCGAAAGCGCGGCGGCGCCCGACGCCGAGGGCGCCGCCGCGCCGCCGCAACCCGGCGCCAGCGGGTTCAGCACCGGTCAGGCGCTGCGCGAGGCGTTCCCCGCAGCCCCGCCCGAGGCGCGCGAAGGGCTGCGGCGGCGCATCGAGACGCTGCGGCGACGCGACCCGGAGGCGCTGCGGCTCGAATCGGCTCCCGCCGACGACTGGCGCGCGCTGGCGGAGACCTATTGGGAGACGGTTCTGAAACCGCAGCAAAAGGCGCGGCTGGAGCGTCTGCACGGCCCGATCGCCGACGACGATCCGCGGCTTATCGCGATCGGCGAAGCGGCGCTGGCGACGCTGGAGCGGTTCGTGGGCGACGACGGCGCCGTGGACGAGGCCGCCGTGATGGATGTGCTCGCGCCGCTGATGGAGGGCCGCCCGCAGGACATCCGCTTTCGCCGCCACGCCCATTTCGCGGCGCTCGCGGCGTTTCTGCCGCAGGTGGGCCTGCGGCAGCCGATGCTGCCCGATCCGGCGCGATTCATGGGCGGGCCGCGCCGCGACGTGGCGCTGCTGCTGCCCAACACCGAGGTCACGGTGTTCATGCGCTGGAAGGACTTCATGGGCCGCCACGTCATGCACTGCCACAACGTGGTGCACGAGGATCACGCGATGATGATCCGCTGGGACATCGTGCCGAGGGGCAAGGGCTTCGACACCCCGCGCAGCAGCGATTCGGTGGCGCACCTTGGCCGCGAGACCGAGAGCCGCCGCCGCAAGCACATCGAGGTGCATCCCCCCGGCGGCGCGCACAAACCCGACGACAGCTGAACCCCCCAGGCCTTCAGGCATGAAAGGCGCGCGCCATGAACCTTGACAGGCGTTATGACTGGTCAGCGACGGGGCCTGCGCGGCTGAACCGTCGCGCGATCCCCGATATCGCGGTGACCGACCATGAGGGCCGCGCGGCCCGGTTCTACAGCGATCTGACGCAAGGGCGGCTGGTGCTGATCGCCTTCACCTCGGTCCTGCACGACGCGCATTACCCCTGCACGGCAAAGCTGGCGGCGGTGCGCGCCGCGCTCGACCAGGGGCCCGCCGCCATGGCGGAGATCTACACCCTGACGCTCGACCCCGACCGCGACACCCCGCGCCGCTGGGCCGATCATGCCCGGCGCGCGGGGGCGGGGCGGGGCTGGCGCTTTCTCCATGCCCGCGCTGATGATGTGGAGCGCCTGCGCGGCGCGCTGTTCGTCTCGCGCGGCGCGGGCCCCGAGAGCGGCGCGCGCAGCCTCTGGCGGCGCGCCGACGTGCTGCGGATGAGGCCCGAGCGGGCGGTGATGGACTGCTCGCTGGGGTTGCTGCGCTACGGCGACGAGGCGCGCGACATCTGGGGCGGCGCCCCGGTGCGCGCGTCGGCGGCGGCGATCGCGGAGCGGCTGGAATGGCTCGCCGGCGCCTGCGTCGCGCGCGCGGGGCGAAGGCGGGCGGGGCCTTTCCCGCCCGGGATCGCGTGAGGCTTCAGACGGCGTGAACCCACAGACGGCGAAAGGGAGGCGACGATGACCCGGCACACCCCCCCATCCACGCGCGCCCGCGCCCTGCGGCGCGCCCTGCTCGCCGCCGCCGCCGCGCTGGCGGCGCCCGCGCTGGCGGCGGCGCAAAGTCCGCAGGAATGCGCGGCGGGCTTTTTCCAGCCCGACCCGCCGATCTTTCGCGCGCAGGGCCGCATCCTGGGCTTCGCCGCGCTGCCGGCCGCCGAGCAGGACCTGGTGCAGACCTTCGCGCAGTTCCCCGCGCTGGGCGGCGGCTTCGAAGCCAATGCGATGATCATTCCCCCCGGCGATCCGACCGCCGACCCCGGCACGGCGCAGTCGCGCTACCTTAAGCCGGGCCATCCGGGCGCGCAGCCCAACACGCCGATGTCGGCCTGGCGGCGGGTGCGCTGCGTCGCGCAGCCCGCCGGAAAGGCGCTGCCGTTCCAGTGGCTGCGCCGCGACGCAAGCCCCGACGCCAACGCCGCCGCCTTCGCGGCAAGCACCCTGCGCACCCTGCCCCGGATCACGCCGCCCGCCTTCATCCGCGCGACCTATGTGCGCACCGGACCCAGCCTGTTTCCCGGCAAGGCCGATCTCGACGGCGACGGGGTGGAGGAGATTGTCGACTCGCACGCCACGCCGCCGGGCACGAACATGCTGCCCACCACCTACGCCAACCTGCGCGACCGCGACGGGGTGGAGATGGTCAACACGGTGTCCGCGACCAAGTCCGAGCATTACGCGCTGCACGCGGGAAAGCCGACAGCGGTGGTGATCAACCCGCAGTCGCCCATCGACGACCTGCGCTACATCCTCGAGACCCTGGGCGAGATCGTGCTGGACGCGCCCTACCGCACGCTGCTGCTCGATCCTGACGGCCTGTCGCCCGAGGCGCTGGCGGTCCGGGCGCAGGGCGCGCAGGCGCGGCTCACCGACCAGCGCAGCGTGGTGGACCACCACCTGCAATGGGCGCGCGACATCATCACGGGGCGGGACGGCGCGGCGTCGCGCGTGCCCGGCGACCGCGCCTATCGCGGCTTTCCGCTGCTGAACCATTCCGGCCACAAGCGGGTGAACCGCGTGATGCCGGTCTATGACGCCGACGGCGCGGTGGTCGGCGGCGAGGCGGTGGTGCGGCAGGTCTGGTATGGCGGGCGCATCCAGTCCGACACGATGTTTTTCGATTTCGGCTGGGCGCGGCTGGGCGAGGCGGTGGATTATGTGAACTGCGGCGGCCCCGGCCAGCCGACCGAGGCGGCCTGCGCCGCCGCCGCGCCGATCCCGCCCGAGAAGCCGTGGACGATCCGCTACGAAATCAACGTGCTCGCGCGCGGCAACGACGATTTCTCGCCGATGACCATGCACTTCGACTGCCCGTGGGAGGTGACGGTGAACGGCGTCGCGGTCAGCGGCATGGCGGCGGGCAAGCCCTGCGCCGACGGCCGCGGCCCTTCGGTGGTGAAGCGCAGCGCCGCGCAGATCGCCTACTATGACGCGGCGGGCCAGCGCCGCCAGCTCGATCTTCTGGGCCGCTGGCCGGAGATCGCGGTGAAGGCCGGCCCGCTCTACGCCTCGCTCGACCAGACGTTCTTTCCGATGGAGGACGGCACGCGGGTGAGCGTCGCGGTCAAAATGGCGCCGCCGCAATACTACAACCTCACCTACACCTGGGGCTGGCGCAACCATCCGCCGCGCGCGCAGGCGATCGAGAACGCGCACAAGGTGGTCCCGCCGCCTCTGCCCTTCATCGACGCGCTGGCGGCGCGTCTGGGGATGCCCGCCATGGCGCTGAACATGGCGTGCCATCCGCTGGGCGCGGGGATCGTGGCGCATGAGCAATGGGCCTTCGAGGGCCTGCCGCCGGGCGACATGCCCGCAGGCCTCGCCATGCCCGACAGCGCCAAGGCGCCGGTCTGTCTCGCCGCGTTCCGCGAGATGACCGGCAATCCGGGCGCGACCATGGCGCAGATGATGCAGGCGCGTCTGGGGCTGCTGCGCGCGCTCTATGGCGAGCGGGGGGCGGTGGACGCCATCGACCGCATCGGCGACCTCGCGCCCGCCAAGCGCATGTGGCGGGCGTTCGGCGCGATGCAGGCGGCCATGGCAGCGCCGGGCGCAGACGCCGACGCCGCCTGGCTGCGGATGCTGCTCGACGCGCGCGACGCCTATCTGGACTGGATGCACCGCACCCGTCTGCCGAGCGGCGTCGCCCCCGACCCGGCGTCGGACGTGACGCTGCTGTTCGTCAACAACACGCTCTACGGCCAGATCACCGGCGGCGGCTATCTGGAGATGCCCGGATGGCGGCGGCGCGGCGATCTGGTCAAGGTGACGCTGCTGAACGGCGACTACTTTCCCCACGGCTATCTCAACGTCGATTTCGGCGGCGCGCGGGGTTGGGAGAACACCTTCAAATCCAGCGTCAAGACCGCCGGATCGGGCGCGTGGTTCACCTTCGGGCGCTTCCACGCCCGCTTCAACACCACGCCGGGCACGATCCTTGTGGACAAGGCGGTGAAGGGCGCGGCGCGCACCGACCCCGAAGCGGGCGGCGCGCCCGACACCGTGACGCCGGGCGTGCACCGGGTGATGATGGAGATGAACTTCGAGCCGTCGCCCCGGCTCAGGATGTATCAGTTCGACCCGCTGCACCACGACGCGGCGATCTTCTCGCTGCACTGAAAGGGCCTTGTGCGATGTTGACGCGACGACTGGCGGTCTGGGGGCTGACCGGCGGGCTGGCTGGGGGGCTGGCGGGAGGCGCGGCGTTCTTGGCGGGCGCGCAGGGCGCCCGCGCGCACGACGCCCACGCCCACGGCGCGCAAGACCCCGCGCCCGCTTCCCCTGCGGAACGATTCGAAGTGCGCTATGCGGCGCCCGCCGCGCCGCTGGTCGATCATCACGGCGCCGCCGCCGATCTGGCGACCGAGCTTGCGCGCGGCGGGCCGGTGCTGATGAACTTCATCTTCACCACCTGCCCCGGCATCTGCCCGATGCTGTCGGCGATGCTGGCCGCGACCGCCGACGCGCTCGGCCCCGATCTGGCGACAGTGCGGCTCTGGTCGGTCAGCATCGATCCCGACCACGACACGCCGGAGCGGCTGGCGGCCTACGCCGCGCTCTACGACGCGCCGCCGCAGTGGCGGTTCTTCACCGGCGCGCCGGGGGCGGTAAACGCGGTGCGCGCCGCCTTCGACGCGCTGGACGACGTCAAGATGGCGCATCGCGCGCTTACGCTGCTGCGGCTGCGGGGGGATAGCTGGCTGCGGCTGGAGGGCGACGTGACGCCCGATCGCCTGGCGCAGGAAACCCGCGCGGCGCTGGCGGGGGCATGACGCGCCCGCCCACCCGCCAGTTCGCCGCCGCCGCGCTGGCGGGCCTCCTGCTCGCGCTGGCTGCGGCGCTGGCTGCGGCGCCGGTCGCCGCGCAGGACGCGGCGCAGGACGCGCCGCCCGCCGCGACCGACGCCGCCGCCGAGCGCGGCGCGCGGCTTTATCTGACCGGCGAGGGGCTGCGCGCCACGATTGCGGGCGGCGCGGCGCTGCCCTCCGCGATGGCGGCCTGCGTGCGTTGCCACCGCCCCAGCGGCTATGGCGGCGGCGAGAGCGACGCGCGCGCGCCCGCGATCGCGGCGCCGGTGCTGTTCGCGCCGCTGACGCCGCGACGCGCGCTGTTGCTGCGCGATCTCTATCAGGAGCGATACGGCCCGCTCGCAAAGATGGCGGCGCGCACGCCGCGCAGCCGCCCCGCCTACGCCGGCGCGCGCGACCTCGCCCGCGCGCTGCGCGACGGCGTCGATCCCGCAGGCGCCGCGCTCGCCGCCACCATGCCGCGCTACGCGATCGCGGACGCGGACGCGGCGGCGCTGACAGCCTATCTGCGGCGGCTGGGCGCGACGCCCGACCCCGGCCACGACGCGCGCAGCTGGACCTTCGCCACCGTCATCACCCCCGATGCGCCCGAGGCGCAGGTCGCCGCCAGCCTCGCCGTGATCGACGCCTATGTGACCCGGCGCAACGGCGAGATCGCCCGCGAACTGGGCCGCCCCGGCTTTTCGCCCGGCTACAAGGGCGAATACGCCGACGCCCGCAGGCTGTGGCGGGTGGCGATCTGGCGGCTGAGCGGGCCGCCCGAAGGCTGGGCCGCGCAACTGGCGGCGCGCTACGAAGCCGATCCGCCCTTCGCGCTGCTTGGCGGCGTGGCGCCGCGCGACTGGGCCGTGGTCGGCGCCTTCTGCGACGCGGTCGTCCTGCCGTGCGTGTTTCCGCAGACCGACTGGCCCGGACCAGCGGCGGGCGGCATGACGCTGCACCTGTCGGGCGGGCTGGCGGAGGAGGCGGCGCTGATGGCGGCGGCGCTGCGCGCCATGGGCGCGCGGCGCGTCGCGATGGTGGCGGGCGCGGGCGCCGACGCCCGGCTGCTCGCGCGCCGCTTCGCCCTCGCCAACCCCGATTTCGCGCGCGTCGCCGCGCCAGAAGACGCCGACGCCGCCGCGCTGTTCCTGAGCGCCGCCGAAGCGGAGGCGTTTGTCGCGCAAGGCGGGCTCCGGGCGGCGCAGGGGCGCGCCGTCGCCGCCGGAGGGTTGCTGGCGGACGCGCGCGGCGGGCTTGCGCCGTCGCTCGCCTGCGCGCTCCACGTCGCCTGGCGGTTCGCGCCGCCGGACGCGACGGCGCCCCAGCGCCGCCGCCTGCGCGGCTGGCTGCGGTCGCGCGGCGTGGCGGACCCGGCCGAGGAGCGCGCGCAGCTTGAAACCTGGCTGGCGCTGGAGGCGGCGGACCATGCGATCGTGCGTCTGGTGGACCGGCCCTCGCGGGCGCTGTTTGTCGAGACCATCGAGCACATGGCGGAGGCGGGCCTCGATCCCGGCGTCTATCCCCGCTTCAGCCTCGGCCCCGGTCAGCGCGTCGCCGCGCGCGGCGCCGCGATGCTGCGCCCCGACGCCGCCTGCGCGGCGCAGGCGGACGCCGCATCGGCGGCCGTTGGGCGCGTCAGATCGCAGTGAGGATCAGGGCCGTGCGTCCCGGCGCAAAAGGGCGCGCCAACGGCGCGCCTCAGCGCAGGCGGCGCGCCCAGAGGTCGTGTTCGCCCGCCTCGTCGATCTCGACCGCCACCATGTCGCCGGGCTGCAGCCCCTCGAAGCCTTCGTCGATGAACACGTTGCCGTCGATCTCGGGCGCGTCGCCCGGGCTGCGGCACTCGGCGCCGTCGGCGTCCACCGCATCGACCAGCACGGTCATGCGGCGACCCACTTTCGCGTCAAGCCGCGCCTCGGAGATGCGGGCGGCGACAGCCATGAAGCGATCAAAGCGGTCCTGCTTCACTTCCGCCGACACGTGATCGGGCAGCGCGTTGGCGCTGGCGCCGCCGACATTTTCATACTGGAAGGCGCCCACGCGGTCGAGCTGCGCCGCCTCCAGCCAGTCGAGCAGGTGCTGGAAATCGGCCTCGGTCTCGCCGGGAAAGCCGACGATGAAGGTCGAGCGCAGCGTGAGGTCTGGAACCTGCGCGCGCCAGCGCGCGATGCGCGCCAGCACCTTGGCCTCATTGGCCGGGCGGCGCATGGCGCGCAGCACGCTTGGCGCGGCGTGCTGGAACGGGATGTCGAGGTAGGGCAGCACCAGCCCCTCGGCCATCAGCGGGATCAGGTCGTCCACATGCGGATAGGGATAGACGTAGTGCAGCCGCACCCAGGCCCCGAGCGAGCCCAGATCGCGCGCCAGATCGGTGATGTGCGCGCGCCGCTCCGCCCCGCGCCACGGGCTTGACGCATAGCCGATGTCCTTGCCGTAGGCGGAGGTGTCCTGGCTGATGACCAGCAGCTCCTTAACCCCGCTCGCCACCAGCTTTTCCGCCTCGCGCAGCACGGCGCCCGCCGGGCGCGACGCCAGCTTGCCGCGCATCGCGGGGATGATGCAGAAGCTGCATGTATGGTCGCAGCCCTCGGCGATCTTGAGATAGGCGTAGTGGCGCGGCGTCAGGCGCACGCCCGCGCCCTCGTCGCGCGGGCCGGGGATCAGGTCGATGAACGGATCGGGCGACGGCGGCGCGGCGGCGTGGACCGCGTCCATCACCTGTTCGTATTGCTGCGGGCCGGTCACCGCCAGCACCGAAGGGTGCGCGCCGCGGATATACTGCGCGTCGGCGCCGAGGCAGCCGGTGACGATGACGCGGCCGTTCGCCGCCAGCGCCTCGCCAATCGCCTCAAGGCTTTCAGCCTTGGCGCTGTCGAGAAAGCCGCAGGTGTTCACGATCACCGCGTCGGCGCCCGCGTAGTCGGGGCTGATGGCGTAGCCCTCGGCGCGCAGGCGGGTGAGGATGCGCTCGCTGTCCACCAGCGCCTTGGGGCAGCCGAGCGAGACCATGCCGATGCGCGGCTGGCCGGGACGCGCATCGGTGGGACGCGCGTCGGTGGCGCGCGCGTCGCGCGGCAGGCTTGCGCGCGGCGCAAGATCGGGGCGGAGATTCGGCGGGTTGCTCATGGTTACGCGGCATAGCGCATCGCGCGGCGCGGCGCGACAGGCGCGCGATCCGTCATGGAAATGCAGCGCCTCTGTCACCCAAGCGTCGCAGAAGGGCGATAACCCTGCGAGATATTTCTCGAAAAGGGGACCGCCATGACCACCACCCTCCGCGCCAGCGGGCTGGCCGCGCTGCTGCTCGCCTCCACCGCGCTCGGCGCCCCGGCGCAAAGCTTCAACCGCATCGCAAGCTTTCCCGTGGCGCTCAACACGCCTGCCGACATGGACGCGGGCGCCGAGACCTCGTCGGAGATCATCGCCGCCAGCGACGACGGCATGATGCTGGCCTATTCCAACAGCCCGCTCGGCGCGGTCGGCTTCATCGACATCGCCGACCCGGCGGCGCCAAAACCGCTCGGCTCGGTGATGGTCGATGGCGAGCCGACCTCGGTGGTGATCGTCGGCGGCCGCGCCTTCGCCGGGATCAACACCTCCGAGAGCTACGCCGCGCCCTCGGGCCATCTGGCGGTGATCGACATCGCCGCGCGCACGGTCGAGAAAAGCTGCGACGTGGGCGGCCAACCGGATTCGGTGGCGCGCAGCAAGGACGGCGCCTTCCTCGCCGTCGCCATCGAGAACGAGCGCGACGAAGAGCTCAACGACGGCGCGCTGCCGCAGCTTCCCGGCGGTCATGTGATGATCGTGCCCTTGAAGAACGGCGCGCCAGACTGCGCCGCGATGATCCGCGCCGACGTGAGCGGCCTCGCCGCCGTGGCGCCGGAAGACCCCGAGCCGGAATTCGTGGACATCAACGACGCGGGCGAGATCGCCGTCACGATGCAGGAGAACAACCACATCGTGATCCTGTCGCGCGAGGGCGCGGCGCTGTCGCATTTCTCCGCCGGGTCGGCGGACCTGGAGAACATCGACGTGAAGAAGGACGGCGCGCTGCTGTTCACCGGCGCGATGCAGGACGTGGCGCGCGAGCCTGACGCGATCAAGTGGCTCGACGCCAACCGGCTGGTGATCGCCAACGAGGGCGACTGGAAGGGCGGATCGCGCGGCTTCTCGATCCTGTCGCGCGACGGCGCGGTGCTGTTCGAGTCCGGCCCGGCCTTCGAGCACGAATTGGCGCGCATCGGCCACTATCCCGACAAGCGCAACAAGAAGGGCGTCGAGCCGGAGGGCGTGGAGATCGGGCGCTACGGCGATCAGACCTACATCTTCATCGGCTCCGAGCGCGGCTCGGTGGTCGGCGTCTATCGCGACACCGGCGCGGCGCCGGAGCTGGTCGGCCTGCTGCCCTCCGGCGTGCGGCCCGAGGGGCTGGTCGCGATCCCGGCGCGCGGGCTGTTCGTCTCGGCCAACGAGAAGGATCTCGTGGAGGATGGCGGCGCGCGCAGCCATGTGATGCTCTATCAGCTTCAGGACGCCCCGGCGGCCTATCCCACGCTGGTCTCGCAAGACGACGCCGAGGGCCGCCCGATCGGCTGGGGCGCGCTGTCAGGGCTGGCGGGCGACGACGCGACGCCGGGCAGGCTTTATGCGGTCAACGACAGTTTTTATGGCGCGCAGCCGACGATCTTCACCATCGACGCCACCCAGACCCCGGCGCGCATCACCGCCGCGACCCGGGTGACGCGCGGCGGCCAGCCCGCCGAGAAACTCGACATGGAGGGGATCGCGACCGATGGCGCGGGCGGCTTCTGGCTGGCTTCCGAAGGCCGCAGCGACCGCGACATCCCGCACGCGCTGATCCACGTCAACGGCGCGGGCGAGATCATCGACGAGGTCGGCTTTCCGCCCGAACTGCTGGCGCACGAGACCCGCTTTGGCGCCGAGGGCGTGACGAAGGTCGGCGACGTGCTGTGGATCGCGATGCAGCGCGAGTGGGGCGACGACCCCAAG
>Ga0210015_1003476_pt1 | contig 13892 bp, 17 predicted proteins | sample CryGeymeta201522_FD_185471 | JGI IMG/M metagenome (GOLD analysis project Ga0210015, IMG submission 185471) | Groundwater microbial communities from Crystal Geyser aquifers in Utah, USA - Crystal Geyser metaG 2015-22 (SPAdes) (version 2) | ecosystem: Environmental > Aquatic > Deep subsurface >... | reverse complement strand
TGTGGCATGGAGTTCCATAATAACCGGCAAAAACCCGGGAGAACACGGCATATATGGTTTCATGGACCTGGTGCCCGGGACCTACAGTCTCTATTTCCCTGATTTTACAAATTTGCATGGAATACCCTTCTGGAATCACAGAAATGGCAGAAAATCTATCATCATCAATGTACCTTCGACCTATCCAGCCAGTGAACTCAATGGTATTTTAATTTCCGGCTTTGTAGCCCCTGACTTAAAAAAAGCTGTGTATCCTTCCTCATTGGTCAATGAGCTTAAAAGACTTAATTACCATATCGACGTGAATTCTGAAAAAGCCCATCAATCAATGGAACTGTTTATAGATGATTTAAACAGAACTCTCGATGCTAGAATTGAGACCTACCGTTATCTATGGGACAAGGAGGACTGGAATCTTTTCATGCTGGTTTTTACGGGGACAGATAGACTTGAACACTTTTTATGGAAGGCTTATGAAGATAAAACCCATCCATACCATAATACCTTTCTCCGATATTTTAATACTATCGATGAAGCGATTGGAGAGATTGCCTGGAGAATACGCCCTGAGGATTCATTGATTGTCCTTTCCGATCATGGGTTTGAACGGATGAAGAAAACCATCTATATAAACTACTATCTAAGAAAAACCGGTTTTCTGAAGCTAAAAAAGACCCCTGATACAAGCTACGATGATATAGATGAACAAACTAGGGCTTTTGCCCTTGAGCCAAATAGGATTTATTTGAATACAGCTACCAAATACCCTCGAGGCAGCATAAAGGAAAAGGACAGAGAGGCTGTTATTTGTGACTTAATCGATGCCTTTAATGCCTTGGAGGTTGAAGGCGAGAAGGTGATAAATCAAGTCTATCGGAAAGAGGAGATATACAAAGGCCCCCTTCTCGACCGAGCCCCAGACCTGGTTTTGACCTCTAATACAGGGTTTGACCTAAAGGCCCGTCTACAGGCTGAAACGCTTACGGAAACCACCATCTTTACAGGAAAACATACAAGGAATGATGCCTTTCTAATTGTTAAAAGCCCTGATGCCTGTTATGTCCCTGAAAATCCAAGCGTTTTTGATGTGTTCGGTATTCTGGAGAGTCTTGGATAGGAGAGGATATTACACTTTGATAAAAAATTTGCCCTTGACAAGAAATGACCACTCATATATAAAGTTCAAGCTATGAACCACGCTTACGAACAGGAAATCCACTATCGTCTGTTAAAGGTGTTGAGCCAGGATCCCCAGCTAGGTCAGCGTGATATGGCGAAAAGAATGGGTATCAGTCTTGGCAAGGTGAACTACTGTATTTCTGAACTTGCGGCTAAAGGTTTGATAAAGATTACCCGCTTTAGGAGCGCCAAGAACAAAATCCCCTACACTTATGTGCTAACCCCTAAGGGTCTGGAAGAGAAGGGGAGACTGACGCTCAGGTTCTTGGAAAGGAAGCTATTGGAGTACGAAGAGATAAAGAAGCAGATAAGGGAGCTTCACTATGAGGTTGAAGAGGACGGTCTTGACAACCCCGGTAGCGAACTGAGTGCTGTTGTGAAAAGCATTATTTGAGACACAAACAAACGTAACTCAATGTAATTACTAACAATTTATCGGCTAATGGCATGTAACCCAAGGGGCGGAGCTGTATAAAGCTGAAGATCAATGGAAATAAACTAACAAAATTGAGACCACAACCTGCCGAGGTCTTTTATCGTGATCTCCTATGACCTAAAAACTAGTATGGTGTCCCGATATTTGCCCTAAAATGAGTATCTATAACTCAAAACTCAACACTCAAAATCCAAAACATATTTTGGTTACAGGTACGGCTGGTTTTATCGGATTTCACCTTGCAAAGAGACTTTTAATTAGAGGAGATACGGTAGTTGGGCTCGATTGTATAAATGATTATTATGATGTAGAGCTAAAACACACTAGACTCAAAGAGAGTGGCATACAAAGAGAAGACATAGAATACAATAAATTTGCTAACAGCAGAAAATATTCAAATTATCATTTTATCAAGCTTCGTCTTGAGGACAAAGAGAATGTCTCGAGACTTTTTGAGAATGAAAAGTTCAATGCCGTGGTTAACCTTGCTGCCCAGGCCGGCGTAAGGTACAGCCTTGTCAATCCATATGTGTACGTAAATAGCAACATCACAGGTTTTTTAAATATCCTTGAAGGATGCAGGCACTATGGAGTAGGGCATCTCGTTTTTGCATCCTCAAGCTCGGTGTATGGAGCCAACACTAAAATGCCCTTTTCAGTTCATCACAACGTTGACCATCCGATTTCTTTATATGCTGCTACCAAAAAAGCAAACGAGCTTATGGCTCATACCTATTCAAGCCTCTATAAAGTCCCTTGCACAGGATTAAGGTTTTTTACTGTTTATGTGGGCCATGGGGTAGACCTGATATGGCATTATTCCTTTTTACAAAAGCGATACTCGATGGGAAACCTATAGATGTCTTTAACTACGGAAAGATGCAAAGAGACTTCACATATATTGATGATATTATAGAGGGGGCAATAAGGGTGATAGACAGAATACCTGAGCCAAACCCTCAATGGAGCGGAGATACGCCTGACCCATCATCGAGTTATGCACCGTATCAGTTGTATAACATAGGTAATAATAATCCCGTTGAACTGATGAGATTCATAGAGACACTTGAAGACTGTCTCGGCAAAAAGGCGAAGAAGAATTTTCTGCCTATGCAGTCTGGAGATGTCCCTACAACCTATGCGGATGTGGACGATCTGATGAAGGATATAGGATTTAGACCGGCAACAACGATAGAAAATGGGATATGGAAATTTGTCGGTTGGTATAGGGAGTATTATGGTGTGTAGAGTGATATACCACGAAAGTTGGTAATTTTGACATGGATATAACAAAGCAAAAAATATTAGTCACCGGTGCCGATGGATTTATCGGTAGCCATCTGGTGGAAGGTTTACTGGACAAAGGGTGTCAGGTACGAGCTTTTGTGTTTTATAACTCGTTCAATAGTTGGGGCTGGCTGGATACGTTTCCAAAAGAAAAACTGGATAAGATTGAGGTATTTTCAGGGGATGTCCGCGATCCCAATGGGGTGAGAAAGGCCATGCAGGGTATGGACATGGTTTTTCATCTGGCTGCACTTATTGCCATTCCGTTCAGTTATCACTCTCCGGACAGCTATGTAGATACAAACATCAAAGGTACCTTGAATGTGCTTCAGGCGGCGCGCGATACAGCTTGTCACCACGTGCTGATCACATCAACGTCGGAAGTTTATGGAACGGCGCAATATGTTCCCATTGATGAGAATCATCCTTTCCAAGGTCAGTCGCCCTATTCCGCCACCAAAATCGGGGCAGACCGGATAGCGGAAAGCTTCTATCGCAGTTTCAATACCCCTGTGACCATTGTAAGGCCTTTTAATACGTATGGGCCGCGTCAATCTGCCCGTGCCGTCATCCCCACCATTATCACCCAGTTGCTAAACGGCTCGACAGAAATCAGTTTGGGCAGCATTCATCCAACCCGCGATTTTAATTTTGTCAGTGATACCGTGGACGGTTTCATTGCGATTGCAGAGACACAAGCCACGATTGGAGAAGAAATAAACATTGCCTCTCAACAGGAGATTTCCATCGGGCAGCTTGCCCGCGAGATCATTGATCAGATAACCCCAACGGCCAGGGTCATCTCTGATGATATGCGCATACGGCCCGAAAAAAGCGAAGTCGAGCGGCTGCTGGGCAGTAACGAAAAGATTCGCAGGCTAACAGGGTGGCAGCCGGAGTATACGCTGAAGCAGGGAATCCGGGAAACCATCGAATGGTTCAGGGATAAGGAAAATCTGCGACGCTATAAATGGGATGTGTATAATGTATAGTAAGCTTAAGGTTGAAAGCTCAACGCTCAAAGGAAATTAAGGCCGTATCTACTTTCAGCTTTTATCTTTGAGCTAATATCCTAAAATTATGGAAAAATATTGATGTCTGATATATTTGCTCGCATAATAAAGTTTATCAAAGCGCTCTATCCGGCGGAGAATCCAGTACCCCTCCATGCCCCGCGCTTCACCGGGAATGAGAAAAAATATCTGATTGATTGTATTGATACAACCTATGTGTCCTATGTGGGAGAATATGTCGGTCGTTTTGAAGATGCAATGCGGCAGTTCACCGGTGCAAAGTATGCGGTCGCTGTCTCCAGCGGAACCGCAGCGCTTCATGTAGCCCTTCTTCTTGCCGAAGTAGCGCCCGGAGATGAGGTGATAACCCAGCCTTTGACCTTTGTCGCCACAGCCAATGCCATTTCCTACTGCAGCGCGCAGCCGATATTTGTAGATGTAGAACGATCAACCCTGGGACTTGATCCGGAAATACTGAATGATTTTCTTTTAAATAACGGTATTCTGAAGTCAGATGGCAGGTGTTACAATAAAATAACCGGTAAAAAGATCGCGGCGTGTGTGCCCATGCATACCCTTGGTCATCCGGTGCGGATCGATCAGATTATTGAAATCTGTCAAAGATACCATATTCCGGTCGTTGAGGATGCCGCCGAGGCGCTGGGGAGTTTTTACCAGGGGCAACATGGCGGCACGTTTGGGGAGTTGGGCATTTTAAGTTTTAATGGCAACAAGCCGGTGACAACCGGTGGCGGTGGCATGATCATCACAAACGATGAAACCCTGGCTGCAAATGCCAAGCACCTGACCACAACGGCCAAAAAGCCGCATCCGTGGGAATTTTTTCATGATGAGGTCGGCTATAATTACCGCATGCCGAACATCAATGCCGCCGTGGGTTGTGCTCAAATGGAATGCTTTACCGGGGTTTTAGAAAACAAGCGCGCCACAGCGCAGATGTATAACCAGTTTTTTCAGGAGATCGGCATACCATTTATAACAGAACCAGCTAACGCCCGGTCCAATTACTGGCTCAATACCATTGTTTTAAAAGACAGGCAGGAACGCGATGAGTTTCTTGGCTATGCCACTGCAAAAGGCATCCAAGCACGGCCCGTTTGGACACTTATGACCTACCTTCCCATGTATCGTGCTTGTCAGAGCGCATCCATTGAAACGGCCCAATGGCTGGAAGACCGGCTGGTCAATATCCCCAGCAGTATGAGAGTGGGAAGGTGAAAGTTAAAAGCTGAAAGGTCAAAGGGAAAGGGATGGGGATGGGGTATGAAGATTTGGCGGTTTGGAACCGGGCTGTCGATTTTGCTGTGCGGGTGATTGATGCTGTTGAAAATATATCGACAGATAGAAAACATTTCCGATTGCTGGAGCAGATTGAAGCAAGTTCAACAAGCATAGCCATGAATCTGGCAGAGGGCAAAGGCCGGTTTTCCCGGAAAGAATTTATTCAGTATTGCTATATCGCTCGTGGTTCATTATATGAAACAATTACCCTGCTGGAAATTTTTAAACGAAAAAACTGGATATCCGAAGAAACATTCAGCTCATTGAAATCTGAAGGAATCGAAATCGCCTCGATGATCAAGGGGCTGATTAATGCGATAGATAAAAGTTCAAAGGTGAAAGGGTCAAGGGCTAAGGTGAAAGGTCAAAGCTGAAAGCATTGCACTTCTACCTTTTTGCTTTCCGCTTTGATCTTCCGACTTTGAGCTTTCAGCTTCTATCTTTGAGCTATAATTTTTTATGCAAAAAAAATTATATTAATTGGTGGTGGCGGTCACTGCAAATCCTGCATTGACGTCATCGAACAGGAAGGCCGCTTTACCATTGCCGGGATTGTGGATGTGCCTGAAAAAAAGCAGCACAACGTTCTGGATTATCCCATGATCGGTATAGACGCCGATTTAGCGGAACTGATCAAGACTTTCCCCAATGTACTGATTACGCTGGGGCAGATCAAATCCCCAACCCGGCGCATGGTACTTTTTAATGATTTGATGCAGATGGGCGCGTGTTTTCCCGTGATTAAATCCCCCTTTGCCTATGTCTCCCCGCATGCCCAGGTTGCTGAAGGAACCATTGTGATGCACCATGCCCTGATCAATGCAGGCGCGAGAGTTGGCAGGAATTGCATCATCAATACCAAAGCCCTTGTGGAACACGATGCCGTCATTGAAGATCACTGCCACATTTCAACAGGGGCGGTCGTTAATGGAGGGGTAACAATCGGTAGTGGCTCTTTTTTCGGAAGCAACGCCGTTTGTAAAGAATATATCGAAATAGGAGAAAATGCCGTAATTGGTTGTGGTGCAAAAATAACCAAGAATATTCCCTGACTTTTTTGACCTTTCAGCTTCGAGCTTTGAGCTTTAATCTTTGACCTTTCAGCCATGAGCTTTCAGCTTCATCTTTTGTGCTATGAAAAATAAAACCTTCATCATTGCCGAAGCCGGCGTCAACCATAACGGCAGCCTGGATATGGCGTTTCAACTAATTGACGTAGCCGTCGCTGCCGGGGCCGATGCTGTCAAATTTCAGACGTTCAAGGCCGAAAAAGTCATTGCCGTAAATGCACCCAAAGCCGGCTACCAGAAGGAAACCACCGGCTCAGATGAATCCCAATTAGAGATGGTCAAAAAGCTTGAGCTGGATGAAACGGCGCACATACGGCTTTACCAGTATTGCCAAGACAAAGGCATTCAATTTCTGTCAACACCCTTTGATCTGGAAAGCATTGATCTGCTGAACCGCCTGGGGTTGGAAATCTTCAAGATTCCATCAGGCGAGATAACGAATCTGCCCTATCTGAGAAAACTTGGGGCCTTGAAAAAACGGCTGATCATGTCCACCGGTATGGCGGATTTGGGGGAAATCGAGGATGCGCTGAATGTGCTGATCGATTCCGGCACGCCGTTGGGAAACATTACCGTTCTTCACTGCAACACCGAATATCCCACGCAGTTTGAGGATGTCAACCTGAGAGCCATGAAGACGATTGGCCATGCTTTTGGAGTAGCCGTTGGGTATTCTGATCATACGCCGGGTATTGAAGTGGCGGTTGCCGCAGTGGCACTGGGGGCAGCGGTGTTAGAAAAGCATTTTACCCTGGATCGAAACCTTCCGGGTCCCGACCACAAATCCAGTCTGGAGCCTGATGATCTGAAGGCGATGGTGCAGGCGATCCGCAATATCGAAAAAGCTCTTGGCAATGGCGTCAAACGCCCCAGCCCAAGTGAAGTAAAAAACAAGCTCATTGCTCGCAAGTCGCTGGTCGCAACCCAACCAATCAAGACGGGTGAACTGTTCAGTGCCGACAACATCACAGCCAAACGCCCCGGCACCGGCATCTCTCCCATGCGCTGGGATGAAATTTTAGGGCAGGTCGCGCAAAAAGATTACAAGGCGGATGATCTGATATGAGCGGAACCATAAAATTCGAGGACTTGCAGGATCGGATCATTGAGCTCAGGAGCCAAATGGTTTTGCTTGATACCGATGTTGCCGAACTATACGGTGTTGAGACAAAACGCATCAATGAGGCAGTAAAGAATAACCCTGACAAGTTTCCCTCTGGGTACATCATAGAACTTGATAAGAGGGAGTGGGAGTCGTTGAAGTCGAAATTTTCGACTTCAACAAAGGGCGGAAAGGTAAAGCTTCCAAGCGCTTTTCCTGAAAAAGGGCTGTATATGCTGGCGACGATTTTGAAAAGTCCTCAGGCAGTTCAAGCTACTCTGGCGATCATCGAGACTTTTGCAAAAATCAGACAGCTATCAAGAAGCATTCAAGAGCTATCAGCAGTCCAAGACAAGGACAAGCAGAAGGCACTCATGCAGAGAAGTGGAGAGTTGATTGCCGGAATCTTTGATGACGACTTGCAAACGAGCGATACAGAGACATCCATCGAGCTGAACTTTGCGGTTTTGAAGTTCAAGCACACGATAAAGAAGAAGAAAAAATGAGAAAAATCTGTATTGTCACCGGTAGCCGCGCCGAGTATGGACTTCTGCGGTGTGTTATGCAGGGTATCCAGGATGCTCCGAATCTGACCTTGCAGGTCGTTGCCACGGGTATGCACCTGTCACCTGAGTTTGACATGACTATCCAGGAAATCGAGGCTGACGGTTTTGAACCGGATGAAACCATAGAAATACTCCTGTCCAGCGACACGCCAACGGCCATCTGTAAATCCATGGGCCTCGCCTTGATCGGCTATGGCGAGGCGCTCCAAAGACTGAAACCCGATATGGTGGTGGTACTTGGCGACCGGTTTGAAACATTTTGCATGGCCGCAGCGTCACAGGTTTGCCGGATTCCTCTTGCCCATATTCATGGCGGGGAGACCACGGAAGTCACCATTGACGAGGCCTTTCGCCACTCTATTACAAAAATGTCCCATCTGCATTTTGCCAGTTGCGAGGTTCACCGCCAGCGCATCATCCAACTGGGGGAAGCTCCGAATCGGGTGTTCAACGTTGGCGGCCTTGAACAAAGGGTTAATGAGATGGATGCCAAATTATCGAAGAAGATTGACTCTGTAGCTACTGATCTTGCTGCTCATCGGGCCGACACAGAGAGTCACAGGGCAGGGTACCGAATCAGTGAGAGCAGAGATTAAAGTTAAGTTGGGGAGTGAACCCCGAATTATGGCCAGTTTATGAAAAGGGAACAAGACGATATATGATGAAAAAGTTTCCTTTCGCAGTTATCTATTTAGTGTCAGGACTGAAAATGCAAATCGTTGCAGTTACGCATTGTAAACAAAACCCTAGATACTGGAAAAACCGGTTAAGCTAAAAAGGAAGAGAAACATTAGTGTCAGTATTCACATTTCTATTCTCCAATAATGCCAATTTGGGGGTCAAAAATGACGATATTGGGGCTAAAAACGGCTTTTTTGGGAACATTAATCTAAATATTTCAATATGATAGCGTGGCCCGACCCCAAATCACCAAATCCTCTGAAACGGATGGTCTTAAGCCTGACCCCGAATGATAACACCAGAATTTGCCTTCGAGGTTCTTAAGGAATTTATAAAGCAGAAAAGGAGAGAGATTTGAAAAAAGCACTGATAACAGGGATTACAGGTCAGGACGGCTCATATTTAGCTGAGTTTTTATTGTCAAAAGGCTATGTGGTTCATGGGCTCATTCGAAGATCGAGTACTTTTAATACAGATAGGATCGAGCATATTTATGTTGATCCTCATGATCCAGAGGCCAGGCTTTTCCTACATTATGGAGATCTAAACGATGGAGGGCAATTGAGCAATCTTATTTACAACATCCAGCCAGATGAAGTTTATCACCTTGGAGCACAAAGTCATGTGCGGGTAAGCTTTGATATGCCAGAGTTTACTGGGGATATCACTGGCTTGGGAACAACAAGGCTTTTAGAGGCTGTCAGGAGAAGTGGAATCAAGACAAGGTTTTATCAGGCAAGTAGTAGCGAGATGTTTGGGGATGCACCTGCGCCCCAGGATGAAAATACCCCTTTTAGACCCAGAAGCCCTTATGCGGTGGCCAAGGTTTATGCATACTGGATGGTCAGGAATTACAAGGAAGGTTATGGTATGTTTGCTGCCAATGGTATCCTTTTTAACCATGAATCTCCAAGGAGGGGGGAGACATTTGTGACCCGAAAGATTACGAGGGCATTGGCCAGGATCAAGCTCGGCCTACAGGATAAGCTATATCTGGGTAATCTGGAGGCAAAAAGGGATTGGGGCTATGCACCTGATTATGTGGAGGCTATGTGGCTGATGCTACAGCAGGATGAGCCTGATGATTTCGTTATTGGGACGGGAGAGAGTCACTCAGTGAAGGAGTTTTTGGGGGAGGCTTTTTCATACGCTGGGCTTGATTGGAGAGAGTATGTGGAAATAGATCAAAGGTATTTCAGACCTCTTGAGACAGAGTTTCTATTATCAAATCCAGCAAAAGCAAGGAAAAGGCTTGGGTGGAGCCCAAGAATAAACTTTAAAGACCTTGTCAAGATAATGGTTGATTATGATATGGAATTTTTAGGCATAAGTCCTGTAGGAGAAGGTATCAAAATTCTGAATGACAAGGGTATCCACTGGACTAATAACAAGCTAATAAGGCGATAAGAGGTAAGCATTGATGATGGAGAAGACCTCCAGAATTTATGTAGCAGGTCATCGTGGTCTGGTAGGTTCTGCTTTGGTTCGCAAGCTTAAAGAACTGGGCTATATGAATCTTATCAGCCGCACACATGCTGAACTTGATCTTACCCGTCAGAGGGATGTTGAAGATTTTTTTGATAAGGAGCGTCCGGAACATGTCTTTTTAGCAGCAGCCAAAGTAGGAGGGATTCTTGCCAACAACACATATCCTGCCGAATTCATTTATAGCAATATAACAGTTCAATCAAATGTTATTCATAGCTCGTATCTTTTTGGTGTAAAAAAACTCTTATTCCTTGGAAGTTCCTGCATCTATCCACGGGATTGTCCACAGCCAATGAAGGAGGAATATCTGCTTTCAGGATACTTAGAACCGACCAATGAACCTTATGCAATTGCTAAAATAGCAGGGATAAAGATGTGCCAGTCTTATAACAGGCAGTACGGAACAAACTTCATATCAGTAATGCCAACCAACCTTTATGGGCCTAATGATAATTTTGATCTTACAACTTCTCATGTCCTTCCTGCACTTATAAGGAAGGTTCATGAGGCAAAATCAAACAATAAACCATATGTCGAGGTTTGGGGGACAGGGAATCCAAAAAGAGAGTTTCTTTATGTTAATGATTTAGCTGATGCCTGTGTGTTTTTGATGAAAAATTATAATGAAGGTGCAATTATAAATATTGGAACAGGGAAAGACATAGCCATCAAAGAGCTTGCAGAGATGATAAAGGATATAGTTGGGTTTGAAGGCAAAATAGCCTGGGATACAAGTAAACCAGATGGGATGCCGCGAAAGCTTTTAGATATAAGCAAGTTAAGTTCATTAGGATGGAAGGCGAAAACAGGTTTTGAGGGGGGCATTAAAAAGACCTATGAATGGTTTAAAGAGAACTTCCATGTTTTAACCTAATCTATCTTATTTGGCTAAGGGCTACGAACTACGAACCAGGATCAATAAGATGCTAAAAAGAGCCTTTGATTTTATTCTTTCTTTATCCGGCATAATTTTATCTGCACCCCTTTGGATTTTATTTTCACTAGCCATAATCCTTGAGGATGGCTGGCCAATTTTCTATAGGCAGGAAAGGGTAGGAAAAAGGGGAAGGATTTTTAAGGTCATTAAATTCCGTTCGATGGTAAAGGATGCAGAGAAAGATGTTGGACCTGTACAGGTTAAGGAAAATGACCCAAGAGTTACGAAAGCAGGTAGGATATTGAGAGCAACTGCTTTGGATGAGCTTCCACAGCTATTGAACATCTTAAAAGGTGATATGAGTTTTGTGGGTCCGAGAGCATTAAGACCAGAGGAGTCAGAAGTAAGGGGAAATCCAGAGGTTTTAAGTAAAAAGCGGTATGAGTAAGATGTCTTATGCCACGAATAGCAAGAATTGTTATAGCTGACTATCCGCACCATATAATTCAGAGAGGCCATAATAGGCAGGTGGTCTTTGCAGGTGACGAAGATTATCTTTATTGTCTGGAAAACCTTAAAGAATGGAAGAAAACTTTTAAATGTAAAGTCTATGCCTATTGTCTTATGACAAATCATTATCTCATTGTAAGTCCTAGTAAAAAGGCAGAAAATTTAGCATTGCTTATGAAGAGAGTCTCAGGTCGCCAAACCAGATATGTTAATAAAATAGAGAGAAGAAGCGGGACATTATGGGAAGGTAGATACAAATCGAGCCTAATTAGTGCCCATCCACAAATAGAATTTTTGGGAAAAAGGGCACTAGTCGGTTTCCAATCCAGAAATGAGCAATTTTTCGTAAGGTCAAGGAAATCAAGGGATTGTGCGGAGGCGTACTTTAGTACGTCGCACAAACAATCCCGCAGATTGACGCAGAGATTGCGGAAAAGGGCCGTTTCTGGATGGAAACTAGCTATAAATATAAAACAGGCTTAGATTCTACTGATTGGTTGGATTTCGATCAATGTTATGAAGGGTTAGGAGCTACAAAGAAAGAACGCGAGAAAAAATATGAGGATTGGATAAAATCATCTATTCCAAATGGGGAGTGGGAGATGATAAGAAAGGCGATTCAGAGAGGACAATTAACAGGAAGTCCAAAATTTGTTGATGAGATGGCTGAAAAAATTGGGAAGCGGATTGAATTCAGAGGGCAAGGAAGGCCAAAGGCAGAATAAAAATAAATCTGTCCCCTTTTTCCCTATGACGATTTTCATAACGCTATGACTCAACGACTTGTTTTCTGACGCTAAGACCCTATGACTTTTTTTCGACGCAACGACTTTCTGTTCGACGCTAAGACGCGATGACTTTGTATTTGTGGAATGTCAATAGTCAAGTCTGACCCCAGAGATTATAACGGTATTATACTTTCCAGGCAGCTTCCAATAGGAACAATTGTTAAAGCACTATCAAGGTTGCTTTCTGCTATAAACAAGAAAAGTTTGCCAAACAATATAATTTGGTTGAGTGATTGGATAATTGAAAAATGAAGGTTTGACCCTCATGATTCTCATTATTTATAAAGGAACGGTGAGAAATAAGTATGGTGTCCCCAGAATAAGATTAGGGAGGTATTCGATGACGATTATAGTTAAAAGTAAAATAGAAAAGGGCTCAATTCGACTCCCCAAGAAGGTAAGTCTACCGGACGGTACTCGGGTTGTCGTAAGGATCGAGCCCGTAACAAAGGCCAAAGAAAAACTTAAAATCATTTCAGAACTATCCGGATCCTGGTCTGATGATCCAACGATCACGTCCATTTTCAAGGCGATAGACCAAGAGCGGCACTGCTATTTTGGCCGAGAGGTAAGTTTCGAATGATTCTGCTGGATACCAATGTGGTTGTTGCTTTCTTGAATGGCGACAAGTCGGTTCTGAAAAGAATACGGGTTGAAATTGATAAAATTTCCTTAAGCACCCTAGTCGTGGCGGAGTTGGATTATGGAGCAAAGGTATCTCAGAAATCCATAGAAAATATCGAGAAGCTATATCGGTTGGTGGATATTGTTCAGGTTGTCCCTTTTGATATTGAATGCGCTAAGACTTTTGGTACGATTAAGAGTAGACTCCGAACCTTGGGCAAGCCTACGGGTGAGGTAGATGCACTCATTGCAGCCACCGCAATGGCTCATGAGGCTATTCTTGTTACTACCAACAAGAAACATTTCGAAAATATTGAAGGATTGAAACTCGAAATTTGGCCGATTGGATCGTAAGTTTAACTCTTGATATTTATGGAGAGGGCAGAGTTACATTCCTCTTTTATTTCCCTTTTGTCGCTGTTTTATAAACCCAACAAACCAAATAAACCAGATAAACCATAGAAACCTTAGAAACCAAATTGTCAAATGTGTAGACCTGACCCTGTTATTTTCCTTGTAAACCAAATAAACTGAAAAGTGTTGATTTTCAACAACGTCCTTTCAACAACGTCCCCTTAGATTTTCCTGATATTGCAAGACCTGACCCTAAAATCTAACTCTGAAAGTCATTCTGAGGCATAAGCCGAAGAATCTCTTTAGTAGAGTTTATACTGAACACTGAACAAGGTAAAGGACAGAGGCACAGGGTTTTGAGGAGTGGAAAGAAGGACGGAACATGCAGATGGCGAATGTCAAGATTCAAGACCTGACACCTCAACTTTCCAAACCTTTTCTTACAGATTATGGTAAAATTGATAAAAATTAACGAATTACCTTTAAAACCTTATATGGTTATTTTGTTGAAGAAGGAGGTCTTTGAAAATGTCTGCTCAGCAGTTGCAAACTTATGATGAAGAAAAATTAAAAGATATTATAAAAGAGGCAGTTAGAGATGTCTTAGAGGATGAA
>Ga0210015_1003466_pt1 | contig 13906 bp, 13 predicted proteins | sample CryGeymeta201522_FD_185471 | JGI IMG/M metagenome (GOLD analysis project Ga0210015, IMG submission 185471) | Groundwater microbial communities from Crystal Geyser aquifers in Utah, USA - Crystal Geyser metaG 2015-22 (SPAdes) (version 2) | ecosystem: Environmental > Aquatic > Deep subsurface >... | reverse complement strand
TGCCCTTCTTATGAGAGAGGGCGTAAAGATAGAAAATAAAAGAGTTATTTTTCAGGACGTTTAACGTCCTTTAATTTCCTCTACAATTTTGGTGAAAATTTCAGGATGTTTTTGAACTATCGTTGCCAAAATTTTACGATCGAGTTCGATTTTTTTTTGTTTTAGGCCATAGATAAATTTACTATAAGACAAACCGTGCTCTCGGCAAGCAGCATTAATTTGAATTTGCCACAATCTTCGAAACTCTCTTTTTTTATTTCTTCTATCGCGATAAGCATAAGTCCAGGCATGAAGCAGAGCTTCCTTTGCCGCTCTTAATTTCGATTTCCTTCCCCAACGAAAACCTTTGGTGTATTTTAGCAACTTTTCTCTCCTTTTGTGCGAAATTTTACCGCTTTTGACTCTAACCACGTAATTCCCCGACCCCCGCTCAAGACACCTTCGGTTTCTTGCGTCGGCACCTTCGGTGCCTCCTATTTTTCCACCGCGGGGAATTCGGAATTATTTAATTAGTTTTTTAATTATTTTTGCTTCGGATTTCGAAAGCGGAATCCACTTACGAGATTTTCTAATTTTTTTTCCCGACTTTTTCATTCGATAATGATCAAGACCGGTCGGTCTTCTTAAAATTTTACCGGTTTTGGTAATTTTGAAACGTTTTAGTATGGCTTTTCTAGTCTTCATAGCCTCGCCCCGACCCCCATGTTAGACACCTTCGGTTTCTAACGTTTTCGCCTTCGGCGAAAGCCTGTTTTTCCAACACGGGGCGAGTTATTAATTATTGTTTTGTAATAATCATTGTGAAGCCCCTTGGTTCTCTTTTTAAATCCCTTTCGGTCTTAAAGGGTGTTAGTTTTCCTAAAGTTTCTAAAAACTGATTCATTTTTCCTTTGGCAAAATCACCCAATGCCTTTTGTCTACCCTTTAAAATTAATTCTACTCTTACCCTATATCCTTTTTTCAAAAACTTTTCAGCCATTTTGGCTTTAGTTTCCAAATCATGGGGCGAAATGGCAAAAGAAATTCTCACTCCCTTAATTTCTCCAGCCTTTGTTTTGGTTGTTTTCTCTTTTTTCTCTAAAGAATAAAGATATTTCCCATAATCTCCCAATTTGCAAACTGGCGGCTCAACCTTTTCCGTTACCTGAATTAAATCTAAATTGCGCTCCTGAGCCAGACGGAGCGCCTCTTCTAAAGGAAAAACTCCCAATTGCTTTCCGGTTTCATCAATCACTCTGACTTCTCTTGCTCTTATTCGGTTGTTGATAAATGGGTATTTCAAATATATTAATTTCTGTGGAGACGGGGAGTGCGAACTCCCATCCAGAAATTCTCCTAGGAATGGTGACTACAAGTTTAGCCCAATTTAGTAATTAGTAGAAGATTCTAATTGGGCAAAAATCTTCCACTTCTCGATCCTTAATTTTCGATAGTTTTTCGGATCAAAAAACTATCTATCTCGATTTGATGACACTAACTTTAGTTATCGAGAATGGCTAATGTCAGCGCTGCGATTAGACGTAAGCTAATGCAGGATTTCTAAATAAGTTGGCACTTATTTTTTTCAGAATTTTAGGAGATCTGAACTCCACCTGCCCCATCCTACTTAAATTTCTGTCAAAACTCTCGTCCCCATGTGATTATACAATTTGTTCCCTTAAGGCTTGTTGAATTTTTCTTTCAATCTCCCTTTTTTTAATTTGCTCTCTTTTGTCAAATTTCTTTTTTCCTCTGGCAATAGCAAATTCTAACTTTATTCTGCCACTTCTTGTAGTATATAATTTTAGGGGTATTAAAGTCAAGCCCCTTTGTTGTGATTTGCCGATTAAATATTTGATTTCTGATTTTTTCAATAGAAGTTTTCTTGAACGTTCAGGATTATAATCTGGGGGAGCATTTTTTGGCTGGTAGGGATGAACATTTGCCCCAACCCAAAAAACCTCTTCATTTTTCAAAACAACATAATTTCCGGCCAAATTCACCCCTCTGGTTTTCAAGGATTTTACTTCCTGGCCAATCAAAGAAATTCCCGCCTCAAACTTCTCCAAAATTTCATAGTTATAGTATGCCTTTTTATTCTGAGCTAAAATCTTCATACTTTCATTTTATCAGGAATTAAGATAGAATTAAATTGACACCGGTCTGACCGGTGATAAACTTCTTGACATGATTCGTCAAAAAATAGCTAAATTGACTCAAAAATCAATAAAAGAACTTCAAAAAGAAGGAGTTTTTCAGAAATTTGAGATTCCAGAAATTAGAATTGAACATCCGGAAGAAAAAATTCACGGAGATTATTCGACAAATGTGGCGATGGTGATTGCGAAAAAGGTTAAGAAAAATCCATTAGAAATAGCCCGAGTTTTAGTTAATAAGTTAATAAGTTTAAAAGTTTATAAGTTTTATTTCGACAAAGTCGAAGTTGCGAAACCTGGATTTATCAATTTTTTCCTTTCGAAAGGATATTTACAAAAAGAAGTTGGAGAAATCTTAAGACAAAGAGAAAAGTTTGGGCAATTAAGTATTGGTAAAAATAAAAAGACGAATGTAGAATTTATCTCTGCTAACCCCACTGGCCAATTACATATTGGTAATGGAAGAGGAGCTTTCTGGGGGGATACGTTGGCAAATATTTTAGAAAAAGCCGGATTTAAAGTTATTCGAGAATATTATATTAACGATGCTCCCAGTAATACTCAAATAAAACTTTTAGGCCAAACCGCCTTAGAAAAGGGAGAGACTTATCTAAATGAATATCTAAAATCTAAAATCGAAAAAATAAAACCCAAATTAAATAAAATTAAAGACGAAGGCGAGGCCGGTTACCTATTAGCTCAAGAAGTTCAGAAAGATATTGAAGATTTCGTGGAAAAAAAATTGAAAATAAAATTTGACAAATGGTTCCCCGATACAAAACTCTATCAAGAGAGTAGGGTTGAAAAAATTTTTAATTGGCTAAAAAAGAAAGATTATATTTATCAAAAAGAGGGGGCTTGGTGGATTAAAACCTCAAAATTTGGCGATGAAAAAGATTGGGTAATAATCAGAAATAAAGACGAGGGCGGGGAGCCAACTTATTTTCTTTCAGATATTGCCTATCATAAAGATAAAATTGATCGTGGTTTTGAAAAAATTATCGATATCTGGGGAGCTGATCATCAAGGTCATGTTAGGAAAATGAAGGCAGCGATTGAAATATTGAATTTTAAGGGGGATTTAGATCTTTTAATTTCTCAAATTGTCAGAGTAAAGGGATTGAAAATTTCAAAAAGAAAAGGAGTAATTATTTCTCTAGAAGAGTTATTAAAAGAAGTAAGTTTAGATGTTGCTAGGTTTTTCTATCTGACCAAATCTTTAGACACCCAAATGGAATTTGATTTAGAATTGGCAAAAGAGCAAAGCGAGAAAAATCCTGTTTACTATATCCAGTATGCCCATGCCAGAATCTGCAGCATCCTTAAACGAACAAAGAGCAAAGAGCAAAGAACAATAAATCAAAAAAAATGTTCACTGTTCACTGTTCACTGTTCATTACTCAATCATCCAAGCGAATTAGAACTTATCAAGCAATTAATTAGGTTTCCTGAAATTATTGAAGATACAGCCAGAGATTATCAGGTTCAAAGAATTCCTCAATATGCTTTAGATTTAGCCACCGCTTTCCATCAATTTTATCGGGATTGCCGAGTTTTGACCGAGGTCCGACCTATGTCAACGGCTCGTTTAGCTTTAGTTTTAGCTACAAAACAAGTCATTAAAAACACCTTAAATTTAATGGGAATTTCCGCTCCGGAAAGGATGTAGTATAATAAAATAATATGCCCGGTAGTGAAAATTCGACCACTGCCGTGGCAGTGATAATAAACGAAGTTTAGTCGAATTTCTACTACCGGGTATGGCATACATTTTTATTACCAAAGAAAAAACCAATTGGAAGTATATCTCAATTGTGCTGATTTTAGTTGTTATAGTTGGCGGAGGGATTTTTTGGTTTTCAACGAAACGAGAAATTCCTATTGAATTTCCCGAGATAGAAATTTCAGAAAGAGTTATTGAAGAAAAATGCGAGAACATTCAAGATCTAGGTAAACGAGCTGGATGTTATACAGATTTGGCAAAAGAAACAAAAGACGAAAGTTATTGTGGAAAAATAGAAATACCTGAAGCACCTGAGGTAAGAGCTAACTGTTATGCTGAATTAGCAATTCTTAAAGAAAGCCCTTCTATTTGTTATAAAGTAGAGACCGCTTCGCTTAGTTCTTCTTGCTGGGAATATTTCGGAATGAAAGATTGGAAGACTTATAGGAACGAGGAATATGGGTTTGAGGTGAAGTATCCGAATGATGCGGAAGTGATTTCAGTAACTCCGTTCCCTTATTATGTTTTATCGTTAAAGTTACCGGTTATTGAAGAAGGCACTAGCTTACTTTATAAATCACTTTATATTTTTGCTTTTTTACCAGAATATCGGCAGGATTGTGCAGAGGAGGAAGGAGAGATTGTAAAAATAGGCAGTATAGAATTTAGTAAAGCAATCTATTATGGTGGTGGAACAGAAATAACTGATGAAGATATTTTTTATGACACTTTTAAAGACAATAAATGTGTTAAACTTAACTTTAATCTTCGCTTATCAAAGTGGGGATTTAAAGAAGGATTGGGTCCGATGGATTATAAAAAAGAAACAGAAATTTTCAACCAAATGCTTTCTACTTTTCGGTTCATTGAATAAAATTTGATTTTGAAATAAGTTTGTTAAAATAAATGATGGATTTAAAGATAAAATTCTCTCAGCATGCCCGAAAGAGAATGAAAGAGAGAGGAATTTCTCGCCAATTAGTTAAAGGAACTGTTAGGTTCCCAGATAAGATCGAAAAATCTTTGATTGATCCTGCGCGATTTCTAATTAAGAAACTTTACTTTAATGAAAAACTAAACAAAGACCATTTGCTTTTAGTAATCCTCGAGATAAAACGAAATTTAATACATATTATCACTATTATTGATACATCTAAAATTAGTAAATACTTTTAAAAAATATGAAGCCCCAAGTAAAATACAACAAAAATTCAAATATCCTTTCCATTAAACTTAGCAAAAAGAAAAGCGTTGATTCCGAGATAAAAGGAAATATAGTAATTGACTTCGACGAGAATGGAGAAATTGTGAATATTGAAATAATGAAGATTAACCTAAATGAGTTTGCCAAAATTCAAAAACTCGCTTCTTTAAGAGACCTTGTTAAGGTTTAAATTTTTATGCTTTCTACCTTTAGGTTTTCCCCACACTAACCCGCGCCCTCTAAGCCCCGTGTTTCCGGTCATAAAGTTTTTACCGTCTTTCGTCTTAAGTCTATATCAAACAAATTTCAGAAAGCATAAAGGGCTGAGTAGTACAGGGCAAGGGTTTTTGGAGTAAAATTTTAATTTTTAAAAATAAACTATGTATAATTGGTCTGTTGATGAAAAAAAATTTAAGAAGGAAAACCCAGAAGATTATAAGATTTGGAGGTTAGAGCAAATGATAAATTATGGAGAAACCGGAGAGAAAATTAGCGAGAAATTAATCAGAAAATATTGGAAAAAAATAAAAGACAGAATAGATCCCTATAAAAAACGTTTAATAGAGTATTTACTATGGGGAAAGATTTACTCACTTCCAAACAATTTGACTTTCTGGAACTTGCCGCTCAAAAAAAGGAGATAATCAAGAGATTTTATTTAACTGGTGGTAGCGCTCTAGCTGCTTTTTATCTTAACCACCGTGTATCAAAAGACCTTGACTTCTTTTCTGAAAAAGAAGAGGTTCCTCCAAAGATCATTGAGGTTTTTTTAAGAAAAATCTCTTCCCAATTGGGCATTGTAAAAATTGAAAGAAGCCAGTTTTTAGGCCTTTTTAGTTACTATTTAATTTATTCCGATAGGGCGAGTTTGAAAGTTGATTTTAATTATTATCCATTTCCTCGTATCGAAAAAGGGGAAATTTATAAAGGATTAGAAATAGCTAGTATTTATGACATCGCCGTAGATAAACTTCACACTCTCTTTATGAAACCCAGAGGCAGAGATTATGTTGATCTTTATTTCATTTTAAAAGAAAAAAATTATCCATTAAAAAAACTTATTTTAGATGCGAAAGCAAAATTTGATTGGAACATAGACAGATTAAATTTAGCTGCTCAATTTTTAAGAGTAAAAGATTTTGAGGAAATTTTAAAGATGCGAAAACCTTTTAAAAGAAAGGAGATGGAAAACTTCTTTTTAAACGAGGCAAAAAAACTAAAAAAAGAAATTTTTAAAGATTAATGAAACAAATTTAAAAACTTCAACCAAATGCTTTCTACTTTTCGCTTTTTGGAATGAAAAGGTTGAAAAATTTTTGAGATTGTGGTAGAAAGGAAGTGGAATTGCTCTTTGTAAATAAGGTGGAGAAGAAAATGGAGAAAGACTATGGTTGGAGCAGAGGAGAAGAGTCGGAAGAGAAAGTTTGCCAGGTGTTAGAAGAATTAAAAACCGAAGGGAAGATTAAAAATTTCGGACGAAATCTTAAGTTCTATCAAGAGGATTTGTCAGGAAGAGATGTTTTAATCACTACCAATAATGACAAAGTAATTTGGCTTCAGATCAAAAGCAGTTTAAACCCAATCGAGAAAGAAAAATATCGACGGAAAGGCATTCATTATTTAGGTGGAGTGAGAGAAAAAACTCCGGAAGAGATAAAAAAAGAGATTTTAGGATTCTTAGCAACGGAAAAACAAAAAAACTAAAAAACTAAAAAGAAGATTAAATTACAAATTTAATAGGCCGCCCGCGGGCGGTTTTTTTTGTTGAAATTCTAATTCGGAAATGATATTCTGAAAATATGGAATTAAATTTTCCGAAAATCGAAGAAAAGGTATTAAAATTTTGGAAGAAGAACAAGATTTTTGAAAAGAGTATATTGCAACGGAAGAAAGCGAAGAATTTTGTATTTTATGATGGTCCGATTACGGTTAATGCTAAACCGGGGGTTCATCATGTTTTAGCTAGGATTTATAAAGACATAATCCCCCGATTTAAAACCATGCAGGGATTTTGTGTTGAAAGAAAAAACGGTTGGGATACTCATGGTCTTCCGGTTGAGTTGGAAGTGGAGAAAGAGCTGAGCTTCAAGACCAAAAAAGATATCGAGAAATATGGGATAGCTAAGTTTAACCGGGCTTGCAAAAAAAATGTCCAAAAATATCTTCCTTTTTTTAGAGATTTGACTGAAAAGATTGGTTACTGGGTCGATATGGAAAATTCCTACATTACTTATGAGAACGATTATATCGAAACTGTCTGGTGGATTATAAAACAAATTTACAAAAAAGGACTTTTATATAAAGATTACAAAGTTATTCCATATTGTCCTCGCTGTGGGACGAGTTTATCAACCCATGAAGTGGCTCAAGGTTATGAAAGAATTAAAGAGCCCGCGATTTATATAAAATTTAAAGTTAAACCGAAAATTCCTGAATGGCAAAATACTTCAATTTTGGTCTGGACAACTACGCCTTGGACATTACCGGGAAATGTGGCTTTGGCAGTTAATCCAAAGATGGAATACATTTGTATCCCTGATTATGAAAAGGAAAATCATTGGTTAGTTTTAGGATTTGAAAACTTTAAGAATCTTTTGGCTAAAGGACTGTTTTCAGGAAAATATAAAGAAAGATTCCTTGATAATCCTCAACCGTGGGAGGGCAAAGACGTTGATGTTTTTAAAGGGTCAGAAATGGTTGGCGTGGAATATGAACCCTTATTTGAATTCGTCAAAATTAATACACCTGCTTATAGAGTAATCCCAGCTGATTTTGTTTTAGCCGAAGAAGGTACCGGCGTTGTTCACATTGCCCCGGCTTTTGGAGAAGAAGATATGGAACTAATAAAAAATCAAAATGCAAAAGTCAAAAATCAAAATGAGGAATTCCCGATTTTGCTAAATGTTGATGAGGAGGGAAAATTTAAAAAGGAAGTTAAACAGTGGGCGGGAATGTATGTTAAAGACGCCGATCCATTAATTATTGGAGATTTAAAAAAGCGAAACTTACTTTTCAAAGAAGAGCTATACGAACACGATTATCCTTTCTGTTGGCGATGCGACTCTCCGCTTTTATACTATGCCAAAGAGAGTTGGTTTATAAATATGCAAAAAGTGAAAAATGACTTAATAAAGGAAAATAAAAAAATAAATTGGATCCCAGCCCACTTGAAGGAAGGAAGATTTGGAGAATGGCTAAGAGAAATTAAGGATTGGGCATTGTCTCGAGAAAGGTATTGGGGGACTCCCTTACCGGTTTGGCAATGCAAAAAATGTGGTGCTACAGAAGTCATAGGTTCAAAAGAAGATTTATTAAGAAAAATTTTTAGTCAAAATAAATATTTCATTTTGAGACACGGCGAAACCGCTTACCAGGCGAAAAAGAAAAAGATTCTTTATGATTGGCCAGGGCTTTCCTCTTTTCCTTTAACCGAGAAAGGGAAAAAGAAAGTAAAAAAAGTAGCAAAGAAACTTAAAAATAAAAAGATCGACGTGATTTATGCTTCCGATACTTTAAGAGCTCGCCAAACGGCTGAAATTGTGGCAAAAGAATTGGGTTTAAAAATTAATTTTGATCAAAGATTGAGAGATATAAACTTGGGGATTTATCAGGGCAGAGAAAAAAAAGAATTTCTGAAAGATTTTCCGGTGGGCTTGGCAAGATTTGAAAAAAAAGTTCCGGGAGGAGAAAGCTGGTCAGATATCAAAAAGAGAGTAATTGATTTTATAAAAGATGTGGAAAGTAAAAACAAAGGGAAAACTATTTTGATTGTCAGCCATGGCGATCCTCTTTGGCTTTTAGAAGGAGCGATGAGAGGATTTTCTAATCAAGAGCTTTTAGAAGAACATAAAAAGAACTTCATCAAGGCGGCTAAACTTCGAACAGTTGAATTTAAAGATTTCCCATATAATGGACAGAAGGAATTAGATTTCCATCGGCCCTTTATCGACGAAATAAAATTTTATTGCCAAAAGTGTGGCATGCGAAAAGCACTCGCTCAGCCTTCGGCTTCGCGAAATGCGAATGTGCCCATGCGAATAAGAGAGGGAATAATGGAAAGAGTTCCAGAAGTGATTGATTGCTGGTTTGATTCCGGAAGCATGCCCTTTGCTCAATATCATTACCCCTTTGAAAATAAAAAATTGATAAATAAAAAGAAGCAATTTCCGGCAGACTTTATTTCAGAAGCAATCGATCAAACGAGGGGATGGTTTTATACATTATTAGCCATTTCAACATTACTTGGTTTTAAATCGCCATACAAAAATGTAGTTTGCGTAGGTCATGTTTTAGATGAAAAAGGCGAAAAGATGTCAAAATCCAAGGGCAATGTGGTTGATCCCTGGTATATCGTTGACAAATATGGAGCCGATTCTCTTCGCTGGTATCTATATACAGTTAATCAACCCGGCGATGCCAAACTTTTTTCCGAAAAAGAAGTTGAGGGAAAATTAAAAAAATTTATTTTAATTTTTTGGAATTGCTATCTCTTTTTTGAAACCTATGGAATTAAATTTTCAAAATTTAAGAAAAATAAAAATGTTTTGGATCGATGGGTTATTTCAAGATTAAATGAATTAATTCAAAAAGTCACCGAGAATCTGGAAACTTATGATATTACTTCAGCTACCAGGGCGATTGAAAACTTTGTCGTTGAAGATTTATCCCAGTGGTACATTCGTAGATCGAGAGAAAGATTTCAGAGACCGGAAAGTAAAAAGGAGCTGGAAAATGCCTCAAAGACCTTGGGTTTCATGCTTTTCACCCTGAGCAAACTGAGTGCACCATTTACACCATTTTTAAGTGAAGAAATTTATCAAAGTCTAAAGTCTAAAGTTTATAGTTTAAAGTCCTCTCAAAGTGTTCATCTTGAGGATTGGCCAAAAGTAAAAAAGGAATGGATTAAAAAAGATTTAAATGAAAAAATGGATTTAGTTAGAAAAATTGTTAGTTTGGGATTAGAATTGCGAGCTAAAGCAAAAATTAAGGTTAGACAGCCCCTTCAAAAATTAAAAATTAAAAATGAAAAACTAAAAATTGATAAAGAGTTGTTGAATTTAATTAAAGATGAACTTAATGTAAAAGAAGTTGAGTTAGTAAAAGAAATTAAAGAAGAAGAAAATTGGATTTTAGGTAGCGAAGGCGAAATAAAAATTGCTTTAAATACGAAAATTACCCCAAAATTAAAAGAGGAAGGGAAAGTACGAGAATTTTTAAGACAAGTTCAAGAAATGAGAAAAGAAGCCGGTTTGAAACCAAAAGACCAGATTTTGGTTAAGGTTTCAGGGGAAACTGGGTTGATTAAGCTTTTGAAGAAAAATAAAAAATCAATTCTAAAAGAGATTAAAGCCAAAAATCTTCAATTTGCTGAAAAATTAGAAAATGATTTTATACTAAAAAAGGAGATTGAAATTGAAAATGAGAAATTGGAGTTAGGAATTAAAATTTTTAAATCTCGCTAATTCTTATGGGACTATTCGAAAAAAAAGAAAAAATTTCAAGAAAAGAGTTTAGAGATGTTTTCAGAAAGAAAAATCCGCTTTTACCTGCTTTAGGTCGGCGACTTATTGAAATGGAAGAAAGAACAAAAATTGAAGAGAGGTTGTTTGGTAAAAAGCCAATGGCTGTTGCCTCGAAAGACCAATATAAAAAATTTATTTCCCAAATGCAAGTGGAAAAATATAAGGCGAAATACTTGAGCCAAAAGCAACTCATTGATAAAAAGGTAAGATTTTTGAAGAAATTAGGCGGCATCTAAGGATTATGGCAATTCATTATCGAACCCAAGGTTTTATTTTAAAGAAGAAAGATTTGGGAGAGGCCGATAGAATTTTTACCATTTTCACTAGGGATTTTGGCAAATTGGAAATTTTAGCTAAAGCCATTAGAAAAATTGGCTCAAAATTGAGAGGAGGGATAGAACTCTTTTATTTATCCGATATTGAATTTATCCAAGGGAAAACCCACAAAACCCTAACTGATACCATTTTGATTGAAAGTTTTTTAAATTTACGGAAGGACCTAAAAAGATTAAAAATTGCCTTTGATATTTCCGAAATGATTGATAGTTTGATTAGGGGGGAGGAAAGAGATGAAAAAATCTGGAAGCTTTTGCGGGAAACCTTTGAAAGATTAAATAAGATTTATCTCTCAATCAAAGAGTGTTGGCTCATTTATTATTATTTTCTCTGGAATTTTCTTTCAATTTTGGGTTACAAGCCCCAATTAAATTTTTGTTCAATCTGCCAAAAGAAATTGGTTCCTCAGGATCTTTATTTCAGTTTTCAAGAGGGGGGAGTGATTTGTGCAAATTGTAGTAAAAAATTAAAAGAGAAAAAAAAGATTAGCCCCGAGGCGGTAAAAATTTTGCGATTGGTTTTTGGGAAAGATTTCGATTTTTTGAAAAAATTAAAAGTTGAAAAGGAACAGCAAAAAGAGATTAAAGAGATATCAGAAAGTTATCTTTCCCATATTAAGGAAAGCCAAGCCAAATTTTGAGAATTACGAAAAGATGCTAAAATAAACCGTAGCATATAACAAGATTATGTGCTCGGTAAACCGTAGCACATAACGAGATTATGTGCTCGGTAAAATTATGAAAAACAAATTTTTGATTTTTTCGATTTTTCTAACTCTAATTTTGGGAGTGGCCGGATTTTGGTATTATCAGAAAAATATTTATTCAAAAGAAATATTAAAATTGGAGATTTTAGGACCCGGTGAAGCGAAATTGGCAGAAGAAATTGAATACACTGTTAAATATAAAAATAATGGTAATGTCAGATTGGAAGAGGCAAAACTTTTTTTTGAATATCCTAAATATTCTCTCACTCCCGAAAATAAATCAAGGGAAGAAAAACCTCTCGATGATATTTACCCCGGCCAAGAGAGAACTCTTTCATTTAAAGCCAGATTAATTGGCAAGGAGGAGGAAATGAAATCAGCCGAAGCCACCTTAAGATATCGGCCAAAAAATTTATCGGCTTATTATGAATCAGAAACTACCTTCACTACCCAAATTAAAGATGTTCCTTTGACCTTCGAATTTGATCTTCCTTCCAAAATTGAATCGGGAAAAGAAATTCGTTTAAGATTGAACTATTTTTCCAATGTTAACTATCCTCTTTCTGACTTGGGAATAAAATTAAATTATCCTTCTGACTTCGAATTTTTAGAATCCACCCCCAAAACTTTAGAGAAAACCGAATGGGATGTTGGGCTTTTAAATTTGGCTGAAGGAGGAAGAATTGAAGTTTTAGGTAAGATTCAGGGCACAGCAGGACAAATAAAAATTTTTCAGGCAGACCTTGGCCAGTGGCGGGATGGAGAATTTGTTGTTTTGAAAACGGCAAACAAAGGAGTAGAAATCATTAAACCTCTTTTATACATTATTCAAGAAATTAACGGAAATCCAAAATATGTAGCAAATCTTGGCGACTTGTTGGATTATGAGATTACTTTCAAGAATATCGGCGAGCGAATCTTGGAAAATATGTTTTTAATAATGAAATTGGAAGGGGAAATTTTCGATTTCGACACTTTAAAAACCGACGTCGGCCGTTTCAGTAAAGATGAAAATAAAATCATTTTTGACTATACGATGGTGCCGGAATTAAAAAAACTTTTACCAATGTCTGAAGGAAAAATCGAATTTTGGGTTAAGATTAAAGACGAATTTGAAAACAAAAATCCGGAAATTACAAATACTGTTTCTTTGGACGGCTTTGAAGAAATATTTAGCAATAAAATAAATTCAAAAATAGAGATTTCTCAAAAGGGATATTTTTCCGATGAGATTTTTGGCAATTCTGGTCCTCTTCCTCCAAGAGTGGGGGAGACAACAACCTATACGATAATGTGGCAGGTGAAAAACTGGAATAACGATTTAAAAAATGTCAAAGTCAAAGCCACCTTGCCCCCGGAGGTAAAATTGACTGGGAAAATTTTCCCTGAGACCGAGGCATCGAAATTTGCTTTTGATCCGGAATCTCGAGAAATTGTCTGGGAAATTGGAGATTTATCTGCTGGAAAGGGTCCCTCTGAGCCTGGACCAAACATTGCTTTTCAAATTGCCCTAATTCCAACTTTAGAGCAGAGAGGAAAAAGCCCAATTTTAATTGGCGAGGCAAAAGTTTCAGCCGAGGATTTATGGACTGAAGCCACTTTGGAAAGAATTTCAAACCCAGTTGATACCACCCTACCCGATGACCCAACAGTCACCGAAGAAATGGGTAAAGTTCAATAAAATGCAAAATTAAAAAAATTTAAGTTATAATTAAATAATTATGAATTTCCTTAAAGAAGGTAAAACCAATTGGAAATATATTTTGATTGTATTGATTTTAGCCGTGGTAGTTGGCGGAGGAATTTTGGGTTGGAAATATTTACGTTTACCAAAAGAAGAAAAGATTGTACCACAAGAAAAAGCTGCAGTCCCCGTGGGAACTTCAATGAAATTGGCAACTATTGGTGAGGGATTTGAAGTGGATATTTCTTTAGATATCAAATTTAGTCCGGATAAAAATCGAGTGGCTTATAAAGCAAAAAAAGATGGAAAATGGTTTATGATAGTTAATGATCGGATAAGTGAGGCTTACGATTATGTAGGATCATTTGATTTCAGTCCTGATAGTAAACAGTTAGCTTATGCAGCAAAAAAAGATGGGAAATGGTTTTTGGTGGTAAACGGGCAAAAAGACAAAAATTATTATGATGGAGTTAGCCTTATTACTTTTAGCCCGGATAGCAAAAAGTTAGTTTATGTGGCAAAGAAAGGAATAAAAGAATTTGTAGTAATTAATAGAAAAGAAGGAAAGGAGTACGATGATATTTTTTGGGATCCTA
>Ga0210015_1003457_pt1 | contig 13930 bp, 18 predicted proteins | sample CryGeymeta201522_FD_185471 | JGI IMG/M metagenome (GOLD analysis project Ga0210015, IMG submission 185471) | Groundwater microbial communities from Crystal Geyser aquifers in Utah, USA - Crystal Geyser metaG 2015-22 (SPAdes) (version 2) | ecosystem: Environmental > Aquatic > Deep subsurface >... | reverse complement strand
TGACTGATGACTGTATCTTATGTCTCATCCCCTCTCCCGTAAATTCTACAACCGCCCCACTCTGACCGTCGCGCGTGAACTCATCGGCGCGCGGCTGGCGCGGATTCTCGACGGTGTCAAACTGGTCGGCATCATCACCGAGACGGAGGGATATATCGGCGAGGAGGATTTGGGTTGCCACGCCAAAGCAGGACGGACGCCGCGCACGCTCCCGATGTACGGTCTGCCTGGGCACGCGTACGTCTACTTTACCTATGGCAATCACTGGATGCTGAACGCGGTCACCGAGCGGGAGGGATTCCCAGCGGCGGCGCTGATCCGCGCCATCTGGCCCATCGAGGGCGCGGAGGTCATGTCCGCGCGGCGCGAGGGACGCGATACGTTCGGGCCGGGGAAACTCTGTCAGGCGCTGGGAATCGGACGGGGGGAGAATAACGTCAATTTGACGGAACCCGCCCAAAGTCTATGGATCGAGGCGGGGGTGAAAGTCCCCGATTCCGCCGTGACGATTAGTCCGCGTGTGGGTTTATATAGTGTGCCAGAGCCGTGGAAGTCAAAGCCCTGGCGGTTTTTAGTCAAAGATCCGACCGTCATTGCGAGCGAAGCGAAGCAATCTCCTCGATAGCAGGGATTGCTTCGTCGCCTTGCCCTTCGACTGCGCTACGCTCCGCTCAGGGCGGCGGCTCCTCGCAATGACGGAAACACAACTGGAGGAACTATGGGTTTACTGGATGGTAAGAACGCGCTCGTGTTTGGTTTGGCAAACGACAAGTCCATCGCCTGGGGCATCACGCAGGCACTGCACCGCGAGGGCGCGAAGATCGGGATCAGTTACGCGGGCGAGACGCTCAAGCGGCGCGTCATGCCGCTGGCCGAACAGATCGGTTGCAAATGGGTCGAAGAGTGTGATGTGACGAAGGATGAGCACATCGCGGCCGTGGTCGAGAAGACCAAAGCCGATTTCGGCAACGTGGATATTCTGGTGCACTCGATCGCGTTCGCAGGCCGCGAGGAATTGACGGGACCGTTTTACAACACGTCGCGCGAAGGCTTCAAGAACGCGATGGACATTTCGGTTTTTTCGTTCGTGGCGCTGGCGAAGGCGTATCAGCCGATCCTGAACCCTGGCGCGTCGCTGATCTGCATGACGTATTACGGGTCGGTGAAGGTCGCGCCGCATTACAACGTGATGGGCGTGGCCAAGGCCGCGCTGGAAGCGTCGACGCGCTACCTGGCGTATGACTTCGGTCCGCAGAAGATCCGCGTCAACGCGATTTCCGCGGGACCGATCCGCACATTGGCCGCGGCAGGTGTGGGCGGCTTCCGCGACATGTACAAGCACTTCGCGGACATGTCGCCGATGCGCGAGAATGTGACCATTGAAGACGTGGGCAATGCGGCGGTGTTTTTGGCGTCAGATTTGTCAGCGCGGATTACAGGTGAAGTGCTTTACGTGGACAGCGGTTTCAACACCGTCGGCGTGCAGATGAGCGCGAAGGAAGAGAAAAGTGAATAGAGAGTAGAGAGCAGTCAGTCGGGCGGACATCGCGTCCGCCCTTTTTGCTTTCTACGGTAAAATAGTGTCATGCCTGTTGTCTTGCGCGTCAACGGATACAAATTCTGGTTCTACGAAGCGGACGTAAACGGGCCGCCTCACGTTCACGTTGGCAAGGAAGGCAAAGAAGCCAAATTCTGGCTCGATCCCATCCGGGAGGCGCGGGCAGGCAGGTTCAAGTCATTTGAATTAAGCGACATCAAACGGATTATCGAAGATAACCATGCCTTCCTTCTTGCGGCATGGGAAAGTGAAAAGAGCAAGCATGTTAACAGCTAAAGTAAAAGTCACCCCGCGCGAAAATTACGCGCCCATCCTGCCTGTGGCAATTCCAGATTTGCAGGAAGTGAAAGCTTTTGCGAATACACTTCACGCGGCTGGAAATTATTGGAAAGGTGAATACCTGGGTTGGCAGGCGGAATACACGCCCGGAAACAACGAGAAACCCATCGATTCAAATATGCAATTCACCCCCGCCGATTTCTGGATCGGTGAAAGCGGCATCTGGTTTTTCTCGCTGATGTGGGAACACGGAAAAAATAAAGAACCTGTTGAATTTCTAGACGAGCGCGGGCTTGTTCAAACCGCGTAGAGAAAATAGACACATGGAAATTAATTACAGCACAAAAACCGACACCCTCTACATCCGCCTCGACGAACTCAAACAGGATGTGATCAACAAACGCGTCACCGATGATGTTGTGCTGGATGTCGGCGCGGGCGAGAGAATTGTCGGCATCGAAATTGCCGACGCTTCATTGCACCTTAATCTGAAAAGCATCCTGCCCGTTGAATTTAAACTTGCCGCGAGCGTAAACGCCTGATGTTCAAACGCAACACCACACCCACCGAATCCACCCAACCCATCCAGGCCGTCGAGCGCATCACGTCGGTGCTGGGGTCGGGACTCATCTGGCACGGCTCCATCAACGGCGCGGGCGGCGTCCGCATCGAGGGCGCGTTCGAAGGCGAGATCGCCCTGCGCGGGATGCTCGTCGTCGGCGAGACGGGACGCGTCACCTGCGAAAACATCCGCGCCAACGCGGTCATCGTGGCGGGCGCGGTGCGCGGAAATATCACCACACAAAAACTGGAGATCCGCGCCAGCGGACGCGTGTGGGGCGACGTGGTGACGACCGCCTTCGTGACCGAAGAGGGCGCCTTCCTGCGCGGACAGATCCGCATGGAGGAGCGCGTCGAGCTGGACCTCGAGCCGGCTCCCGAGTCCACGCCTGCCGAGGCCGCCCAGGCCGAATCCCTCGCGGCGACAGCGGTTGCCATGCCCACCGTCACGCCGATCCCGAAGAGGGAATACCCCGCGACAACCTCCACGATCGTCAAAAAGAAAAAGGGCGCTGCGTAATTGCCCTTCCCCCCTGCCCCTCGGTTGGCGAAGCCTCCTTCTGGAAGGGATGCTTCGCCAACCGAGGGGTTCCTTATTCCCATGAAATACACAGACCTCCACATCCAAACCCAGCGCGAAGCCCCAAACAATGCGCGGACAGAAGGATTCGCCTTCCTCGTCCGCGCGGGATACGTGACTCGCGAAAACAACTTGACGCCGCTTGGGGAATACGCGGCCAATCACCTGCGAGAACTTGCCGAATCGGACAAGTCTTCTTTCTTCCTTCATCTTTCTTTGCCAACCATCGGCAATGCGGACGAAACCTTCTTTCCCATTTCATCAGGCCCAACCGAAGTCATTCATTGTTCTGCGTGCAAATACACCGCGCGGCTCGAACAGGCGTACTTCGCCAAATCCGCATTACCCGCTGAAGAGCCGCAACCGCTCGAAAAAGTGTCGACTCCCGACTGTCACACCATCGAGTCGCTGGCAAACTTTCTCAACCTGCCAAAAGAGAAAACCGCCAAAGCCTTGATGTACACGCGGCCATCGGATGGCAAATTCATTTTCATCGTGGTGCGCGGTGACACGCAACTGAGCGAAGCCAAATTGAAGGGACATGTTGGCGAAGTCCGTGTTGCGACCGCCGAGGAAATCGAAAACGCAGGCGCGGCCGCGGGCTACGCGTCACCGATTGGGTTGACGGACGCGCTCATCGTTGTGGACGATCTCATCCCGTACTCGCCCAACCTGGCGGCAGGTGCGAACGAGGATGGCTTTCACTTGCTCAACGTCAACTGCGGACGCGACTATCAGGCTGAAATCGTCACCGACCTCGCGCTCGCCAAAGCAGGGGACGCGTGCGCGCATTGCGGCAATCCGCTTTCCCTCCTCGCTTGCGATATTCTGGCTACGCGCGGTAGAGACGTTGCATTGCGTAGAGACGTTGCATTGCGTAGAGACGTTGCATTGCGTAGAGACGTTGCATTGCGTAGAGACGTTGCATTGCGTAGAGACGTTGCATTGCGTAGAGACGTTGCATTGCGTAGAGACGTTGCATTGCGTAGAGACGTTGCATTGCGTAGAGACGTTGCATTGCGTAGAGACGTTGCATTGCGTAGAGACGTTGCATTGCAACGTCTCTACGATCACAACATTTTACTGGCCCTCGCGGAAACCCATCACGATGGCAAGGGACTGACCCTCCCCTCTCCCGCCGCGCCGTTTGACGTATACCTGATGCACCTGCCCGGCAAGATGACGGACACACGCGCCAAAGCCGAGGAAATCTACAACGTGTTGCAGGACGCTGGCATCTCTGTCCTGTTCGATGACCGCGACGAGCGCGCGGGTGTCAAATTCAACGACGCAGATTTGATCGGGTGCCCCGTCAGAGTCACGGTGGGCGAGCGAGGGTTGAAGGATGGGATGGTGGAGGTCAAGGCGCGGACAGGGGAAAGTGCGAATGTGCTGATTGGGGAATTGATCCAAAAACTCAAATCGGGCGATTGAAATCGCGCCAACCACTGCGAAGTCCGCCTTCGCGGACTATTCTGCCCCAGCCGACGAAGGTCGGCTTTGCAATGGTAGCGGCGACTTGAGTCGCCCCGCCTCAATCACCCCTCCGAAATGGTAAAATAGCAGACATGGATCTGCAAATCAAACCCATTAAAACCGAAAAAGAATACGAGACCGCGCTCAAAGAGATCGAGCGCTTATTCCATGCGGAACCTGGGACGTCCGATGCTGATCGGTTGGAAGTTATTGGCGCGCTTGTCGAAGCCTACGAAGACAAGCACTACCCCATCCCTCTCCCCGATCCAATTGAAGCCATTTACTACTTCATGGAAGCCCGCGGACTCAACCGCGCAGACCTTGAACAATACATAGGCAGTCGCGCTCGTGTCTCCGAAATTCTAAATCGCAAACGGCCATTGACCCTCTCCATGATTCAGCGCCTGCACGAAGGACTTGGGATTCCCGCCGAAGTATTGGTTCAGCCATACGAACTTGAAGTTTCACATTCCAAACCATCGCACCGCCAGCGCATGCCCGTCGCGGCATAGATGGTAGAATAATTTCAAGCACAAGATGAACGCCATTCCAAAAATCTTTGAACGCGAAAATCATAAAATCATCCTCGGAGATGCCCTCGATTCTCTCCAGTCTTTGATTCTAGATTCCTCTATTGACCTGATCTTCGCCGACCCTCCTTACAACATCGGCAAAGACTTCAACGGCAGGAAGGACAAATGGGATTCAGACGAGGCCTATCTCGAATGGTGCTACCAATGGCTCAACCTGTGCGTTCAAAAACTGAAGCCGCACGGCAGTTTCTACGTGATGACCTCCACTCAGGCCATGCCATTCTTCGATATTTACTTGCGAAAGACAATGACGGTTCTTTCTAGAATCGTCTGGCATTACGATAGTTCAGGCGTTCAGGCAAAGCGCTATTACGGTTCGATGTATGAGCCGATCTTGTTCTGCGTGAAGGACAAGGGCAACTACACTTTCAACAGCGAAGCCGTTTTGGTTGAAGCCAAGACAGGCGCGAAGCGAAAACTGATTGATTACCGCAAGCCAATTCCAACCGTTTACAACTCACAAAAAGTGCCAGGCAATGTCTGGGAAATTCCCCGCGTCCGTTACCGCATGGGCGAATACGAAAACCATCCCACCCAGAAACCTGTGGCTTTGCTGGAACGCATCATCCTTGCAAGTTCCAATCCAGGCGATATGGTTCTCGATCCATTCTCTGGAACCTTTACCACCTCGTTCATGGCAAAAAAATTGGAACGCCAATCCATCGGCATCGAAATCGAGGAAGAATACGTAAAGATTGGCCTGCGCCGATTAGGAATTCTTGACTCCTATAATGGGGAGCAACTTCGGCGCGCGCCGCGCACCTTCGAGAAAGTTGATCCCGCCCAACCGACGCTCGAATTGTTTGGATGACGCCTAATGGAACACGAATTCACCGCACAAATACTGGATGTATTGAGAAACGACTTTGGAGACAGGGGAGTTTCTGTTTTCGAGAAAAGTCACCTGCTTCAATACTTGAACATCAAGACCCGTTCCGCCGAAAGAGGTTCAAAGTCTCGCGGCAGCTTTGCCAACCTATATGCCATTTATGTGCTTGTGGAAGACTATTTACAGAAGGGCTTTGACACTCGGAAGGGCTATAACAAATATGAAGGCACAAGGTTCACATCATTGCTAACGCGCCAGAGAGAATTACCGTTCGGCGGGAAACTGCAAAACCACGCGCTCAATCACCGCCTGAATGAGGAATTTAGAAAATACTTCCCTGAGATCGAATACATCCCGATTCTTCGGGATGTTCAAGAGAACCGCTATTGGTTCAATGAGAATTTGCTCAAAGTGAAAGACGGGAAAAGAACACATAACATCGCAAGGTCGGTAGTCGAAATCATTGACCGCTACGTTCAAGCAAAAGTAACCGCATTCCAAGCCTTCATCCAGACCTGCGAACGGCTGAAAGCAATTCCCGAAGAGAACGACATTGCGGTTTCCAAATTCATCGAGGGGTTGCTCGCGCCAAATGCAGACGCCAGGATTTTTGAAATCGCGAGTTACGCCATCCTGCGCTACCATTACCACGACCAGGTTGTATATTTCGGTTTTGACCTTGCCCACATAAAGCCAGAAAACCTGCGCCTGTTCAAAACGGGACGGACCAACGCCAACGACGGCGGCATTGATTTTGTCATGCGGCCATTGGGTCGTTTTTTTCAGGTGACAGAATCGCTGGACGTAAAGAAGTATTTTCTGGATATAGACAAAATCGAACGTTTCCCCATTTCGTTTGTCGTGAAGTCGGTTGAAGATGTGGACACAATTCGACAAAGGCTTCGCGAGGGGGCGCAAAGGCTTTACGCTATTCATGCGATTGTCGAAAAGTATATGGCCTGTATCGAGGAGATTATCAACATTCCCATGTTGCTCAATTTCTTCCGAACAGCGCAGGCTCAGGGGTATCTACGCCAAATCCTGGATGAAGTTATCATTCAAAGCAAAATTGAGTTTAACTACGAGACTGTCGAATAAATGAACACCGGCTCCTTTCCTCCTTCCCGCCGGCGCGGCCTGCTCGTACATGGCGTCATCGTCGTGGCGCTCGCGGCGCTGGCCGTGTGGGCGTTTTGGAATCTCACCCGCGCGCCCGTCGGCCCGGCCATCGTCATCTACCTGCTCGTCCTGCTCGCCACGCTTCCGCCCCTCCCGTTTTTCAGTTACCGCGCCTTTGCATTGTTGCGCGCCGACTACGTGCTGGATCGCGACAGCCTGGCGTTTTACTGGGGACTGCGCGTGGAGGACATCCCGCTGACCGACATCGAATGGATCCGCCCCGCGACCGACCTGGCCTCCCCGCTTCGCCCCCCGACCTTTGGCCTGCCCGGCGGACTACTGGGTTTGACGCGCCACCCGGACCTCGGCATGATCGAGTTCATCGCGTCGAGAACAAAGGATCTGTTGGTGGTGGCCACCGCCAAACGGATGTACGCCATCTCGCCCGAAAACGCGGGCGCGTTCCTCGCCACCTTCCGCCGCGCCACCGAATTGGGAAGCCTGCTCCCTGCCGAACCGGTCTCGCAATACCCGTCCTTCCTGCTCGCGCGCGCCTGGGAGAATCTCGCCGCGCGCTTCCTGTGGCTCAGCGGACTGCTCATCAACCTCGGCCTCGTGGCGTGGGTGACGTTCCTCATCCCCGCGGTCAGCCGCGTCACATTGGGATTCGACCCGTCCGGCGCGCCGCTGGAGGCGGTCCCGTCCGTGCGCTTGATCCTGCTTCCGCTGTTGAGCGCCCTGCTCTTCGTGACAGGACTGATAACAGGCTTGTTCATGTACCGGGACGAGAAGCAACGTCCGCTAGCGATGATCGTGTGGGCTTCCAGCGCGTTGACCAGCCTGTTGTTTTTGCTGGCGGTGCTGTTCATTGTCACCACGCCAATCTAGGCGACTGACCCACAGGGCGCTTCGCAGAGTCACCACTACGCTTGCAAAGCCGACCTTCGTCGGCTGGATCAAAATAGTCCACGAAGGCGATGCACTGAGCCTGTCGAAGTGTGGACTTCGCGAAGGTCGGCGCGATCTCAATCGCCCATGTCCAATCGTAAATCGAATGCAACTTCTCTATGGCTTCCTCCTCGCTGTCGTAATCGCCTTCCTCGCTTATCGCGCGCACAGCCTGAATCGCAGTGGGGCATTCGCCGCCGCCTTCGTCGGCACGATCATCTTCGGCGTGGGCGGATGGCAATGGGCGGCCTTGCTCCTGACCTTTTTCATCACGTCTTCGGGACTAAGCCGCGCTTTCAAGAAACGCAAGCAGGGGCTGGACGAAAAATACTCCAAAGGCCACGAACGCGACGCGGGACAGGTCTTCGGCAACGGCGGGAGCGCGACTCTCTTTGCGCTCCTGCACGGCTTCTTCCCCGAAGCGATCTGGCCCTGGCTGGGATTCGCGGCCGCGCTGGCCGCCGTCAACGCGGACACGTGGGCGACGGAACTCGGCGTGCTAAATCCGCATCCGCCGCGCATGATCAACAACCTGCGAAAGGTGGTTGAAAAGGGAACCTCCGGCGGCATCTCCCTCGTCGGCACCCTCGCCTCCCTCGCAGGCTCCGCCCTCATCGCCCTGCTCGCCGTCCTCCTCTCCACTGAACACTTGAACACTGATCACTGGTTACTGATCACTTTCTCCGGTCTGGCTGGCTCTCTCTTCGACTCCCTGCTCGGCGCGACCGTGCAAGCCATCTACTTCTGTCCCAAAGACCAGAAGGAGACCGAGCGCCATCCGCTTCACACCTGCGGCGCAGAGACGGTCCAAATCCGCGGCTGGAAATGGCTGACAAATGACTGGGTCAATTTTGGGTGCGGGGCGATGGGGGCGGTGGTTGCGCTTTGGTTGGGGATGCTATAATACACTTGTCTACGTACAGGAGAAACCATGACATATAAAAACATCGTCACAATTGAGCCAGGCAAACGAGGCGGCAAGCCTTGCATTCGCGGCCTGCGTATCACCGTCTATGACATTTTGGAATATCTTGCCTCGGGAATGAGCCAGCAGGAAATTCTGGGTGATTTCCCATACCTGACGAAAGAAGATATTCTCGCCAGTTTAAGTTACGCCGCTGAACGTGAGCATTCCATGCTGGCAATCCAGGCATGAAACCCATCCTATTCGACGAGAATCTATCCCCGCGCCTGCCAGATTGGTTGGCTGACGTTTTCCCAAACTCTCTGCATGTTTCCAGCGTGGGACTGGATAGGGCAATGGATCGAGTAGTGTGGGATTATGCGCGTCAAAACGATCTAATGATCGTAACCAAAGACGCGGACTTCAGCGAGATGAGCCTGCTTTTCAGTTTCCCGCCCAAAGTGATCTGGATACGGCGTGGAAATTGCTCCACACGCGATATTGAGTTTTTGCTCCGCGCCAATGCCGAAGCGATTGCGACATTGAGCGACGATCCCAACACGGGCATTCTCACCTTGTTCTAGTACCGCGACCAGATAAATATGTAGCGCAATTTGCTAAATTGCGCCCGGCAAATTGGCAATTTGCCCTACATCTTCAACTTGTTGATGTACTAGAAAATCCGCGGCTGGAAATGGCTGACAAATGACTGGGTCAATTTTGGGTGCGGGGCGATGGGGGCGATCATCGCTTTAGTCGGCGTGCTATAATTGCCAAAATGGCGGTTGAACACAGACTTGGTCGCACTACTGCACTACTGAACCGAGAAAGGAGTAGGAAGATGACTTTATATGATACGACTGTATCCAAGATTGACCAGTTGCCAGAATCGCTCGTTCAGGAAGTGAGCGACTTTGTAGATTTTTTGCTCATGCGGCAGGACAGCATCCGCTGGCAACAGTGGAATCAATTTACAGAAACGTTGACCCTGTCCGACGCAGATTTCTCCGACTATTTATCCAATCTTGAAGAATATGAGGATCGCCTGGCACGCGGAGAAATCCAGTGGTAAAAAAGCTTATCAGGAAAGGATGGATCCTCAACCACATATTCGTTGGCATAGAGCGATGATTAAATGGGACAAACTATATTATTGTCATCGTTGTGGAGTCATAATTGATCCGGAAGGCAAAAAAACATGTATTCCTTCAGCTTTCGGGTCTTTCTTGTTTGAGAAATAAAAGTTTTCAAGATTAAGTTTTTACGAAGATTTACCACCGGATCTCGATCTATTTCAGCACTTCACAAAAAGGCTTGAACTCAGCCGACAAGAAGCGTAGAATAAAAAATCCAGGATTCTCGCCTTTGACGGAAACCTATGGTGTCATATGTCACTATGGTCTAGCGGCAAGGCCGCTATAATCGAAACGAGGTGACACATGATGAACGAACACGAAATCGAACGACTGCAAGCCAAAACGCCTCAGCAAAGGTTCCTGGGCGTGCTGGAACGAGAGTTTCATTATGCGCCAAAGATTGCAGAAGCCATTCTACTCGAAGCCCAGAGTTGTTTGGAGGGTCGGACGGAAATGCTTCGGCCGGGTCAGATGCGGGTCGTGCTGGTTCGGCAAGGAGCCGGACACGGGCGCCCCTTGAGCGATACGCCGACGGTGGAAGCCGCTACCGGCGAGTTGGCGACGCTGATCGGGGCGGATCGCGGCGCGTTGTCGTGGGATTTGTTGGATTCGTTTGAAGGCGGAACGCGCGGTTACGTCGTCTGGGCCGATGATACCGCCACTGTCCGCCAAGCCGCGGCCGGCCTCCCCCTGACCCAATTTGTAGACGCTGAGTTTGAAACCGTGCGCCGCGCCGATGGGCGCAAGATTCAACAAGTCAAAACCCAGGTTGCGAATGTGTCCCGGATGACGGTCAATGCCGAGGGCAAAGCCTATCGCGCCGTTGTGGTGCGGGATGCGCGAACAGGGCATCGCGCGGTGTTGTTCGCAGTGGGTCAACCAGCGCGCCGTTTGTCGGCAACAGCGTTGCTGGAGTTCATGCGCGGCAAGCAGTGGGTGGAGGAAGATTTCAAAAAGGGCAAACGCCAAGGGGCGGATGCCTTTTGTGGCGGCGACATTGTTCCCCAATTGCGCCGTGAACCGCCGACGCCCGCCGAGGTGGAGCAGCTCAAAGCGCGCGCCGTCAAACTCAAGGAACGCGGGCAGGCCAATCAGGCGGAAGAGCAAGCGGCGCAAGCTCAATATCAAGCCAGGCAGATCGGCAAGCGGCAACTCAACGACTTGCTCAAAGGCATTCAGCGTCGGCGTGAGCAGATTGTCGCAGACCAACGTGAAACCGAAGACTTGCTGCGTTGGACCAAGACCGGTCAAGTACCCGACGATCAAGTCCGGTGGGTTGTGGATACTCGTAAAATGACCATTGTGTCGCAGTTGCATGACTTCGCTCGTCAGGCTCAACAAGATACCGTCGCTGAGATCAAAGCGTGTGTGTTGGAGACGCTCGTCGAACGAGAACTGGCGCGGCAACGGCCTCCCGCTTCAGCGGCTCGCCAAGACGCCATCCGTGAGGCGATGCAGCAACAAGTGACGCGCTTGCCGTGGGGCCAGTTGACCCGGCGCATCTTCGACCAGGGCGGGTGGGTCAAGCGCGACCCGGAAACACGCATCATGTTGGTCACGCTGAAAGCCTTTGACAATGAGGTAATCCAGGCGGCCATGGAACGGTTGTGTGCGCGCTGGAATCAAAAAGCCGCCCAGATGCCATGCGAAGATGGCGTTTACACGTTGCAGTTTGCCTGTCAATCGTCGCCGTCGCCGCCCTGAAAAGTGTCCGCTCACGGAACGCTCGAAATGCGCTCTCTGGAAATCTCAGTATTACGTAATTTACGCAACACGCAATACGCAGTACGGAATATGTTCTTCCAAACCGCGGCTTACCCCTTCTTCAAAAACTCCTCCATCGCCTCCAGCAACTCGTCAACATCTTCCATCTGCGTCTCTCCCATGTGCGCGATGCGGAAGGTGATGTTTTTCAACGCGCCGTAGCCGTTGGCGATTCGCATCCCGCGCGCTAGCAGGAACTTGTTGAGCGCAGAGACATCCCAGTTGCGTTCGTTCTTGAGGGTGGTGACGGTCTGCGAGCGGAAACCCTCGGGCGCGTACGCACCCAGGTCGTGTTCGTCGGCCCAATCCTGCACGCGCTTGGCCATCGCGGAGTGACGCGCAAAACGATTCTCCAGTCCCTCGGCGAGGATGCGATCCAGTTGCTTGTCCAGCGCGAAGATGAGCGACATGGCGGGCGTGGCGGGGGACGAATCTTTCAGGCGGTGCTTCTCCATGCGGACAAGGTCGAAGTACCAGCCGCGGTTCTCGATCTTTTCGGCGCGCTTCATCGCCCGGTCCGAGACTGCGCCGAGCGCGAGTCCGGGCGGGAGCGCGAGACATTTCTGCGAGGAAGTGAGAACCATATCCAGCCCCCAGGCGTCCATCTCGATTTTCGCGCCCGCCAGCGAGGAGACCGCGTCCACGAGGATCAACGTTTCCGGCGCGACGGCGCGGACGGCCTCGGCGATCTCCTTGACGGGATTCTGCAAGCCTGTGGACGTCTCATTGTGGACGACGGTCAGGGCTTCGAAGCCGCCTCGTTTGACAGTATCCGCTACGCGGTCCGGGCGAAGCGGCTGGTCCCATTCCTCGGAGAGTTTTTCCGCGTCCTTGCCGTTCGACACCGCCACCTCGTACCAACGGTCCGCGAACGCGCCGTTCACACAGGCGAGCGCTTTTTTATCCACAAAGTTGCGGATGGCGGCCTCCTGCAAGCCTGTGCCGGAGGATGCCGTCAAAAAGACGCGGCGCTGTGTGAAGAACAGTTGCTGGGCTTTTTCGCTGACGCGGCGATAGATGGCCTCGAACTCCTTGCTGCGATGCGGCAACATGGGCGCGGCCTGCGCCTGCAAAATTTCGTCAGCCACGTCCACTGGGCCGGGGACAAACATGTGGGGCATAATATCTCCTCGCAGACCTGACATGTCTCATCCGCGCCGTGGTTAATCGTGACGATTGCGCAGACACGGGTCTCGGATGATCGGACTCCTGTGGAGACATGTCAGGTCTTGCTATCGCAGGAAGAAGGACAGGACGATGAGGATGGCGAAAAACGATCCGGCCAGGATGCCGATTTTTTTGAGATCGCTTTTGACGTTGCTGTAGTCCGGGTTGAATTCCACCGCGACCGGGGTGGATGTTGCGCGGCGAGTGATCGAGCGTTTGGGTTTTGCCATGAGAAACTCCTTGTGTTGTTTTGTACCGCAAGATTTATCTTGCGTCGTACGGAAGCAAAATAAATTTTGCGGTACTAATTTTGCAATTTCGCAAAGACAACGATGCGTTGCTTGTTGACGAGATAGGGATAGCACGAGATGAGCGTGACGGTCGGATCGGCGGTGGCAGCCATGACCTCGACCTGGGTCGGCTCAACGATCAGCGTCTGGGTGACGATGTACACGTATTGGCGTTGTTGAGTGTAAAGAATGACGCGGTCGCCAGGTACGAGGCGATCAAGATAGCGGAAGAGTTCGCCATACACATCGTCATGCGCGGAGAGCACCACGTTGCCGGTCTGGCCGGGGTCGCCCGACCCGATGTGTTGCGCCACGCCTTTCTTCAACTGTTCCCAGCCATCGCCCTGCACAACGGGAGCGTCCACGTTCAATGCGGGGATCTGGATGCGAATGGCCTGTTCCGGGCCGGCGGTGGGCACCGCGATGTTCGCCAGCGACTGCACCATCGGGCGCAGGTGTTCGGGAATCTCGGCCTCGTTGGGGCGGGTGTTGCCCTGCGCGTCAGGCGGGGTATGTCCCGACGGAAGCACCACGGCCATCACCAGCGGCGTCGGCTCGACGGTGGCGGGCGCCAGCGCGGCGGCCACCTCATCGTTCAAGTCGCGCAGGATGCCCATTCCGCTCAGGATGATTCCGACCAGCCCGACGACGGCCAGCGCTTCCACGGCCAGCAGGAGGCGATCTGCGAACCGCCTCGCGCGCGTGACCTCGGGTGGGTCCCCGTTC
>Ga0210015_1003455_pt1 | contig 13941 bp, 18 predicted proteins | sample CryGeymeta201522_FD_185471 | JGI IMG/M metagenome (GOLD analysis project Ga0210015, IMG submission 185471) | Groundwater microbial communities from Crystal Geyser aquifers in Utah, USA - Crystal Geyser metaG 2015-22 (SPAdes) (version 2) | ecosystem: Environmental > Aquatic > Deep subsurface >... | reverse complement strand
CTATATTGGCGAAATTTCCTCGAGCGGCAAGGTCGCTGGGTTCTAACTCTTCTCCTATGCCTAATGCTTCTAAAACTCCTCTTCCAATCTGGTATTTTATAGGGTTGTAGCCAAAGAGGGATAAATGCGCCGGACCTGAACCCGGGGTAATACCCGGACCAATTGGTTCACTTAAACCGCAACTTCCCGTTGATGAAAAACGGTCAAGGTTTGAGGTTTTGGCGGTCTCCAATTCCGTTTTTCCATTGATGGGGAGTCCTCCCAGACCATCCATAACCAAAAGCACGATTTTGGAATTATTTTTCTGCACCAATTCCTTCAAAATTTCATCTTCCATATTCTTTGCCCCTCCACCAAAATTTTTCCATAAACTGGTGGTTGAATTCTATATTTGCGAAACATCTCTAATTTATATTTATCAAATAAGATGCGGGAATAGTCTATATTATTATTTATATTATCTTTATTCTGTGGTGGATATTTAAAATCAGCTTCCTTCATGGCCTGAGCTTCAATTTTACCTAAGGCATCCCATACAATTCGACAGACAGAATTTGAAGGCAAAGAAACTCTATACTCAACTGAGTTGGCGGCTGATTTGGGAATATATCTCCATTCCCCAGAAAACATAGTTATTTTATAGTATCTACCTCCCCCTCCTTCTCCTTTTAGTTCAAACATATCTCCTTTTTGTGCTTGAGCAACTATAGAAGAAGAGGAATCAGGAGAAGTATAAATGCTACATTTATCTACAGTAATTTCCGCAACCTTTTTTGTTTCCTTTGCCTCCTCTCTTTGTAACTTATTTTTGGAGCAACCTACCAGAAAGATTAAAAGAAGCCCAATCCAAACTATTAATATCTTTTTCATATCTCTTTCATCCTCTATTTATTTTATTTGTCCAAATATTTTTCGTCACCTTCAATCCAACTAAGGTACAAGTTTATGCCCTTAAGATTTCTCGCAAAAATAATAGAATTTATATTTCCTTTGACTCCAAATAGTTGCAGAAATTGGCAATAATCAGCAAAAAGTTGGGCTTCCCTTTCTTTGTCTCTATTAAAAGAGTGGACAAGTATTAAAGCGTTTTCTACATTGAACTTTTCTGCAGTAATAACTGCAGAAGCTGTTCTGTGCAATAATTGATACCGGGTACTAAAAATCTGTTCGGTATAAGGGATTTGCAACTTGTGAAGCAAGAATTTTAGCCTTTCCTGTTTCCCCGGACTATTATCTTTTATCCATTTACCTATTTCCTCACCAAACGGTTCGGACGCCTTTCCTTCCACCATTATAACAACAGCCTGATTTAATAAATTGGATTTAGCTATTACAAAAAGGTCGCTCTGAGAGGACTGTATACCTCCTGGCAAAGGAACCTTATACTCTGGGATGCCCAGCAACATCTCCATATCCTTAAATAATTCTAAGCCTGAATTGTTAAAAACTTTCTTAACACTTTCTGGAAAATCGTTCTGGTCTTCCCAGCAATAAGCCAAGGTTCTGGCGGAATAGCCGGTTTTCCATTGTTTATCTGGGGTTGACAGCCGTGCTCGCCAGTCTTCAGGACCGTCAGTTGGTCTGAATATTTTGCCCATTTCGGTACTCCCTACCGATCTTTGAACTTGAAAGAAAGTCAAAAAGAGCAAAGATGTAAACAAAAACTTTTCAAGCATTATTTTGTTTCACTTGGCAGAGATTCTTCTTATTAGTTCCTCAAGAATACGTGTACGCTCTTTTAATATGTTTATCCTTTCTTCAAGCAAATCCAGATGGTCTGAATCGTAACCTCCCCGAACCCTGTAAAGGTTTATTTGAGCATTTACTAATTTGTAGTGGACGTTTAAAGCATCCCACTTTTTTTGTAAATCTTCATAAGACAAACGAGTAAGATCATCAGTGTTTGCGTTGTTCACATTTTTTTGCTTTTGCAAGGGGTTTTTAGATTCTTCTGATTTTTGTGGTTCAGTTTCCTGTAAATAGTTTTTTATTTCCGTAATCAACTCTTTTGCTAACTTCCCTGTTTGACCTTCAGGTTTTAACTCTACTGCTTTTTCAAAATGTCTAAGAGCTTCTTTATATTTGCCTAAATTAGAATAGACAGCACCAAGATTATAGTAATAAGTGGCATTATCTGGATCTAGTTCTATTGCTTTCTCAAAGGCTTTTACAGCTTGGCTAAACTTCTCTTGCTCAAAATAGTCACATCCTTGTCTGAAATATTCCTCAGCAGTAGTGGCCGCAAAACCCAAAGCAGAAGGGGTGGTTAATAAAATTACTCCAATAAATCTAAGAATAATTCTGCATTTCTTCATCTCGCTTTTGGAAAATAAGACAATCCTATTTCCTTATTAAATTTGAAAAATCTCTTGAAAGTCTTTCTTTCCTTGTTGTTAGTAATATTTCTTTTTCTTTTCAGTCATAACTAAAGTTCATTTTCTCTTGCCAATGCTTGCACAGCAGGCAAGACATGAATTGGAATCTGGTGACACTGGGTACTCAGATTCTGATATCCCAACAGTTCATTCCGTGTAAAATCGAAGTTGGCATATTTACCCACTGTCTTTACCGAATTTAGCTTCCATTCTTTGTTGTTATTAAACCCTAAATTAACGGTTGTTATATAACTCCCCAAATCAAACGGAAATAATTCTTCGATGGTAATAATACAACGATAAGGAGAAATTACAGAATCTGTTTTTATTACATCAAACCGTGGCTCACCAATATTGGGAAAAGTAGGAGAACCCTCTCCTCTATCTTCAATAGACTTAACCCAAATATCTGTTGCGATTTTCCGGGCTTCTTCAACCATTACAGAAGTGTTTTTTTCCTCACGACCTTTGCTATCTTCTAAACGGTTGTCGCTTTTAGATCGGCAACCACTTAGGAGAAGGATAACAACCAAAGGATAAATTAACAATAATAAAAAATATCTTAAAACTTTTTTATTCTGTCCCATAGAATGTTACTCATCTATATTCTCTCTTCTATAATCCGTGGTTCATCAGTGAAACCATATAATTTTATCTAAAACTTTAAGGAGATATGGCTGATAATTTTCGATGTGATGATTGTTTACCAGTTCGACGTCTTTTTCAAATACGAATTCTCTAAATGAATTAAAGTTCGGATCATTAAGAATATCTCTAAGAAAATTGCCAAAACCACGATAACTGCCGCCGTACCCCCAAATTTGTAAGATAAAATTCACGCGACTGTCAAGAATCCAAAATGAGGTTGGATTTATGAAATGTAATAATTTAGAGAGGCTTACTTCAGGTAAGGGGTTGTTGCGTAGATTGTTTCGAAAGGCATTAAAGTTCGCACATATGGTTTCGAGCGTACCTAAATTGGCTTCCTGTGTATCACGTATTTCGTCCAAATGTGTTATTAAAATTGGTGCAAATGTTAGAGGATTAAAAACCGGTCGCCTTTGAAGATGATAGGCTCTGTTTAACAATCTTATCCCATTTTCAATATTCTCCTCGTTATCTTGGCTGAATAAATTGTATAATTCACAATCTGTGGCAACAAACTGATGAGGGTTATTATAACTTTCTAATCTTTGGATGCAGTCAATCTCGCATCTTATCCCTATATTTTCTCCTCTAAGAAAATAACGATTATTCCTTATTATAATCTCGACCATAATTTCTCTCGTGTATATCCTAAGATTTTAGTGGACACAATCGCCTGCCATATCTCCTCTTCTTCAATTTCGTCTTCAATTTCGTCTTCATTCTTAAGATTTCCTTTAAAGAGTATTTTTTGAACCTTATAAGTATCTGCAATCAATACACTATTCCATCCTTCCTCTGTCATTTTTACTATTTTCTTTGCTTTCATTTCTTCCCTTCCTCCATCACTCCATCATCTCCTCCTGGTATTCCCGGAATTCCACTGCTGTCTTGTGGTCCTCTAAATCTTCCTTCCGAAAAAATCTCTTACCACAAAACTCACATTGATACTCACTGCCTACAATATTAACAAGTTGGTCTTTAGATACCTTATCTACACCGCTTTCTACAATCGTACCTAAATCTACAATTAAATTAGTTATGCTAAATATTCTGGCTCTCTCCTTGCTTTTTCCATTGGCACTGGCTTTACTTCCTCTACTCTGATAAAAACCTACAATAAATTTCCTGAAGGAAGGATTACAACTTTTTTCCCATTTTTCTCACTTCTTAAAGTTTATGCTCAATCTTTTCTTTTTGCTATTTAGGTCTTTATAGTTTATAATAAAAATCCCTATAAAGTCAAAATGCTTTATGTAGTGGCAACCCCAATTGGAAATTTAGAGGATGTTACCTTAAGAGCATTAAGGGTACTGAAAGAGGTGGACCTTATTGCTGCCGAAGATACCAGGGAAACAGGGAAACTTCTCTTTAAGTATAAGATCAAAAGACCTCTGATCAGTTACTATCGGGATAATGAAAGAGAAAGAGCGAATAAACTTCTTCAATTACTTAAAGAGGGTAAAAAAATTGCCCTGGTTTCTGATCGGGGAACGCCGGGAATCTCTGATCCTGCCTACCTCTTAGTGAAGTTGGCCAGGGATGCGGGGATTCCAGTTGTTCCTATTCCTGGTGCCTGTGGTATCACCGCCGCTTTATCAATTTGTGGACTTCCCACGACAAACTTTACTTTTCTGGGATTTCTTCCGAGAAAAAAAGGGAAGCGGAGAAAAATTCTCGGAGAACTTTCCCAGCGCTCAGAAACGCTTATTTTCTATGAATCTCCGTTTCGAATTCTTGCTCTTCTTGAAGAGCTTTTAGGAATTTTCGGGGAAAGAAGAATAGCAATCTGCAGAGAACTCACCAAAAAATTCGAAGAAACTGTTTCTGGTGCTCTCTCAGATTTATTAAGAAGTCATAGAGAAAAAAAACCGAAAGGAGAATTTGTTATTTTAGTAGAAGGAAAAAATGTTTAAGTTTTTAAGAAAAAAGAAAAATTTAAAGCGCGTTTATTGGATTTTAGCTGCTTTGGTAATACCCTCGTTTATCTGGTGGGGGGTTGGTTCTGGTGTGGGGGGATCGGGAAAAGGGTTAGCTGCGAAAGTAAACCGGGTTCCGATTACGTTAAGGGAATATTATACGGCTCTGGAGAAGTTAGAAGGTAATTACCGGACTATTTTTGGCGACAAGTTTACCGAAGAAGAAGCAAAAAAATTAAATTTGAAAAAAAGAGCATTAGAAATGCTAATTAGGGATAAAATTCTCTTTCAAGAAATAAAAAGGAGAAAAATCAGGGTAAGTAATGATGAAATTCTAAATCAGATTAAGAAGGATCCCTCTTTCTTTGATAAAGACGGTAAATTTGATGACGACAAGTTCAAAAGAATAGTAGAGAGAATCCCGGCTAATGAGTTAAAGCAAATTGAAAAAGAAACAAAAAAATCTTTGCTTTTGCAAAAATTACAAGAAGAAACTCTTTCTTCTTTTAATATCATAGTCAGCAATGAAGAAATTGTTAATTATCGAAAAGCGAATAAAGAAAGAAAGAAAATGGATGAAGAAATTATTCGCCAGAGTCTTCTTTTTCAAAAGAGCCAGCTCGCTCTCGACGATTGGTATAAAAATCTGAAAGCAGAAGCGCAAATACGAATTTGGCTGCCCAAGGAAGAATAAAATGGCTAAAATTATTCCCTTCAAAGGTATTTTTTATAACCGCCAGATTATTAAAAATTTAAAGGATGTAATTACTCCCCCCTATGATGTTATCAATACAGAGGAAAGGGAGAAGTTTTTTCAAAAGAGTCCCTATAATATTATCCGTATTATCTTAGGGAAAGGGAAAAATAGATATAGAGAGGCAAAGGATTATTTTGCGGCCTGGCAGAAAGATAAAGTGCTTTGCCAGGATAAAAAAAAAGCAATTTATCTTTATTGGCAAAAATATAGAATTAAAGGAGAAATAAAAGAGCAGTTTGGTTTTTTAGCGCTTCTAAAATTGGAAAACTTAAAAAATAGTTCGGTTATCCCTCACGAAGGAACAATCCTTAAATATCGAGAGGACCGCTATAAACTTCTTGCAGCTACCAAAGCAAATTTTTCTCCGATTTTTCTTCTTTACCAGGATTCTAAGCAGGAGATTGAGAAAGAATTAGAAGAAGATAAACAAAATTATCCTTGGTTCAGTTTCGAAGATGAAAAGGGGCTCCGGCATCAGGTTTGCTCCTTAACTAACGAGAAGAAAATAAGAAAATTGATTGAAAAAATAAAAAATAAAAATATCTATATTGCTGATGGCCATCACCGCTATTTAAGCGCTTTGCACTACTATCAGAAAAATCGAAGGGAAAATTCCTCCTTTGTCCTTGCCTATTTTACCAATGTATTTTCTCCCTCTCTTTCTATTCTTCCGGTTCATCGGTTTATTAGAAGTGAGAAAAAATTTGAGAAAATAAAGAGCCGGATAGAAAAATATTTTGAAGTAAGGAAGAGCAAGAAGGGGGAAATATTTAAACAACTGCAATCCCATTCTTCTCGCCATAGTTTTGGCCTTTATTTAGGAGATAGAAAGTTTTTCCTGCTCATCTTAAAAGATGAAAGGATTATGGATAATTTTGCCGATGAGAAAGATCTTAGATGTTTAGATGTTATAATTGCCCATAAAGTTTTAATCGAACGTTTTTTTAAAAGTGATGAAACTTTTTACTTCAGAGATGAAGAATCCCTTATTGAAAAAGTTGATCAAGAAAAGGGAAAGTCTGTCGCCATTTTTCTTAATCCCATTAAAAGCGCTCAATTAATGAATATCTGCGAAAAGAGAAAAATCCTTCCTCCTAAAACAACCTATTTTTACCCAAAGATTCCTGCGGGTCTGCTGATTCATCGCTTGGTTTGACTGATTGGAAAAAATAAGATAGAATAAAAAGATATGAACAACCGAGAAAAAGTAATACTTATAGGCAGTTTCTTTTTCTTAATCGTTTTGGTCGGGTTCCTTTTGGTTCTGCAGAAAGGAACATTTCTGCCTAAAGAGCAAACCGTTAATCTTTATTTTTCCGCTTATAAAAAAGGGGTATTTTATCTCCAGCCGGTATCCCGGCAGATTAAAACCAGGAGAAAACTTCCTTTGGAAGAAACTCTGGAAATGTTGTTTGCCGGACCTACTCCGGAGGAAAAACTGCAAGAGCTTTCTTCAAATACTCCACCAACGGTTAAATTGCTTGGACTACAGGTAAAAGACAATATTGCCTATCTTGATTTTTCCGAAGAGATAGAATCAGGGGGAGGAACAAGCAGTATGGAAGGGAGATTGCGAGAAATAGTTTATACCGCAACCCAATTTCCTGAGATAAAAAAAGTTCGTTTTCTCATTAAGGGGAAAGAGGTAAAAGTTTTTTCCGGAGAAGGAATTACTGAGGTGGAAAAACCATTGGGCCGAGAAGATCTGCCCATAATCTATTAAAATGAAAAAAGGGATTCATCCAGATTATAAGGAAACAACGTTTACCTGCGCCTGTGGTAATGTTATTCATACTTGTTCCACCAAGCAAAATGTAAAAGTGGAAATCTGCTCCGCTTGCCATCCTTTTTTTACCGGGAAAGATAAGTTTGTTGATAGCGCGGGGCGGGTAGAAAAATTTAGAAGGAAGTATGGAAAAATTAAATAATGGAGATACCCGCAATGCCATTATTGAAATTAGGGCAGGAGTGGGTGGAGAGGAAGCGGCTTTCTTCGGAAAAGATCTTTTCCTGATGTACGCTAAATATAGCGAGAAAAAAGGCTATAAATTGGAGGTTTTTGATACCTCTTTTTCGGCAAAGGGCGGTTTTAAAGAAATTATTTTTTTGATTAAGGGGAAAGCTGCTTATCGTCAGTTTAGATACGAGGCTGGTATTCACCGAGTGCAGCGAATTCCTAAAACTGAAAATAGAGGCCGAATTCATACTTCTGCGGCTACCGTAGCTGTTTTCCCGGAAATAGAAGAAGAAGAATTAAAAATTAATCCCGGGGATATTCGGATTGATACTTTTTGTTCTTCCGGTCATGGAGGTCAATCGGTAAATACCACCTATTCTGCGGTAAGAATTACGCATTTACCCACGGGAATTGTTGCCAGTTGCCAGAATGAGAGAAGTCAATTCCAAAATAAATTGAGAGCTCTGGCGGTTTTAAGAACAAGATTGCACGCAAAAAAAGAAGAAGAGGAAAAGCTGAAAGTTTCCCAGGAAAGAAAGAGCCAAATTGGCCAGGGTGATCGGAGCGGGAAGATTCGCACCTACAATTTTGCTCAGAATCGGCTTACTGACCACAGAATTAATCTCTCTTTACACAAATTGGATCGGATTCTTGCCGGGGATTTAGAATCACTGATAGAAACTTTAAAGAAAAAATTAGAAGGGAGGTGAAAAAACAAGAATGAAAACCGAGGATTTTTTGACCTTTCAAAAGATGATTACCCCATCTATTATTCGGGTTATCCTTTGGATTGGAATTGTTCTATGTGTCATTGGTGGCATCATTTCAATCATTGGAGGTGCGGTTGCAAGATATGGTGGAGGCACAAGGGTTCTCAATGGCATTATCTTGCTGTTTCTTGGCCCACTTGGCGTGAGAATTTATTGTGAACTCATTGTTGTGGTATTTCAAATAAATGATAGTTTAACTGAGATAAAGAAAAATATCACCGCAAAAAGCAAGTAGAAAACTCTCTTGAGAAGGAGCAATGCCACCGTCAAAGACAGTTAAGCAGAGGAAAGTTTGGGATGCCCTAAAATTTGGGATAAATTTTTTAACGGAAAAAGGGATAAGCCAGCCAAGACTCAATAGCGAAACTCTTTTAGCGCATGTAATCGGGACAGAGAGATTTGCTCTCTATGTTAATGGAGAGGAATTGCTGAAACCCTGGCAGTGGAATTTATACCAACGTCTTTTGCAAAGGAGAGGAGAGTTTGTCCCTCTCCAATATTTATTGGGTTCGGTAAACTTCTTTGGTTTTGATTTTGTCGTTGATAAAAGAGTTCTTATTCCCAGACCCGAGACTGAGATATTAGTAGAGAGAACGTTGTTAAAGATAAAGAATTTCCCCGCAAAAGTTAAAATTTTAGATTTAGGGACAGGCTGCGGGAATATTGCTCTCTCTTTGGCAAAATTAACCAAAGCAGAAATTTATGCTATTGACATCTCGAAAAATAGTTTAGCGGTTGCCAGGAAAAACAGTCAACAACTTAAATTAAAAAAGAGAGTCCATTTTTTGAGGGGGGACTGTTTTAAACCCTTAAAGAAAAAAAGGGTTCTTTTCCACTTAATCTGCTCTTCTCCTCCTTATCTTCCAACGGAGCAATTAAGGAAATCTTCTGAAGAGATTAATTTTGAACCGGAAATTGCTCTTAATGGCGGAGAAGACGGGCTTGATTTTTTTAGAAGGATTATCAAAGAATCTCCGCCATTTTTGACTAAAGATGGGTATCTTATTTTAGAAATGGGAGACCATCAGTCAAAAGCAATTAAGGATTTAGTGAAGAAAAATAAGTTTCTTTCTTTGGAAAGTGTTGTTCCCGATTATCAGGGTATTGAAAGAATAGCAGTTATAAAAAAATATAACCACGAATTTATCGAATTTTCCGAATTAAGAATTTTGACAGGATTAACAGGATTAAAACATAACAAAAACGTAGTGGACGAGCTTGCTCGTCTGTCAACCAAGGTTGACTACTACAATAGCAGAGTAGACTCTGCCACTACAAAATAATCCTGTAAATCCAGTCGGGAATATATTAATGTCATTTTTTAAATTCGATTAATTCGCATAATTCGTGGTTAAGAAATTATGGACAAGATTGTTATTGAAGGGGGTGTTCCTCTAAAAGGAGAAGTAAAAATTTCCGGCTCTAAGAATAGTGCTTTGCCCATTTTAGCGGCTACTCTTTTAGCGGAAGGGACTTGCCGAATTAAGAATCTTCCTCTTTTGAAGGATATTGAGACAATGCTAAAAATTTTAGAGTTTTTGGGTGCAAAGATAAAAATACGGAAAAAAGCAGTGGAAATAAATACGGAATCTGTAAAAAATATCCCTGCTCCTTACGATTTAGTGCGCTTAATGAGAGGCTCTGTCTGCATCTTGGGTCCTCTGTTGGCCCGTTTTAGAAAAGCGATTGTCTCTTTGCCTGGTGGCTGCATTATTGGTCCGCGGCCAATTGATTTGCATCTTAAGGGCTTGGAAAAATTGGGAGCGGAGATTGAGATAGATAAAGGCTATATCAAAGCTAAAGCCAAAAAACTCAAAGGAAGAAGAATCTTTCTTGGCGGTACTTTTGGTTCCAGTGTTCTTGCCACAGCCAACCTGATGATGGCGGCTGCTTTAGCCGAGGGAGAAACTTTAATTGAATTTGCTGCCGGTGAGCCGGAGATTGTTGATTTAGCAAATTTTCTAAACAAAATGGGAGCAAAAGTTAAAGAAGCAGGTTCACATCTTTTAAGAATTAAGGGAGTGAAAAAGTTAAGGGGAGTTTCTTACCGGATAATTCCTGATCGAGTTGAAGCAGGGACATATTTGATTGCCGGATTAATTACCAGGGGTAAAGTTTCTATTAAAGGAGCAATTTCCGGACATTTAGGGGCAATCATTGATAAAACAGAGGAGGCCGGAGCAAAAGTAGAGATTAAAAAAAACAGCCTTTATGTTGAGAATTCCCAGTGGCCTTTAAAATCGGTTAATCTTATTACCCTGCCTTACCCTGGTTTTCCTACGGATATGCAGGCTCAGTTTATGGTCCTGATGTGTCTTAGTGAAGGCACCTCGGTTATTACTGAACGCGTCTTTCCCAGACGTTTTATGCATATAGGAGAGTTAAATCGAATGGGCGCAGATATTGTGGTAGAAGAAAATAGCGCCATTGTCAGAGGAGGCAGAAAGTTTGTTGGAACCAGGGTAATGGCTTCTGACCTCAGAGCAAGTGCGGCTCTTGTTTTGGCATCTTTGGCGGCAGAGGGAAAAACGGAAATTTCCCGAGTTTACCATCTTGACCGGGGTTACGAAGGGTTGGTGGAGAAATTAACCGGATTAGGAGCGAAGATTAAAAGAACGAACTAAAAAAGGAAGAGAATAATGGTGAGAATTAGATTAAAGAGAATAGGAGCGAAGAAAAAACCGTTTTACCGGGTTATTGTGGTTGACCGACGCAAGGACGGTATGGGAGACGTTATTGAAACGATTGGTTCTTACGACAATAGGTCTAACCCCAAGGTAATAAAAATTAACCGGGAACGCGCGGTTTATTGGTTGAAAATGGGAGCGCAGCCAACGGAGACGGTAAAAAGTCTCCTGCGCAAGGGAAAAATAAGTGGTAATTGATATTTTAACGATTTTTCCCGAAGTTTTTACTCCTTTAGAAGTAAGTATTGTTAAACGGGCAAGAGAAAAGGGTTTGATTGAAATTAATATTTACAACTTAAGAGATTTTACCCCTAATAAACACAAAAAAGTAGATGATCTTGCTTACGGTGGAGGAATAGGTATGGTGATGAAGCCGGAACCAATCTTTGAAGGGATAGAGTATCTGAGAGTTAAAAGCGACGAAGTCGTTGCGAGGCACGAAGTGCCGTGGCAATCTCATGAAGTAAGGGGTTGCCACGCTCACGCTCGCAATGACATCAAAATTCAAAATTCAAAAATCATTCTGCTTTCCCCGCAAGGGTCTTTATTCACTCAAAAAATGGCTAAGGAATTATCCTGCGAGAAGCACTTAATTTTTATCTGCGGGCATTATGAAGGAATAGATGAACGGGTAAGAACGATTGTGGATAAAGAAATTTCAATAGGCGAGTATATTCTAACTGGCGGAGAATTAGCGGCAATGGTGGTGGCCGATAGCATTGTTCGGCTCATTCCTGGCGTTCTTCCCGAAGAGGCGACCGAAGAAGATTCGTTCTCTAAGGGAGATTTGCTTGATTGGCCGCATTATACGAGACCCCGGGTCTTTCGAGGTTTAAAAGTTCCTGCAGTTCTCCTTTCGGGTAACCATAGAAAGGTTACTGATTGGCGGCAAAAACAGGCAAAAGAACGAACACGCCTTCGCCAAAACTTATAAAAATAAGAGAGATTAAAAATGGATGTTTCAGAAAAAAGATTTTCTCAATTTTCGATAGGGGATGAAATTGCTGTTCATCTTAAGATAATTGAGCCGGCAAAAGAGAAAGACCGGAAAGAGAAGAAAGAAGAAAAATCTCGAGAGAGAATCCAGATTTTTGATGGTATAGTAATTGCTCAAAGAGGAACCGGAACAAGTAAAACATTCACGGTTCGCAAGGTTTCATATGGGGAAGGTGTAGAAAGAATCTTTCCTTTTTGCTCCCCGCTTATCCGGGATATCAAACTCAAGAAGAAAGGGAAAACGAGAAGAGCAAAATTATACTATCTTAGAAGAAAAAAAGTTTGAGTTGACAAAAGAAAGACAAAAGCTGGGCAGGGAAGGGGAGAAGCGAGCAGAGAAATTTTTGCTCTCTAAGGGTTATAAAGTAATAGAAAGAAATTTCAAGACTCCTTTTGGTGAAATTGATCTTATTGCCTATGCCGGGAAGGTTCTTGTTTTTATTGAAGTAAAAGCAAGAACCTCTTATAATTTTGGTAGTCCCGAAGACGCCATCTCTCCTGAGAAAAAGAGAAAAATCTCCCGGGTCGCTTCCTTATATCTTAAAGCAAAAAGATTGAATGGAGTTGATTGTCGTTTTGATGTCGTTGCCCTTATCTTAGATAGGGGGAGAGAAAATTCCTATACAATAAAATTAATTAAGGATGCTTTTCAGATATGTTAGCTAAAGTTTATTCTGCAACAATCTTGGGGATAGAGGCGTATCCTATTGAGATTGAGGTGGACATAGGGCGGGGACTCCCTTCTTTTTCTATCGTAGGATTACCTGACCAGGCGGTGCGAGAAAGTAAAGATAGAATTAAACCGGCCTTAAAGAATTCCGGTTTTGAATTTCCGGTAAAGAAGATTACGGTTAATTTAGCTCCTGCCGATTTAAAAAAAGAAGGCCCTTCCTTTGATCTTCCTATTGCTATCGGACTCTTGTCCGCGACAAATGTAATCAAAAGCAATCGTTGGGATGACTATTTTATCTTAGGAGAACTTTCTTTGGATGGCTCTTTGCGCGCAGTGAAAGGGATTTTAACTACGGTATTGAAAGCCAAAGCCTTAAAGAAGAAAGGAGTCATTTTACCCAGGGAAAATGCCAGGGAAGGGGCTTTAATTAAAGGAATTGAGGTCTATCCGGTTGGCTCATTAAAAGAAACAATTGACTTTTTAGAAGGAAAAATTGATATCCCCCCTTTTTCCATAGAGGTAGAGAATCTTTTTAAAGAAAGAAGAGTCTATCCGGTAGATTTTAGCGAAGTATCCGGACAAGAGCATATTAAGCGGGCTTTAGAAGTAGCAATCAGCGGAGGTCATAATATTCTCCTTATTGGCCCTCCTGGTTCAGGGAAGACGATGCTGGCTAAAAGATTGCCAACTATCCTTCCTGACATCACTCTCCCTGAAGCTTTAGAAACCACGAAGATTCACTCCATCGCCGGACTTCTTGACTCAGAAGAAGCCATTGTAGCAACTCGTCCTTTTCGCAGTCCTCATCATACCATTTCCGATATTGCCCTTATTGGCGGCGGTTCCTTCCCCAAACCGGGAGAAGTGAGTTTAGCCCATAATGGTATTCTTTTTTTAGATGAGTTTGCTGAGTTCCATCAAAATACGCTTGAAGTGTTGCGTCAGCCGTTAGAGGATGGTATCGTCCATATCTCTCGCGCTAAAGGTTCGGTTAGTTTTCCCGCCCGATTTATGCTGGTGGGGGCAATGAACCCCTGCCTCTGCGGATTTTATACCGACCCCAGGCATGAATGCACCTGCACCCCTTACCAGATTCAGAAATACAGGAACAAACTCTCCGGACCTCTTCTGGATAGAATTGACCTGCAGGTTGAGGTCCCCG
>Ga0210015_1003454_pt1 | contig 13943 bp, 14 predicted proteins | sample CryGeymeta201522_FD_185471 | JGI IMG/M metagenome (GOLD analysis project Ga0210015, IMG submission 185471) | Groundwater microbial communities from Crystal Geyser aquifers in Utah, USA - Crystal Geyser metaG 2015-22 (SPAdes) (version 2) | ecosystem: Environmental > Aquatic > Deep subsurface >... | reverse complement strand
TATGCTTTACGACGAATTTGATTCATACAAAAAATTTGCAGGACTAGATGTTTTCAAAAACAAAGCAACTGAAAAAACAGAGACTTTAAAAAATCTTAACCCTCTTTTTTCTATCCGTGAATATCAAAGGGAAGTTTTAGGAAGATTTTATTATTACTACGAAGAATATCAACAAAAACAAAAACCAATACACTTAATGTTTAACATGGCAACCGGCTCGGGAAAAACCTTGATAATGGCTGCCAATATTTTATACCTTTACCAAAAAGGTTATCGTAATTTTATCTTTTTTACCCGCCTTGGAAACATTATTCAAAAAACAAAAGCCAATTTTCTTGATCCAAATTCAAAAAAATATTTATTTTCAGAAAAAATTATTTTAAACGGTCAACAAATAAAAATTCAAGAGGTTGAAAACTTTGAAGGAGCTAATGACGATGACATTAATATTGTTTTCTCAACCACTGCACTATTACATTCCCGATTTAACTTTGCTAGGGAAAATGTTTTGACCTATGAAGATTTTGCAGATAAGAAAATTGTTTTGATTGCTGACGAAGCCCACAATTTATCAGCAGAAACAAATAACAGACATACAGAAACGGAAGAGGAAGAGCGAAAAAATTGGGAAAATACCGTAATGCAGATTTTAAATGCAAATAAACAAAATGATAATATACTCCTAGAATTTACTGCGACCGCCAGACTTGAACAAGAATATCCGGAAATTTTGGAAAAATATAAAGATAAAGCAATCTTTAGATATGATCTTAAAGAATATAGATTGGATGGATTTTCAAAAGATGTGAGAACTTTACAGATTAATGCTTCGCTTATGGAGAGAGCACTTTCGGCAGTAGTCATTTCACAATATAGACGGAAGATAGCAGAAAAACATAAAATTGCTTTGAAACCGGTTGTTATGTTTAAAGCCAATAGAGTGACTCCGCCAAAAAATAGAAAAGAACTACAAGGAGATAATCCTCAAATAGTTGTTTCAAGCGAATTCAAAGATTCATTTCACTTGTTAATATCTAATCTAACCGCTGAAAAATTAAAACAAATATTCACTATCAATGATCCAACCCTTCAAATGGCAATGAAGTTTTTTAAAGAACAAAAGATATCAATTGAAAATTTAGTCGAGGAAATTAAAAGTGACTTTGCTCCTGAAAAATGTCTATCTGTTGATGAAAATAAAGATGTGGAACAAAAACAACTATTGCTTAATTCTTTGGAAGATAAAGATAATGAAATTCGAGCGGTATTTGCAACAGAAAAACTGAATGAGGGTTGGGATGTCTTAAATCTTTTTGATATTGTTCGACTTTATAATAGTCGTGATGCTGTGAGTAATAAACCTGGAAAAACAACCGTGCAAGAAGCTCAATTGATTGGGAGAGGGGCAAGATATTGTCCATTTATTACCGGTGAATATACAGATCCGTATCGACGAAAGTTTGATAGTGATGTAAAAAACGAACTACGAATCATTGAACAGCTTTATTATCATAGCGTCACAAATTCTCGGTATATCCAAGAGCTAGAAACTGTACTCGTGAAAGAAGGGATTTTACCGTCGCGAACAATACAAAGGGAATTGAAAATAAAAGATAAATTTAAAGATAAAGATTTTTGGAAAAATGGATGTATATTTTTAAACAAGCAAGAAAAAAATCTTGGAAAAGATATTTGGAAACTTGAAGATTTAAAAGCTTCATTTAATCATAATGCAGAAGTAAATATTTATTCTCTACCGACGAGAGAAGCTATTGAAAGAGATGTTTTTACCGGAGTTGAAACTATTAATTTACAAACAAGAATCGATACAAAAGAATTTAACATAACTGATTTTGGAGAAAATATTAATCGAGTTGCTTTGAGTAAATTACCTAATGGTCGATTTAGTGAATTAAAAAATATATTTGGTAATTTAGAATCAATAAAAGATTTTATAATCAATGAAAATTATTTAGGAAAGATAAAAATTAAAGTAAAAGGAACGACTGAACAATTGGATAATCTTTTACAAATAGAGAAATTAAAAATCGTTACTTTTGTTTTGGAAAAAGTATTAGGCGAAGCCGGTAAAGAGAAAAAGGAATATATTGGAACGAAAGAATTTAAGACGAATTTAATTAAAGAAATATTTAAAGATAAAATTTTGCAATTAGATGAGGATAGTCCGCGTGCACAAAATATGAGGGATTTTGATTTTTCCTCCTTTGATTGGTTTGCACAAAATGAAATATGGGGAACGAGTGAGGAAGAGTCATTCTTAAAATTTATTAATGAAATAGTAATAAAGTTACAAAAAAAATATCAAGAAATAGCACTTCTTCGAAACGAACAGTTTTTCAAAATTTATAACTTTGAAGATGGTCAACCTTTTTCTCCAGATTTTGTTTTGTTTCTTAAAGAAAAGAAATCAAAAAGAGAAATTGTGTATCAAGTATTTATCGAACCAAAGGGAGACGGATTTTTAGATGAGGATAAAAGATTTGAAAAATCAAAAGAAGGATGGAAACAAAAATTTTTAATTGAAATAGAAAAACAAGGTTCGATTGAATTAAGACTTAATTTTGAAAATCAGGATTATAAACTAATTGGCTTACCTTTTTATAATGAAGGACTAGTAAATAATAATTTACGAAAAAAATTTGAGGAAGTTTTTAATAATAAATTGTTGAGGTAAATAAAAGAATGATAGAAATTATTAAGAAAAAGATTGAACAAAAAATTAATGATGTTTAAGAAAGTTAGTTAAACTTATATTATAAAAATAATGGATTTTAATAATCAAATCTTGGTTCAGGGTTTTAGTGCTTTTTCGGGAGCATTTTTTGCTTTTTTATTTCTACGTCTGAGTGAGTTCTTTTCTAAACTTTACCAAAGACAAGTACAGCACTATAACTCACTTGTGATTTTAGAAACTCAATTAAACGAAATTGGAGGAATAATACATGATAATTTATATATTTTACCAAATTTTATAAAAGTGATAACTTCAGGAAATGTATATTTTAATAACCTTAGACCTATTCCCATAGACAAAAACCACTACACAAATTTATATGATCTAATAATATTGAATGAATTATTTTCTTATAACTATCAGGTTAGAAAAATCAACGATGACATGGAGACTGCTTGTTTGGGATATCAAGATATAAAGAATGCATTAATCGAAAAGAATATTACATCAGCGGACTATCTTATTAATTCCACTTCAATATCTACAAACCTTAAACAAATAGAAATATTTTTAACTGAATTGGAGATTGCTACAGTAAAGCTACTGGCAAGAATCCGTGTTCAAATGCGGTACGACAAACCATTAGGGACAAAATTACAATCGCTCTTCATTTATTCTTATGGAGCAAAAATAAGAAAAGAAGAAATTGAAAAAGAGACTAAGAAGTTAAATAAAGAAATTGAAGAAACGAAAACAGAAAGTCAAAAGGAAATAGATGAAATATTAAAAAAATATAATGTTTCCAAAGACGCAAAACTTTAAATATGAATACATTTAAACAATCGGCAATCCAAATACTGCAAAAGGTAAAAACACCCCTTCATTATTCAAAGATTACCCAGCTGGCTTTAGAATCCGGTATTTTGGAAACCGAAGGAGCAACACCGGAAGCAACGATGAACGCACAGATAATCGTTGATATAAATAGTAAAGGTGAAGGCTCTGATTTTATCAAAACTGCTCCCGGGACTTTTGCACTTAATCCAAATAAGAAAGAAATTAGGCAAACACCAAAAATTATTGAAGCAGAAAAGGAAGAGGAAGAAAAAATAGTGATAGAAGGTGGATTTATCGGTAAGGGTGGTGAGCACTTGGTTTGTAGCGAACTGCTTTTCCGCGGATTCAACGCCAGTATTATGAGTGTCGATGTTGGTGTAGATTTGTCAGCAATAAAAGACAATAAGTTTTTTGGTATTCAAGTAAAGACCGCGCGCAAAAATAGTTCTGAAATTTATAATTTTCGTATTCGTCACAAATCTTTTGAAAGATTTAATCAAGGTAATATTTTTTATATCTTGGTATTAAGAGATGGCATAAAAAATAGTTTTTTAATTTTGCCTGCCAGTGAAGTTGAGAAAAGAATAAAAGAGGGCTCTATTTTTACCGTAAATAATAGAACAGGATATGCATTAAGTATAAAATTTCGTGACGGTAAATTTTATTTAGGAAATAAGAACCATGAAATGGGATACTTTTTGAACAATTGGGATTTGATAAAGTAATTTATCTATTTCGCTTTCTGATCAAAGTTTGGTATATAATATTTCTTAGTGGACAGTTGGTAAAAAGTTCTTATTTTGTTCACCAATGAGCTCCAGACTTACTTCAAATATCTGCTTATAAAAATAATCTGCCAGAGGAAAACCAGGAGAAAATAAATAATTTCAAAGATGGCATTGATTTGATTAAAGGCAAAAAATAAAACCATAATTATTAGTTGCACTAAAATCAGGTTATTAGAGAAATAAAGAAAACCTTCGCTTCGAGTAATCCGCGCCAATGTATGTTCTGAGATGGTCCAAAACAAAAAAATGCCTCCGGCAATGATCCAGTGAAATATGGGAAATCTGTTTTCAGGAAAAAATCCAATCAACCCAAATGAAAGCACAGCCATTAACCAAACAATAGAAGTTGGGTTAAAAAACTTTAACTGAAATCTTTTAAAAACATAAGAAGTAAAACTAAGATCAAGGAAGAACTTGATGAAAAATAACAGATTGAAAAATGATAACTGACTATTATTTAAGAAATAGCTCATCTGGGAGATAGTGTATTGAGAAAAGCTATATTGAGGAATTTTCCCGCTCAAATATACGGTTGAGATGAGAAAAAAAAGCGCCGAAAGAATGGCGTTGTATTTAAAAATTTTTAGTCTATTTTGATGATGTTGCATATTTTTTCAAAAGCCTCTTTGTCTGATTTATAAGTTAAAATCTTTCTGACTTCTTCGGTAGTGACGAACTTTGCATCCGCCATTTCCCAGTCATGATTTTTTGTATTACCCGAAATATATTCCATTAAAAAATAATAGACAGTTTTTTTAATTAAATTGCCTTGGAATTTGAATTGGTAATTGGTAATAATTGGTTTATTGGTAATTATTTTTGCCTTTACTCCACCTTCTTCTTCAACCTCGCGGAGAGCAGCTTCTTCCATTGATTCACTGTTTTCTTTGTCGCCCACCAATCCCTTAGGAAACACCCAGCCTTTATGTTGAGAGTGTTGTCCAATAAGCCATAAGAAATTTTTCATTTTTAATTTTTCATTTTTAATTTGCTTATAAACAATACCACCAGCAGAAACTTGACTAATTATTTTCATTTTATTAATAATTCTTCTAATTCTAAATTTATTTGCGAAATTAGCTGCGGGCCTTGGTAGATCATTCCGGTAATCAATTGAACCAGAGAAGCACCGAGTTTGATTTTGTGGTAGGCATCTTCGGCAGAAAAAACTCCGCCGCAGCCGATAATAATTAATCTGTTTTTGTACTTTTTATAAGTTAACTCAATTAATTCATTTGATCTTTGTTCGCATGGTTTACCGGAGAGGTTACCGATTTTAGTTTTTTTCAGATTGCCGATAACTACTCCTTTTATAAAAAAATAATTAATAATTACTGATAACATCGCTAAAAATTCTCGATTGCTTTTTTCAATTGGCATTTTGACAAAGACTGGTTTTTTAAGACTGAGTTTTTTTATTTCACCAAGAAGTTTATTTAGAAGAGTAAGTATGTGCAAATCAATATTGGTATTAATTAAATTCGGACAAGAAATATTTAACTCATAATAACTATTTTTCACTTTTTCTTTTTCAAAAGTTTTAAAAGCGCTGATAATATCTTTTAAAGCCTGATCAATAGTTTTTATTTTTCGGTTATTGCTGATTCCGATACTTATTCCTAAAGGAATTTCAAAGTCTAACTTCTTCAGCTGTTGGCTAATTTTTTGAGCGCCTAGATTTTTGAATCCTTTATTGACGATTAAGGCCTTTAATTTTGGCAGTCTTCCTAGACGAGGTGGAGGATTACCTTCGTATGGTTCGTTGGTGACGGTGCCGACTGTTTGAAAACCAAAGCCAAATGAAGGCAAAAGTTGAGTCAGTTGAGCATTGTAGTCAAAGCCGGCTGCCAGACCAATCGGCCCAGGAAAATTAATTCCGGCCAGTTTTCGTCTCAGACGAGACGGGACATATTTAAAATTCCAAGCGATTAATTTTTTTAGAGCAGTCTTCCCCATATTTTCCCCAATTTTAATGAATAGATCATGAATCATTTCCGAATCAATTAAAAAAAGGACTTGTCTGAGTAAATATTGATAAAGAAAGGCAGTAGTTTTTAGTCTAAACTCAGTTCTTTCTTTTCGAAAAAGAATGAAAGTTAGGTAAAAAAGGCAGAAGCTTATTATGGCAGAGAGAGTGCAGTAGATACAGATGTTTTTGATGAGAAAAAGTTGTAAATACATAAAATAAAGAGAGGCTAAGAGACCAATTACCGTTTGCCAGAATAACCAAAGAGGAAACAGTTTGTTTTTGTGAAAAATAATTAACAGAGTAATTAATATGATAATTGCGTACTGAAAAACACCCATAAGAGCTAACGGAATACCAAAGACAATAGAATAAGGACTTCTCAAAACCTGGCCGCAGTCAGAGAGGATGGGCAGAAGGCGATTGATGGTGCAGGGAGGAATGATATTTTGATAATGTTCATAGGTCAGATATGAAGCATCAATTAGTCCTAGCAGGGAAAAAATTAAGATTAAATATTTTTTCATTTTTAAATGGTGGCGGTGTGCGTTCGAAAAAATTCGAACAGATTTCGCCCAAAATTTGTAGGGCGGGCGGAATTCCCCCCAAACCCCCCTTCCGCCCGCCTGCAGAAGCGACCCTTTCGGATTGGACGATTTCAAGTTTTTCGTTCCGCTTTTGGCGGAACTCCGAGCTTCGCTCGGTTTGGCGGCAAATTCTTTTCAAACCTCAATTCTCATAAAATCTTCTGCGAGAATTGTATCTTTGAAAATTTTTCTTACTTGGTTCAATCTAATTCTTCCAGGCGAAGTCGGATATAAATGGGTAAGTATTAATTTTTTAACTTTTGCCTTTTGAGCGATTAAACCACATTCTTTGGAAATCAAATGTCCTTTACTTTTCATGGTATCAGGGAAAGAACATTCCAGCATTAACACATCAACATTTTTAGAAAAAACTGCGAGCTTATCATCGTAATCACAATCACCGGAGATAACCAAAGTTTTTGCTTTTTCTATAAACTTGTATGCAATACTTGTATCACTATGAATTGTCTTTTGGCAATCAACAGAAAAATTTTCAAAGGCTAATTTCTTTTTTATTTCCTTAATTTTTATTTTATAAGTGTTTGGTCGTGGTATTCCCGAAACAGGTTTTAGATAAGATTCATAAAACTTCTTAAAACCAACAGGACCGACTAAAATTAAATCCTTTTTTCTGTCAAAGCCCGGCGTCCAATTGAGTGCTTGTACAAAAGCATTTAAATCAAGAATGTGGTCAGGGTGAAAATGAGTAAAAAAAGCAATATCTATATTTTTATAATCCAATCCTGCTTTTACTAATTGCCTCAATGTTCCCGAACCACAATCAACTAATGATTTTATCTTCCCGATTTCCAAATAATTCGCTGGTGAACCTCTTTTTATTGTAGGAACACAAGTTCCACTTCCAATTATTGTTAATTTCATAATGTCAAAATTATTTTAGCAAGTTTTACCTTTTTTTCCAAAACAACAAACAAAAAAGCGGAAATTGCCGCTATGATACTTCCAAAGATAAATGGCGCGCTAACGCCAATATAAGTCCAAAGCAATCCGGCGATAAGAGAAGCAAAAAAAGTGCACAGGCCGATTGTGGTTTGATAAATACCAAAGGCCGTACCAGTCTTTTCTTGTGGAACTAAATTAGAAATATAGGCTTTTCCCACTCCTTCGGTGAGGGCCATATATATTCCATAAACCGGGAAAAGGAACCAGAGGAAAAAACTGGAATGTGCCAGGCCAAAAAAAAGATACACAGCGGAAAAAAGCAAAAAGCCAGCCAAAAGCACTTTTTTAGGCCCGATTTTATCAGAAATAATTCCGGCAGGTATTGAAAATATAGCATAGGTAAAATTGAAAAGAACATAAGCCACCACCACCAAAATCAAAGACAAACCCAAATTTTGCGCTCGCAAAATTAAAAAGGCGTCTGAACTATTACCCAGAGCAAAAATGAAACTGATTAATAAAAAAATCTTAAAAGAAGAGTCAAGGTTACGCCAATTAAAATGAAGGGCAGGGGAAGAATTTGCTTCTTTCTTCTTTTCTTTGACAAAAAAGAGTAACAAGAGAATTCCAATAAAAGCCGGGATAAAGGCGAGAAAGAAGATTAAACGAAACTTATTATCTAAGAAATGAATCGCCAAAAGAGCAATCATTGGACCGACCACTGCCCCCAAAGTATCAAACGCCCGATGAAAGCCGAATGCTCTTCCGCGAACCAAATTTTCCGAACTTTCAGTAATCAAAGCGTCTCTGGCTGAAGTGCGTGTTCCTTTACCAAACCTGTCAATAAATCGGGCAATCAAAACAAACGGCCAACTAAAAGCCAAACTTAATAATATTTTAGAAATAGCCGAAAATGAATACCCGGCAATAACAAAAGGTTTTCTTTTTCGTAATTTATCAGAGAGCCAGCCGGAAACAACTTTTAAGACGCTGGCGGTTGATTCGGCAATACCTTCTATCAAACCGACAATAGCCACCGGTGCGCCTAAAACACTGGTGAGAAAAATCGGCACCAGAGGATAAATCATCTCCGAGGCCACATCATTAAAAAAACTCACCAGCCCCAAAACAAAAACATTTTTAGAAATTCCGAATCTATTTTTCACAAAATTTACTCTAAATTTTTTGTCCCGCTTTTGGCGGAACTCCGAGCTTCGCTCGGTTTGGCGTCAAATTATTTTTATTTCGTCGCTACCGCTTCAATAAACGCTGACTTGTATTCATGATAGATCGACGATGTTTTCCTAACTTTAATAATTTTAAACTTTTTTAGATTTTCTGTCATGTATTCTTTCGTAAAAAAGTGGCGGGTGTACCCCTTCTTCCACATATTTTCGCCAACCTTTTCGCCTTGTCCACAAAGCACATCATCAACTGATTTACATTTTATAAAAATCAATCCGCCTTTTCTTAAAATTCTAAACAGGTTGTCAAATATTTTGCCTGTAGTTTCGTCATCGAAATAATGCAAACTCAAATGAGCGTAAATTACATCAAAAGAATTTTCTCCAAAATTGATATTTTTAATATCCTCAAAGATACAATCTATTTTGCTATTCTGATTTTTCAGTTTGTTTATTCCGCTTTCGGAAAAATCTAAGGCAGTTACTTTAATGCCTTTATTGGAAAAATAAATTGAATCTCTACCATCGCCGCAACCCAAATCCAAAAGTGATTTATAGCTTCTTGTTTTAATTAGCTCATAAGCTCTTTTAGCAAAATTGTTCGCTGGTTCAAGCGGACGATCTGACCATTTATTTTTCCAATAATTTGATTCGTTCATATTTATTCCAAATTGCTTTTCCCGATGTTACATTTTGAACAAAGTGTTTCTAAATTTTCAAGCACTATTTCGCCACCATTTGCCCAAGCTATTTTATGGTCAACATGTAGAATTATTGTAGGATCGGTTGCAGGAGACCTTCCGCAATTTTTACATTTAAAATTATCCTGTCTCATCACGATAAAACGAAGTCGCCAATTTATCTCACGCTTTGTCCTATGTTTTGTTGCAGGCTCAACCTGTAAACTCTTGATTGAACTTTCTGACGAAATATCTTCCTCATTGTTGATATTCGCGACAAATTTTTCAAGTCCCTTCATCCAAGTGCCAAAATACTTTTTGTAAGTGCCTGCGTTGAATTTTGACAGGGGCGGAAACATATCGGTTTGAATAGGTTGCTTTCCGAGTTTTGTCCAAACCTCTTCCAAATTTTGAAAAAGCTCATCATCGCTTAGGCGTAAACTTTTCTGATGTCTAGCTAAATTAGGACCGGCTCGTTCGTGCGCCTTTGCCCACCCTCCTAATCGATTTGCCATGTTAGAACTGTCGAATTTCCCAAACTTGTCTTGCTGTTCTCTGGTAACAAAATCTTGATTGAGTTTTGTAGCAGTATTCTTTAAATCAGCAATAAGCTCATCCTCGGGCGTGTTTCTATAAACTTTTTTTAATTCAAATTTCATAATTATTTCATTAAATCATCAAGGCTAATCCCTAGTCCTTTAGCAATCTTCATAACCGTTTGAATAGAGGGCTTGGTGATGACATTTGTTTCAATTTTGGTCAGTGTTGTGTAGGGAAGGTCAGATTTTCTCGCCAATTCGTCTTGCGTTAAACCCTGCTTATTTCTAAGTAGTTTTATCTTATCCCCAATTGTTTGGTTATTGTTTTGACTTTTCATAGTTTCCTAAGTATACTAGTATTAGTATGGGTGCTTATCTAACCCTGCATAAATATGATAACAAATAAAATGAAAACAGTCCAATTAAAAATGAGGGAAGCCTGCTTTCGGGGTACCGTCCCAAATTTGTCAGTTGGTTAACCAAACAAAGTTGGTAGAACAATCTCTTTTTTCTTCGTTAATTCAATCGATTTTTTTCCATTAAGATGTCTGAATTTGCAACTGCAGGAAGTAAATGCGGTAAATCTTCTTTTAAGAATATATCCATTCAACCAAAGTCGGGCGTCCTCAAAGGAATTGAATCCTTTAAGAGGAGTTAAACGGGTTTCAAGGTGAGAATTAAAACACTCAATAAGGTTGTTGGTATATGGAGATTTTCTGATCCACTTGTAAGCCAAAAGTTCTGTCTTGTTTTTCTGAACATTGGTTAATACTTGTTGGGCAACTGGATTTGAGGAATATTTATCGTAAAGTCTTTGAAATCGTTTATTAAACATCCATGTTGGTTGACGATGAGACAAAATATTATCAATGGCTACCGAAATATATCTGTAAGTTGGATCTGATCTGACGTTTAATTCTTTTCTAATATTTTCTTTAAAATGGTTCCAACAGGTTTGGACTCTAATTTTAGGAAAAGCCCATCTGGCTGCCATCTTTAATGATGTGTTATCATCACAAACCATCAGTTGTGGAAAGTAATTAATGATCCGGTAAAGTGAAAAGAATCTCGCCCATGATTGATAATTTTCTGAAGGTGCCAGAGTAAAGATCGGAATATCATGAGTAAAGTAATCGACTCCCCAAAGAAGAGGAATCTTATGGGGATATCCTTTGACATTAATATATTTTCCGTCAATTAAAATCACCTGTGAAAAACTGTTACAGTACTTTTTTGTAAATTCATTATTGTTGGGAAGTTTTTTAAGTTCCTGCAAAACAATCCGGCAGACAGTTGATTTTTTTATCTGATATTTTTCCTCCAACTTCCGGTACGAAAGACCGTTTAGGTGATCGATGAGAATTGACTTGGTATCGATGAAGTGAACGTTAACTGAAAAATATCTTTGACAGTTTTTACAGAAGTAGACAATACTATCTTTTCTCTTTCTCTGACGAATTACAAAACTGGTAACTTTACAGGTTGGACACGAATATTTTTTTTCATATACCCCATTTAATCATATTTTAGACTTTTGTTTCAACCCGAAATATCATTTACAACTGACAATATTGGGACAGTGTCCTTCTTGTTCCGATACCTTGTGATTGTATGTTAGAAGATCGACAAAAATTCTGTTTATATGCAAGAAAGTCCTCCGAAAGCTACGAACGTCAGGCCATGTCAATCGGTGGACAACTGAGTGAAATGAAAGCGGTGGCTAAAAAGGAAAAGCTGAATATAGTATCTACAATTACGGAAAGTCATTCGGCAAAAGAATCAGGGCAAAGACCGGAATTTAACAATCTTTTTCAAGGAATCGATGAAGAAAAATATAATGCGATTTTAACATGGGCCCCAGATAGGTTATCCCGAAATACAGGAGACTTAGGACGAATAGTAGATTTAATGGATCAAGGAAAATTACATACAATAAAAACATATTCTCAATCATTTTCAAATAATCCTAATGAGAAATTTCTACTGATGATTTTATGTTCTCAGGCAAAGCTTTAAAATGATAATCGAGGCGTTAATGTAAAAAGAGGCCTAAGAAATAAATGTGAATTTGGAATTAGACCAGGACCAGCTCCAATAGGTTATAAAAATATTCTAAAAGCCAATAGAATATCTGTTGTTGTAATTGATGAAGAAAAAGCACCAATTGTTAAAGAAATGTTTAATAAAGTTGCAAATCTTGGATATTCTGGTCGAATGGTAAAAAAGTAGTTGGATGATATGGACTTCAGAACCAAAAATAATTGTCGAATGCCTTTAAGTCGAATTTACAAATCTTTAGAAAATCCCTTTTATTACGGAGAATTTAAATATGGAGATAAATTCTATAAAGGAACTTATGAGCCATTAATAACCAAAAAGGTATTTGAAAAAGTTCAAATCCAACTTCAAGTTGCTCCAAGGCAATGGAATAAACAACTGTTTCCGTTCAAAAAGATTTGTATTTGTGGATCATGTGGAGGATCGGTTACTGCCGAGATTAAGTACAAAAGATTAAAAAATAATAAAGTCCATACACATATTTATTATCACTGTAATCGTATTAAAAAATATAGTTGTGATGAACCATATATCACTGAGCAGGAACTAATAAAACAATTAATAGTTTATCTCCCTAATCTGAAACTAAAAACAAGATTCCTTATGGAAGAATTTGACAACGAAATCACCAAACTTCAACATCTCAAAGATACAGTTTTAAAAGAAAGATATCCTAATATTCAGTTAACACCATATAATGAAGTTTGTAACGATAATCTAAATTACAATTATTCAGAAAATAAACTTTCAATGTTGAAAAATTACCTACTTCATATTCTTCAATTTGGAACTCCTGAGGAAAGGATTAAAATACTTGCAGGAGTTACTTCCAGATTTAAGTTAACTCAAAGACGACTTGACTTGTTGTAGAAAACCTTTATACTGTATGAATATGAGTTCATATAGTTGCTGCCAATCTAGTTCAAAAGAATCAGTAAATATTAAGAGGATAAGCCCACTTCTGAAACTTATTGCTGAAGAAAGTCGATTGAAACTACTTTGTATTCTTAATCAAAAAAATCATTGTGTTTGTGAACTAATGGAACATGTTGATATGTCACAAAGTTTAATATCTCACCATTTACGTGATTTAAAAGACGCAAAATTAGTTATAGATAACAAGCAGGGTCTACGTGTTTATTATTCTATAACTCCTTTGGGAAAAGCTTTTATCAGTTCACTATTACAAATTCAAAAGAAAAAATAAGCCTATGAAAATCCAAGTATTGGGAAGCGGTTGTCCAACCTGTCAGAAGTTATATGAAATTACGCAAAAGGCGGTTTCGGAAATGGGATTGAAAGAAAAAGTGGAATATTTGAGTGGTGCCGAAGGCATGCAGGCTTTAATTGAAAAAGGTGTGATGAGTAGTCCGGCTCTTACAGTTGATGGAAAAGTAGTTATGACAGGGTTTACTCCTAATATTGAAAAAATAAAAAGTTTAATTAAAAGTAAATAATTGATATGGATATATTCAAACCAATTCAATTATTTGCTGACCTTGTCACCTACCAATGGTTTCGTATCCTTCCCCATTCGTATTTAGGAGATACAATTAATTTCTTTGTTTATGACACGATAAAGATCGGATTACTTCTCATAGTTATTAATTATTTTATGGCTTTTACCCGTTACTACTTTCCCATGGAGAAAGTACGGGATATTCTGACCAAAAGAAGATGGTTTGGATTCGATTATCTTTTTGCAG
>Ga0210015_1003451_pt1 | contig 13953 bp, 10 predicted proteins | sample CryGeymeta201522_FD_185471 | JGI IMG/M metagenome (GOLD analysis project Ga0210015, IMG submission 185471) | Groundwater microbial communities from Crystal Geyser aquifers in Utah, USA - Crystal Geyser metaG 2015-22 (SPAdes) (version 2) | ecosystem: Environmental > Aquatic > Deep subsurface >... | reverse complement strand
AACCAAAAGGAAGGTTTCGGTTAGTGCTGAGATTTCCCTATCCTTTCTGGCCTATAACCTCAAACGGGCCATCAACATCCTGGGAAGCGAAGAGATATTAAGAAGATTAAGGCAAAGAAGGAAAGTGATACTGGCATAAGTATTACTTTTACCTTTAAGCCTATTTTATTATACAAGAAGTCTCATTTTTTCGGTAAATGTGTCCAGTGATAGGGGTCATTCTAATAAAGGGTAGATGGTTTGCGCTTTTATGAAAAAATATTATTATTAATTTTCACACAGTCTGCCGTCCCCATGACAGTACCAAACATAAGACTCCGAGGAAATCAGCAAAGTCTTTCTCGAGAAGGAAGATCGCCTGCCTGGCATTTCTTCTGGAGGTGATGTGATAAACTGCTCCCGCAAATTCTATCCGTAATGGTCTGGTCAGGTGGCTAATATAGCATATCCTTTGTTATATTACAAGACCTGACCCCATATTTTCCATATTTTATCATCATAGAGGACGTCCTCGGGGCGCAACTGCATATAACGGCTCCAGCATAAAAGAAGTTTTTTCGAAGCAAAAATTTGGGTGAGTGCCGTTAGGCACGAACCTTTTATGTTGTGTTATACGCTGTCGCCCTAATGTTCTTATTATGTTATCGCTATCTGCGCCATAATTCTTTATTTATTTTTTGAATATCCTCTTTTTCAGGAGGAAATGGAAAATTTCTGATTTTAGGACCAGGTGGACAATTTGCATAGGGTCTATTACAAGCAACTTCTCCATCTCTCCCAGGACAGCCACTGGTCATAAAAGGAGTTCCTGTTTCAATAATCGATGACAAATTATCTTGTAATATGCCAAAATCTATCAACTTACCAAAGGAATCGAAACTGAAATTATCTATCCTACTTATACCTTCATCAATCAAGAATCTAGCAAGCTGAACCCTTCTATACTGTCCAACTGGTGGCTGTGGATGCTGAGAAAGTAATGAATTACATTCAGGAAAAAAAGAAAATAGATGAGTGCATCCCCCCATATCATAAGCCTTTTGAATCGTTTCTATCATTTCTCTTTCTGTTTCTCCAAGACCTACTATCAGATGAACACCGGCCTTTCGTTTACCAAATATTTCAAGCGCCTCTTCATAATACTTCCAGTATTTTTCCCATTTATGTGGACCTTTAACCGTTTTCCCTCTGATCTTTTCAAATAAATGTGGGGTTGCACAATCCACTGCTATTCCAATCATATCTGCACCGTTTTCCTTAAATCGATATAGATCACTTTTATCCAGAATGGTAGGTGAACTAAGAAGAGATATCGGAATATCTAGATCTTGCCTCAGGGTTTTGGTAATCTCCCATGTATCCTTTCTAGCCCTTTTGTTGGTTATCATTGAAAGACATATCCTTTTTACTCTATCGACATTTTCAGAAATTCTCTCCATTATATCCGTGAGTTTATAAGCTGTCCACTCTACCCTTATAAAACTTTTATCTTCATACGTCCCAGGTCGTCTCATTGAAAGGCCACAATAGCCACAGTTACCTGCGCAACCTGAATCATATGTGAGAAGTAAATTGATACAAAATAACTTTGCATCACGATAAAAAAGTCCGTTCTTGAACCCAAGCGTCATTGCAGCAGCAAGACTGGTTCGCAAATATTCAGGGCTTTCTTTGCTCATTTTACACCTCTTTCAGATTTATCGGAACGGAACAACATGTCTTCTTCCAAATAATATCCAGGCCATATTCTTGAGCTTTTTTAATCGCTTCTTCTGAAGGTATAGCAATTCTATTCACTCCGCATTCCACCGCCAGAACATCAATTAATGGGTTGGCTCTTTCACGAGCACATCCCAAAGATATCGGAACATCTGTCATCTCAATCCTTGCTGTAGCAATAATTTTCGCAACCTCTTCTGGATTTGGTGGCAAAATATTCCTCATAGGTGTCCCTGATAGCGGCATAAGAGATACTATGACCAAAACTTCCGGGTTGTATCTCTTTATTAAATCAATCGCATGGTATTCTCCTTTGATTTTACCATAATCAAGGCCAACGACGATATGAGGAATGATAGAAAGACCAGCATTTTTCAAAGCAGTAAGAGATTCTTCTATTTTCGTTATACCAAAATTAACATGATATATTTTCTTAAATGTTTCTTCATCTCCAATTACGTCGATTAGTGCTTGATCCACCCCAGCATCTTTCATTTTTTTAGCCATCTGATAATCTATGATACCACTGTGAATCGAAATAAAAAGATTCGTAGTTTCTTTAATAGTCTTTATGGCCGAAATAAAATTATACCAGGGAATAGTCCCATCTTTTTGACTTCCGCCGCTAATAAGACAACCAACATTGCCCAACTCTTTCAATCTTATGCATTTTTCAATAAGTTCTTCTGGAGTTGTAGCGAAGATCATTGACTCAAGTATTTTAGAGTTACAGTGATCACATTGAAGCTCGCAATGTTTTCCGGTGATAGATATTGCAGGATAATTTCCCCACTTACCATTATATTTAAACATCCCTGGGTGGTAGAAGGTTATCTTCTTACCAAACCTACGCCAAGATATCTCTCTTGATTTCGTAATCAATTTATCCAAGTCATTCATAATAATATTCCCTAAATACAGTCCAACATTTTTTTACTATACTATCTAATTTATCCCAATTAGATTCAAGAAAACACCGTTTCGTATGAGCTCTTTCTAACTCCTTACCAAAAATATCTTTCCATTCCTTTTCATAATCTATTAACATTTCAATATCTTCTTTTTGAATCGCACAGGCAGCAATCTTGCCGGCAATCTTACCGCATATAACTGCCTGAGCAATTCCCCCTCCGGTTATTGGATGCGTTTGTCCAGCTGCATCACCAACGAGCATGATATTATCTTTCACTGTATTTAATGGCCCACCCACTGGAATTAACCCGCTCGTGATTAAAAAAGGACTATTTTTGACTTTACCGTCTTCTTCCAATACTTTTACAAATTTTTTGAGTATGCTACTCAACGATTTATCGGTTTTTGTAATTGAATTATATTTAATACCAACCCCAACATTTGCTGATTTCCCTTTTGGAAACAACCATCCATATCCACCAAAGAAATCTTGATCAAAATAGACCTCCGTAAAATCCAACGAAGAAACTAATGGAACACTATATTGCATTCCAATGATGAAATCCCTGTTTACACTGTTTATCCACTTTCCTACAGTCGATTTTGGCCCATCAGCACCAATAATCACTTTTGCTGTAACATCAATTTCCCTACCATTTTTGTTGATGAATATCTTTTCTTTCTTCTTTGAACTACATAAGGTATTAATACGAACCTCCACCCCACTATCTGCGGCTTTCATCGCTAATTCTTTATCAAATATTGATCTATTAAGCATATAACCAGGTGAATATGATTCCACACATTCTCCGTTTGGAAGGTGTGTTCTCATCCCCTTAATCTCTTGAACAATGCTATCACGTGAGATCTCTACTTCACTGAGAATTAGTTTTGGTATAAACTCAGCACATTGAACAGGCTCTCCTATGATTTTTTTCTTCTCAATCAACAAAACTTTTGCCCCGTATTTTGCTGCCTCTGAGGCAGCAGAAGACCCAGCAGGTCCTGCTCCAACAATCAAAATATCATAATTTAGCATCCAATACCTTCTTGAGCAAATCAATATTTATATCTGTTTGACTTTCGAAATTTCCTTTATAGGCCTCCTCTTCCTTCCCAAGTTCATAACAGGTGGTATTATTAATATCAATTAAAATCGCAGGAATACCTGACCTTTCAAAGTCTTCTAGATGTTTTGTATAAAAAGCCTCACAACAACATCCTATATATGAAGAGACTCCTTTTAATCTGAATTTTTCAAGTGTCTCCATCAGGTCCTCAAAACTCAAAATTGTTGTTATCTGCATCTTCTGATTTCTGCCAAGTCTATACGCCTCACTAATGCTGCATTCTCCACACTTAATACAGCCCCTCTTGTATCTCCAGCCACAATCTAGAGACTTCGCGCAATAGGGAATCAAAAGATGACGAGGGGACTTGGCAATCGTCTCGGCAAATGAACCATTTACCGTAAATATCCGATCTGCTAAACCAAGTGGTATTCTAAACCGTGCGGTATCGATTTTTTCTAAAGCTTTATTGACTGCATTGACAAAATCTGAACTCGAAATACCCGGGATTTGAGGATGATTCCTTTCAAAAAAATCTTTGATTTTCTTTTCAATAACCTTTTTATCTGCAGGTATATCCTTCAACTCTGCTTCAAGATCAAATATCGCTCTCTGGGGATAAGTGAAAAAATCTCCAGTTATAACAATACTCTGGATACGATTATAACTCAGATTAATTACCAGTGAAATCCTAATAAGTCCACCATCTGCTTTGTAAATAGAACAAATCATCTGTTGCGCATCTTTCGGTAACTTAATTTTATTTATTATCTCCGGTGACTCAAACTTATTTTTTTTCTCTTTAAACAATAATTCTTCCTCTTCAGTTAACTTTCCGGGTTCAAGTATAATATCAAACTTTTTCTCAAAACTCTCCTTAAGTATTATTTTCAATTCATCTATATCAGGCACATAACCAAGTTCCCATTTCAAACAGGTTACTCTTTCTTTCGCTGAGTCGACTTCCTTATCTTTCAATTTTTCAATAGGAATACGAAGTGCCTTAAGCATAGTTTCAATATCAAAATCAACAAGTAATGTTCCTTGAAACAAAAAGACATCACCATCTTCAGTCCCACCGGTTCCAGAAATCTTTCTACCACTCACCTCAATATCATTTCTTGGACGAAAAGAAGCAACAATTCCTAATTTTCTCAAAGCATAAATTACAGGCTGACTTAATCTTTTAAAAAAATCAGTATCGGCAATCCTCATATTAAAAAACTGTTTTTCACAAATAATTTCCCAACCAAGCTGTGTTTCATCGAAATATATCGCACCACCACCAGTAATCCTTCTGTTGATATCGATGCCTGCTCTTTTACAGAAATCAACCCTTATTTCCTGCTCTAAACTTTGATGATAACCGAGCAGAACAGCAGGAGGATAAAATTGCAAGAATCGAACTGTATTTGGAATATTCCCATTATTTTTAGCTTCAAGTAAAGCTTCATCGAGAGCTATATTCTCTGCTGCGGTAAGTATCCCTGTATCAAGCAACCGCCATTTGCTCATTTTTTCTCCTCTTCTTTATTAAGTTTTACATGCTGGCCAATTTGCACAGCGCACCCTATATAGTAAGCCATCTACTACATAGAGGGAGGGCTTGCCCTGCCTTCGTACCACCTTTTTTCCTCTATAGGGCTTTGCTATTTGTTTTTTATTTGAACTAAAAACCTGTAAATAAAAACAGTCTATCCCTTTTTATATATTATAATCTTTGTAAGCATTGTCTATTTTTAGGAACTCCTTCTCACATTTCAGAAAAGCATCCACAATATCCGGGTCAAAGTGTTCACCGCTATCAGACTTGATTCTCTTGACTGCCTCTTCATGTGACAGTTCATTTTTATAAGGTCTTTTCGATCTAATTGCGTCATAAGCATCACACAAGGTAAAAATTCTTGCCTCCAAAGGAATTTCCTGCCCTTTCAAGCCCTCCGGGTATCCCTTACCATTATATTTCTCATGATGGTATGCGCAAATATTTCTGCCCATAATAAAAAATAATTGTTTAAGTTTGAACTTATCAATAGTGTTCTGAAGTATCTGTTTTCCTATCTTAACGTGTTTCTTTATCTCTTCGTATTCTTCATTAGTCAGCTTTGATTCTTTCAATAAGATGGCATCTCGTATTCCTACCTTTCCTATATCATGCAAAGGAGCGGCATCATAAAGATCTTCAATAAATTCATTCGTGATGAGTTTTCGGTATTTTTTATCCTTACTCAACTGTTTTGCTAATACCACTGAGTAGTTACCTGTTCTTTCTAAATGATGTCCTGTTTCCGGATCTCTCCCTTCGGTAAGTCCCGCAAGAGAAAATATAATTGCTTTTTGTGCTCCTATCAACTCTCTGAATCTCAAGATACTTATGTAGCCAACAATCAATATTAGGCAAAGAAATAAGACAAGAAGCAGGATAGACGATAATATCAGTTTCTGTAATGCCATTTTCAATAAAGGGTGGCTGTGATCTATTACCACAAACATTCTCTTGCCAGGAAGGAACTCCACAGTAGCATAGTGAAAAGTTTGTACGTCTGAGATATTTAACCTATCAGAATGATCACTAAAATCATAGTTTGACTTACTGAAGTTAATAGATTTGTCTGGCTTTAATGATATTAAATTTCCTTCTTCGGTCTGAATGAACATATTTTCAGGTAGAAGTTCAAGGAGTTTCGAGAAATATAAATTCAAAATTAAAATCCCTTTCTTTTTTCCCTGAGAGTCAAACAAAGGCGTAGCTAACCTTATCATTGGGAGGTAAGGTATCTCTGCCTCCCCTTGTTCAGTATTCAAATCTATTGGAGAGATATATGTCTGGTCTACGTCCAATTTTATGGCCTCTTGAAAATAGTATTGGTTCTTCTTATCTTGTAGATCGGAATCAGGAACAATCACAGTAGTATCATCTCGCTTATTGTCTATCCTAACTATTTCGTATCCCGAAGAATCTATAATTCTGATTTTATAGTACTGTTGATAACTCTTTGCAAAACCATAGAATACCTCCTTAACTTCGTCTCTGTATTTGATGGATTTAAAATCACTATCTACATAACCTTTAGTGCTCGGAATATCTTTTAAGAAGAACAAATCATGTCCAAAGTCAGAAAAAAATATTTCGATTGTCTCCTTGGCAGAAAGTAATTGATGAACTTCGTTCTCGTGCTGCCTTTTTGCATCTTCTTCATATATTTGATTCCCACCAAAATATAGCACTAATCCAAAAATGATAAAAAGGATTATAATGATTGATAAGAATGTCTTATTTTGTTTTATAAGTTTCCAATTCATATTGATAAATTCTCTCCATTTCTTCTCCGACAAGGTTCATATAGAATCTAGCCCATAGTGTTTCTCTTAAATTTTGAGATAACTAGATAACCGAAACACTTCCTTTATGCTCCTAAATAAGCATATTTTTCTTCTTTGGTCATACTTTGAATATTGGACTATATTTTACAGGTGGTTGTCGTTAAAATCAATTTAATTAAAATTTATGTAATAGAAGTCTCTTTTCTTATGGATAAAAATTGAGCATTTATAGCTACAATTATAGTGCTTAAAGACATAAATGCAGCACCTATAGCCGGAGAAATTAATATACCATAATTGTACAATGCTCCGGCGGCAAGAGGAATGGCAATGACATTATATCCTGTTGCCCAAAACAGATTTTGAATCATTTTACTATAAGTTGCTCTTCCAAACAAAATGAGCGAAGAAACATCCAAAGGATTGCTGTTTACCAGGATAATATCGGCAGTTTCAGCTGCGACATCTGTGCCTGAGCCGATAGCAATCCCTACATCTGCCTGAGCAAGAGCGGGGGCATCATTAATCCCGTCTCCGGTCATAGCAACAAATTCACCGTTATTCTGTAGCTCTTTTATTTTTTCCAGCTTTTCATGTGGCAGTACTTCTGCAAAATAACCATCAAGATATAACTTATTTGAAACTTCTTCGGCGATTCTTTTATTGTCTCCGGTAAGCATCCAGCACTTTATACCCAATTTTTTTAGTTGCTGTATTGCTTCATAGGATTCCTCTCTAATATTATCAGCAAGAATGATAACTCCAATTATTCGGTTATCCAATAGAACATAGACTAATGTTCCAGTTTCATCAACTTTAATCTCTTTTAGAATCTCAAAATTGTTTTCTCTCACATAACTCTGGCTAACCAAGGCAATGTTTTTCTCTTCTATTTTTCCCTTTACCCCTTGTCCTTTTATTACCTCAAAGTCTGATACCGGCAGGGTCTTAACTTTGAGTTCTTCAGCTCTGCTTATAATTCCCTTGGCAATGGGGTGTTCAGAATTTTTTTCAAGTGAGGCCGCCAACTGAATAATCTTTTTTTCATCATAACTTTTGTCTGTAACCGTAACCAGGCTTACTCCGAACTTACCTTCGGTAAGGGTACCTGTTTTATCAAACACCACAGTGGTTATCTTTCTGGAATTTTCAAATGCAGTTCTATTTCTTATCAAAAGACCGTTTTTTGCCGACAAAGTAGTTGAAACTGCAGTGACCAAAGGTATGGCTAAACCTAAAGCATGGGGGCAGGCAATAACCATTACCGTAGCCATTCTTTCAATAGCAAATGCAAGGTCGGGCCCATAAATAAACCAGTAAATGAGTGTTGCTGCTCCGGTAGTCACCGCAATAATAGTGAGCCAGTTTGCTGCTTTATCCGCAAACTTCTGAGTTTTTGATTTGGATGACTGCGCTTCTTTTACCAGATTAATGACCTTGTTTAAATACGATTCTTCTCCCGTTCCTTCAACCTTTACTTCTAAAACTGCATCTCCATTTACCGAACCGCCGATAACTTTGTCTTCCAGCTTTTTATGTACCGGCTTTGATTCTCCGGTCAACATTGATTCATCAATATAACTACTACCTTTGACAACTAAACCGTCGGCAGGTATTTTTTCACCTGCTTTGATTAAGATTTTATCCCCCTTTTTTAATGCAGAAATTTTGACTTCTTTTACTTCGCTTCCTTTAATTAAGTGGGCTGTGTCCGGCATTAATTGGGCCAGCTTTTCCAGTGCCTTGGAGGCCCCTAAAACAGATTTCATCTCAAACCAGTGACCCAGAAGCATCACATCTATCAAAGTAGCAAGCTCCCAGAAAAAGAACTCTCCTTTAAGACCAAAAACCACAGCTGAACTATAAAAATAGGCTACTGATGTGGCTAAGGCGATAAGGGTCATCATTCCTGGCTGTTTCTTCTTGGACTCATCAAAAAAACCCTTTAGAAAGGGCTGACCGCCGTAGAAAAATATAAAACTGGAAAGAACAAACAGAACATATTTTTCTCCAGGAAAACCCAACCTAAAATTAAATAACTGTTGTATTAAGGGAGACAGCAAAAGAATGGGTATGGTGACTAAAACTGATATTATAAATCTTTTTTTGAAATCACCCACCATTTGTTGGTGATGATCAGCATGATCATGATGTATATGCTCTTTATGCTCAGGATACTCGTCATGGTCATGATTCGTGTGCTCTTTGTGCTCTTCATGGTCAGAAGGTATGTGTTTTTCATGCTCTTGATGACTTTCATCTTTTTGAGATTTATGATTATGTTCTTGAGGTTCATGCTTTTCATGATGCATATTATGTATATGTGTTTCCTTCTCTTCTATCTTTTCAAGAGTTACCTTGCACATATCGCATTTTCCCGGAGTATTATACTCCATTTTACATTTTGGACATCTATATCTTGTCATTTTACTTCCTCCATAGATAAAGATTAAAAACCAAATTAAATTTGCTGCTTAGGTAAAATATGTTGTATTAAATAGTTAATTTTTAGGAAATAATCATAGTGTTTAATTTTCTAGATATAATTCGATGGAGCAATGAATCAATCATATAATTAAGTAATTTATTTATCAACTAAAAAACGTGTCACTTAAACGTCTCCTTCACCTGGTTCTTATTTTTATCCTGATACATCTCCTCTTATCGGCCTCTTTTAAGAGGGCCTCAGTATTCTGATACTCTCCCCTTCTGAGTGGCATCACCCAAGGAGATACTCGGTCTTAAGTAGATTGGTTTAATGCTATCTTCTTCACAGATCTTTCTGGTCCTCTCACAGATCCTATGGGTCTCTTGGGATGTGGTAGAGGGAAGGAGGATAGCAAACTCATCTCCTCCTAATCGAGTGATTACATCACCTTTACGGGAGATGGAATTAAGGAGAGAAGCAAAGTGTTGTAAGAGTCTATCCCCCTCATGATGACCGAAGGTATCATTTATTACCTTAAGGCCATTGATATCTACCATCATTATACTTAAAGGGTAATAACGGGGGAAGTTGTACCTTTCCAGTTCTTCCTCAAAGTAAGCTCGGTTGTAAAGGTCGGTTAGGGCATCATGGAAGCTTAGGTATCTGATTCTCTCTTCAGTTCTTTTACACTCGATGGCAGTAGCTACCTGAGAGGAGACGAATTCTAAAAGCCCGATATCTTTTTCGGAATAAAGTTCAGGGTTGGTATAGCTTTGTACTACTATAGCCCCGATTACTCTATCTTCTACCTTGAGGGGAACTCCTAACCAAACCTTACGTAACGTGCCAAACCATTCTCTAAATTCCATCATAAACTTTTTTCCTTTAATTATTTCTCGATTAACAAAAATTGAGTTACCTGTCCTTATGACCTGAGCAACCAAAGAATTATGGTTAATAGTTCTTGGAAGATGAATAGGCTTGGCATGATCAATATTATAAGGGAAGAATATTTTATCTTCTTTTTCATCTACCAAAGCGATATAGAAGTTAGAGGTGTCGATGATGCTGCCTAATTCCTGATGGATTAGGGGATAGAGCTGGTCAAGGGAGAGGGCAGAATTGGTAACTTTAGAGATATTGTATAAGACCTGATGGAGTCTTTCACTTTGATTGCGTTCGGTAATATCTCTGTACATCCCTATCATCCCTTGAAGCTTACCATCAAGCATAACCCTGGAAACAGATATAGAAACTGGGAATAAGGTTCCATCCTTCTTCTTTCTGATACTCTCATAATAAAATTTGCCTTTTAACGCCTTTTCGGTCATCCATTTCCCTTCTTCCATCTTCTCTGGTGGGTGAATCATTCCGTTATCCAGATTTCTACCCTTTACTTCATTTAGATTATAACCAAATAGTTCGGTAAAGCGAGGGTTTATATTTAAAATATTACCTTTTTCGTCCAGATACACTAAAGCTTCAGGACTACTGTTAAATAGACTGGCAAATTCCTGCTGGCTTTTTTGTAAGACTTCTTCGGCTTTTTTACGCTCTCTGACAAAACGAAGAATTATAGCGATGGCTAAAATACCAAAAAAGATTAGCGGAATAATTAGAAAAAGAGCTTTTCGCCAGTTAAAGGAAGTTGGTGATGTACCAAGTAAGAAATGGGAAGTATATAAAACTTCGCTCAGGCAGGCTATAAAACATAAAAGTATAACCATAACAATTATAGTAAATACTTCTCTGTTTTCTTTGATTTTCTCTATCCACCTTTGCAGTTTTAAAATCTTATCTTCTAGATCAAGTTTTAATTTCATTTTTTTCTTTTCTCTTAAAAAATAATATCATCATCTTTAGAATCTGGATCAGGTAGTGGCTTTTTATCATCATCCTTACCGTTAGAATGATTTTGATTGTAATTATAATTCATATTTATTTCCATTTTATTTATAAATAAACTCCTTCTAAATTTAACATTACATTTATATTATAAAATAATTTAGGTTTATTTTATATTCTGGATTCAAATTATAATCCCCTTTATTTTTAATAACCTTTTTCTAATTCCCGGTAGTATTTTTTAATTGCTATATATCTTTAATCCTTACGGAATTAATCCATTCTTTTATTATTTCTCTCTTCTTTTCTTCCAGGACAATCTTTTGATATTGGACAATTCTATTATAATTTTATTTTTTCTTTTTCTTCTCCTCATACATCTTCTGGTCAGCTATCCGGATTAATTCATCCATAGTTAGGGGATTATCAGGATCATATTCCGAAAGACCGATACTGAGGTCTATTGTATAAGGTTTCTTTAGAGTCTGGTTTAATTCAATTAAATTTTTATTTAATCTTTCTTCAATTTGAGATGCGTCTTTAAGAGAGTTATCCGGAAAGATTAACAAGAATTCATCTCCTCCCATACGACAGATGATATCCACTTCTCTTAAGGTGGATTTAAATAATTCGGTAACTTCTTTTAAGACCCTGTCGCCCTCATCGTGGCCAAAAGTATCATTGATGGATTTAAATCTATCTATATCCAGAAAAGCCAGCAATAGAGGAAACTTGCTACGGTGGGATAGTTTAATCTGCCTGTCCAGCAGTTCCAGACCATATCTTCGATTATAACAGCCGACCAATGAATCAATCCGGGCAAATTTTTCCAGTTTTTCTTCCACTTTTTTTCTTTTACTTATATCTGCCTCTAAATCTCTGGTCCTCTCTTCTACCTTTTTCTCCAGATTTCTACTGTATGCCTCCAGCTCTTCCCTTGATTTTTTCAAGTGAACCGTCATTTGGTCAAAGGCTCGAGATAATTGTTCCACTTCATCAGGGGAGGTAGTTCCAACTTTTTAATTTAAGTTTCCCTTAGTTATCTCTTCAGCACCCTCATGTAATCTTCTAAGGGGTCTGGTTATACTCCGGGAGATAAAACTGGAGATAAATATAGCAGCCAATAGGATGATAGCGAATAGCAGAAGGAGGGTGTTAGTGAGCTGAGTGATCGGGGGCAAAGGCCTCTTCGACATCTATCTGAGCTATCAAACACCAGTTCATCTCAGGTGGGTGGAGATCTACACTGAGTACTTCGATGCCTCGATAATCCTTGATGATATCTACCCCTTCTTTTGGTAGAGTATTGGAAGGATCAAAATGCTCTGGGTTTTTTAGTTCAATCTTCTGCTTGAGAAAGACTTCATCGATAAAGCGGGAGGGGGTAATCATGTAACCCTCTTGGTTTACCAGGTAGGTTTCCCCGGTTTGGCCTAAGCCGGTAGGATCAGTAGTTATCTTAAATATTGGTTCAAGAGACATTCTAAGCACCACTACCCCTAATAATTTATTATCTTCTTCTAAAATGGGAGCTGAAAAAGCAAGAACATTTTCTTGATGGTGGGAAGAGATATAGACATCCTTAATAAAGACTCCTTTTTTTCCTCCCAGAAAGTAAGGGTCATTACTCTTGTCTTTACCAATTTCTTCTTCGTCACTGGAGGCAATAATAGTACCTTTGGTATCTAAGACAAAGATATTGTGAACATATTCTCCTGCCTGGGCAGTATCTTGCAATCTGAGTATAACCCGATTAAATTTTAGGAGATAATCTTCTTCTTTGGTGGAGGACAAAAGTTCTCTGATAACTATCCACTTAGATGATTGTATAACTACTTCTTTTTCTAAATCAAGCAAGGTTTTGATGTGCGCTGCTCTGGATTGAGTGGTGCTAATTAGATTGTGGGTAATCTGATGTCTGATGAGGTTAGTGGACATGTTTCTACTCATTAAAATACTGATTGCACCTACAGCTATTAGAAGCGATAAAATAATTATAAGTAATCTTTTCCGAATTTTCATTGTTTTTTTACCTCATCTTTTTTTAAGGGTTCATTATGTTGTCAAGGGAAAGGTTATTCCATTAACAATAGATCTGAAAATATGCTTATTTTATTCAAAAATATGACTGGTGACGGTTCTTTATCACAATCACACTTCAATCCTTCCGGAATCAATCCACTCTTTTATTATTTCTCTTCTTTTTCCTTCCAGGGCAACCTCAAGCATTTTTGATGTTTTTCCTTTAATTCTTTCCTCATTTAACTGTATTTTCCAAAAATCTGGTAGTCTGTTTTCTGTTTCTATTCTTATCTCTTCCTGTTCTAAGGGATTAAGTGAATTATAAATTTGCTCTATCTTTTTAATCTCTTCCTGCCTCTTTTTATTTTCCTCTTCTTGCAGTTTTATTTTAATATATTCTATTTTTCCCTCTAATCTATATTTTGTAGTCTTTCTCGTAGTCTTTCTCGTAGTCTTTCTCGTTCTTTATAAAATTCTTTTTCGTAATCTTCAAAATCAAAATTGGCTGAGTTTCTATAATTGTCAAACTCTTCCTGGCTTTCGATAACTTTTTTTTCTTCCATCAATTTTTGAATTAAACCATAATCAGTAGCTCCACGAATATAAGGTCGCAAGGTCCGGTAATATTTTATT
>Ga0210015_1003446_pt1 | contig 13965 bp, 12 predicted proteins | sample CryGeymeta201522_FD_185471 | JGI IMG/M metagenome (GOLD analysis project Ga0210015, IMG submission 185471) | Groundwater microbial communities from Crystal Geyser aquifers in Utah, USA - Crystal Geyser metaG 2015-22 (SPAdes) (version 2) | ecosystem: Environmental > Aquatic > Deep subsurface >... | reverse complement strand
TCACATGAAGTGGTCAGCGTGAATGACCCCGCCCAGATTGCTTGTCAAATAGCCCGCAAGCCCCACGGCATAGCCCATGGTAATGGTCGCAGTTATGGTGATGTCTGCCTGAATCCGGACGGCGTGTTATGGCACACCGTCGGGCTAAATCACTTTGTTTCCTTTGACCAAAGCACCGGTCGGCTGGTCTGTGAGGCGGGCGTTTTATTAAGGGACATCCAGCGTCTGGTGATACCACGGGGCTGGATTCTGCCTGTCACACCAGGTACGCAACTGGTCACAGTCGGCGGTGCCATCGCCAACGACGTGCACGGGAAGAATCACCATGTGCTGGGCTCGTTTGGCGATCATGTCCACCGGATTCGTTTGCTGCGCACGGATGGGCAGACCATTGAATGCGGCCCACACGATAACCCAGACTGGTTTGCCGCCACAGTGGGCGGCATGGGTCTAACTGGCATCATTGTCGATGCCGAAATACAACTCAGCCGGGTAACTGGACCTTGGCTGGATACCGAAACCGTGCCCTATGCCAATTTGGACGAGTTCTTTAAGCTAGCCGACGAATCAGAGGCTGGCTGGCAACACACAGTGTCCTGGCTCGACTGCCTTTCTGCCAGCGGGCGCGGACTGTTCATGCGCGGTAACCCGACTGATGTGGGTAACCGGCCAGAGCCAAAGGGCCGCAAGCGGACCATGCCCATCGTGCCCCCCGTTTCATTAGTCAACCCGTTGTCATTGCGGGCATTCAACATGGCCTACTTCAATCTTAAGAAGTGGCGGGCAGGCCGAGCAATTGCGCACTACGAGTCGTTCTTTTATCCGCTGGATAACCTGCTTGAATGGAATCGCATGTATGGCCCTAATGGCTTTTATCAGTACCAAAGCGTGGTGCCACGAGAGGTTGGGCAGGATGCGACTCAGGCCATGCTTGCTGAAATTGTTCGCACAGGCGAGGGATCCTTTCTTGCGGTCCTGAAGACCTTTGGTGACCGTCAACCGGTCGGGATGATGAGTTTTCCGAAGCCAGGCGTCACCCTGGCACTGGACTTTCCCAATAAGGGCGACCAAACGCAGAAACTGTTCGAGCGGCTGGACGCCATCGTGCGTGAGGCCAGTGGACGGATTTATCTCGCCAAGGATGCGCGTATGCCCCGAGAACTGTTTGAGGCAGGGTATCCGCGCCTCACTGAATTTTTTAAATACCGAGACCCGGGCATCAGCTCGGGTCTCTCACGTCGATTGATGGGGAGTTAAATTGAGTAGCAAGTACAGAATTGTCATCATCGGTGCCACCTCGGCCATGGCTGAACATTGCGCCAGGCTCTGGGTCCTGGGTAAGTCTGTTGACTTGACCCTGGTTGGTCGTGATGCAGCGCGCGTTGAGCGGGTTGCTGCTGACCTGCGGGTACGTAGCCCACAGTCCGAAATACGGGTGACTCAGTCAGACTTTCTTGACCCAAGCGCTATTCGCAATACCGTGGACGGTATCGTGGCACAAGGGGTTGTGGACATCGTCTTGATCGCGCATGGCTCTTTGCCAGATCAGGCCGAATGTCAAGATAACCTGGAAGTCTGTCGGGACGCGCTGGAGATTAATGGCGTGTCACCGCTATTATTTGCAGAGGCCTTTGCCAAGCACATGGGCAACGCAAATAGCGGGACGTTGGCCCTGATCGGCTCAGTTGCTGGTGACCGGGGCCGTAAATCCAACTATGTTTACGGTGCCGCCAAGGGGATGGTGACCCGGTATGCGCAGGGCTTGCAACATCGCTTTGCGGGCACGGGTGTCAAAGTGGTCTTGATCAAGCCGGGTCCGACCGATACACCTATGACATCCCATCTCAAAGGGCAGGGCCCGAAGATGGCATCTGTTGAGGAAGTCGCTCAAAAGATCGTCAATGCGGTTGATGGTGGGCAGACGACTGTTTATGCCCCGGCGAAGTGGGCTTTGATTATGCTTATTATTAGAAGTCTGCCAAGTTCAATTTTCAATAAATTAAATATTTAAATTACCATGTTGAAATTAGAACCCAAAATTCAATTTTTTGAGTATTTAATAATTTCCCTTCTTGCAATTTTGTTATGTATATTTTTTGCCTATTTTCAACCCCAAATTATTGTTGGTAAAGGTTATGGCTGGGATGGATTGGAATACCTAAAGATTTATAAGATTTTTGGTGGTGAAGGGTACTCGCAAGTTGGATTTCCATTTTGCAACAGGATTGCATCAGCTTTTTTAGCTAATTTGATTGGGATTGCAGACCCACATTTAGCTTTTAAATATATAAATTTAATTTTCTCAGTCTGCTTTACTATATTTATATACATAATAGCTAGATTATTTGGTTTTAATATTTATTACTCTTTATTTTCATTTGGCCTCACTGTTGTGCCATTTTTTTCACCGATCAGGTTTACGCCATTTTATCCAGTATACACTGATCCACCTTTTTTGGCTATTTTGACATTATCTTTCATGTTACTTATTTTAAAGAGATTTGGACTTTCATTTATTCTAATTGTGGTTTTATTTTTATTTCGCGAAGCTGCAATTTTTATTGCGCCTTTCATATTTTTTTCTGCCTTGTATATTGGTGGGTATAGTAAAATTACCACATATAAATTTATAGTCGCAATGGCTGTAATTTTAGCATTAAAATTTGCTATCTCTAAACAAATGAATTGCAATGGCTCACAGATTTTTGCAGCACTTCATTGGATTAAATTCAGATTTTCAGATCCAGGAAGTTTTCTTTCATATTTTGCAGCAATCAGTATGACGGCAGCGCCTGTTATTTATATTTCTGGATATATGGAATTCACCAAAATTGAACGTATATCAGTAATAGGATTAATAATTTCAGCTTTTTTAGCTTTTGTTGGTGGCTCTGATGCAACAAGAATTTTTTATAGTTTTTTCCCATTGTATTTTATAATAATAATATCGTCTATCAGAAAATTAGGATATGTATTTTCCATCTTTTGCATAATTGGTTATTTGGTGACTAATAGATTTTCATCTAGAATTCTTGAGCCCTTAAACTATTCGCCTTCCCGAGATGAATCTGGTTATTTTTGGCAATTTCCGGATCATGCGAGACCAGAAGTATCTCTCGTAATTATTTCCGTTTGGTTTATTTTATTTTTTATCTATGGAAAATTATCAAAATTAAAAAACTAGTAATCGCCCATATGGTCACTAACTTAAATTGCTATATTTTCATGTGTTATGAATAACAATTTACATCAATTTACCGTATTTTTATTGCATATATTATTATTTATAATGATCTTTGATTATTATATCTTTCGATACCTTGATTACGAAAATTGTGCACATCAGGGAAGATTTGGATAATCCGCCGTCAAGTGAGTAATTTGGTCATCGTTTATAAACATAAGATTTCATAAAGAATCCCCCAGGATTCCGAGTTACGGTGGCTGATTTGGCCCACTTTTTAGCCCATCTCAAGGCGCCTATGGTTCAAGACTGCCAACGATGTGTTTGCCAACATCCACCTCAACAAAGCCGGCGCCGCAGTATTCGTCGAGTGGGTGTCGTCTGATGCAGTGCTTGTGGCAACGGTTCGGTAAATCTTTAATCACAATTTCCTTGTAAACTGCAAGTAGAGCTACAACGAACAGCTTTCACATAGGGGTAATCATGCCAGCCGGTAAAGAAAATTCAAATTATGAATATTTGGCAACAGACGTGGGCAAAAAGTCAACGCTGGATTTATCTATCGTCGTTCCCGTTTACAACTCTGCGGCAACCTTGGGACAACTGCTGCAGCGGCTCACACAGGTGATCAGCCCGCTCACCCAAAGCTACGAAATCATCCTGGTAGACGACGGCAGCCGCGACACATCCTGGCAAGTCATTCAGGGTTTGCGCGAAACCTATGGCAGCGATTTGGTGGCGGTGCAACTCATGCGCAACTACGGCCAGCACAACACCCTGATGTGCGGGCTTGGCCTTGCGCGTGGTGAGTACGTGGTCACCATGGATGACGACCTGCAAAACCCGCCAGAAGAAATCCCCAAACTGTTAGCGCACATCAAGCAACATGGCTTGGACCTGGTTTACGGCTGTCCTAGCGCCCGCAACCACGCAGCATGGCGCAATCTGGGCTCCAACATCGTCTGGCACTTTTACCGCACGGTGTTTCGCAACCCAGTCACCCCCACACCGTTTCGCATCATGCGGCACCAGTTGGCCCAAAGCGTCATGTTTTATGACCTGAACTTCACTTACTTGGATGGCCTGCTGGCTTGGTGCACCAGTCGCATTGCGGGCGTGGAGGTAGCGCACCATCCTCGCGCGCAAGGCAGTTCAGGCTACTCACTCGGCAAGTTGTTGAGTTTGGCGCTTAACTTGTACACCAATTTCTCACTGATACCGCTGCAAATAGTAAGTGGTTTGGGGTTTGTGACGGCTGCCTCTGGCTTCCTGGTGGGTATTTATTATCTATTTCAGTATTTGGCCTCCAGTATTGTGGTACCAGGTTTTGCGTCCACCATCATTGCGATTCTGATTCTGGGTGGTGCCCAGTTATTAGCACTTGGTGTTATTGGTGAATATCTGGGACGCTTGCACTTAAATGTCAATCGGAAGCCACAGTATGTCATCCGACATTTAGAACCTAGTGCCCCATCGCTAGATATCACTGCACCTACGTTTTCTCAAAAGCAAACCGATCATGTCTGAGGTTCTAAATACCCCGTCCTTAACAATGACCTGGTCTCAAGCACCATGGGATGAGGTGGTTTGCGGTTTTCCAGTTTTACAGATTACGGATATGACAGTCTCGGGTATCAATGCGGATGTGGATATTTGCCAGTTTGAACGGGTGCGTGATGACCTGAATGCTGGCCTAGTTAGTTGCCGTCTGCCTCATGACAGCCTGAAAGAATCCATGCTGCTGGAAGATCGTGGCTTCAAGTTCATTGAAATGGTCTTTACCCCTGAGCTAGATTTGCCTGGCTTCACGGTTGACGCTGGAGACGGGCTAATGCCGGTCATCCGGGCCACAGAGCCCGATATGCCCAGGCTGCTGGATATCGCGCGCCAGGCCTTTCAGAACGAACGCTTCAAGATGGACCCCCGGCTCGACCCCGCCATCAGCGATCAGCGCTTTTGCAACTGGGTCAACAGCAGCCTGCACCATCCAACCCAGGAACTTTACACCGTAAAAGACGGAGTGCGCATCGTTGCCTTTTTTGTGAACGAATCACTGGCAGACGGCACGTGTTACTGGCACCTGAACGCTGTGGCACCAGATGCACAAGGCCAGGGCTATGGGCGGCGCGTTTGGCTGAGCATGCTTGACCAAGCGGCGGCGGCCGGTGCCAAGCGTGTGCGCAGTAGCATTGCGGCCCGCAACCACCGTGTATTGAATCTGTATGCCAAACTTGGTTTCAGCTTTCTGCCGCCCACGATGACCTTTCATTGGGTCAGGCCAAGGCCGCATTAGCCGCAATATGCAAGCCCGCACGCAATTCATCCGCTACGTTGTGGTTGGGCTGGCGTCCAACGCGGTGATTTATCTCGTCTATATTTTGCTGACCCGTCTGGGTATTGGCCCCAAACTGGCGATGAGCTTACTTTATGGCTTAGGTGTATTGCAGACCTTTGTTTTCAACAGAAAGTGGTCGTTCCAGTTTGGCGGTGCGGCAACCCCCGCACTTATCCGGTACGCAACTCTATATGCATTAGGTTATGTCATTAACTTTGTTGTAATTTTGCTGCTGGTGGACCAACAAGGGTTGCCGCATCAATGGGTCATGGGTGTTTTGGTTTTATTTATGGCAGCTTTCTTTTTTGTTGGGCAAAAGTTTTGGGTTTTTTACGTGCCTCCCAAACCCATTTCGGAAGGCGGACTATGAACAGCCCGACCCCCACTGTTGGATCGAATGTGCGATTCAAGCGTTTCTTGTTTGGCACCTACTCTTATGCAGAAAATTTGCTGCGGCTGCTGCTTGAGTTGCTGCCGCACCCGGTTCGGTTCTGGATATTTAAGGCCATGCTCGCACGGCTAGGCCCTGATTCCATGATTGATTACCAAACCTATTTCCGTTACCCATGGAAAATTAGCATTGGCAAAGGGGTCTGGATCAACAGAGGGTGCGAGTTTTACGGGTCCATGCTGGCTGGCAATGCCCACATCACCATTGGTGACCACTGTGCATTCGGGCCACGGGTAAGGTTGTTAAGCGCCACACACAACTATCGCCAACTTGATCTGCCCGACGAGGCCGGCAGCATCACGATCGGACATCATGTTTGGATTGGCGCAGGAGCCACTGTGCTCCCTCGGGTGACAATTGGTGATGGTGCTATTGTGGCCGCAGCCGCCGTAGTCACTAAGAATGTAGCTCCTTTTTCTATAGTAGCCGGTAACCCGGCGCGTTTCATAAAGGTTAGGGAAATAGACGATGAACATCCCATTTAACAAACCCTACATGACCGGCAAAGAGCTGTGGTACATCGCGCAGGCACACGCCAGTGGGCATCTGGCGGGTGATGGTCAATTCACCAAAAAATGCAGCGCCTGGCTGGAGCAGCGCATTGGCTGCCAAAAGGCCTTGCTCACGCACTCTTGCACGGCAGCCTTGGAAATGGCAGCCATGCTGGCCGACATTCAGCCGGGCGACGAGGTGATCATGCCGTCTTACACCTTTGTTTCCACTGCAAACGCCTTTGTGCTGCGCGGCGGGGTGCCGGTGTTTGTCGATATTCGGCCTGATACCTTGAACATTGACGAAACCAAGATTGAAGCAGCCATCACCCCGCGCACCAAGGCCATAGTGCCGGTGCACTACGCTGGGGTAAGTTGCGAGATGGACCCGATTATGGACATAGCGCGGCGGCATGGCTTGTTGGTAATTGAGGATGCAGCGCAAGGCATCATGTCCACCTACAAAGGGAGACCGCTGGGTAGCCTTGGGCACATGGCGGCGCTATCTTTTCATGAGACCAAAAATATCATCAGTGGTGAAGGCGGTGCGTTACTCATCAATGATCCGCGTTTTGTGGAGCGGGCCGAGATCATTCGCGAGAAAGGTACCAACCGCAGTCAGTTTTTCAGAGGGCAGGTGGATAAATACACTTGGTCAGATTTCGGGTCGTCCTACCTACCCAGCGAGCTGATATCAGCTTTTTTGTGGGCACAGATGGAAGAGGCAGATGCCATTACATCAAAGCGGCTTGTGATTTGGAGCGCCTACTCTGCGGCTCTCACAAAAGTGGAAACCTCCGGCGGGGTACGACTGCCCATTGTGCCTGCAGATTGCACACACAATGCCCACATGTTTTACTTGCTGCTGCCTGATATTGAGTCACGTACTCAATTTATCGCCGAATTGAAGCAATCTGGTATTGGTGCAGTATTTCATTATGTGCCGCTCCATAGTTCACCCTATGGTCAGCATGCCTCCAGATTTAATGGAGCCATGAATAATACTGATTCAATCAGTGAGCGGCTTGTACGGTTACCGCTCTGGATTGGTCTTGAAGAAAAACAGTCAGAAGTCATACATATGGTTATAAAACTATTATCGCAACTTTCGGATTCATAAGTATTAATCACTTGCCATCCTTCAATGTCACAACACCAGAAATTTAACCGTGAAGCCTTTTTGATCGCAAGCTTCGCCAGTATTGTTATATCAACATTATGGTTTGCAATGACATGGCGATTTGGTTTTGACACAGCAGACGAGGGTTTTTACTGGTATGGTGCGCAGCGTGTCTTGGATGGAGAAATCCCCTTATTGGATTTCATGGCCTACGATATAGGTCGTTATTATTGGGCAGCCTTATTTATGGCTGTCCTGGGTGATAATGGATTGTTCGCGGCACGATTGTCTGCCTATGGGTTCCAAACTTTGGGCGGCATTGTATTTGTCTATTTGATTATTCAAGACGGCGTTCTTTCCTTTAAAAAGAAATCTTTATTGGCGATCATTGCAATAAGCATTTACTCCTTGTGGGTGGCTCCTTATTACAAGGTCTTCGACCACGTTGCCAGTGTTTTAGTAGTTGCACTAATTTGGGCGATTCTAAAATTTCAAGACAAACGAATATGGTTTATTTCTGGTGTTGCTCTGGGCTTCGCAGCTTTGATTGGCAGAAATCACGGTATTTACGGGCTGGCAGCTTTCACGATAGTTTTCATTTGGTTGTTGGCGACTTCCAATGATAGACTGGCAACAGTTAAAATCGGATTAACTTTCATCGCAGGTGTCGTTCTCGGTTTTTCACCTACGTTATTACTAGTATTTATTGCGGATGGGTTTTGGCAGGCCTTTTTAGAAAGTATATATGCATTGTTTCAAGCAGGCAGCACTAATATTAACCTGCCAATTCCATGGCCGTGGAGTAGAAACTATTCTGGCCTAGGTGCATTAATTTCAATTAGTGCATTTTTTAGTGGCATCATGTTCCTTGCGTTGTTGTTGGTGCCGCTATATTTGTTGGTTCATGTTTTGATATTGAGTAAGCGCGCTTCCGGAGGGGACAACGCCATGTTGCTCGCCTTGGTGGTGACTGGGGCAACTTATGCACACTACGCATTTTCTCGCGCTGATACGACACATCTGGTTCTAGGCATTTTTCCAATATTAATTGCAAGTTTGATTTTTATTGCTAGCCTGCCTCTGTTCAAGTTAGTTGCAGCGTCGGTCTTATTGACCTGTATTTCTGTCATCACGATTGGTGACCATCAACCAGTGTTGGCTAAAAGTTTTTTCGGACGCAAGCTGGTAGACATTCAAGTGGGTCAAGAATCAGTTTCGACCCGTGAAAACATTGCCAAGTTGTGGAACTCTTCTCTTCAAGCCTTAGCTTCAAAGACAGATGGAGATAAAAGTTTTTTGGCTTTACCAAACTTGCCATCATTGCACGCCGCGTTCGATGTCAAGATGCCTATTTGGGAAATATACTCATTGATTTCAAGGTCAGAATTTTTTGAAACTCAAGAAATTAACGCAATCCAGAAATCTAAACCGAATATCATTATTGTAAGTAATCACAAATTGGACAATAATGCAGCACTTCAGTTTAGCAATACGCATCCTTTGACATATCAGTGGATCAGTGGTAATTATACTAAAGACCGGCAAGTCAACCTCTACGGCTTAGACAGTTTTGAAGTGTTTCGTCTGAACCAATAAAATTCACGTCTACTAATACTTAATTTTTGTGGATATCTTCAAAAACTTGCGCAAACATCGGCGCCAGAAGTTTGTTGCCAAACTCGCTCATGTGGTCATCGTCTGAGTACAGAGGGCGACCATTTTTACTGCCATAGCAGCGCCCGTCACGGCACAGCAACACCGTGGGGTCCAATATTTTGACGCCACACTTCTGACGCGCTTCATCTTGTGCGGCCCACACCCAAGCATTGCGCTTTTGGTAGTCCTCAATCGATATGGACAAGTCATTATTCAGTCCCAATGCCATTCGCCTCGCGAGTGTTTTGGGTACGTCAAACCCCATTTCTGGGATGGGACGCATCAAATAAACAACACGTTGTTTTGCTGTTTGGCATGCTGTCTGGGTAATGTGATTCGCAAACTCGTTGACAAAGCTCGCATCAGCCTGGTCATACTCTGTTGAAAAATAGACTTGCGGCCGCGCAACCTGCAGCCGCTCCTCGTTGCCGCCAAAGGCCGCTTCGGCGTACCGATTCAGGATAACGACCGGCACATTGGCTGGAAGGGCAGTTAACCGGGATTGCGCCCAATCAATGAAACTGCTGCACTGCCATTCATCCCCGCCCATAGCCAATGTCCTACCCGCTTTCGGTTTGAGCCCAATGACAAACTGGCACCCGGTATAGGACCATTGGACTACTCCCGTTTGGTTATGAGCCAGTGCAGTTACCAATGCGCCGGCATGACTATCGCCAAGTGCAATAACCCGCCACGCTGTACCGCCGTAAACACAGGATTGCGAAACGACACCCCCGACCGGGTGACAGGCTTTTCTTTTGGGGTTGACATTCTCCGCTTCGGCAGCGGCCAGTTCCACTGCGGGTGCGAACGGTCCCGCCACCCCCTGCAGTTTCCACACCGTCACCGCTGGCAACGCCACCACCACGGCCACCGCTGCCAAACTACCGGCCGCCAGCCCGAACCGCTGCCGGTTAAGCCAGCCACGCGACGGCGTCTCTACCCGTTCATACGATACATGGCCTAGCAAGGCCGTCAGCGCCAGCGCAGCCGCTATGGCCAAGGGTTCGCTTTGCATATCCACATAAACCAACGCCACCACCACGGGCCAGTGCCACAAATACAGCGAATAAGACCGGTCACCCAGCCACTGCGCCAAGCGGCACCCTGTCCAAACTGATTCATGTTGTGCCGCCAGGACCAGCATGGCTGCCAGCACGGGCAGCGTGGCACGCCAGCCTGGCCACGCTGTTTCTTTATCAAACACACCAATGGCCAGCACAATCATCAGCAAGCCCGCAGCCTCAAGCCAGCGCCTGTTTTGTGGGTGCCGGGCCAGGACCCGTGCGATGCCTGATGCAGAGCCCGCCTGCAAAAACACCAACCCGCCCGCCAGCATCTCCCAAGCGCGGGTGTGCAGCAGGTAAAACGCGGCACTGGGCTCGCTGCTGGTAACCCACATCGACGCCGCGAGCGATGCCACCAGCCCAATGCCTACCGCCCAAGTTTGTGCAGCGCGCCCTGGTTTCACGCGCCACACCGCCCAGAGCAGTAATGGCAAGATCAGGTAAAACTGCCATTCGACAGACAGTGACCAGGTGTGTAACAGCCACTTTTCATGTGACGCCACATCAAAGTAGCCGGCCTCCAGCCAAAACTCGATATTGGAGATGAATGACAGGGCATAGACAGAGTGGGAGCTGAGCATTTTGTAGTCTGGCGGCATCAGCACCCACCAGCCCAAGGCAACCAAAACGGCGCACAACACCAGCAGCGCTGGCACGATGCGCCTGGCACGCGCCATGTAAAACCCCAGCACTGAGAGTGATCCGCGCTCCAGCCCCTTGACCACCAGCCCTGTCATCAAAAAGCCAGAGATCACAAAAAAAACATCCACACCCACAAAGCCGCCAGAAAAGCCCGGCACGCCAAAGTGGTACAACACCACCGCCGCAACAGCCCAAGCGCGCAAGCCATTGATGTCAGGTCTGAAACTTGGGTTGCTCGCGATGAGGTTGGTCATAGAGGTACAGGCAAAAAAAGTTCGGCAGGTTACGGAATCATTTTCCTCAATAATAGAGGCATCGGTTGAAAAGCCGTCTGCGGACAGCTGAGCTGTGACAGCATCTTGGTGTGATTTTGACTTATTGGGTTTGATTGGAGATATCTAATGAATGAGGGGGCACTTCTTCTTCTTGAGCTTGCGCTGATGTTCCTCTTGCTATGGGCTGCGTGGCGGCATTCTGGCGATAAACACAAGCAAAATTTAGGTTTTTTCGCCTTCCATGAGTCGCTTGCCCCTGAACAACCAAACAAGCAAGATAGTCAAAAAATGGTAAGGGTTTGAATGCGTGATCTTGTCATGCTTGGGTTTGTGCTGGCAGTGCTGCCGTTTGCCGCACGTAGTGCCTACATCTCATATCTACTTTGGGGATGGTCTGGTCTAATAGGAATCGTTAGTTATTTATACGGATTTATGGGCGGTATTGCTTACGCACAATGGTTTGCTATTATTACCCTAGTCAACTTACTTATTAACCGCGATAATGAACACGAGCCATTTAAGAACAATGCTACTACTGCACTGATGCTAATTTTTGCCTTGCAGGCCATCAGTACAATGACATTTGCCTATGAGGGTCTTTACAGAAATACCGAAGTTGGGGTTGATCTACTAAAAACAATATTGTTTTGCATTCTAATGCCCATGCTGGTTACAAGTAGATTCAGGCTGCATGCATTCATCCTTATGATGGCACTTGGTCTTGGTTTTCATGGCATGCTGGATGGTCTAAAGTTTCTATCTTCGGGCGGTGCCCATATCTCACGCGGGATCGCAAAATTTGGTGATAACAACCATACGGCAGTAGCCCTGGCGACTGTAATACCGATATTGTTGTATGCAGCACGATATTCTGTAAATAAGTGGGTAAAGCTTGGTTTTACTGGTGTGATGCTTCTGACAGTTCTGGCAGTCATTGCTTCGCGATCTAGGGGGGGCTTTGCAACTTTGCTCGTCATTGCAGTCTGGATGATGTGGCACACCAAACGCAAGGTTGCCGGTCTGGCGCTGCTTAGCGTGTGCGTAACTGTGGCGCTTTATTTTGCACCGGCGGATTGGACAGCACGGATGGATACCATTCAAACTGCGGAGCAGGACAGTTCATTCATGACCCGGGTTGCAGCATGGAAGAAAAGCACTGCAATCGCCTTGGCGCACCCATTTGTTGGTGGTGGTTTTTATGCTGTGCAAGCACCCGTATTACAGAACAAGTACAAAGATGCACAAGGCCTCTTAGGATTCATTGATACACCTAATCCCTATAACTATGCAGCCCATAGCATTTACTTTCAAGTAATGAGTGATACTGGATTTATTGGCTTTTTTATTTATATTATTTTATTTATAAATGCATTCACATTGCGCAGAAGAATACATAAATTAGCCAAACAAAACGTCAATAATGCACAATGGGCTGTAGATTTATCAAATACAATTAGTTACAGTCTGATAGCTTTTTTGGTAGGCGGCAGCTTGGTTAGCGTTGCTTATTTTGATATACCGTTTATTTTAATTGCAATTATGCAAGTAATTTGGCTTATCTTGGCGAAAAAGCCAAATATTAATTGTAAAACTTAAAGTTAATAGTGTCCGAAAACGTTTGCAAACTAAGTAGGTTTAAGTTAAATATGGAAAACGGCATTAAGATATATGTGGCTGGGCACCGTGGAATGGTGGGTACTGCCATCGTGCGTCAGTTGTTGGCTGCCAACCATTCGCCTCAAGAAATATGTACCCGCACCCATGCTGAGCTAGACCTCACCAACCAGTCCGCAGTTCAAGCCTTTTTTGCTGCTGAGAAACCCACCCAGGTTTACCTGGCCGCTGCCAAAGTGGGCGGCATCCATGCCAACAACACCTACCCGGCAGACTTCATCTATCAAAACTTGATGGTGCAGGCCAATGTGATTGAGTCGGCTTTTCAAAATGGCGTGCAAAAGCTACTGTTTTTGGGCTCCAGCTGTATCTACCCCAAGCTGGCCCCCCAGCCCATGACCGAGTCCGCCTTGCTGACTGGCCCGTTAGAGCCCACCAATGAACCCTATGCCATTGCCAAAATTGCCGGCATCAAATTGTGTGAGTCCTACAACCGCCAATATGGTGCCAGCCATGGCGTGGACTACCGCAGCGTCATGCCCACCAACCTGTATGGCCCCGGTGACAACTACCACCCGCAAAACAGCCACGTTATCCCCGCGCTGATTCGCCGGTTTCATGAAGCCAAGGTTAACAACGCCCCCACTGTCACCATTTGGGGCAGCGGCACCCCTAAGCGAGAGTTTTTGTATGTGGACGACATGGCCGCAGCCAGCGTGTTTGTCATGAACTTGCCAAAAGCCGTATACGACCAGCAGACCAGTCCAATGCAAAGCCAAATCAACGTCGGCTTTGGCTCCGACATCACCATTGCAGAGCTGGCTCATGCCGTCGGCTCAGCCATTGGTTACCAAGGCAACATCGACTTTGACCCCACCCAGCCCGACGGTGCCCCGCGCAAGCTCATGGACAGCTCGCGGTTGAACGCGCTGGGCTGGCAAGCCAAGGTAGATCTTGAGGAAGGTTTGGCATTAGCCTACGAGGACTTTAAGCATCAAATTGTCCTGTAGCCCTTACTCATCAAGCGCAAATCACTATCAATTAAATATCAGCATGACCCAACATAAAACCGCACTCATCACTGGCATCACGGGCCAAGACGGCTCTTACCTGGCTGAATTCCTTTTGGA
>Ga0210015_1003444_pt1 | contig 13968 bp, 11 predicted proteins | sample CryGeymeta201522_FD_185471 | JGI IMG/M metagenome (GOLD analysis project Ga0210015, IMG submission 185471) | Groundwater microbial communities from Crystal Geyser aquifers in Utah, USA - Crystal Geyser metaG 2015-22 (SPAdes) (version 2) | ecosystem: Environmental > Aquatic > Deep subsurface >... | reverse complement strand
CCGACGACGAGCCCGGGAGGGTTGCACGCGACTCTGTGGGCCCCACCCAACTCCGCCGGCCCTGGCTACCGGGTCGTGACGCCGCCGAAGGGGTTTGCCGCGATGGACGGCTGCGGGACTCCGGGCAGCACCGGCGGGCTGTGGCTGGATGGGACCCAGCCGCTGAAGTGGGTCCTTCAGGTCACCCCAACGCGCCAGGGAAGACGGACCTTGGCACGGTCCTCGTGACCCTGACCTCCGAGAAGCCACTCGTACCCTCACCTACGCTCAAGGTCACGCCGGAGACGGATGTCCATCACGTCGGCACGTACACCCTGGGGTGGTGTGAGACGGTTTTCGCGGGGGGAAAAGGTGCTTCTCGCTAACAGGGCGCGCATTGGGTGGGGCACGGCAGTGGCTCGCGGAGAGCCACAGAACAACAGGAGGAGATCGCTGTGAACAAGGGAAGACTCAGAACAAGCGTACTCGGGTGTCTGGCGGCTTGCCTCGTCGGTTCTCTGGCCGCCGGCTACGTCGTGGCCGACACGTGTTGCACAATGCAGGGCTGCCCAGGAGGACCGCCACCGAACTACTGTGGCGGGTGGTGCGCGGGCGGAATAGGCTGCAACTGCCTCGGCGGCCAACGTTGCGGCGCTCCGGACTGCGGCGCGGCCGGCTGCAATGGGCTGACGTATACCTGCGCGGACAGTGCCTCGGGTGTGGGCTGTGATCGACCGAACTGCGGCGCCAACGGCACCTGCCCCAATGTCTGCGCCTACCACAACAATCCGGACTGCATTCCGAACTGCGGCGCGTGCTATCCCTACTGCGGCGGGTACGGGTGCCAGAACATGGGATGCGCCTGCGGCGGGAGCCAGGCGTGCGACTGCGGGGGCAATGGCTGCGCAGGGGCCTGCCCTCAGGTCTGCCCAGACGGTTGGACCTCGCAGCCCTGTGGCGGCAGCGGGCCCTGTCAGTGCGGAAGCCGCTGCTGTTTGGCTTGTCCTCCGCGCTGCACTCAGAGCAGCTCCAGCCGAAGCGGCTGTTGGTACGACATCATGAACCACTGCACTGCGAACGCGTGTCCCTGCTGTGTAAATGCAACCTGCGAAGGCGGCCCGGGCGGCCCGTGTGGCCAGTGTCGGCTTAGCTGGGCAGGCGTTTGCCTGTGCTTGTGCGGCGGGTGCACCGAGATGCCTGGTGGGCCATAGCGACCGCTATTGCGGCCTGCGACCGGACTTAGTGCTGGTCGGCTGGCAGAAATGCCGGGCGACCAGCACGTTTCTGCACGCAGTTCCGTCGGCTGTGACGCCCCGGCGAACGCCGGTCGTACCATCTTCCCCAAGGAGGAAACGAGGATGACCGTGTACGAAACCAGGAACCCGCTCCGCAGACGACCACCGTGGGGAGCCTTCGCCTTGTTGCTTTGGTTGTGTCTCGGATGTATTGCTGCTGCCCGGCCCGAAGCAGATCCGACGACGGTGGCCCGGTCTTACTGGACAGCAATGGGCAAGGGCGAATTCGACGCCGCTTACAAGCTGCTCTCGAAGGAGTGGCAAAAAGACGTGACGAAGTCGATGTTCGCAACCTTCGCTCGCACGCATTCCAGTTACCAGCGACCTGCAGACAGGTTCGGCCCGGCCACGCTGAGAAAAACGAGGGCGCTGGTGCCATTCAAGTTAGTTACCAGGGCGTGCCATGCGTGCCTCGTGAAAGAAGCCGGGGGCTGGCGACTGGCCAATATAGACGCCGAAATGCCCGCGAGCTGGATTGAGAATCCCTCGGCCGATCAGGTCGCCGCAACGGCCGCGGTCAATGCCTACAGTGTGAGCCGCTTTGCCAGGAACTACGCCGAGGCATACAAATGGTTGAGCCCTGCAACGCGTCAGGCGATGAGCTTGCGTGACTACGAATCACGGGCGGGTCTGCCGCCCGGCGCCGGCGGATACATGAAGCAGTTGTGCGCGCCGTTCGTGCAGGGGCAGACGGCCCAAGTCTTCGGGTTCACCATCGCTTGGGCCAAGAAGGGAGGCCCCCGGATGCTAGTCTTCGGGATGGCCCCGCTCGAAAAGGTTGGTGGCAAATGGTGGGTCTCCATTCCTCCTCGCCACTCCCCTGCGGGCGGCGGATGAGTGGCAGCACACCCCGTGAGGTGGGCCGACGCGCAGGGCGCGGTGCCGGCCAGACCCATTCAGTGGATGCACGACGGCCGTCTGACACGTTCGGCGAATGAGCGACAGGGCGACTCACCTCCGCGCACCTGACCCGCGACGCCCCTCAGGCCGAAAGTGCCGACTTCGCCTACTGCGACGGGCATGTCAAATGGCAGCAGCTCTCGGAACTGCTGAAGACGAACGCGAACGGGATTTACCCCGTGTTCACCAACGAAGAAGACTGAGAGGCAGTCGGCAGTGACCAGTCGGCAGTCACCAAGTCACCCTTTCCCCCAGCCACCCAGAACGGAGGTTCCCCAATGAATCGCAAACCCACCGGCTTCACCTTGATCGAACTGCTGGTCGTGATCGCGATCATCGGCATCCTGACGGCGATGCTGTTCCCGGTGTTCGCCCAGGCAAGGGAGAGCGCTCGGCAGACGACCTGCGTGTCCAACACCAAGCAGCTCATGTTCGCGTTCACCATGTACGCCTGCGACTACGACGGGCTATCGTGCCCGTGCCGGCGGATGCAGGACGCGCCGTGGGAAGAGAACATGCTCGCCTACAGCCGCAACAAGCAGATCTGCCGCTGCCCCAGCGACAGCCGCCCCCTGAACAACCCGATGACGGGGGCCTTCACCCCCAGTTACGGCATCAACCAGCAGGTGGCGGGGCAGCTCATGGACACGTTCGCCGAAGACAGCACCCGCCTGGCCGCCTTCGTCGAGGCCAACGCGTGCATGATCATGAACCCGGTCCAGGTCGCCGTCGGTCCGGGCGGGAACACCAACACCCCGTCTCTGGCGCCCCGGCACCACGGGCGCCTCTGCCTGGCATTTGCCGACGGCCACGCGAAGGCACTCCAGCCGGAGAACGTGGACCGGAAGTGGTTTGACCCGACGTGGTAAAGGGTGGCTGCCTTGACGGGGGCGAGTCGCCCCCGAAGTACCTACCGCTACAGGAGGCAACGAAGATGAAGGCTCGTTTGTGGACCGTATTCGGGGGGCTGGCGCTGGCGTGTTGCATTGCCAGCGCGACCCGCTTGGTGGATAGCCCCAGGCATCGAGGAGAGCAGAGCGCGGAAGCCCCCGGAACCTCCCGCGCAGCGCCGGCTGGGGCTCGCTCGGGGCAGGTCTCTGACCGCCTCGGAACGCCTGACCGGAGGTCTCAAGACGAGGGCGAACCCGAGGGGTTCGAGGAGACCTATCGGTCGGCAGTGCGGCGGGGTCGGGAGACCCTCGCCGAGCGGGGAGGAGAGCAGAGCGCGGAGGCCCCCGGAACCGCCCGCGCGGCGCCGGCTGGAGCGACGGGCTCTCAAGCGTCCGGCCCCTCTGCCTGCGTCCGAGAGAGCACACCGGCTATCGGTGAGCCGGCGATGCCTGCCCGGCACCCAATCAGTGTGGCAGCAGGCAAGTTAGTGGCGCCGGTCGCAGCCACTGGCCAGAAGGAGCGCCCATCTCCCCCCGCTGACGATCGCGGACCGATCCGCCTGTTGACGCCTACGCCCGACGCCGAGGTCGGGCACAAGGTACTGCTGAAGGCGGACGTCAGGCTACCGGATCGCGGGCCGTTCGTGGTGCACTTCTTCGTAGACGAGACCGATCTCGGGCCGGCGTGCCCCGGCAAGCCGGAGAAGGAGTGGAACACAGCGGGCTGGACGCCGAAGCCATACCAGGTGAGGGCCCGGCTGTACCGGTGGGACCGAGCGGCGAAGGCGAGAGGCGAGGTCGTGAACGAGTCCCTGCCGGTGCAGGTGGTGGTGCGGGACCAAGCGCACTGAGTGATTTGATTGTGCCTGTCGAGCGAAAGGCGGCTGAGGACACCATGAAAAGAACGTCTTTGGTTGTGCTGATAACTGCTCTGGGGGCGATGGCCTGTGCAACAGCCTGGGCGGGGACGTGCGGGTGCACCGAATGCGTCGTCGATCCGTGCAACCTGCAGAACGGGTGCCCGGGCAACTGCGGCATGTCGCCGCCGACGTGCCAGACGGGTGGCTGCCCGGCTTCCCCGAGCTGTGCCCCGGGCGACTGCCCAACGGGCCAGTTGCTATGCAGTGGCTGCAATCCGGTGGGATGCTCAGGAAACTGCGGCGGGACGGGGTGCTCCGGACTGCTTTGCCTGTGCAGCGGTTCGGCTGCGTGTGCCTGCGGCAAGCAAGGCTGCCCGCCGTGTGTGCAGCATTGTCCCGAGGCGGGCAACTACTGCGCCCAACCGGGCCTGTGGGAACTATCCTGCAACGAGTGCTGCCAAGCGTACGGCTGCGTCGAAGGCTGCGCCGAGGGGGACTGTGAATGCCAGTTCGTTGGGGGCGGCGGCGGTCCATGCACCCCCGGCTACAACTGCATCTGGGGCGACCTTGGATGCGACACGGGAGGGAACCAACCGTGCATGGGTTCCCTCCCCTGCGACGGCTGTCCGCCGGAGTGCGCTGGGTGCTGGCAGGAGGACATAGCTCACCAACACCTTTGCTGGTGCAAGGAAGGCAACACCTGCAGTTGTTCCTGAGTGCGTGTAGACCGGGGCCGGCAGGCCGGAGCCTGTCTCGTGCGACGGTGGGAGGAGTGACGAGATGCGCTTGAGGCAAACCCTTCTGACGCTGTCTGTAGCCGCGCTGCCCTTCGCTCAGCGCGCTGAGGCTGAAGGTGCGGCCCGCCCCAACATCCTTAGAGCTGCAGTGCCCGACCTGTTCGACGACCCGCTGTTCGAGTCGGTGTTCAAGGCTGCTCTCGATCGGTACGCGGAAAGGGATTATGGTGGCGCAGAGAAGCAGGCGAGCCGGATCGCCTCGGAGGCGCGCGCGAGCGCGAAGGAGAGGGCGCAGGGACTGGTTCTCATGGCCATGTGCACTGCCAACCGCCGCCATGACCTGGCCCAGGCCGACGCGCTGCTCCGGCAAGCCCTCGAGCTTCTGTCCGGGCAGCCCCAAGCACAGCCCGGTATAGCTGTCACGGCCTTGTTCCTCCGCGCCGAGGTCGGGGGCCACCCGCCCGAGGAGTCCCTTGCCTTGCTCGGCGAAGCCGTGCGTCTGCGCCCTGCCGCGAAGATCAACGAGTACGCCTCCAACCTCGCCAGCAAGATTCTTGGCCGTGCGCGACAGGACGAGCGCTTGCCCACGGTCCTGGAGCCCTGGGTGCGGCGCCACCGGGGGTTGCCGGTGGCGAGTAGGAGCCTGCAGGTGCTGTTCGCGTTCTACCACAACCGGAGGTCTGCCACTGCGGCGATGGACGCCCTTTCGCAACTCCGAAGGGAGTATGGGAAGGACCCCAACGCCACCCGCTTGATAGAATCACACCTGGGCAGGGGCCAGAAGGAGCGTTGGGACCGTCTGCTCGGCGACTCCACTGCGACAGGCACGGCTGCTGGATTTTCCGGGTACTGGGCGGTGGGCGCGCGTCTCACGTGCTACCGGTACCTGGCAGAGAGCGCTCGGGCACGCTACGCACAGGACCCGGGCAAGTTCGGAACGGTTCTCCAACGGTATGAGTTGCAGGGCATCGCTCCCGGCAAGCTGGCAGTGCTGACCAGTTCCACCTCCCTGGGTGGCCATGTCTCCGTCCGCATGGGCTCCAAGCCGGCAGGCGGGAGCACCGGCACCCACGTCGTCCTGAACCTCAAGCTATGCCGCGAGGACGGTGTATGGCGAGTCGAGGCTTTGGAGCAGATGCCTTCCCGCAAGCAGTGACGGCACGTCGCCGCAGCATTTGGCACTCCCGGGCGGCCGGTCTGTGCGCAAGCCGCCGTCCAAGCGGCAGCAGATCGCGCGCACAATTCGAGCCCAAGGCACGCGGCAGGAGGTGAACCGGCCTGACTGAGGCGTGATACACCCATGCGAACCCTCGTTCACCAAGTGAGCCTGTTCGCCCTCTTCGCCCTCGGCCTGGCCGGGCTGATGGCGGCTTTGTGCCACGACGCCACCCACGGTCCCTGCTTCGCCCTCTGCTGCGGGCTGATCCCCGGTCTAACCGCCGCTCTGTTTGTCCCGACTCTGACCGCCGGCGTCTCCGCATTGGTGCGCGCCCGCGGCTGCCGGCGCCAGTCGCCAACCCTGCAATCTGAGCGCTGCAATCCGCAACCCGAGATCGCCGCGCCGCCCGGCCTCGCTTGCTGCGCCCTCGCCTCCTGGCTCGCCACCCTCTGGCTCTCAGTGGAGGTCTGCCCTCTGGTGTGCGCCCGGCTGTGCGGTCCCTGCTCCCACACCAACGCCGGCACCGTCGGCGTCTGCGCGTTCTTCTTCGGCGCCCTCGGCCTCGCGGCCGGACTGACGATCGTGGAGGCTGGGCTGCTGACCGTGTCGGCTGACAGGCGGGCGGAACCAGTTGGCAGTTGGCAGTGGACAGGAGGCAGGGGCCGGAGGCAGCCTCCCCGTCGGTCAACGGTCCACGCTGCCCGTCACCCGTCCAGTCTATCCGCAGAGCAGCCCGACACCCTTGCCGTCGGGGGGGGGGCGACAGCGCCATGACTCTCCAAGCCATTGGGAAACTCGGCAAGCGAGGAAAGTGGCTCTGTCTCTCCCTCGCGCCTGCGTTGGTCTTGGCGGCGTTGTGCCCTGCCACGAGCAGCCCCGTGCAGCGGATGAGTTCCGCCTGCGGCACGGGATCGCAGACTCCTTGCTGCTGCACCGGCAAAGCCGCGTCCGCAGGTTGCTGTGGGTCGGGTGCCGCTTCGCAACGGCAAGTCGCCAGTCGTCCTTCTGACTGTCGTTGCGGCGTTGCCCCGGCCGTGCCTCCCGCCGATCGGGCACCCGTCCTGTTCCGGTCGAATGGGCCGGCTCTGCACGCCGCTCTGCCGACCTCCTTGAGTCCGGTCAACAGGCGTCCGACGCGCCCTCGGGTGCTGGCCGAAACGCTCCCTCTGGCCGGTCCGCTCTGGGTCAGTCTGCCTCCCTCGCGTGCGCCTCCGCTACTGGGACTCCGCGACCTGGCCCTGCCCCAGCCAGACGAGCGCTTGTCGTCCCCCGGTGCTGGCGGCAGTGCTGGAGGAGGGGCCGTCGGGACACGTGGCATCTCGAAGCGCTGGCCGTCAACAGGCACGCCCCTCGCGTCTGTGGCGGACGAAGCCGCAGCAGCAGGTTCTCGGCGACTGACGCTTGACGAACGGAGCCACAGTCCATCAGACATGCTCCGCCATGTCTGTGCGACGCTACCGCGCACGGGGCGCCACAGGTCACTGGCCCCACAACCCTACTCGGAGGTACAACAATGATGCTGGTCTCTCAACAACACCGTATGGTAGTCTGTGCGGCAGCCATAGCTGCGCTTGTCCTCTCATCAAGCGGCGCGTTCTCGCAGCCGCCGGGGGGGAGTTCTGCCAATGCCAAGGACTGACCTGCATGCCAGGCATGTGCAACAAGCAGTGCCAGACTGTCGGCTGCATCTGCGGAGGCAGAGGATGCACGTGCGTCGGTCTCAGATGCAGCAACTTCCCGGCGCCCTGCAACACAGGGCCCTTCTGCCCGAACTGCGGAGTGATGGAGGGCGCCGAGGGATGCCCCAAGTGGGACCCCAACTCCATCTGCAGTCAGCCAGTGTGCGCCAACGGAACAGGCACTGGGTGCTCGATCACACCCGGTGACTGCGAGTGCGGGGGGTGGGACTGCGATGACATCTGTACCACTGGCTGGTGCAACCAGGGAGCGGGGCAACCAGATCCGTACACGCCGTGCGACGGACCGGACGACTGTGGTGACGGGATCGGCACCGGCTGCGGGCGGGACCCGTGCGCGTGCGAGGATATGTGCCCCGCAGGACTCTTTGGCAGTGAGTTCGACTGCTACGCGCAGGCTGGCTGCTGCATGGGTGCCGAGTGCCCCTGCACTGCCTGCCCGCTCAGTGCAGGGTGCACCTCGCACCAGTGCAGTGACGCGGGTTGTGACGCACCCGCCAATGACTGCACGTGCGCCGAGGAGTGCTCACTGGGCGGCGATTGGGACTGCGGTGGAGCCCCGGGTGCCTGCGAGCAAGGAGGCGGAGGAGGCGAAGGAATGCTGCTGATGCTGTCGTGCCACGACTTGTGCGGTGGCCAGTGCGGGGAGAGCTGTTGTCCAATGGGCAGCGAGTGCGCCGCCGTGGACTGCTGGTAGTAGCCGGCAGGTAGGTGACCGCCTCAACGTGTCAGACACAGCGCGGATGGAGGTTGGCACATCCGGCGAGGTGGGCAGCGTCGCTCCCCTCGCCGGACTCCATCGCTCTACCCACCCTCGGGCGCCCCCAGTGCATAAGTGGCAGCGGCCACCCGCTCGTCTCGGATGACGGCAGGAGCGCCGCCTCCTCGTCGCTCCGGGTGTCTCCTCGGCCCCGTGCGGCGGTGGGCGGGTCTTGCGAGCCCACGGTACAATGGCAGCCGCACCGGAAGCCTGCCCGAGGGCGTGCTGTTCATCTGCATTCTGCAAGAGTGAGGTTGATAGGCGATGTCAAGGTACTTCCTCCCGATAGCGAAACCAGGGAGCCTGGTGTTGGCGGTTCTGGCGGCGCTAGCTTCCGTCTCGGCCGAACCTGCTGCCAAGGAGGCGGCTGGTGGCCTGAGCCTCTTCGGCAGGCTTGTTGGGCCTGAAGGCCGGCCGGTCGTCAAGCGTTTCTACGGGATCTCTATCGCGGTGCCGCTGGGGAAGATGGTGGACCGCAAGGCAGTCCCCCCGTTCGCGTCCGTGGTTGGCCAGACCGATGCCCAGGGAGCGTTCTCGGCCGCGTTCGACATGACGGATCTCCCGCCCCGCTGTCTGGTTGTCGTGCCCAGGGCCGGGTGGGCTCGCGTAGACGTCGGGGCGGCGGCGGGTCCTGGCGCTGCGCTGGGTGAGGTGAAGCTTCGGCCGTTGGTCCCGGTCCGTGGTGTTGTCAGGCGGAGGGCGACCGGAGAACCGGTGGCTGCTCTGGCGATCGATCTGTCAGCGGCTCCGGGGGAGCCCCAAGTGCCCGTGCTCCGGGTGATCACAAAGGAGGGTATCTCCGATCCACGCGGCGTGTTCCATTACGATCTCCCCGAGGGTGACTACGGTCTTCGTCTCTTCGACGAGCGGTGGATCCTGTGCGCACCACCGACCATTCACTGCCGCGAGGGATACCCGCTCACCGAGGTGCAGGTGCAGGTGGCGCGAGCGCCGCTATTGCGCTGCACGGTATTGTCGGTGAGCGGCCGGCCAATCGCTGCCGGCACAACCGCGCAGTTCCAGGTTCTTCAGCTGGCGGCGGAGGGGCAATGCCGGACCACCTTCTCGCGAGCGCAGGTAGCACCCGAGGGGGCGGTCTCGTGGAACTCCCGGACACTGGGCAGAGCCCGAGTATGGGTGGCTGTGGCCCACGAAGGCTGTGCGCTGTCCGACGAGTTGTCCTTGGACGACGGCAAGGAGGTGGAGTGGAGGGCACGGCTGCTGCCGTGCCCTCCGGTCAGCACCTTTGAGTCGGGCTACGACGCTATCACGGTGACCGCGGCACGGATGGAGATAGACGAGACAACCGCGGCGTCCGGAAGCCGTAGCCTGCGAGTAACGTTCCCCTCCCCGCCAACGGTGTGGGAGTTGCGGGTAATCCCCGGAGAGATGTGCGTGGAGTCCGGCTGGGTGCTGGAGTTCGACTACAAGGCGAGCAGGCTCCTCCCGGTCAACGTGTACGTCTGCAAGCGGCGAGGGGGTTCTTGGCAGGAGATCGGTTTCATGTCGCCGGACGCGCCGGGCACCCCCGCGACTGTCGGCGTCATCTCGGAAGTCGTTGCCGACGGCCGCTGGCACCACGCCAGGTTCGGTCTTCACGCGGCACTGACCGCACATGGATTGCTCCCGGACGCCACTTCCACTGAGGGCTGGTTGGTCTCTTTCGCCAGCCCCCGTACCCGGGGCGGCGCGCCCCTCCAGCTTGGTGGCGACGAGGAACGGACGTTCTGGCTGGACAACGTACGACTTGGGCTCCCGGATGGATAGGTCCGCCGAGGGCTTCACCTCAGGATGCGTGTGTGGTTCTCCGGCGAGTTCCGAGGACCATTCCCGCCCCGACGGTTGGGACAGCGAGTAGCCGGACTTCTCCGGTTGGTCTGGGATTGCGCTCTGCCTGCCGGCTCAGGAGTCGCATTCCCGGACCAATCGGCAGAGACTTGCGAAGGAGAGACGATCATGAGACTCACTACTGGTTCCACAGGCGCGGCCATGTCGATGATACTGGCAGTGCTCGCTTCTACTTGCTTTGGTGAAGGGAGGGGCGGCTTGACTACGCTGTCCGGGACGGTCCGTGACAAGGCCACGAGGCGCGAGGTGGCAGGAGCGCGAGTGTTCGTGTTCCCAGCCGTGCAGGCTCCAGGCGGCCGCGTCATGAGGCTGCCACTGCGTCCGGTGGCGGGCACGTCCGACCCGGACGGCCAATTCGTCCTGCACGGCGTGCCGAGCGAGCTCTCTCAGTTGACCGTGGATGCGAAGGGCTATGTCCGGCATCGCCAGGTGCTCCGCGTGGCGTCTGGGGTCGCCCAGTCTCACGACGTCGAGTTGGTTCGCCGACCCCGGTTCACGTTTCGGTTGGTGGACCCGCTCGGTGCACCAGTTGCGTCGCGACCGTGGTGCATCGAGGTGGTGTGCCTGCAGGCGGCGGGTGAGAGGTGGGGAGGCGAGAGGTACAGCTCGGAGCAAGGCAGGACCAGCGAGGAGGGCGCGGCGACTCTGGCCGTCGGCTTCGCGGGACCTTGGCGGCTGTTGGCGCTGGTCCCGGAGGTCGGCTGGGCGCGCCTGGACGCCGTGGCGGAGGAGGGGGCGGCCACGGACCTGGGCGAGCTGAGACTGCGTCCATTCGTGAGCGTGTCGGGGACGGTAGTCCGCGCCGACACCGGAGCGCCCGTGCCGTCTCTCCTGCTTGACGTGCGGGCGGAGCCAGACCCGCCTCGCTTCGGTCTCCGTTGGCTGCGCGCGTCCGGACATGCCGACGAAGGTGTCTCCGGCGCGGACGGACGGTTCCGCCTGCGACTTCCCGAAGGTCGCTTCTCCCTCGGGGCCGATGGCCGCCTGTGGTTTGCGCAAGCGCCGGCCGACGTGGACGTGCGGGAGGCCGCCACCCCCGGAGAGGTCACCGTGAAGGTCCTGGCCCCTGCTCGCCTGCGAGTTGCGATCCGCTCGACTGCGGGGCAGCCTCTGGCCGACGAGCAGCATGTCGTCGCGAGCGCGTTGCGCGCAGACGCGCCGATTCCCCTGTCCGTGTTCCCGTCGGTGCTCAAGGCAGACGGCGACGGAACGGTGACGGCTGACGTCCGCGGGTCTGGGGCGTCCCGGTTGTGGCTCTTCGTTCCCGGCCAAGGGCACGGGATCCTCGAACGGGTTGCCCTGCGCGCCGGGGAGGAGGCGTCCGGCAAGGTCGCCCTCGGTCGCGCCGCGGTCACCAACGACTTCGAGCTGGACACGGGGACCGCTGCCGCCTCCGAAGGCCTCCGCGCGGAGCTCGATGACTCCACCTTCGCCACGGGTGGTCGCAGCCTTCGCGTCACCGCACCCCGAGACGGGAGGAAGTGGCTGCTCCAAGTCACCCCCGGTCCGCTGCTGGCGGACGCCGGATGGCGCTTGAGCTTTGACTACCGGATCCCGCCTGGCACCCGCGTGGCGGTGTTAGGCGGGCCCGGACCCTTGTACGGTCCGATGGGTAGTCTCGTCTGCGGGATGAGCCCATTGCCGCTTGCCGGCCCCACCAACCAACTGACTGAGGATGACCAGTGGCACCATGCGGAGGTCGATCTGGCACCCTGCCGGTTCCCGCGCGATGAGCTTCTCAGGGAGATCCCCGACGAAGGCTGCCAGGTGGCCTTCGGCCCGCAGGAAGCCGAGACCCCGAGCGCCGAGGCTGGCGGGGAGCGGAGGTTCTGGCTGGACAACGTGCGGATCGGACCGTCGGAAAAGTAGCCCGCGCATCCGTGACCGTCGAAGCTGGACTGACTGCCTGCATTCGGGCGGGAGCGCCGGTCCGCAAGGCAGAGCCTTGCGCCACGAGGGCGGGCGCTGTCCGAGATCCAGGACGTATCGGGCACGATCCACCTCGGCGACAGCGCAGCGCTCAGCGGTACCGCCCGTGCAGCGCCACGCACTCGACGACCGCCCGCATGTTCGCCAGCTTCGCGTTGGCAGGCACTTCGTCTGAGGTGGTCATGAGGTACCCGCCGCCTTCCATGCCCGCGTCCAGGCAGCGGCGCGCCTCCGCCTGGGCGTCGGCGACTGAGCCGTGCGCTAAGGCGACGCAGTTGTAGTTGCCCATGGCGCAGAACTGGCCGGCAAACGTCTGCTTGACTTCCGCCAGGTCGCAGTCGCCAAGGACATCCAGGTGCTGAATGCCGTGCGGACGGAGCGCCGCCAGATCGGGCAGCACGTCGCGGATGCGGCCGGAGGTGAAGAAGACGATCCGCTTGCCGGGCGCGAGGCTCTCGACCGCCCACCGTGCTTCCGGAACGACGAATCGCCGCACCATCTCGGGGTTGAGCAGGCTGGTCGACGCCCAGCAGATGTCCCAGACCAACACGTCGGCGACCGATTCGTTGAACGCCTGCATCGCGACCTCGCGCTCGGCGTGGAGCGGGACCAACAGCTCCTCGACCACTTCCGGGATCTCCACCAAGTCGACGATGAACTCCGCCGAGTCGCGATGGTTCGCCAGGGCGTACAGCGAGTCGCCGCACCAGTGGTTCACCAACCCATCGTCTCGGACGTAGTCCAATGCTTGAGCGCTCACTGCCGTTCCCGGGCGGGCGGTGTTGGCGTGCGCGCGCAGATACTCGGCGAGGATCTCGTAGTCCGCCCGAGTCTTGACGAAGGACTCGACCCGCTTGTGGACCAACGGATCGTGCTTCATGCCGCCGTGCTTGGTTCGCTGCTGCAGCGTGCCTGAGGGAGTGACGAGGCGGTGCTCACCGACCTGCCAACCGTCCTCGGCACCGAGCGTCTCGGACTCCGCGGCAAACCCGGGAACGGCCTCGTGGCGCACTTCCGGGCCGATGCCCTGCAGGTTGAAGATGGAGGAGCCGATCAGCCGGTGGGCGTCGCACTGCCCGCGCCAGCCGCCGTCGCCGGTGAGGGCGTGGGCGCAGCGGCCGACCAGTTCCCAGGTGACAGGCACTTGGTCGGGTGTGCCGAGGTCGAGGGCGGTCAGGAGGCGTTCGCGGTGGGTCATGGTTGTGTGGCTCCTGGGTGAATGGGCGCTCGCGGCTCGGGGTAGCCGCGGAAGGACATCGGACGAGTCGGACAGGTCTGACCAGTCGGATAGGTCAGACCACGGGCCCGCGTGAACGCGGAACTACGAGCCTGAGGTTGGTCTCCACGTGGGCACAGCTCACAGCGGCAGTCGAACGTCCGCGTTCTGGTCACCTCTGCTGATCGACAGCTCGTTGCCTGTGACCGCCACGCGATCCGTCCATCCGGGGCCTTGGATCACCAGGTTCTGCCCGTCCGCGACCTGCCAGGTTAGAGCCGGGGTTTGCCGGAGGTTCGGGAGCAGCGCAAAGAGCGCGGTGCTCGTTGCCGCCCGCCACTTCGCCAACGCCACCTGGTTGACGAACTCCGGGTTGCCGGACATCGGCCGCCAGCGGCTCTTGTCGAGGGTCAACTTCGCGAAGGGAGGGGCGATCGTGGTGAGCTGGGTCCGCCCGGGTTTGAGGTCCCGCCACTGGCGGGCATCTAACCCCGGCCAGGTGACGTCTCGCTCTTGGAGGGCGGTGCCGGGGCTATCCGGCGGACAGGCTGACCGGACTTGCCAGGCGTAGTCGTGCGCGGAGTCAGCCGCGACCCGATCCGCCACCAACACGTAGCTACCGCGCACCAGCGCGAGCGTCCGTCGCACGGTGCAGCCCTGGTATTCCGTAGTGACGGTCGCGTGGCGAACGGGGCCTT